>Ga0182005_1001223_pt1 | contig 10620 bp, 11 predicted proteins | sample Sormic07211103_1_FD_123021 | JGI IMG/M metagenome (GOLD analysis project Ga0182005, IMG submission 123021) | Rhizosphere microbial communities from Sorghum bicolor, Mead, Nebraska, USA - 072115-103_1 MetaG | ecosystem: Host-associated > Plants > Roots > Rhizosphere | place: USA: Nebraska...
GAGCAGATGCGGCAGATCAGCCTGCAGTTCGTGCCTACCGCGATCCTGTCGCGGCAAGTCGCGGTGATCCGCGAAAGCGCCGACCATGCGGCATTGATCCTGAACCTGCCCGGCCAGCCGAAAGCGATCAAGGAAACCCTGGAAGGCTTGAAAGACGCCGACGGCAAACAAAAGGTATCCGGCATCTTCGCCGCCGTGCCCTACTGCATCGACCTGATCGGCGGTCCCTACATCGAAACCCATGAAGCAGTGTGCAAGGCGTTCCGGCCGAAATCGGCAATCAAGCCTGCTTAGTCTCTTTCAACGAACAGCTCCCCCATGTTGCCAACGGTTTTTCCCAAGCCCCGCCTTGCCCAAGCCTTCCTCCTGCCGATATTGGCGCTGGCCCTGGCTTCGCCCTTGCCGGCGCAGACCCTGCGCCTGATCAACGAATATCCGTCGACCTCTGTTACCGCCGCGGCCGACTTGCAGTTTGCCGCCAGCGTCAAGCAATCGGCCGGCGATACGCTCGTCATCGACACCCTGCAGGAAGCAGGCAATCCATTCAAGGGCAATGCCCAGGTCAACGCCGTCAGCGAAGGCAAGGTCGAAATGGCGACCTTGTTTGCCGGCATCGTCGGCGCCAGCGATCCGTTTTTCCTGCTGTCCTCGCTGCCGTTCACGGTCAGCAACTTCGACCAGGCCAAGGCGCTCGCAGGCTGCGCCCAGCCTGCGATAGAACAGCACCTGGATAAACTCAACCTGCATCTGCTATATGTCACGCCGTGGCCGCCGTCAGGAATCTGGTCGGCAACGCCATTGAATGACCTGGCGGCATTGCAGGCGCTGCGCATCCGCACCTACGACGAAAATAGCCGCGCCGTGTTCGAGCAAGCCGGTGCACAGAGCGTCAATTTACCGTTTTCGGCAGTGCCGCCCAAGCTGGCGACCGGTGAATTGAATGCGGTGCTGTCCTCGGGCGACGGCGGCGCCGGCAATCGCCTGTGGGACCAGCTGGGTAATTTCAGCGCCGTCAGCTATTCCATCCCGCTGAGCTACACCGTCATCAACCTGGATGCCTGGCGCCAGCTGTCGCCGCAACAGCAGGCACTGCTGGCCGCAGCCGCCAAACGCACCGCGGAAGCCTCCTGGAACCAGGTCAAGGACCGCATCGCGAGCAACTATGCCCGCATGCGCGAGCACAAAATGACGCTCAACCTGGCGCCGGCGCCAGGAATCCAGGACAGCCTGCGCAATGCCGCCCGCAGCCAGGTTGCCGCGTGGCAGAAAAAAGCCGATGCTGCCGATATCGTTGGACTCTGCCTCAAAGGCGCGCCGCAATAATGCCGCGGCGGCCACCAATTACTACCCACACCATATCCGGACCATCCCATGCCAAGCACTCTCGAAACCCTGGAAATCGCTACTTCTGAAACGCCAACCGCGGCTGTCATCTGGATGCACGGCCTCGGCGCCGACGGCTCCGACTTCGTTCCTATCGTGAAAGAACTGGACCTGGACGGCTGCCCCGGCATCCGCTTCGTGTTCCCGAGCGCGCCGGCCATCCCGGTGACCATCAACAACGGCTATGTGATGCCGGCCTGGTACGACATCCTGACCACCGACCTGATCCGGCGCGAAGACGAAGCCGGCCTGCGCAAATCGCAAATCGAAATCGAAGCCTTGATCGCGCAACAGATCGCGCTCGGCATCGCTGCCGACAAGATCGTGATCGCCGGCTTCTCGCAAGGCTGCGCGATGGCGCTGCAGACCGGTTTGCGTTATCCGCACAAACTGGCCGGCCTGATGTGCCTGTCCGGCTACCTGCCGCTGAGCGACAAGACCGCCGCCGAACGCCATGCCGCCAACCAGCACACGCCGATTTTCCAGGCCCATGGCCGCGGCGATCCGGTGGTGCTGATCGACCGCGCGGAAAAATCGCGCGACTTGCTGGCACAGCTGGGTTACCAGGTCGAATGGCATGAATACATGATGCCGCATTCGGTGTGCGCGGAAGAAGTCGCCGACATCGGCAACTGGCTGCGCCGCGTGCTGGCCTGAACCCGGCGCCTGGCCAAGTCATGAAAAAAGCCGGGGGGCTAGCTCGCTGTGCGGGCTAGCCCCTCGGCTTTTTCCATGGAGGGAAATATCAGGCCACTTGCGGCGTGTATCCCGCATCGCGGATTGCTGCGGCCAGTTCGGCTGCGCTCGCCTTGCTGTCAACCAACACCGTCCGCCCTTCTATCTTGATCTCCACCTTGGCGTCTGCATCGACGCCGTTGATGGCTTTGGTGATGCGGCCAGCGCAGTGGCCGCAGGTCATGTCCTGCACATTGAATTCGATCATTTCCGTTTGCTCCGTTGGTTGCCTGATTCAACTATAAACCTTCCCATCGTAGCAAGGTCAAGCACCAGCCGACAATAAATATCCGAGATCCCCCGGCAGCCGCCGCAAACCGCTTAGTTCAAGCCGTTCTTGCCTTCGATGTCACCGGCTTTCAAGCCGCCCAGCCGCGCATGCAGGCGGCCGCGGGTCGCCACGGCGAACGCCACCACGACTTCATCGGCGTTCGGCGCATCGAAGAACTGGGTGGTGACGGTGTCGTAATGCGACGGCACGTACAAAGCATGCTTGTGCGCCAGCGGGATATCAAGCTCGGCGCCCGGCACGCCGCGCTTGCCGGAAGACGGGATCCAGGCCTTGCCGCCGCCGATGGCTGCGCGGATCGGCATCACCATGGCCGGCGTCAGGAAGGCGTTGCCGTGTTCGTATTCGCCGCCGATGCCGACGATGCACGCCTTGCCGTAGCTTTCCACCTGGTCCTGGCCCAGCGCGGCGACGATGCGGCGGCCGAACTCATGGCCCAGCGCCGGCGAATCGGCCAGGATCAGCTCCAGGCTGTCGCTGAAACGGCCGGCATAGGGATTGTGGATGGCGGCGGCGATCACGATCTTGCGCAGCGGGCTGCCGTCGGCCAGCACGCCGCTTTCGTTGGCCAGGGTGTCGTCGATCTGGGTGTACCACTTGCGAATATGGTAATTCTCGAAATTGGCTGGTTTGGTCATGGTGCTTTCCTGGCAAGTTGTTGAAGAAAATCGAGCGGACAGGAATCCTAGCCCGCCGATGCCCCTTGCCGCATAGCGCATTGCGTATATGCGGTAGAGCTTTTGGCAGCGTAAAAGACAGGCTGTTAAAATTGTGCTTGACCTTCCCATAATGGGAAGGTGGATCATGCAGTCATCGCCACCATGCAAACCGAGCCGGCCATGAGCAGCAGCGCAGTCCCAGCGACAGAATTCCAGTTACCGATAGACGGCATGAGCTGCGCGTCGTGCGTGTCCCATGTCGAAAAGGCGCTGCGCAAGGTGGCCGGCGTGCGCGAGGTCAGCGTCAACCTGGCGACTGAGCTGGCCACCGTGCAGGCCGACGGTTCAAGCACTATCGGTCCCTTGGTGGCTGCCGTGGAAAAAGCCGGCTACCAGGTCAGGCAGCAGGAAATCACGCTGGATATCGAAGGCATGAGCTGCGCTTCCTGCGTCGGCAGGGTCGAGAAAGCCTTGCTCAAGGTGGCTGGCGTGCAGACCGTGGCGGTCAACCTGGCCAGCGAAAAAGCCACCTTGGGCACCGCCGGCGTAGTGCCGGTCGACAAACTGATCGCTGCGGTCAAGGCGGCGGGCTATGAAGCTTCGCTGCCCAAATCGACGCCAGAAGCATCGGCCGCCAAGAGCGTATTGCCGAGCTGGTGGCCAGTCGCCGTTGCGGCATTGTTTACCCTGCCGCTGGTGCTGCCGATGCTGCTGATGCCGTTCGGCGCTGGCTGGGCCCTGCCCGGCTGGTGGCAGCTGGCGCTGGCGACGCCGGTGCAGTTCTGGCTCGGCGCCCGTTTCTACCGGGCCGGCTGGCGCGCGCTCAAGGCCGGCAGCGGCAACATGGACCTGCTGGTGGCGCTCGGCACCAGCGCCGCCTACGGCTTGTCGCTGTACCTGTTGCTGGCGGCCGGGCACGGCGCCATGGCGCACCTGTATTTTGAAGCGTCGGCGGCGGTCATCACCCTGGTGCTGCTCGGCAAATGGCTGGAAACCCGCGCCAAGCGCCAGACTGCCGACGCCATCCGGGCGCTCAATGCATTGCGGCCGGAACGCGCCACGGTGCGGCGCGACGGCTTCGACCGCGACATTGCCATCGCTGCCCTGCAACTCGGCGATGTCGTGGTGGTGCGCGCCGGCGAACGCATCGCCGTCGACGGCGTGGTCCTGGAAGGCAGCAGCCAGGTCGACGAATCCCTGCTGACCGGCGAGAGCCTGCCGGTGGAAAAACAGCAGCACGACCGGGTGACCGCGGGCGCCATCAACGGCGCCGGCTTGCTGCTGGTAAACACCACCGCGATCGGCGCCGAAACCACGCTGGCGCGCATCATCCGCATGGTGGAACACGCGCAGGCCGCCAAGGCGCCGATCCAGCGCCTGGTCGACCAGGTCAGCGCGGTGTTCGTGCCGGTGGTGCTGCTGATCGCCGCCCTCACCTTGCTGGGCTGGGGCCTGGGCAGCGGCGACTGGCAGCAAGCCTTGCTCAACGCGGTAGCCGTGCTGGTGATCGCCTGCCCTTGCGCGCTGGGGCTGGCGACGCCGACCGCGATCATGGCCGGCACCGGCATCGCAGCCCGCTTCGGGATCCTGATCAAGGATGCCGAAGCGCTGGAAATCGCCCATCGCATCAGCGTGGTGGCTTTTGATAAGACAGGAACCCTGACGATCGGCCATCCGGCGCTGCTGGCCTTGCTGCCGAGCGCGCCGGATGCAAGCGATGATTTGCTGGCGCTGGCCGCGGCGGTGCAACGCGGCAGCGAACATCCGCTGGCGCGCGCCGTGATCGCCGCCGCCGAGCAAAAAGGGTTGCCGGCCGTGCTCAGCGCCAGCAAGGTGCAGGCCGTCGCCGGGCGCGGGATACAAGCCAGCGTCGGCGCCCGCCAGTGCTACCTGGGCAGTTCGCGCTGGATGCAGGAACTGGGCGTCGACCTCGGTCCTCTGGCGAGCCAGGCCGCGCAGCTGGAAGCCGAGGGCCGCACCGTATCCTGGCTCGCCGCAGGAACCGATGGATCGCCCGCGCTGGCCGGCCTGCTGGCCTTTGGCGATGAGATCAAGCCAACCGCCAAGGCCGCGGTCCGGCAGCTGCAGCACCTGTCGCTGCGGGTCGCCATGGTGAGCGGCGATAACCACGGCAGCGCCAATGGCGTCGGCCGCCAGCTGGGCATCAGCGAAATCCACGCGGAAATCCTGCCGGCCGAGAAAGCCAGGGTGGTCACCGACCTCAAAGCCGGCGGCGCCGTGGTCGCCATGGTCGGCGACGGCATCAACGATGCGCCGGCGCTGGCCGCCGCCGATGTCGGCATCGCCATGTCGACCGGCACCGATGTCGCCATGCAGGCCGCCGGCATCACGCTGATGCGCGGCGACCCGGGCCTGGTGGCGGACGCGATCGACATCTCGCGCCGCACCTACAGCAAGATCCGCCAGAACCTGTTCTGGGCCTTTATCTACAACCTGGTCGGCATTCCGCTGGCAGCCCTGGGCTACCTCAATCCGGTGCTGGCCGGCGCGGCAATGGCGTTGAGCAGCGTCAGCGTGGTCAGCAACGCTTTGCTGCTGCGCCGCTGGCGCCCTGCTTCTGCAAAGGAAACCACACATGTCGACTAACGCCATGAATATCGGCGATGCCGCGCAAGCCTCGGGCGTCTCGGCCAAGATGATCCGGCACTATGAAGAAACCGGCCTGATCCCGAAAGCCAGCCGCAGCGACGGCGGCTACCGTACTTATGCCGAGCGCGATATCCATCTGCTGCGGTTTATCCGCCAGGGCCGCCTGCTGGGATTCTCGATGAAGCAGATCGCCGAACTGATCGGCCTCTGGCTGGACCAGTCGCGTCCCAGCAGCAAGGTCAAGCAGCTGGCGCTGACGCATATTGCCGAACTGGACGACAAGATCAAGGAACTGCAAGCCATGAAAGCGACGCTGGAGCAGCTGGCCTGCCATTGCCACGGCGACGACCGCCCGGATTGCCCTATCCTTGAAGGCCTTGCCCGGCAATGACATCTCTTGCATTGTTAGCCTTTTATTTCTGACTTATACTGGCGTCCATGTCCCGCTTCCTCAAGATCGCAATCCTCTGGCTCCTGGCCTTTGCTCTGCCCATGCAAGGCTTTGCATCGTCCGCCATGCTCGATTGCGGCACAGGGCATCAGCCGGCCAGCCGGCACGACATGCATCAGGCGCAGGGACAGCAGCCCCATCATCATGACCAGCTTGCGGCAAGCCAGCATCATGCTGCCGATGCTTCCCAGGCATCAAGCAGCGATTCGCCTGCAGGTGATTCCCATCACCACGACGGTGCAGGCAAATGCAGCGCCTGCGCATCCTGCTGCCTGGGCAGCGCCATCAGCGCTCTTCCTGCGCTCGATCCGGTGGCACCGCTGCCGGCCGGGCTGGAAACAGGCGCGCAGCCAGACCAGCAATTCACCGCGTACTTCCCGGAAGGCCTCGAACGGCCTCCGCATTCCCTCGCCATCTGATCCAGGATTGAAGCACCGGTCCAGGGCCATCGCCGCCTGCAGCCGTAACGCCTGAATCCTGCCGCCGCTTGCGGCGCGCGCCTGCCTGCGCGTCCGCATTCCATTCGCATTGCATCATCGAGGACATCATGATTTTTACCCTCACTACGAGGCGCGCGATCCGCGCCGCCACTGTGCTGCTTCCGCTCGTCCTGGCCGGCTGCGCCTCGCTGTCGCCAGACGGCGGTTACTCGCCGGTACAGGCGCTGGTCAAGGAACGCAGCGGCCAGGACATCAAATGGGTCAAGTCGGACGACGACGCCGCCAGCGTCGCCAATGCCATCGCGCCGTTGCTGGCCAAACCGCTGAGCGTCGACGATGCGGTCAAGATCGCGCTGCTCAACAACAAGGGCCTGCAAGCCAGCTACAGCGGGCTGGGCATCGCCGAAGCGGACCTGGTGCAAGCCGGACGCATCCCCAATCCGTCGTTTTCCTTCGGCCGCCTGCGCCGCGGCGACGATATCGAAATCGACCGTTCCCTGATGCTGCCCGTGATGAGCCTGCTGACCATGCCGTTCGCCAGCAAGATCGAGCGCCGCCGCTTCGAGCAGGCGCAATTCCGCGCCGCCGGCGACGCACTGGCGGTCGCCGACGAAACCCGCCACGCCTATTTCTCCGCCGTGGCGGCGCAGGAAACCGTCAAATACATGGAACAGGTCAAGCTTGCCGCCGAGGCCGGCGCCGAACTGGCGCACAAGATGGCGGCGGCCGGCAACTGGAGCGGGCTGGAACAGGCGCGCGAGCAGTCGTTCCATGCCGACGCCACGGTGCAGCTGGCGCGCGCGGCGCAGGCACAGGTAGCCGAACGCGAAAAGCTGACCCGCCTGCTCGGCCTGTGGGGCAAGCAGGCTGCGTTCCAGCTACCGGAGCGGTTGCCGGACTTGCCGAAAGCGCCGCAAGAGATCACCGACATCGAAGCGCAAGCCATGCAAAACCGGCTCGACATCATGATGGCCAGGCGCGAGCTGTCTGGCCTGGCCGGCTCCCTGGGGCTGACCAAGGCGACGCGTTTCATCAACATCCTCGACCTTGGCCTGATGCACAACAACTACAACCAAGGCCCGTCGCGCGAGAACGGTTATTCGATCCAGCTCGAGATTCCCCTGTTCGACTGGGGCGGCGCACGGGTGGCGAAAGCCGAAGCGCTGTACATGGAAGCCGTGAACCGCTCGGCGGAGCTGGCCGTCAACGCCCGCTCCGAAGTGCGGGAAGCGTACGCCGCCTATCGCAGCTCCTACGATATCGCGCGCCACTACCGCGATGAAATCGTGCCGCTCAAGAAACGCATCTCGGACGAACAGATGCTGCGCTACAACGGCATGCTGATCGGCGTTTTCACATTGCTCGCGGACGCCAGGGAGCAAGCCCGGAGCGTCAATGGCGCAATCGAAGCACTGCGCGATTTCTGGATCGCCGACTCGGCGCTGAAAATGGCGCAAACCGGCCGCTCATCGACAGCGGCCGACAGCAAACCCGGCACTTCCGCCGTCGCGGCTGCCGATTAACCAACGCTTAATGCAAATACAAGGATAGACATCATGGTGTCACGCAGAAATTTCATGAGCGGCGCCGGCGCCGTCGCCATCGGCGCCAGCCTGGTCAGCCGGGCCGGCGCGGCAACCCTGCCCGAAGCCGTAACGATGGCCGGCGCGGCCACGCAGCCGCCGCTTTCTCCACCCAACGGGCGGCCCTACAATCCGGTGGTCACCCTGAACGGCTGGACCCTGCCCTGGCGCATGAAAAACGGCGTCAAGGAATTCCACCTGGTGGCCGAGCCGGTGGTGCGCGAAATCGCGCCGGGCATGAAGGCCAACCTGTGGGGCTACAACGGCCAGTCGCCCGGCCCGACCATCGAGGTGGTCGAAGGCGACCGGGTACGGATCTTCGTCACCAACAAGCTGCCCGAACACACCAGCGTGCATTGGCACGGCCAGCGGCTGCCGAACGGCATGGACGGCGTCACCGGCCTGACCCAGCCGGGCATCCAGCCGGGCAAGACCTTCGTCTACGAATTCATCGCAAAACGCCCGGGCACCTTCATGTATCACCCGCATGCGGATGAAATGACGCAGATGGCGATGGGCATGATGGGTTTCTGGATCACGCATCCGAAAGACCCCAGCCAGCATCGCGCCGACCGCGATTTCTGTTTCCTGCTGAATGCCTACGACATCGATCCCGGCAGCTACACGCCGAAAACCAGCACCATGCTCGACTTCAACCTGTGGACCTTCAACAGCCGCGCCTTCCCGGGCATCGACCCGATGGTGTGCAGCCAGGGCGACCGGGTGCGCATCCGCGTCGGCAACCTGACCATGACCAACCATCCGATCCACCTGCACGGCCATGAATTCGTGGTCGCCGGCACCGATGGCGGCTGGACGCCGCCGGCTTCGCGCTGGCCGGAAGTCACCGCCGACATCGCCGTCGGCCAGATGCGCGCCATTGAATTCGACGCCACCGAACTCGGCGACTGGGCTTTCCATTGCCACAAATCGCATCACACCATGAATGCAATGGGCCATGACGTGCCGACCATGATCGGCGTCGACCAGCGCGACGTCCTCGCAAAAATCAACAAGCTGGTGCCGGACTACATGGCGATGGGAGAAACCGGCGGCGCCATGGGCGAGATGGAAATGCCGCTGCCGGACAACACCCTGCCGATGATGACCGGCAGCGGCCCGTTCGGCGGCATCGAGATGGGCGGCATGTTCACCACGCTGAAAGTGCGCAAGGGCCTGGCCGGCAACGATTACAAGGATCCCGGCTGGTACAGGCACCCCGCCGGCACCCTGGCCTACGAATGGAAAGGCGGCGAGGCGGCCATGCCGGAGGCGGCCCGGGCGCCGGACGCCAGGCGCATGGCGGCCAAGCCAGGTGAAAAGGTTCTAAAAGTAATCAAGCCCGGCTCGCATGACAACCATTAACCACAGCAACACAACACTCTCTTTTTAACTGAAAGGAATTTTTATGAAATCCGTTTTGATCGCCTCAAGCCTGGCCCTATCGCTGTTGTCAGCCAACGCCCTCGCCCATGGCGACGAGGCCGGCAGCGGCGCGGCGCAAACCCATGACGAACATGCGTCGTCGATGGGCAAGCCGGGAGACCCCGGCAAAGTGTCGAAAACCATGGAAATCGACATGAACGACACGATGCGCTTCACGCCGGCGGCCATCTCGATCAAGCGCGGCGATACCGTCAGGTTCATCGTCAAGAACACCGGCAAGGTCAAGCATGAAATGGTGCTGGGATCCATCAAGGAATTGAAGGAGCATGCCGCGCTGATGCAGAAATTCCCGGAAATGGAGCACTCGGATCCTAACCAGGTATCGCTCGATCCAGGCAAAAGCGGCGAATTGATATGGCAGTTCAACAAGGCCGGCAGGTTTGACTTCGCTTGCCTGCAGCCGGGTCATTTTGAAGCCGGCATGCGCGGCAACATCGTCGTCAGATAATTTCTTCAAACAGACAAAGGAAACCCATGAAAACCCGTTCCATTTTAATTGCAGCCTGCGCGTTGCCGCTGGCGCTCTCGTTCCACGCATCCTCAGCAACCGCACAAGAAGCAAGCCAGGCCGAGGCCACGGCGGCGCCCGCCGATGCCGCGGCCATGTCGAGCGGCGAAGTCAGGAAAATCGACAAGGAAGCCGGCAAGATCACCATCAAGCACGGCCCGTTGGCGAACCTGGGCATGCCGCCGATGACGATGGTTTTCCGCGTAAGCGATCCTGCGCTGCTGGACCAGGTGAAGCCGGGCGACAAGATCGGCTTCATCGCTGAAAAAGCCAACGGCGCATTGACCGTCACAAAAATGCAGGTTGTCGAATAAGCGTCATCCGCACAAAGACAAAGAGCCCGCATGGGCTCTTTGTCAGATCGCGGCATCTGGATCAGTAGCCGTAATTCTTGGCAACCGTATTGCCCAGGTAACCGCCGCCGACAACCCCGGCGACTGTCGCCAGCGTACGGCCGCGGCCGTTGCCAACCTGGTTCCCCAGCAATCCGCCGACTACCGCGCCGGTAGCGATCCC
>Ga0182005_1001225_pt1 | contig 10614 bp, 12 predicted proteins | sample Sormic07211103_1_FD_123021 | JGI IMG/M metagenome (GOLD analysis project Ga0182005, IMG submission 123021) | Rhizosphere microbial communities from Sorghum bicolor, Mead, Nebraska, USA - 072115-103_1 MetaG | ecosystem: Host-associated > Plants > Roots > Rhizosphere | place: USA: Nebraska...
ACCTTCACCACCAGCCCGGACACGGTGAAGATCCTCGAAAGCTGGGGGCATAAGTTTGCCGGGCCACAGGACGCCAACCACGTCGCGGCGATCCTCGTCGGCGCGCCTTCGCTGGAAGGCAAACCGGTCGGCAAAAACCGCTTCTACGGTGCCAACGACCCACGTCGCAACACCGGGTTGTCACTCGGCTACTAGAGGTTGTGTTTGAAAGGGGACGGATCTATTTTCGTCCCCTGATCCATTGATTGTTCAAGGAATGAATCATGGCTACCGCACTGTTAATCATCGACGTCCAGCAGGCGCTGTGCTCTGGCGAGTACGAGTGCTTTGAGATCAACCGCGTTATCGAAAGCATCAACCACCTCAGCACCCGAGCCCGGATAGCCAAGGTGCCGGTCGTTTTCATACAGCATGAGGAAGAGGGGGGGCCGCTGGCATACGGCAGCGACGGCTGGAAACTGGCGAATAATCTGGACACCGAGCCCACGGATCATTACGTACGCAAAACCACCCCGGATTCCTTCTACCAGACCAATCTGAAAAAGCTGCTGCCGACAGAGGACTTCGAGCGACTGATCATCTGTGGTTTGCAAACCGATTACTGCGTCAACGCGACCGTGCGCCAGGCACTGAAACTGGGCTACGACGTAGAGCTGGCGGAGGATGCGCACTCCACCGTCGACAACGGTAACCTGACTGCCGAAGAGATCATCGCCGAGCACAACAAGGACCTGGCGCACCTGACCGGTTCGGTGGCACGGATCGACGTGAAACCAGCGGCTGAAATCCGCATCTGAACCCACTGTCAACCCTGAGGCTTGCACGCTTCAGGCTGCTCACGTCGCAAACATCAACACCCTCGGCGACTGCCCAATCTCCGGCACCACGCCACCCAACACCAGTCGCGTAATGGTCGCCGCCGCCAGCGCGTAATCCTCATCCTGCGGCGTTTGCTGCCCGGTGATGTGCGCCATCTGCCAGCCCAGATTGGTGTAGGTCCGGGTCGCCGACCAGATGAACAGCATCAAGTGCTCCGGGTCCACTGGCGCCAACAGACCCCGATCAATCCAGCTGCGCACGCACTCCACATTGCGTTGCGCCTCGGCATACAGCAGGACCCGGCACTCCTCGGGCAATTGCCGCGCCCCCAGCAGCAACTCACCGCTGAACACCTTGGCAATGTGCGGATGCTCGCGGGCGATACGGATGCGCGCGGCGATGTAGGCCTGCAATCCCACCACCGGATCATCGCTTTCGCGCAGCGCAGCCGAGGCGTGCAGCAGCGGCTCGACAAACCCGAGCAGCACGCGCGAGTAGAGGTTTTCCTTGCTCTGGAAGTAGTAATACAGATTCGCCTTCGGCACCCCCGCACGCGCAGCGATGTCCCGGGTCTGGGTGGCATCGAAACCTTTGGCGGCGAACTCTTCGCCGGCGGCGGCCAGGATGAGTTGCTGATTGTGTTGGCGAATGCGGCTCATGGAGGTGTCTTGGTGATTTGAGCTGCGCAATATACAAAACTATATATCGAGAGGGCTAGCGATGACGTCGTCGTTCGGCTGTTTATGAATGACGTGGAACTGCCGGATCAACGGGCACAAATTGTCATGAAATGAAAAAGCGCTGTCGCCGATTGAAAAATTGATGATGTCTGCGCGTATTAAATTCTTCTCACGAATTGCGCCACAAGCCCCGCAGTTCGGCGGCTCGACCGCCTAGACCTTCAGCCTCAACGAGAACAATAAAATGAGCGTAGAACAACTGATCGGCGAACTTCTCGCCGAGCTGACAGGCGTGAGCCCAGACGAATCATTGAACGAGAACGAGCGCCTGCCGCAGAACAAAGCGCTGTTCGAGCTCGATCAGGATGTCTTCCATCCGGATTACGTGGCCAACAACCTTCGCTTTGGTGTGCTTGAAGAACATTGAGTAACTGAAAGGGGGACGGATCTGTTTCCGCCCCTTGATTACCCGGTTGCAAAACATCGTATCAACTTCGCCAGGAAGGCACTCACCACCTCCCGTTGTCGTTTCTGTAGGCAGCTGTAAGGCGTATTGCCGTCATCGTACTTTTCTTATATCTGAAGGTTTTCCTCCATGCGTAAGCTACTTTTTCTGATCATTCTGGCTGTTGTGGTAACAGGCTGCTCAAGCCGTAAAGACTTCTACGCAACCGGCGGGAGCCGAGCGGATGGCTCGATCGATATGGCTTATGATTTCAAACCCTTTGAGACACCGGTCGTTGACTATAAGCAAGCCGAGTCAATTGCAAACAACAAATGTGCGGTTTGGGGTTACACCCGCGCCGAACCTTTCGGTGGGCAAACCCAGAACTGCCAGGTCCGCGATGGCTGGGGTAATTGCACCGCTGGCCAGATGATCGTCAAATATCAATGCATCGGAAACATCACACCCACTACCGAAGCGTCAGCTTCTGCGATCCCGTCGGTTCCGGCTGGAATGTTGACTCCTGTTCAATACAAGGAATCGCGGGTGAAAGCATTGATGGATCAACACCTTCCCTATGCCGAGTACCAGAAGCAGTATCAGGCGATCATGGCGGAATAATTCGGTCGACGCGCCGTGGACTGAAAGGGGACGGATCTGTTTTCGTCCCTTGATTGACGGCGCTTGGAAGCCGATGTCAGTGAGTTCTGTTCATTCTGGGTTGAATTTGTGTGCGGGGGATAATCGCGGCGCCCGCCCGATTCGGGCCACCACTCGCCGATGGATTGCTCTGCGAATTGTCATCATCTTTAGGGTCGTGGCAGGACGATCCGCCAAGACAAATGGAAGCGGCGAGTAAAAGAATCGGACTGAAATGCAGATACTTGAACATAGAAATCTCCCCTACCTGAAGGTCAAGTGGCTTGGATTCAATCCATGGAATCGCATCAGTGCGCGTGCTTCATAGGATGGTGCTATCACTGGGTGAGCACCACTATTCCTATAGGAGCGTAGGTGATTGCTGGGGAACTTACCCGGCTGCAAAAATCCCGATCAACTCCGCCAGGAAGGCGCTCACCACCTCCCGTTGCCGCGCCGAATGCCGCACCGCCGCATGGAAACCCACCTCATAACGCAGCAACTCAGGATTGAGCGGATGCAACTGCCCCAGTTGTTCATGTTTCGCCGCGTAATGCTGTGGCAGAAAACCCAAATGCTGACCCGACAGAATCAGCAGCGCCGCACCGTCCATACTGTCGGTGAGCACCGTCAAACGTTCGATGGACGTGGGCGCGGGCATTTCCGGCAAGGGGTGGCTGGGCCAGACCCAGTCGTACTCACGCACGTCCTCGCGGCTCAGATCATCGACCTGATCGAACAGCGGATGCGCCGGGGCGCAGTAGGCGATCTGGGTTTCCTGGAACAACGGGAAGTAATCGATATTGGGCAAGCGGTGCCAGAAGTAACCGATGGCCAGATCGATGTGGCCGTTGATGATTTTCTCTTCCAGCAGCGATGACGACAGCTCGGTGAAGTGGAAATACAGCCCCTCATGCCGCGAGCGCAAACGGGCAATCGCCAGGGCGATGTTCTTGTTGGCGGACGGATCGATCTGACCGAGCAAGCCAATGTTAATCGTGCCCGACACCTTGCGATTGATGTGCTGCACCTCAACCCGAAAGCCCTCGGCCGCCGCCAATAACCGACGGGCCGCTTCGACAAACTGGCCGCCCTTGGGCGTCACCGAAAACCCGCCGCGCCCACGTTCACACAGACGAAACCCGACCCGCGCCTCCAGCGTCGCCAATTGCGCGCTGATGGTCGGTTGCGTGGTGTTGAGTGCCGTCTGCGCGGCCGAGATTCCGCCGGCCTCGACGACGGTCAGAAAGACCCGGATCAAGCGCAGATCCAGTTCCGATACAGTGCCCAGCATGTGTTGCCTCCGATGTTCACCACATAGACGCCGATCTATGTAAACAGTGCGCCTGCGATATTTTATAGCCCTGACCGACGCCCTACATTGCAATGAAACCGGCGCTTTGCCCATAAAAACAACAATCACCAGCATAGGAACATTCGTATGTCAGGGTCCCCACACACTGCGCACGCCCTCGAAGCGAGCAGCGGGTTGGCCATCGAAGGCCACTCGATCGATTACATTCCGGAAAACGAACGTCACGCCAAACTCAGTAGCCAGGGACCTTTCTGGTTTCTGGGCAACTTCCACTTCTTCACCATCTCCATCGGTTTCGTCGGCCCAAGCCTCGGCTTGTCAGCGCTGTGGACCATGCTCGCCGGTGCGCTCGGCATCATGTTCGGCACCATTTTCATGGCCTTCCACGGCTCGCAAGGTCCGGAGATGGGCCTGCCGCAAATGATCCAGTCCCGCGCCCAATTCGGTTATCGCGGCGTGATCCTGGCCCTGATGGCGACGATGTTTGTGTTCGTCGGCTTCAACGTGGTGAACATCTCGCTGATCATGAACGGCCTCGAACATGTGTTCGGCATCGACCCGACCATCGTCGCGGTGGCGGTGGTGCTGATCGGCGCATTGCTGTCGATCTACGGCCACGACCTGATGCACAAAGCCTTCAAGTGGGCGTTGCTCGCCACCTTGCCGCTGTACGCGCTGGTCACCATCGCCTTGATGTTCGGCGCCGGCCAGGAGGGCGTCACCCCGGCGACGGACCTCGGCTTCAACTGGGTCGCGTTCGCCACACTGTTCGCCATCGGCGCCAGCTACAACATTTCCTATGCGCCCTATGTCTCCGACTACTCCCGTTACCTGCCGAAAAACACCAGCCGCCCCAAACTGATCGCCGCCGTGTTCATCGGCGCCTCGCTATCCGGCAGCTGGATGATCGGCCTCGGCGCGTGGCTGGCCCAGCAGTTGAAAGCGGTGGATGCGCTGGTGGCGTTGAACCAGGTGGGCTCATCGATGATTCCCGGGCTGGGCAACGTGCTGGTGATCGTCTCGGTGGCCGGCTTCCTGCCGATCATCGCGCTCAACACCTACAGCGCCATGCTGACGCTGCTCACCGGCGCCGACTCGATCAAGAAAATCTCCCCGACACCCCGCGCCCGAATCCTGTCCATCACCGCGATCAGCGTGATCCTGCTGACCTGCGTGCTGTCGATCAAAGGCGACGGCATCGCGCTGCTGAACACCTTCCTCGTGCTGCTCCTGTACTTCCTCGTGCCCTGGACCGCCGTCAACCTGGTCGACTACTTCTTCGTGCGCAAAGGCCGCTACGCCATCCCGCACTTCTTCACCCCGAACGGCATCTACGGCGCCTGGCAGTTTCGCGGCATCGTCTCGTACCTGATCGGCTTCGCCGCGATGGTGCCGTTCTTCTACATCTTCGATGCCGCCGCCAACAAAGAAGTCTTTGTCGGCCCGCTGGCGCGCATGCTCGAAGGCGTGGACATCGCCTGGCTGGTCGGACTGGTGGTGTCAGGCCTGACGTATTACATCCTCAGTCGCTCGCTGGACCTGACGGCGGAACGCAAGGTCATCGACGCGATTACCGAGAGCGACATCATCGCCATGACCCAACCGGCTGTGGAGGAGGGACGTTGAACACTGCAAAAAATACCGTGGTTGCTTGCTGCCAAGTGGCGCCGAAGATTGGCGATCTGGCGTTTAACCGCACGTTGACCGAACGCGCGATTCGTTCGGCGGCGCATCAAGGGGCGCAGGTTGTGGTGCTGCCGGAGCTGGTGCAGAGCGGGTATGTGTTCAATGACCGCAGTGAAGCGTTGTCGTTGTCGGAAACGGTTGAAGGACCGACCTTGAGTTTGTGGGCGGCACTGGCCCGGGAACTGAACATTGTGGTGGTGGGTGGGTTTTGCGAGCGGCTGGAGGGGGATGAGCTGGCTAACAGCGCGGCGATGATCGATGCCCAAGGGGTGCGCGCTGTGTATCGCAAGGCGCATCTGTGGGATGCGGAGAGTGAAATTTTCACCGCCGGTGACGCCGCACCGCCGGTGGTTGAAACGGTGCATGGGCGGATTGGGATGTTGATTTGTTATGACCTGGAGTTTCCGGAGTGGGTGCGGCTGCCGGCGTTGGCGGGGGCGGATTTGCTGTGTGCGCCGGTGAATTGGCCGAATGGGCCTCGGCCGCCGACGGAGAGGCCGGCGGAGGTGGTGCGGGTGCAGGCGAATGCTTCGGTGAATCGGATGTTTATTGCGGCGTGTGATCGGTATGGGTTTGAGCGAGGGGTGGGGTGGGTGCAGGGTTCGGTGATTGTGGATGCGGATGGGTATCCGGTGGCGGGGCCTGCGGAAGAGGGTGGGGAGCGGGTTTTGTTGGCGACGTTGAATCTTGGGGAGGCGAGGAATAAGCGGATTAGTGCGCGGAATGATTTGCATGGGGATCGGCGGGAGGGGTTGTATGGGGTGGTTGGGGAATGAGGCGGTGGGCCAAAACTATTTCGGTTACCAGAGGCTGTGGTAGAGGAGTGGCAACCTCTACTTTTTATCCAAACTGCTCAACCTAGCGCGACTAAGCAAAACCCATCTTGGGCGAATGTATTTGCGATATCGAAGGTCGCGAGAATGAGGTAATAGGCTTAGGTCCAGCGAGCTGAACCATGCTGGCGTATCTGCCGTTTGTATCGATGCACACCGTTTCGATGACATGTGGGGTACAAAACGCTACTATTCTCCCCATATCACCTTAAAGAAGAAACGGTAATGGAAAACCTTAAAGTCGAATACCTTGCAATAGTTAATTCCAAGGAGGGGTTTTGCAATTCGATTTCCGCATTCAATAATTTGATTCAATCATATAGTAGCATCGAAATAAAAACTAAAGGATTGGTGTTCGATGGGGTGAGGTTTGACTATGATGTTCAACAGGGAGAAATACAAAACAATAGTCACATATTTTTTCACGTCCGTTTAGGGTGTCAAAACAAAGATGAGATAATAATATTTCTATCATTGTTGAAGTCGATAAGAACCATTTTGGCAAAAGCTGCTGAAAGACCTGTTGAGGTTCTGTGGGATGATGTAAGTAGCAGCCTTTCCTCGGCTGCCTATCCGGTGATACATGAAATTGAAAATATGATGCGCAAGCTCATTACAAAATTCATGCTTACAAAAATTGGTTTAGGCTGGACAAAGGAAGCGGTACCGAGGGAAGTTTCGGAGTCTATAAAAACGAAAAAAAATACTGCGGGCAATAATTATCTCTTTGAAACTGACTTTATACAGCTCTCAGATTTTCTATTTAAACCTTACTCGACTGCTAGTTCCTCTAAGCTTATGGAGAAAGTTAGATCTGCTCTTTCGGCTAGCGAAATAAACATCGACGAGTTAAAAGAGCTTGTTCCAACTTCGAACTGGGAAAGATATTTTCAGCCTATTGTCAGTTGTAAAAGTGAGTACTTGCAGACTCGATGGGCGAAGTTGTATGAGCTGCGGTGTCTTGTAGCACATAATAATTTTATCGGTCATGACGATTTCGATAATATATTGAAGATATCAGGAGAGGTTAAGGAAAAGCTTGGCGAAGCATTGAGTAAGCTCGATAGTATCTATATGTCTCCTGAGCAGAAGGAGGAAGTGGCCGAAAATATTGCAACCACTGTAAATAGCACACATGCAGAGCTTATTTCTATTTGGATTTTTATTCAGCAGTTGCTTATCGAAACTGCTATGAATGCACTAAATCACGAGCAAGCGCGCAAGTTGATAAAAAACAAAACATCAACTCGTCTTATTATTGATAAGCTTGTGGAGGAGGGCGTTGTTTCTGCCGAGTTAGCTCAGGAGTTAGTAAAGCTTCAGCTGTCTCGAGACATCATCGTGCATAACGTTGATGCTGAATTAAATGATTCTGTGTTAATTACTGCTGATTGGGTTAAGCATGCGCTGATAGAGATTCTCGAGAGTTTTGATGAGGCGGCGACACAGCCACTTTCCGACACGCTCCCCGATATTAAGGATTTGGCAGGTTAAGGTTGTCTAATTAGAAATATATCTTCTGTAGCGCAAAGTAAAGGGAGTAGATTTATTTTTTGTTCTTTTTTAAAAAATAGATCCGTTCCCTTTTTTTTGCTAAAAGGCGAGTTATTAAATATGTGATTTCCAGGTTTGTTGGCCGGAGAAAGATGTTATTAGTTTATACATTACTCTATCGATGGCGGAAATGAATAGTTCAACGTCCTCTATCCGCTTAATTACATCCGATGGAGAGACTCCGGGAATTTGTCCTGTATGTGCTAATTGAGTTCTCAAACTTCCTAGTGATTCCAATAGGCTTTGGGAGCTGCTTTTTAATACGATATCAAGTTTTTGAAAAATTCTTGGCTCGCCAATTCTGTGGAATATTTTTTTGATATTGTCAGCTGAAGGGTATTTGTGATTTGTGAAAATATCCTTTCCTGTAAATCTGAATATTGTTGTTGAGTTGTCAACAACGGAGCCAGCATTAGCCTTCAGTGATTTTGCAATAGATGTCAGAGAATCAACTTCAGAGTGAGTTCCGATCGCAGCGCCATAGATTTTTGTTTTATCGATTTTGTTGAGAAATAGATGTGCCTGCAAGTTTTCTGGGATTTCAGACCCTTTGACTGGTGAAGATTGAAGCCCGTTTGCGAATCCAGAAAATATATCCGATATATAGTTTTCTAAAGTTGCATGGGCCAAAAAAATCGAAGCGGCTACTACGTATTCCCTGATTGTCGGCTCAATTTTTTTATTTTGGGACTTTCTTATTCTGGACTTTATTTGTTTAAAGTCGAGCGCGGTAGTCTTTCGCGCAGCACTAACTGAATACGACATTTAGGCTTGTGTCTTGTAAGCATTTTGTATTGCCTGGGCTCTATATCTAACTTGTGTTTCGTCGCTAGTCGCTACTCCGATTGAGCGCCGGAACTTCGAATCACTTTCTACTAATTCCCCCAGTATGGATTGAGATTGCGCTTGAGTTAATTTGGCGATAGAGTTTGTCGAGTTTAGTTCGTAAAAACCTACCATTAGTGCGTCATATAAGGCTGAGTTAAAATTGCTAATTATATTTAGATCTTTATCAAATAGTTTAAAAGCCAAGTCGCCTAATGAGGATCGAACCAAGTTTAAAGTTTCAATAAAGCTTTTTAGTAGCGCGGCTTTTCGCTTTTCCGTAATTTTTCTGTTTAGGTCCGAAAAGTCATTGATGAAAGTTGCGAGTGGTTTTTTGTAATTCGCATGGTTTTCGCTAAGCGCCCAGAACCTTAAAACGAGCTCTTCAGCTTTCATGCGTTTATCGTTTTTTATTTCAAGAGCTGTGAGGAAGTGTGACTCTTTAACAGCTTTGGTTGCTAGCGACATTAAGTCGCCAAAGTAGAGTCCATGTCTTAACTCTTGCGGAGTAAGTTTCGTAGCGCCTGAGTTTAATCGTTCAAACACATCAAATTTAACCTGAGGGTGCGTGTCTTTCAAAATTACAATGCACCGTAAAGTACGGTTCTGAATGTGACGTTGGAAACGTGGGTCTAGCTCAAAGAATCGGCTTCCATCAAGCTCGGGGTAGGCGGTCAATCCTTTTAGCGGGAATTCGTTGCTGAAATACTTCCGCATTGTTGTTAGTCGTTGATTTCCATCTATCACCGAGAGTTTCTCGTCGGACTCTTGGTTTAAGTAGATGACTGGTATTGGGCATTGAATTATTAGTGATTCAATTAGTCGAGACGCTTGAGCGTCAGACCAGACATAGCGACGCTGAAATTTTGGTATAAAAATTGACCCATCATTCAGTTTTTCAACGATGGTCTCGACTGTGAAGTCGTAAGTTTCAGTGTGTAATTTTCGTTGTTCAGGTGGTATCGAAAGTACACCATCTGCGAAATCATCTTGTTCTAGAGCTTCAGGGAATAAAACATCCGCTAACTGCTCTGCTGTCCTTTTGTTGGCCATATGTGTGTGTCCCTTAAATTTTACTAGAATGGCTCGTTAGCTGCTAATGATCAAGCATTTGCTCAACAGCACAAAAAAGCCGGCGTATGCGGACCGGATTGGAAAGCGGGTCTGCTACCTCGTTTTTTTCATTTGACAGTTCACGCTCCCTGGCTTGCATAGATCTCATTCGATTTGGAATTCTAGTAAAAACAGAAAAAAAGGGGGCGGATCTATTACACCTAAAGCTAAAAAGTCACGCATGCATGTGCTTACTTACTACATCCCCCTGTAGCGACGAACCAGTTCCCCGCCACAGAGGGTCACGCTTACTCCTTCAACTCAACCTTATCCAACGCCTGATTCACCGCCAATTCCCCCAACATCACCACCTGCGTAATCCCCAGCAACGTCTTGCGGTGCGAGTTCTCCAACAACGCCGCCAAATTACTAAGCATCGTGGTCGCCGAGCCCAGTGATTCGCTGGCATTGACCAGCAGGGATTCGGTGTCGTACTTGGGGTTGGCCAGGAACATCGGTTCGGGTTCGTAGGTGCTGGCCATGATCTGGGCAGCCGGATTGAGGTAATGGTCGAGTGCGCGTTCGGCCGCTTCGTGGAATTTTTTGGAATCGAGTGATTCGTAGGGCGATGCCGGATCGGTGTCCGGTGGGTTGGGTGTTGGTTTTTTCATAGTGAAACTCCTACGGCAGATTGAAGGAGCCATCACCCTTGCTACCAAACGAGGGTGGTGGCCATACGCGGGTTGGTAGACCGGCTGCAAGTAG
>Ga0182005_1001226_pt1 | contig 10609 bp, 9 predicted proteins | sample Sormic07211103_1_FD_123021 | JGI IMG/M metagenome (GOLD analysis project Ga0182005, IMG submission 123021) | Rhizosphere microbial communities from Sorghum bicolor, Mead, Nebraska, USA - 072115-103_1 MetaG | ecosystem: Host-associated > Plants > Roots > Rhizosphere | place: USA: Nebraska...
CCGTGTACCTCGAAGAACAGGCGCTGCACATCGGTTCACGCCTGAAAATCCGCATCCGCGCCGACGGTTTTGATGGCGTCATGCGCATGGTCGCCCGGGGCGCGGGGTTGGCGATCGTGCCGCTCGCGGCCGTCGAGCGGAGGGCGGTGGATCAACCGTTCAAAAGCTTCGCGCTGAAAGAACACTGGGCCCAGCGAAAACTGCTGGTGTGCGCTCGCTCATTCGACAACTTGCCCGGCTACGCAACCGCCTTGCTGGAGGCACTTCACCCGGAATAAAGGCGTTACCGGACAGAGGTTGTCAATAACCACCGCCCGACAATGTACGCCTCTGATTCAAACCTTTGGCAGCGGACCCAGCGCCCCGGTCACCTTGGGCTTTCTGAAGAAGAAGCCGTAGACCAGCGATAGCACCAACAGGAACGGCACACCGAACACCAAGGTCATTTTGAAGGCTTCGGTGAAGTAAGTGGTGACCATCACCGCCCCCATCAACACCACCCCCAACAAAGTGCTGAAGGGGAACAGGCGCATACGGAAGGACAGTTTCCGGTTGCCGTTGCGTTCGTGATAGCGACGGAAACAGTAATGAGTCAGGAAGATCATGAACCAGGTGAAGATGGCGCCGAACATGGAGATCGCCATCATCAAGGTGAACGAGCTTTCCGGGTACACAATATTCAGCAGCGTGGCTAACGCAATGCCCGAGCTCGACAACAGCAAGGCATTGAGCGGGATGCCGGTTTTGCTCAATACGCCCATGGACTTGGGTGCGTAACCGCCTCGGGACAGGCTGAACATCATCCTAGTGGTGATGTACAACTGGCTGTTCATCGCCGACAGCGCTGCGATCAGGATCACGAAGTTCATCACCCCGGTGGCACCGGGAATGCCGATGGCTTGCATGACGGTAACGAATGGGCTCTGGGCGTGACCGGCCTGGACCCACGGCACAATCGCCAGCATCAGTGCCAGGGTCAGCAGGTAGAACACCACCAGCCGCACGATGGTCGCGCGAAAGGCCTTCTTCACCGCTTGCTCCGGGTCTTTGGCCTCACCGGCGGCAACCGCGATCATCTCCACACTCAGGTAGCTGAAGATCGACACGATCACCGCAATCCACATCCCTTGCAGGCCATTGGGGAAAAAACCGCCGTGGGCGGTGTAATTGTGCAGGCCGTACTCAGGATTACCGGAACCGAACACCACGTAGACCGCAAGGATGATGAAGCCGACGATGGCGCCGATCTTAATGGTCGAGAACCAATATTCGAAAGTGCCAAAGGCTTTCACACTGACGGCATTGAGCACAATCAGGACACTGGAGAACGAGACGATCCATATCCACTCAGGCACGTTGGCGAACCAGTATTTCATGTACATTGCCACCGCCGTCACTTCCGTGCCGACTGCCAGCACAATGGCCGCCCAATAAGCGTATCGCACCAGAAACCCGGCCAACGGGCTGACATAGAATTCGGCATAGGCTCCAAATGAGCCCGAAGTCGAATGAGCCACAGTCATTTCCGCCAGGCAGCCCATCAACAGCAAGGTGATGATCGCACCAATGGCGTAGCTGAGCAGCACACTCGGCCCCGCATAACCGATGGCGTAGGCACTGCCCATGAACAGTCCGGTGCCAATCGCACCGCCAATGGCGATCATGCTCATCTGCCCCGAGGTGAGTTGGCGCCTGAGGCCGTGTTCACGGTTGGATATCGTTTCAAAACCGGTGTTGTCGGTCATTTGTCTGTCCTCTGAATATTGTCTTTTTTGAAGAGAGCACTTAGTTGGAAAAGCTCGTGGGTATCAGCCACGCACAGCAGGACACGAATCAGAAAATATTCAGCGGATACTCGACGATCACCCGTACCTCGTTGTTGTCGGTGGTATCGGCACGAGCGACCTGAGCGGTGGAGCGCACACTGGCCTGGCGAACGCGCACCGACAGGTCTCTGGCCTGACCTGATTGCACGACGTACCGCACGTCGATGTCGCGTTCCCAACGCTTGCCGTCGCTGCCGTAACGACCATAGGCGCCATTGGGGCCGCCGCTGTACTGGCTGTCATCGATGTGGTCACCGTTAACGTAACGCGACATGAAGCTCAGGCCGGGAACGCCGAACGGCGCCATGTCGAGGTCATATCGCAACTGCCAGGAACGCTCGTTGGGGGCGTTGAAGTCGAGGACTTGAATGGAGTTGGCGAGGAAAATCGAAGTCCCCGGTTGCTGATCGAAACCCAAGTAATCGAACGGCTCATCGCCATCGACCCGTTGGTACGCCAGGGTCACTCGATGGGCGCCGACCTTGTAGGCAGCAGACATCGACCACGTGGTGTTGTCGATCTTGCCAGCCAGGCTCTGGCCCGCGTCGTTGGTGCGGTAAATGTTGAAATCGAGGTTTAGCGACTGGTTGGGCGTCAACGCATAGGTGAAGTTGGCGTTGGCGTAATACTGCCGCCATATATCCATGAATTGAGAACCGTACAGGCTAAGACTCAATTGATCACTGACGGCATAGCTGCCCCCCAGGTAATCGACGCTGCGGGTTTCTACCCCGGCATACAGCGCTTTGAGGGCACCATCGAAGTTGGTCGAGTTGTTGTCGTTACCGGAGGTGAAGTGGCCGAGGTCGAGTTGCAGTGCCTTGAGTTCATTACTGGTCAACTGAAAGCCGTTGGCCACGCTGGTGAACAGTCGCGCATTGCCCGTACCGAACACTGGGTTGAACGGGGTCAGATTGCCGTACTTGAGCTCGGTCCTGGATATCCTGGCCTTAAGCGCACCACCCGCTTCGGAATACTCATCTTCCGGGCGGCCATCGGAATCGACCGGCAGCAAACCAGTGCCGGTTTGCCCCTTGCCGCTGTCGAGTTTTAGGCCCTGTTGCGCGTAGGCGTCGATCCCGAAACCCACCGTGCCCTGAGTGTAACCGGAGCGATAATCGAGCATGAGCCCATGGGCCCATTCATTTCGATAGTTCTGACCACCCGGGTTGTTGAGGTTATTGCGGTAGAAATAGAAGTTACGGTTTGTCAGGACCAGGCTGCTGTCTTCGACGAACCCTTGATAGGATTCGGCGTAAGCCATTTGGCTCAGACAGTTGATGGCGAGCGGCAAGGCGGGCCAGAGGGACAGTTTCATTCTGCGTGCTCCTTATTATTGTGTTTGCACGGAACGCGTAATCGAGGCGACCGAAGCTGTGCCCGCCAGGAAAACCCGACAGCCAGACAACGGGGTGTTGGGTGAATCAGGTGACGCTATGGCGAACCTGGTACTGTCCCTGCGCCCAGGTTTTTTCATCGAGAATCTCGCCGAGGACCTGCACCGCATCCCAGACCTCGGTGAAACTCGTATACAGCGGGGTGAAACCGAAACGCATGATGCTCGGCTCGCGGTAGTCGCCGATCACGCCGCGGGCTATCAGTGCCTGGATCACTGCATAACCTTCGGCGTGCTCGAAGCTGACATGACTGCCCCGTTGGGCGTGTTCACGCGGGGTGATCAAGGTCAGATCGTGGTCAGCGCAACGCTGCTCGACGAGCTCAATGAACAGGTCCGTCAGGGCCAGGGATTTGCAGCGCAGGCTCGCCATATCGGTCTGAGCAAAGATATCCAGACCGCATTCGACCATGGCCAATGACGTGATCGGTTGGGTGCCGCACAGGTAACGAGCAATGCCATTGCTCGGCTCATAGCCCGACTCCATGGCGAATTGCCGCGAATGGCCGAACCAGCCGGACAACGGTTGCGCCGCCAGATTGCACAAATCAGGCGATACCCAGACAAACGCTTGCGAGCCGGGGCCGCCATTGAGGTATTTATAAGTGCAGCCGATGGCGTAGTCGGCGCGCGCCTGATGCAGGTCAACCGGTACGGCGCCGGCCGAATGCGCCAGATCCCAAATGGTCAACGCACCACATTCATGACTCAGTGCAGTCAGCGCCTGCATGCCATGCATGTAGCCGGTCTTATAGTTGACGTGGGTGAGCATCACCACCGCCGTGTCCTGATCAATCGCTTGCGGCAACTCCTGCGGAGCATTGACCAGGCGCAGGGTGTAACCCTGCTGCAGCAGGTCTGCCAGACCTTGAGCGATGTACAAATCAGTGGGGAAGTTGCTGACTTCACTGACGATCACCCGCCGCTCCGGCGATCGGATGGCCTGCACTTTCAACGCGGCGCTGAGCACCTTGAACAGGTTGATCGAAGTGGTATCGGTCACCACGACTTCACCGTCACGCGCCCCGATCAGCGGCGCCAGACGATTCCCCAGACGCTCCGATAGATCGCGCCAGCCGGCGCTATTCCAACTGCGAATCAGGCCACTGCCCCATTCCTCGGCGATCACCGCCTGAGCTCGCGCCAACGCGGCAACTGGCCGCGCCCCCAAAGAGTTGCCGTCGAGATAAATCACACCTTCAGGGAGCGCAAACTGCTGACGCAGGGGCGCCAGAGCGTCCTGAGCATCCAGCGTCAGGCAATCGTTTCTTGTTGTCATTGAGTGTCCTGCTTTTGTTATGGCGTGCGGGCCAGACCGTTCATAAGAAGCGGCTCGAATCGGTGGGAGACACGTCGTGTTTTCAGGCGCTACGAGTGCCTTTCGGTGGAGAGATAATGAACGGAAATCGGGAGAATTTTCGTGCAAAGTAAGCGGCCTTAACGTAGTAATCTCGCAGATAATTCGAATCAAACCCCAATAAACGCGGATTTATTCAAACCATGAATCTCGACTCGACAGACCTGCGAATCCTGCATCAATTGCAACTGGATGGCCGCATCAGCAACCAGGAGCTGGCGGAGAAAGTTGCCCTGTCGCCGTCGGCCTGTTTACGCCGATTGCGCCTGCTGGAAAGTGAGGGAATCATCACCGGCTATCGCGCGGTGCTAAATGCCGAGCGGCTGGGCATCGAACTGGAGGCCATCGTTCATGTGTCATTGCGACAGGACGTCGAGGACTGGCACGAGACCTTTATCAAGAAGGTGTTGCAGTGGCCTGAAGTGGTCACTGCGTACGTGGTTACGGGGGCAAGTAACTATGTGTTGCGAGTGCAGGCTCGCAACCTGAAACACTTCTCCGATTTCATTGTCAACCATCTGAATCGCACGGCCGGCGTCACCGATATCCGCTCGGAAATCGTCTTGCAGAAAATCAAGGAACGTGAGGAGTTGCTGGATCTGGTGGTACGCAAGTAGGGCGACCTAGTCGCCTCAGAAGCCCTGCATGCGCCGGGCTTCGTTACGCTGCAAAGTCATGCTAGGGGTTTCGTCGAACAGCTTGCGGTACTCGGCGGAAAAACGCCCCAGGTGAGTGAAGCCCCAGCCCATGGCGACCCCGGAAATATTGCGCATCGAGCCGTGTTCCAGGATCTCCTGACGCACGGCGTTCAAGCGGTACTTTTTCAGGTAAGCCATCGGCGACAAGGCGAAGTACTTTTTGAACGCCTCAAACAGTTTGAAGCGCGAAACCCCTGCCGCCGCCTCAATGTCTTCCAAGTGCAATGCTTCACGAGCGTTCTCGTGGATGTACTGCCGAGCCCGGATCAAATAGTGCGGCAGCTTTACACCTAACACGTGTCGCAGCTCTTCTGAGTAGTTGTTCGGCTGGGCAAGGATCAAGCCTTTGATCAGTGAACTTTCAAGGTCCCGGGTGAACGCCACTTGTTCATACAGTTCACTGCTGCGCTCCAACTCTCCAATGAAATAGCGTGCCATGCGCCACCACGAGGCCGACGCCCCGTCGACCGCGTCCATGACCGGTTCGAAACGCAATAGCCCATCCAGCGGACGCTGCAACAGGCTTTCCAGAGACTCGCTCATGGCCACGCGGGTAATCACCACCTGGACCTTGCGGCAATCGCCGGAGATCGCCAGCACCTGGTTTTCATTCGGGGAGACAATGACCCCTTGATCGCGGTCAGACTTGACCACGCTGCCGTCCTTGCTCAGTTCCTGCTCACCCACCAAGGGCAAACTCAGGCTGTAACTGCTGAAGTGCTCGGCATCTTCGATGTCGATGGCGACATCGGTTCCGTATTCGATGGTGCCCAGGGTCGTGGCCATCGACTTGAACATATTGGCGTTGTGATGAAAGCGAATTCGTTCGGGGGTCGTGGTCACGAGGCGATGCGGGCCGCAGATGCTGGACATCCAGCTTCTCGCGGCCTCAAGGTCATCGCTGTCGACACGAATGTCGCGAAACTGCGGATCATCTTTGCTGGTCATCACGGCACACTCACGCAAGGGTGTTTCAGCGCGCTCTGACGGCGCGTATCCGGCTGGCAAGGAGCAACTTCCACGCCACAAAACGCCAGGGCCCGCTGAGCGGATAGAGATTCCCCACTCAGCGGATAACACCCTCCTCCCGAAGCAGGAAAACCCTATCAAACCGAGCTCGGCGTCTTACAAAACATTAACTGATTGTTGCATTCAGGTGCGTCCGTTTATCGCCAGGGCAGGATTTGAGTAATCGCTGCCCAACCGGATGTTACTCCCCCCCAAATTTACGGAGTGCCTTCACCTACAAACCGGATAGACCCCTGCCCGCCCGACTCTCTCTAATGAGCACACCGATTAGCCCGAATAAAAAAAGGTGCATCCCTATGAGTGGCGAAAAAAACGTTGAGCAGTGGAAAGCGTTTATTGAAAGCTGTCTGGATTTCCGTCCGGCAGACGGCGTGTTCCGCATTGCCCGGGACATTTTCACCGAGCCGCAGTTGTTCGACCTGGAAATGGAACTGATCTTCGAGAAGAATTGGATCTACGCCTGCCACGAAAGCGAGCTGGCTAACAATCACGACTTCGTCACCATGCGCGCCGGCCGTCAGCCGATGATCATTACCCGCGACGGTGAGGGAAAACTCAACGCCCTGATCAATGCCTGCCAGCATCGCGGCACGACGTTGACCCGCGTCGGCAAAGGCAACCAGTCAACCTTTACCTGCCCGTTCCATGCCTGGTGCTACAAAAGCGATGGACGCCTGGTCAAGGTCAAGGCACCGGGCGAGTACCCGGAAGGCTTCGACAAAGCCACTCGCGGCCTGAAAAAAGCCCGCATTGAGAGCTACAAAGGTTTCGTGTTCATCAGCCTGGATGTGCATGCCGATAACAGCCTCGAGAACTTTCTCGGCGACGCCAAGGTTTTCTTCGACATGATGGTCGCCCAGTCGCCCACCGGTGAGCTGGAAGTGCTACCCGGCAAGTCGGCCTATACCTACGACGGCAATTGGAAATTGCAAAACGAAAATGGCCTCGACGGCTACCACGTCAGTACCGTCCACTATAACTACGTAGCCACGGTGCAACACCGCCAGCAGGTCAACAGCGAGAACGGCACCGCCTCCAGCGACACCCTCGACTACAGCAAGCTCGGTGCCGGTGATGCCAATACCGATGACGGCTGGTTCGCGTTCAACAACGGCCACAGTCTGCTGTTCAGTGACATGCCCAACCCGACAGTACGCTCCGGGTACGCCACGATCATGCCGCGACTGGTCGAAGTACACGGCCAGGAAAAAGCAGAATGGATGATGCATCGCCTGCGCAACCTGAACATCTATCCAAGCCTGTTTTTCCTTGATCAGATCAGCTCGCAACTGCGCATCATCCGTCCGGTGGCGTGGAACAAGACCGAGATCATCAGCCAGTGCATCGGCGTCAAGGGCGAGTCCGATGCCGACCGCGAAAACCGCATTCGTCAGTTCGAAGACTTCTTCAACGTCTCGGGCCTGGGCACACCGGATGACCTGGTGGAGTTCCGTGAAGCCCAGCGCGGTTTCCAGGCGCGCCTTGAACGCTGGAGCGATATTTCCCGTGGCAGTCACCAATGGGCCACCGGCGCCACTCCCAACAGCGAATCGATCGGCATTGCCCCAGCCATGACCGGTACCGAATTCACCCACGAAGGGCTGTACGTCAACCAGCACCGCAACTGGCAGAAATTCCTGCTCGATGGCCTGGACGCGAAATCCCTGACACTCCGTGAGGTGCAATGATGAATGCGCTATTGCAGTACCAGATCGAACAATTCTTCTATCGCAAGTCCGAACTGTGTGATGCCCAGGACTGGGATGCGTACATCAAGCTGTTCGACGAACACAGCGAATTCCACTTGCCGCAATGGGACTCGGAACACGTCTACACCCGCGACCCCAAACGCGAAATGTCGTTGATCTACTATCCCAACCGTTCCGGTCTGGAAGATCGCGTGTTCCGCCTGCGCACGGGCAAGTCCGCCTCCTCGACGCCGATGCCGCGCACTCTTCATCTGATCAACAACGTACGGATTAACGAGCTGGAAAACGGTGAGCTGGAAGTGCGTCTGAACTGGCACACCTTGTTCTATCGCCTGGCCACGGCCGAGCAGTTCTTTGGCCGCGCGACCTACCGCCTCACCCCCCACGCCGATAGCTGGCTGATTGCCCGCAAGCATGTACTGCTGCTAAACGACACCATCAACTCGGTACTCGATTTCTACCACCTCTGAATCCATGGAGACCGGGGCATGAACCATAAAGTCGCGTTCAGTTTTGCCGACGGAAAAACACTGTTCTTTCCCATACAAGCCAACGAAATACTGCTCGACGCCGCCCTGCGCAATGGCATCAACATTCCTCTGGATTGCCGCGAAGGCGTCTGCGGAACGTGCCAGGGTCGCTGCGAATCGGGCGATTACAGCCAGGACTACGTGGATGAGGAGGCCCTCTCAAGTCAGGACCTTGAGCAACGCAAAATGCTCACCTGTCAGACGCGAGTGAAGTCCGACGCGGCGTTCTATTTCGACTTCGTCTCCAGCCTGTGCAACGCCGCAGGCCCCCACCAATTCAAAGCAACGGTCACAGACGTCAAACAGGTGTCGGCCAGTACGGCGATCCTGCATTTGGACCTGGGGACGACAGGGCAGTCGCTGGATTTTCTGCCGGGGCAATACGCCCGTTTGCGGATTCCGGGCACCGAGAGTCTGCGCTCGTACTCGTTTGCCAACCGACCGGGCAACCACAATCAATTGCAGTTCCTGATTCGTCTGTTGCCGGATGGAGTAATGAGCAACTACATCCGAGAACGCTGCCAGGTCGGAGACGAAATCGGCCTGGAAGCCCCTCTGGGCGCTTTCTATCTTCGCCACGTCGCCAAGCCATTGATTCTGGTGGCGGGCGGTACCGGGCTTTCGGCGTTGCTGGGTATGCTCGAGGAGTTGGCCGAACGCAGTTGCACGCAACCGGTGCATTTGTACTACGGCGTGCGAGACGCTGCCGACCTGTGCGAACGAGCACGCATTGATGCCTACGCAGGGCGTATTCCAGGCTTTCGCTACACCGAGGTGGTGAGTGATCCGTCGCCGCACTGGACCGGCAAGCGTGGCTACATTGCCGAGCACTTCAATTCGGATGAACTGCGCGATGGGGAGGTTGATATGTACGTCTGCGGGCCACCGCCGATGGTCGAGTCGATCAAGACCTGGCTGCAGGCCCAAACCCTGGACAACGTGCACCTGTACTACGAGAAATTTACCGAGAGCAATACCTGACAACTCGCCCTGGAAGTGAGCGCCAGGCAATTTCGCTGGCGTTCACTTCGGATTAACCACAGGTCAGGCGCGTGACTGCGCATTCAACGGCCGCAAGATCGCCCTGACCGGACTGGCGTCCAGATGAGAAAAACGCAGCGGCAGCGCAATCAGTTCATAGTCACCTTCCGGCACTTCATCCAGCACGATACCTTCAAGGATAGCCATGCCATGACGAGCCACCGCATTGTGCGCGTCCATCGTCTTGGATTGCTGCGGATCGAGCGACGGCGTATCGATACCGACCAGGCGCACGCCAAGACTGGCCAGCAGATCGACGGTTTCTTTGGCGACCGCAGTGAAGTGCGGATCCCAGGTTGTCAGCGGCGCCTGTTGATAGGTACGTAACAGTACACGCTCAGGCAAGTTGTCCAAACGCCCCTTCAGTTGCCCAGGCTGAACCCATTGGCCGCTGTTCAGGCAATGCAGCACGCGGCAGGACCCGATGTAGACCTCCAGTGGCACATCGCCAATGGCCGCGCCGTCAGCACTGTAATGCAGCGGTGCATCGACATGGGCGCCGGTGTGCGGCGACAGGGTGATACGCCCGACATTCACCGGGCACTCAGGCCCAAAGCTCCAGACGCGCTCTTCCTGAAAAGGCGTATCGCCCGGCCAGGTGGGAGTTTCGGTACTCAAGGGCGGACTGATGTCCCACAACACAGGTGCTTTGTTCATAACAATGCTCTCGGAATGCTCTGAGCTGAATGATACGAGCGACGCCGGTGAATATTCGTGCAAAAAAGTCCACAACGCCGGGGGGATTTCGCACGAACTGCCGTGAATCGCGGGTTTGCAGAGAGGATATTTCAATGAGCGAAACAGATAGCCCAAAAGCCGTTTATTCGACGGACCACGCCATGACCACTGCGTTTCTGGATAGCTCAGTGTCGAGTTCAGACAACTGACCGGTGGAGAGGCGCTATAGGGTGCCACTTCAGTTCTTGAAGCCACTGCCCGGAGTCATCATGACCGCACCGATTACCGTCCTTCGCGATACTCATCCACTGCCGGTGCTTGACGCCTGCAAATGGGAAAAACTCG
>Ga0182005_1001227_pt1 | contig 10608 bp, 8 predicted proteins | sample Sormic07211103_1_FD_123021 | JGI IMG/M metagenome (GOLD analysis project Ga0182005, IMG submission 123021) | Rhizosphere microbial communities from Sorghum bicolor, Mead, Nebraska, USA - 072115-103_1 MetaG | ecosystem: Host-associated > Plants > Roots > Rhizosphere | place: USA: Nebraska...
GCTGACATGGCCATGTACAAAGCCAAGCAGCAAGGGCGCAACAACTTTCAGTGGTACACCAGCGATCTCAATCAGCGCGTTTGCGAACACGCGAGCCTGCGCAATGACCTGCAAAAGGCTATCGAAACTCAATCGTTCAAGCTGCATTATCAACCGCAGATAGACGCGCGCACCGGTCGGGTAGTCGGGATCGAAGCGTTGCTGCGTTGGCAGCATCCGGAAAAAGGATTTATCTCACCAGCGGTGTTTGTGCCGGTGGCAGAAGACAGTGGTCAGATCATCCCGCTGAGCCTTTGGGTACTCGATACGGCCTGCGCGCAGCTGCGCCAGCTAGGCGATCAGGGCCTGACAGGCATCTCGATGGCCGTGAATATTTCGCCGATGCATTTCCAGCGTGGCCAGTTTGTTGAGTGTATCCAGGCAGTGCTGAGCAAGCACGGACTCAGCGCCGGGCAGTTGGAACTGGAGATTACCGAGTCGCTCTTGCTGCATAACGTTGAACAGGCAATCGATACGTTGCGCCGGCTCAAGGCCCTGGGTGTACGCATTGCGCTCGATGATTTCGGCACCGGTTTTTCCAGCCTCAGCTACCTCAAGCGTTTGCCCATCGACAAGATCAAGATTGACCGCTCGTTCATCCAGGATATCGCCACCGACCATCACGATGCGGCAATCACTCAAGGCATTATTTCCATGGCCCATCACCTCCGCCTGACAGTGGTCGCTGAAGGTGTGGAAACGGCGTCTCAGGTGAATTTCCTGAAGGGCAGTCGTTGCGATATTTTCCAGGGCTATTACTTTGCCAAACCGATGCCATACGAAGCACTTGAGATTTTCCTGGGCACCGGGACGCTTGATGCTTGATGGATTCCTTTCGATTGCGGCCCTTCGTGACAGACGCAGCGTGGCGCAGTCTGTTTTTTAATTAAGGTTGCTTGCGGAAGAACAAGGTGATCTGGCCTACCTCCACCCCGAACTTGGTCATGAACGAGCGATTGATCATAGTGTTCTTGTCCATAAGGTACATCCAGTCGTCTAACTGAACCTGATACACCTTGCCATCCACCGGCAGGCTCAGCACATAGTTCCAGCGCAGTGTATTGCCTGCCACCTCACCAAGCGCCTCGCCCACCACGTCGCCAGCGGTTCCGCGCCATTGGCTGGAGCCAGCCGGGGTTAACGTCCACACGCGTTTTTGCTGGGTACCGTCGCTGTACGTAAATGATTCGTCGAGTATCAGCTTGCTACCTTCGGAGTGACCAATGATCTCCACGTGGAAGCGTTTGGTGACCTCGCCAGAACGCTTTTGAAACATACCCCAGGCTTCAACCCGACCTTCGAAGAATTCTCGCAGCTCAAGCGTGGGCGTCTCCTGGCTGTAGGTTTGCACATCCACCCGGCTGCAACTTGCAAGGCCAATACAAAGCAGCAGTATCCCTATCTTCAACATGTGCATTTCCTCAACGGTTTCAGGGTTTGGCGGCTCCCAGCAATTGGGCGCGCAGCTGCGGGTTGCGTGTTCGGGGGTCAAGCCATATAGAAAAAAAGGCTTTGGCGAACGCAACATCTCTCACCACATGCCGAAGGTTCTCACCGACGTAAAAACGTGCGCCCTCTCCAGGCATGTAAACTCCAGTGATGCGGTCACCGGCACGCACATCGACAAACGCCTGAAACATCTCCGACTCCCAGCGGGCCATCAGCTCTGAATTCAGAGTGTTGGGCGACAGGCGACGGATTTCCTTGATGCTGGCCTCAACCAGATCATCGCGACTAATAGCGCGACTGTAGGTCAGCTCCAGCGCAAAAGGCACATCCGCATCCAGCGTTTCACCGGCAATGAGGCGTGAGCTCCAGAACTGCGCGCTGTAAATGGAAAACCCGAATACGCGCATCTCCCCGTAACCCAGCCGACGAGCATTGGGAATAGCTTCGCGCCAATCAGCAAATAGTTCTGCGCTCTGGAGCATCAGAACAAAACAGATAGCGTGGTGGATTAAGCGGCTCGTCTGCCTGGTCATGCAAAGCCCTCGATATGACTCAATAGGCGCCTTTAAAAGTTATACCAAATACTTAATTTGTACAGCTAACGTTTAAAACTCGACTGTACCCAAAAAAACGGAAACCACCGCCCCGCTCAAATGAGTTGATTGACACGCATTTGAAGGCTATCTGCGTCGAAAAACAGGCAAGTGCGAGGCACGCATTGAAAAAATACTCCGCCAATGACTGGTGCCAGCAGTCGGCTTCGGCACGCATTAATAATGCCGGCAGCGTCTTCTGGTGATCTGGAGGTCAGCAACAGGTGCTGAAGTGGACACTGTCCGTTGGCTTTTGAGGCCTGTCTGGCACAAGACATATACAAACTTATCCGGCACGTACAACAAAAAGCAGTGGCCACTCACGGTCAGGCGCCACGAGTTTGTCTCGCATCAATGTCCGCAATGGGTCGCTGTCTGCCTCTCGCGACGGGCAGTTATTGGCCAAAAGCCGTCGTTTGACAGGGAATCATAAATCCGCCCCTGTTCCCGCATCAGCGAGGCAATTGCGCTCGGATTACAGCAGGCGTGGCTCGAACATGCCGTTGGCGATCATCGACGCGGGCTCTTCATTGCCATGCGGCTGGCAGAGGAATTCGCGTATCACTTCGGCGGTCCGCCTGGCGCTGGTCACCACGAAAAAATGCCCCTCGCCCTGCAGGACGTAAAGTTCGGCACAGCGAATGGTGCGGCGCAGGATCTGCGCGTTGTACAGCCGCACCAGAGTGTCGCGTTCACCGGTGAGGATCAGCGTGCGCTGGCGTAGGCGTGACAACCGCAGCAGGCTCGTCCAGCCGACCAAGGCGGTGAGTTGGTGGTAATAGGTTCGCGGATTGACCGTAAGCATGCCGTTTACCACACCGAAGCGCAGCAGCGTCTGTAGCGAATTGCGCGAGCCTTCTTGCTTCCCCGATCTGGCGCTTTTGCTCCTGCCAAAAAAATCCAGGATATCGGCGGGCTTCATCAACATCGCCGGGCCGGCCGAGGTCGCCGCGAGGATCAAGCGGCGCACCATGCTCGGGTGACGCAGGACGAATTCTTGCGCCAATGCGCCGCCCCAACTCACGCCGAACACATCGACCTGCTCGATTCCCAATTGCTTGAGCATTTCAGCGATCAGGTCAGCATGGCGCGGCAGACGCATCGGCCAGCGGGGCATTTGCGATTTGCCGACCCCGGGCACGTCCAGCGTAATGGTCCTGTAGTCCACCAGTTCATTGCGCAGGGGATCGAAGGTACGGATCAAACCACCCAGGCCATTGAGCAAGAGCAGCGGCGAGCCTTGGCCGCGGATTGAAACGTTCAACTGCAAGTCTTTAATGGTCAATTTGTGCGTTGTCATGGCTTCCACCTTCGCCTACCCGCTATTAAGACAGCGTCTGACGTTTGCGGTGCAAAAAAGCGTGACCCAAGCAGCCGCTGGACAGACTAGTGGCTAATAGGTAGCGTCGAACGTCTTCACTGAACTGTTACCGCAGTTGGGCCTGGCTTCATCAATGTCAGGTTTAAACCGACAGTGATGTCGCCGGACAGTAGTCAGGCGCATTAGTTGGAGGAGTTGCAATGACAGCAATCGATGTGAAATCCCGATTCGAAGCAAAGCTACTTCGTCCGACAAAGCCAGGTAATGATACGTCGTGGGCGTTCGTAGTACTGCCAAGAGACGCGAGTGAACAGCTTCCGAGGCGAGGAAGGACGACAGTTGAAGGCACCATCAATGGGCACCCCTTCCAGGCAACCCTTGAGCCGGATGGTCAGCTGAGCCATTGGTTGCAGGTCAGTAGAGAGTTACTCGAAGCTGCAGGCGCGGCCGTTGGGGACATCGTTACACTGGAGCTCGCCCCTGTGAAGAAGGAACCCGAGCCTGAGATCCCAGCCGATTTTCAGGAGGCACTGGCAGCCAGTCCTGAGGCTCGTAAAGTCTGGAACACTACGACGACCATCGCACGAGTAGACTGGATACACTGGATTACTTCAGCCAAGCAACTTAAGACGCGCGCAAAACGAATGGGTGATGCGTGCGATATGCTTGCATCCGGCAAGAAGCACGTTTGCTGTTTCGACCAGTCCGGCTTCTACAGTAAGGCCTTCCGTGCGCCCGAGGCAGATAGTTTTTAAAGGGGGCATTACGTGGAATACGCCGGACAATGCGTTCACATCGTTCGCTTCGTTCACCGAGGCCGGCTAAGCCGGCCCTTTAGCTTAGTTGTCATGAATGTCTGCAAAGGGTAGTGGCAATCGCCATACCCCTCCTCTCTCGCCCCCTGCTGTCCCTTCACGCTCACACCGGATCCATTGCCTCGACCACGCCCATATCCTCACCCAAAAACCCACCACTTTGATGCTGCCACAGCCGCGCATAGAGTCCGTTCTTTGCAAGCAATTCGGTGTGAGTGCCCTGCTCGATGATGCGTCCGTCATCCATGACGATGAGCCGGTCCATCGCCGCAATCGTGGACAGCCGATGAGCGATGGCGATCACGGTCTTGCCCTGCATCATTTCATCGAGGCTTTCCTGGATCGCGACTTCGACCTCCGAGTCCAGCGCACTGGTGGCCTCATCGAGAAGCAGAATCGGGGCGTTCTTAAGCATCACACGGGCAATCGCGACGCGTTGACGCTGGCCGCCCGACAGCTTGATCCCGCGCTCACCCACGAGGGTGTCGTAGCCGGTGTGGCCTTGCCGGTCACTCAGTTGGCTGATGAACTCATGAGCCTGAGCGTTGGCCGCCGCATGGCGGATCTGCGCGTCGGTCGCATCGGGACGGCCGTAGGCGATGTTGTCGCGAATGGAACGGTGCAGCAGCGAGGTGTCCTGCGTGACCATGCCGATGGCGCTGCGCAAGCTGTCTTGCGTCACGTGTGCGATGTTTTGGCCGTCGATGCGAATCTCTCCGCTGTCGACGTCATAGAAGCGCAGCAGCAGGTTGATCAGCGTGGATTTGCCGGCGCCGGAGCGGCCCACCAGACCGATTTTTTCGCCCGGCCGGATGTTCAGGCTCAGGCCATCGAGCACCTGGCGTTCGCCACTGTAGTTGAAGCTCACCTTATCGAAGGTGACCGCCCCGCCGGAGGTCGCCAGTACGCCCGCGTCCGGCGCATCCTTGACCTTGGGTCCACGGGTAAAGGTTGCCATACCGTCCTGCACAGTGCCGATGCTCTCGAACAGCGAGGTCATCTGCCACATGATCCAGTGCGACATGCCATTGATACGCAACGCCATGGCGGTGATGGCCGCCACGGCACCTGCGCCGACCTCGCCTTGGTGCCATAGCCACAACGCATAGCCACCGGCGGCCATGATCAACGCCACCACCAACGCCTGGTTGACGATCTCGAACTGGCTGACCAGGCGCATCTGGCGAAAGCCGGTTTGCTTGAAATCCTCCATCGCGGCACGGGCGAAATGCGCTTCACGATTGGAGTGTGAGAACAGTTTCACCGTCGTGATGTTGGTGTAGGCGTCGGAGATACGCCCGGTCATCATCGACCGCGCATTGGCCTGTTCCTGCCCGACTTTCCCCAGGCGGGGCACGAAATACAGCATGGCCAGCCCGAACAACGCGACCCAGGCCACGAAAGGCAGCATCAGTTTCAGGGCGAAGCCGCCGGCCAGGGCGATGATCGCGATGAAATACACGCCAATCCCGGGGGCGATCTCGATCAGGGTGAACAGCACGTCGCGTACGGCCAGCGCTGTCTGCATCACCTTGGTCGTGACCCGGCCGGAAAACTCATCGGAAAAAAACGAAAGGCTTTGCCGCAGCATCAGGCGATGGAAGTCCCAGCGCAGCCGCAGCGGCAAGTTAATCGCCAATATCTGGTGCTGCACCATGGTGCGCAACGCCACGAGCCCGACACTGCCCACCATGACAATGCCCATGCCCCAGAGCACGCGACTTTCCTGCGCCGCCGCTTCACCGCCGGCCTGCCAGGTCGAGAGCAGGTCCACGACCTGCCCGAGGAAGGAAAACAGCCAGGCTTCGTAAATCGACACCGCGGCACTGAGCAGCGCCAGCGCAAGGATGTAACCGCGGGCGCCACGCGTGCACGCCCACAGGAAGCGAGCCAGGCCGGCGGGCGGTGGTGGCACCTCGTCAGGAGGAAAAGGGTCGAGCCTTCGTTCAAACGCACGAAGCATGGTGTTCTCCAAAACGGTCAAGTTGAGGAGATTCTGCCATTGAACGGTTGCAGGAAGGCTGACAAAAATGACGTCGATCAAAAATGGAGTCGTGTCGCTCAGTACCGATAGGTTGCCTGCACTGAAATTCCATTCGCGCTGTTTTCGTAGTTGGCACTGTATTCAGGTTGAAGACCGGAGTCGTTCGACTGCTTTACCGAGACGTTCGAATCCCAGAGATAGCCATAAGCAAAGTCGATCGTCAGATCGGCATTCGGGGAGTAAGCGCCGCCCAAGGTCACGGCCTGGCGATTCCCGACCGGAACACGCACGCTGCGATCGGCATTCCTGATGGGGGACGGGTCATAGGCGTAGCCTGCGCGCAGCAGCCATTGCTGGTTCAATTGATAGGAGGCGCCCACGGCGGTGGCCCAAGTGTCACGCCAGTTCATTTCTTCGGTCACACTTCCCAGACCCGCCGCCTGGCCCAAGGGTGAAAGACCGCTGTTGACGGCCTCGACCTTCTGGATCCGGCTCCAGCGTTTCCAGGTGGTGCCCAGGTAGCCCGTCCAGCGACTGTTGAAATGATGGGTGATCGACGTGTCCACGGATTCGGGCATGGTGATGTCTATCTTGTTGTCATAGTTTCCGTCCAGCGGGACAACGCTCGGCGAACCGGAAACCTCAGTGTGTCCTTTGAGCTCATAACTCACCTTGGAGTGATAGTTAATCCCCCAACGGGTCGCCTCACTCAAATCAAACAAGACGCCGACGTTGTAGCCAAGTGCGGTGTCATCGCCTTTGATGGTGACGAGCGTGTCCTGGCCGTTGTTCAGGGCGCCGGTGGCCAGGTAATTCTGAAGCTTTGCATCGAAACGGTTTAGGGTCGGCCCACCACCAATGGACACGTAATCATTGATTCGCAAGGCAATGGTGGGCTGCAGGGTGACTTCCTTGGTCGTGCTATAGGAACCATGGTAACGGCCCTGAAAACTGCTCTCGTAATCATTGATCAGACCACTCGGCGCATAGAGACCCAGGCCAATCGAAAAACGATCATCAAGTGGCGTCGACATATAAGCGAAGGGCACAACCCCCAACGGCACCGAGTCCCCCTTATTCGTACCGGGGGCACTGCTTTGCGCATGGCTGATGTCGTCGCTCACCGAGACGACTGCGGCGCCGCCGGAAACCTCACTGCGCTTCAACTTGGTCAAGCCTGCCGGGTTGCCGAAGATGGTGCTGGCATCCAGCGCGGAAGACGACCTTCCCGCATAAGCGGTTCCCGCGCTGCTTGCACTTTGTTCGTTCAAGGCAATGCCATTGGCCGCCGCACTTGTGGAAGCGCTGAGTATTGCGGCGGCACCTGCGAACTTTATCCAGGAGTTGCTCGGTTTCATTTCCCACCTCGTATTGTTTTTATTGATTGGTGCGCAGGCAAAGCTTCGCCTTCCGGTGCACTTGGCAGTGCCGGTTGGCATGGATCGACGTTGTGAAAAAGGCCCCGGCTGATGAGTACCAGGGCATGTTTGCTTAACTTACGGAGGCGAAGTCACACTCATTCAAGCCACTCCACTTGAAAGCTATAGCGCCCTAGAAGCAGGGCCAGGGTTTCCTGATTGCGTCCCGCCCGGATGCAGGTGACCAGACCGCGCCGTCCATCCTGTACCACCGCTACGTCAACGTCCTGCAGACACAGACGGTCCACTTCCTGCCGGACGACTCTGGAAATCTCCCGCTGCTGCAAGGCAGGCTTGAATATCTTGCCCACGGCGGTCAGTGGCAACGCGTCGAGGATTTCAATGCGCTTGGGAACGGCTGCCCGCTCGCTGATGTTGAGATGCGCGAACGCCTCAAGCTCTTCGGCGTTGCAGGCATGCCCAAGGCGCAGTTGAACGTAGGCGACCGGTACCTCGCCCGAATAGGCATCGGGGCTGCCGATAGCAGCGGCCAAGTCGACGGCGGGATGCGCCTGCAACGCCTCCTCGATTTGCTTGGGATCGATGTTATGGCCGCCACGGATAATCAACTCCTTCTTGCGCCCGGTCAGCCAGAAGTAACCCTGCGCATCCTGGCGACCCAAGTCGCCCGTGTTCAGCCAGCGTTGACCGTCGATATCGATCCAGAGGCCCTGGTTATGACGCGCCTCCAGATAGCCTTCGAAGAGGTTCGGTCCACTGATCGTGATCAGGCCGATCTCATCCACGCTGGCATCGCGCAGGTACTCCCCGGCATCATCGAGCAAGACCGCGCGCATGTTCTGGTAAGGGATCCGTATCCCGATGGAGCCGATGCGGCGCTCGCCATGGGGCGGATTGACTGAGGAGACGCAGGCGCCCTCAGTCAGACCATAACCTTCAAGGATCTTTACCCCGGTCCGGCGCTCGAACTCGCGGAAAAGCTCAGCCGGCATCGGTGCGGCGCCACACATTGCGTAGCGAAGGCTGGACAGGTCGCGGCCCTCACATTCATTTTGCAGAAGTGCGGCATAGACCGTTGGCACGCCGGAAAAGAAGTTGATACCGAAGTGCTCGACCATCTCCCAGAATCGTGAGATCACCCCCTCGCCACGATAGCCATGAGGCGTCCCGAGGATCACATGGTCGCCTTGCGTCCAGGGCATCAGTCCCGTCACCAGTTGCCCATTGACATGGAACAGCGGCAGACCACAAAAGATCACCTGACCACTGCTGCGTGGCTGCATATGGGCAGCCATGGCCCACGCATTGAATACTTCCGAGCCATGGGTACGTGCGGCAATCTTGGGGAGCCCGGTGGTGCCGCCCGTACAGATGTAGGAGGAGCATTCATCCTGGCGGATTTGCCGACCGCTCTTCAGGTAGGTGTGCGGCTGAGTGTCCATCAGCGCACGCCAATCGTGGATCGCAATACCGCTGTGCAAGTCTCGTTCTTTCAGTGCCATGGCGTTGCGGGCCCCGCGCACTGATTCTGCGCCATAGGGTTCCATACTGACCCAGACAACCGAGTTGACCGTGGGTAACTGATCCAGCTGCGAAGCCAGTTTGGGCCACAGATCGCTGCCCGCCGTCGGCGCGAGTGTCACCACCACGGAGACCTTTGCGGCATTCAGCAAGGCCGCCATCTGCTTGGCCTCAAGCAGAGGGTTGATCGCCATGACGATGCCCGCCGCCTCCCCGCCCCATAGCGTGAAATGGGTTTCCGGCAGGTTGGGCAGGATGAAGGCAATCACCTCACCCGGTGTTATGCCCAAGTCATGGAAGGCATTCGCCGCGCGGGTAATCTCCCCAAAGAGCTGGGCGTAGTTCCACTCGTGGGTTCGCTTGAAATCGGCGGCATCGGCGAAGAAGCTCAGCGCCGGTGCCTGGGGGGTGCGCTCGACCGCCAGACGCAGCGCTTCATAAGTGCTGCAAGCCAGGCCATGGTCCGACAAGGGGACTCGCTCGAGACTTTCAATGTCGTTCAGGGTCTGCACAACCATCAGGCTTCCCCCACGACTCGGTTGCGTTGCACACCAAGGTCAATCACACCATCGGCACTGCGAATTCGCGCCTCGACCACGTCACCGGCCTTGAGGTACTGAGTCCGTCCCTCTTGCGCCTTGAGAAAAAGCTTCCACTTGGTGGCTTCTGGCAAAAGGGCTGCAATGCGCATTTTGCCAGGCGAAGGAATCGTTAGCGCACAGCCGGCAGGCGTGCCCGTGGCGATCAAGTCTCCGACGGCGAGATCTTGCACGGCGGAGAGCTCGGTCAGGGTTTCAGCGGGGCCGTAAACCAGGTTGGCCGTGCTGTCGTTCTGTCGCACCTGTTCGTTGACGGTCAGGCGCAGCTGCAGTGCCTTGAGGTAACGCATGCTCTTGGCATCCAGCAGGCAGAGGTAAGGACCGACCGGGCCGAACGTGCGGAAGCTCTTGCCCTTGTAGAATTGCATCTGGGGAATCTGAATGTCGCGGGCCGAGTAGTCATTGACGATGACGACGCCGGCGATGAACTCATGCAGATTGGCGTCAGTGACCGACACGGAACCGCTGATCGCGCGTTTCATCACCAGGCCCAGTTCGATCTCGTAGTCGAGGAAGCGCACGGTGCGCGGCTTGATCAGGTCGCTGTCAGCCGCCACCAGGCAACTCGTTGCCTTGGTGAAGATCATGTTGAATTTCTTCGCATCCGGGTCCATGCCGGACTCGATCATATGCTGCCGATAGTTGGCGCCCTGGCAAACGAACTGCTGGTTACGGGTCATCGGCGACAGCAGTTTCACTGCGCCCTCCTCCAGTTCCTCGCCTTTGAGTTGAGCGAGGTCGTCGATACTGTTCTGGCGGATGAAGTCACCGGTGGTTTCAAAAACACCGGGGATGACTGTGATACGGCCCTGGCGAAGCACGCCCCAGTGGATACCGTTCTGAAATTCAAAGCGGACTACGTGTACAGCAGACATTGAAGGTACTCCTGGAGCGGCGTTTGTCCCGCA
>Ga0182005_1001228_pt1 | contig 10601 bp, 8 predicted proteins | sample Sormic07211103_1_FD_123021 | JGI IMG/M metagenome (GOLD analysis project Ga0182005, IMG submission 123021) | Rhizosphere microbial communities from Sorghum bicolor, Mead, Nebraska, USA - 072115-103_1 MetaG | ecosystem: Host-associated > Plants > Roots > Rhizosphere | place: USA: Nebraska...
CGATGGCACCTTCACCTATTTTTCAGGCAGCGTGGTAGTGGATAAGCGCAACACCGCGGGCTTTGGCGATAGTGCGATGGTAGCGGTGTACACCTTGCATAAGAACGATAGTGTGCCCGAAGCGCAGGCTTTGTCGTACAGTAACAACGATACGCTATTCCATTTTTATAAACATAATCCCGTACTCGATATAGGCAGTAATTCGTTCCGCGACCCGCAGGTTTTCTGGTATGCCAAAGACCAGCGCTGGATCATGGTGGTTACGCATCCGCACCTGCACAAGGTAAGTTTTTATGCGTCACCCGATCTGAAGCAATGGGAGCATCTCAGCGACTTTGGCCCTATGGGTGCGGCGGCCAGCGATTGGGAAGTGCCCGATCTGTTTGCACTGGATGGAAAATGGGTGCTCACCATTGGGCAGGGGCCGAACCGTATGCAATATTTCACCGGGCATTTCGATGGCCGTAGTTTCGTGTCGGACCCGCAGCCGGAAGCACTTTGGGCAGACTATGGTCCAGACTTTTACGCGGCACGCAGCTGGCGTAATGCAGACGATACGGCCAGCACCCGCGTTACGTGGATGGGGTGGCTGGGCAACTGGAACTATGCCCGCGATGTACCAAGCCGCTGGGGTAAAGGGTTTGAATCTATTCCCCGCGACCTGTCGTTACAACCGTTCCCAGAAGGCCTGCGGCTGGTACAACAACCCGTGCCTGAACTGAAAGTGTTGCGCCGCGATTCAATTGTATTGCCACGCCGGAAAGTAAACGGGCAAATGCCACTTACATTGTTTGGCACCAACAGTTATGAACTGGAAGTAGATATAGACCTGCAAACCGCTAAGGGTACGGGTTTGCAGGTACTGTTGGGCGAGGGGCGCTCGTTTGTGGTGGGCTATGATGTACAGCAGAAACAGCTATACGTAGATCGCACCAATTGTACAGATACAGCATTTAGCGCACATTTCCCCGTACGCATGTCTGCGCCTTTGCACACCCGCCAATTGCAGCTGCATATCTTTGTAGATGCAGCTTCAGTAGAAGTGTTTGCACAACAGGGAAAGATCGTATTGAGCGCCACTACTTTCCCTTCGGAAACACAAACGGGTGTCGCCTTATTCGCCGAAGGCGGTACGGCATTAGTTACGCATTTTATAGCCTGGAAACTTGAAAAATAATAATAGCTTTATTCTATGCACAAGATCATTCTCACCTTATCAATATTGCTCTCAACAATGTGGGCCAGCGCACAACCTGATACCACCGTATACCACGAGCGCTGGCGCCCGCAGGTGCATTTCTCCCCAAAGGCACACTGGACCAACGATCCTAACGGTATGGTGTACAGCAACGGTACTTACCATTTGTTCTTTCAATATTTTCCTGGTGGCACCACCTGGGGGCCTATGCATTGGGGCCATACCATCAGTAAAGATCTTATTCACTGGCAGGAGCAGCCGGTAGCGCTGTATCCAGATAGCCTGGGATATATTTTTTCCGGCAGCGCTGTGGCAGACCTGCATAACACATCCGGCTTTGGCAAAGGCGGTAAAACCCCGCTGGTGGCCATTTATACCAACCACGATCCGAAAGGAGAGCACGATGGTAAGAACGATTTTCAAAATCAAAGCATCGCCTACAGTCTCGATGAAGGCAAAACCTGGACGAAATACAGCGGCAACCCGGTATTGAAAAATCCGGGCATCCGCGACTTCCGCGACCCGAAGGTGAACTGGAACGAAACCGTAAAGAAATGGATCATGACGCTTGCTACGCAGGATCACATTACCTTTTTCTCATCGCCCGATCTAAAGAGCTGGACAAAGGAAAGTGAGTTCGGCAAAACGCTGGGCGCCCACGGTGGCGTATGGGAATGCCCCGATCTGCTGGCTTTCGATCACCAGGGGAAAAAAGTATGGGTGCTCATTGTGAACATCAACCCCGGCGGGCCAAACAAAGGATCGGCTACCCAATATTTCACCGGCGATTTTGATGGGCATACCTTTACGCCTGACGATAGTCTCACAAAATGGATAGACTATGGTGCCGACGAATATGCGGGCATTACCTGGAGTAATACCGGCAAGCGCCACGTGTTCCTGGGTTGGATGAGCAATTGGATGTATGCCAACGAAGTGCCTACAAAAACCTGGCGCAATGCGATGACCATCCCCCGCGAACTGGCACTGGTAAAAGAAAACAGACATTTTTACGTGAGCTCCCTACCCGTAAAAGAACTTCAGGCCAGCGCCAGGACCGTGAGCCGCCGGGCGAATTTCAAAGCCAACGGTGATGCATATATGTGTACAGGTCCCCTCTACTTAACGATGAAGGCCGATGAGCTGAAAGATTTCGCGATGAGCTTTCATTACGGAGCGGGTGCGGAATTGGTTATTGGTTTTGATAAAGCCAGCAATACGTGGTTCATAGATCGTACCACTACCGGGGAGCATGGTTTCAATAAGGAATTCGCGGCCAGGCATACTGCGCCACGCATTGCAACCGGAAAAGAGCTGGAGTTGACGCTGGTAGTAGACGAAACTTCAGTAGAGATGTTCGCCGATCACGGTGTTATTACCATGACGGATATATTTTTCCCAAATGCGCCGCTGCAAAAGATAAGTATTACTGCCGATAAGGAATTGCTTATCCGACAATGGCAACTTAGTCAATTGAAAAGTATCTGGAAATGATGATGCTTGAGATGCTGTATCATAAACAGCCGCTCTGGACCGTATTATTAGCCCTGGTAGTACGGGAGGTTTAGCAGTTCGAAGTTGATTTTCTGAGAAAATCAGTTTTTCAGGGAATATCGAACCAATGATTTGCTTTTTGCCGATTGGGGAAGCCGTAATGTAGGGGGTGACAATGTTTTTCATGATTTCTTCTCCATGAGATAAGTATTCCTGATAGTTACCTTTAGCAGATAGTAATTTCGTCTTCTTCTTTTCAAGCTCTTCAATATTTTTAAAAAGTCGGTCTTTATGTCCCTAAATTCTATCCCGGGACTGGCAGAAATCCTTATCAGCCGGAAATGTAGAAGCTGGGCCAGGGTTAACAATGATTTTTATATTACTAATACTGGCCTGTTTTGTGTCGTAAACCAGCCGATAGTCAACAAAAATTTGATAATATTATATTTTGTATTAATTTTATTGATTGTTTTGTTTTATAAAATGGCTTATGCGGTTATTAAAAGATAATATAAAAATCGTTCACTTTTCTTTATTATTAAGTTGTCTTAACTTCTTATTCTTCCATTTTCCTTTTTTCAAATTTATTTTTAATAACGTTGATTATAAAAGCTATAACGGCATCTCCATTATTATTTGTTTTGTTATCCTAATGGTGGTAGCAAATTCTTTTGCCTTTCTTTTGATACTCTTTCTATTCCGCTATGTAGGAAAAATCATCTTGGCATTATTCTTTATTTTCAGCGCAATTGCAGTTTACTTTATAAATACTTACGGTGTTATAATAGATGCAGAAATGATGGGTAATGTGCTAAATACCAATTATGGTGAGGCGTCTGGTTTTTTTTCCATAAAATTACTGCTCTATATAATTCTGCTTGGTGTTATTCCTGCCATTTTTATCATAAAAGCCAAAATAGTAAATGTTACATTCAAGCGATTTTTAGTCATCACTTTAGCTACTTTACTATTTATGCTAACTGTAGTATTTGCCAATTCGCCAAATTGGTTGTGGGTTGATAAAAATTCAAAAGTATTAGGTGGGCTTGCAATGCCATGGAGTTACACAGTAAATCTTTCCCTGTTTTTTGTACATAAACACCAGGAAAATGAAAAAGAAATATTATTGCCAGATGCTACCATAAAAGATAACCGGAAATCGGTTGTTGTCTTAGTGATAGGAGAATCCGCCAGAAGTGAAAATTTTTCTTTATACGGGTACAGTAAAATTACAAATCCATTACTTTCAAAAACCCCTGGTGTATTTCATTTTAATGCTACCTCCTGCGCCACCTACACTACTGCAGGTGTAAAGTGTATTTTGGAGCATAAAAATACCGGCGAGTTGTATGAGATTTTGCCCAATTATTTATATAGAAATGGCGTGGAGGTTGTCTGGAGAACTACAAACTGGGGAGAACCACCCGTTCATATAAAAAATTACCTGAACAAAGAGGCGCTGATGAAAGATTGTAAAGGCGATGGATGCGACTATGACGAAGTTCTTTTGAATAACCTGAAAGAGCAAATAGCAGCAAGTACAAAAGACAAGGTATTGATAATATTGCACACAAGTACAAGCCATGGACCTGAGTATAGCAAAAAATATCCACCTCAGTTCGAAACTTTTAAGCCAGTCTGTAATAGCGTTGAATTAGCAAAATGTTCTACTACAGAACTGGTCAATGCTTATGACAATACGATTGGTTATACCGACTATATTTTATACAATGTGATTGAAGATTTAAAACAATTAAAGGAATATAGAAGTGCAATGATTTTTGTTTCTGACCATGGCGAATCTTTAGGAGAAAAAAATCTATACATGCATGGTTTGCCTTTAAGCCTGGCGCCGAAACAACAATATGACATTCCTTTTATAGTTTGGACATCTGATAACAGTTTAAAACAACTGAAGACAGAAAGTTCATTGTCCCAAGACTATGTATTTCACAGTGTTTTAAATTTCTTGGGCGTCCAAAGTCCTGTTTATAATGAGGAATTGAACATTTTTAAATAGCGGACGACCAGGATCATGCCGGTTGGCGTGGAAGATAACCTGTCCGCTTCTCCAAAATACGGTGTTAGACATTTCAAAGTATGGGAAAGCTATTTGGCTACTAATGCCACACCAGCAGTGCAATCATACGTGAGCGACAGCGGAGCGTAAAAAATTACATGCCATATCCAAATGGGATTAACCAGGATAACATCTAGCCAAATAAAGCAAAACATGGGTTCCCCCCTGCCACAATCCTAAGGTAAACATTGGTACCAGGCAAACATTACAGCTGGAAGAAAAGGATGTATTGCGCCTGTACAGGATGGTAAATCAGCTTATATCCGGAATGGAATACGGATGGAAATGAAAAAGCTAAAAACTGAAAGGCCCTCATAAAGGAACGTGAGATAGTTCCTGTTCATTTGGTAACAAATGTGGAGTAATAGCGTGATGTAAACTTTCATCTTTGCAGTATTGATAAAACAATTCAAAGATGAAAAGTTTCCTATTATTAACCATTGCCATCTTTTACGGGATGGTACTGCGTGCACAGGTTGGTGTGCAAAGCAGTTTCTGGCATCCTGCCCCGCCGCATTACAAAGCTAAACAAGCCATTGAAGCGGAATCGCTCTTCCCGATGTTTTTTACTGGCGGGTACCACGCTGCCGTAGGATTCCGCTACGATAAATTCCGCGTAAGAGTAAGCGTTATCAATGGTGGCCACTACAATGCAGAACCTGCCGGACTGAAAAACCAAAAGGATGATTTCAAACGGTTCTACAAAACATCTCCAGGTATCTTCCTGGGATATAATATCTGGAAGAACCTGGAACTCTATACATTTCTGGAAATGCACACCTTTGCCATTGAACAAAAGTCTACCGGGATTCGCCAGGATATACGGAGCAATGACTTTGGCGGGGGGATTAGCTACCAGTTTTTCTTTGGTAAATACATATACCTGCAACCTGGTCTGCACTTGTATTTGCGGGGCGATAAAACCCGCGATTTCAATGGCGTACAATACACGATACCTAATGCAGATGTTGCCCCGGTCATCCGTATAGGCTACAGGTTGTGGGAAAAAAAATAGGATTAATGAAGTTATGGGTGTGTATGTTATTCGCTTGTGGCAACTATAAGGACAAGACAGCTATAGGTCAATCTTCTCCTGCCATGAAACTGCTGATGTATTATACCTCATTAGCAGGTAGTTTACGCAATACGCAACCTGCGCAAACTCATTGATAGCTTTACAATATTCAAGTAATCCTTTTTTGTTTTTGTAAATTTGTTCCACAATTCATATGTATTTGTGGGATGACAGAAAAACAAGATCTAAAACAACAGGTTGAAAGCCTTTGTTCCCTGAGCGATAAAGAGTGGCAAACATTTGCTGCACGGCTAAACTACAGGGAGTTCAAAAAGGGAGATTACGTTTTATACCAGGACCGGGTTTGTGATTTCGTGGCATTTGTCCAATCGGGAGCTTTTGTTTATTTCCGCTCTTTGGAAAATGGAACGGAGTATACCACCGATTTCGGTTTCAACAGTGAATGGATTGGGGATATGTATAGCCGGCTGAATGGCATCCCCTCATTCCTCAACATTAAAGCATTGGAAGATTCGGAGATATATATTTTATATCAAAAGGACCTGGATGAATTACTTATTGCTATCCCAGCATTGGAAAAGCTGCTCCGGATTCTGGTTGAAAGAGCTTTTTTGAAGATCGTCCGACAAAGCCTGCACTTTCAGATAGTCGATGCCAAAGAACGTTACCTGAAATTGATGGAAGAATCGCCGGAAATTTTTCAAAGAGTTCCCTTGTTCCATATTGCCAACTATCTGGGTATCGCTCCCAAATCGCTGAGTAGGATCAGAAAAAATACGGTTAAAGGAAGGCAGCCCTGAGGAAACGGTATTTATCGCTTTAAAAAAAGAAAACCCGGCCAACGGTTTTCTAACCGGATGGTTAGCTGCACCATCTCATTTAGTTAGATCAGGAAGGAAAAGTATTCACTGATTCTGACGAGTGCTTTTAAATACTACCAATAAAGTTTTACCTCTTGCCATATTTAAATATGGCAAGAGGTGCTAAAATACTAATTTACAATACAGTGTTTTATACAAAAAAGAAGGGTTCCTTTCCTTATTTATTTATGAGACACCTTCTCAATAAACGAACCATCCTATCTGCCGCTTCAGAAAAATGAAAGCGTCAAGTTAAAAACTGTCAACTATAAGATCGGCAGCTAAATCCCCCCAAGAATGGGCATCACATTAAAAATGCAATCTGAACTCTACGTTCATTGCAGGCCCTGTCTTATTGTCCCACACTTTTGACCCGGGAACAGCCTCCCCGTTTGACCCATAGACGGTCGTACTCTGCTGTAACACCGCTATCAGCAGCTGTACGCCAAACTCCGCTTTCTGCGGAATGACTTCAAAGAAAGGCCCGATCCCGCCAATCTCACAAAAAGCATGACCTTTTACTTTTACATACTGCTCAGGACTGGCACTCACCATGCTCTTCACACTTACAGGTCCCCAGGTAGTACAGATAATCGGCTCAAGGAAAAAGTTCCTGGAAATAGGAATGTGATAATTGAATAGAGGACCCATCAGGAAACTGATCCCACGGTTATAGACACCTTTGTCTTTCTTGTCCACAATACTATATCCGCCGGTCACGGTTATCCCAACAGACAACTTATCAGCTATAAAATATCCTCCTTTGGCAGAAAGACTGGCAGACGTGCCAATGTACTGCCCCATAGGAGCTACAGAACCCTGGATACCCAGGCCTCCTCCCAGCCAGTAATCCCCCTTTTTTATCTTGAGGGTGTAGGATTGTGCAGAGCAGGTCAGGAAAGTGAATAAGGGAAGAAGCGATACTAGTACCCCGAATGTAAAAGGCACTGGTTTTGATTTGTTTTTCATCTAATTGTTATTGAAGATATAGAATTGAAATCACATGGACTACTTTCCTTTTGGTTGATATTTTGATGTTGAGGCTAAAACAAATGTAATAACTTCTATAATAAGGCTCAAAAAAAAGCTGTTTTTTAGTTTATTGCTATCGGTTGCAATAGCAAATAAGAAAAAAAGAATTAAAAATAAAATATTCTCCTGAAAATCTCTTAAAAGGATACTCCCTGACCTCTATTATTCAAAAATAGCTACCCCAGCCCGAATTATTCGCCCCAGGTATGGTACGCGGTGACTATAACCCGATGAAGACGATTTTTCCTGTACCTTACAATCTTCTCCCGAAAAATGAAAAAGGCGTTATAAACAGGAAAACTATAAGGGTATATACGATAGCGGAAATTATGATTGCGACAGACACCAATCAAGGAAAAGAATTGAATGTTTCACAAGTATGTTTAAACGATATTAAAAGGCCGCCTCATTTATTATTGAGGCGGCTATTTTTTAGTCTATTATCATGACTGACTGGCTAATCTTGTCGCTACCGGTTCTCCATACAATCCTGTATGATCCGCACCCAGCGTGATAGCTGCGTTGTTGATGCCCGGTGGTATTTTTATTCTTTTGCTACACATATGTTTTTACTACTTGTTATGGTAACGGCCAAAGAAATCTTAGAAATCGTTATTTCCCCACGTACTATCGTCCCACACCTGCTTTACACCAACAAGTTGTGCACCTTCATTACTGCATCCGCAAATACCTGAGGTGCTTCCTGTGGCACATTGTGTCCTGTATCGACAACTAAATGTATATGCGGACCTACAAAAAACCTGGCATGATCTGCTGTCCCTCCCGGCTTTAGCGGGTCATTGGTACCATCAATTGTCACTGTTGGGATTGATATCCGGGGTTTTTGTGCCAAACGATCTTCAAGCGGTTGGAATGAAGCATCACCGGCCTCAAGACCATGCATGAAGCGATAACAATGTATTACCACATCCACAAAATCAGGGTTTTCGAAAGCAGCGGCAGTCTGTGCATAAGTATCATCTCCGAATTGCCAGTTTGGTGACCATTCGCTCCAAAGCATTCGACCAATTTCATAGCGGTATTTATGAAGACTCTCACGGCCACGTTCGGACTGGAAGAGATGCTGATACCAGCACGTGCGTTCCAACGATGGTACATTGGCTCGTCTTTGTTCCTCAATATCTATCACATCATAACCTGCATAGGATACGAGGCCACCAACTTTTTCAGGCCATAGTGCTGCTGCAACGCAGGATGCGTTACCTCCCCAATCAAATCCTGCAAGGATTGGATGCGTTAAGCCTAAGGCATCCGAAAGTTGAACCAGGTCTGCGCCCCGTGCAGCCTGCTGCCCGTTACGCATACAATCATCGGATATAAACCTGGTTGGTCCAAATCCACGGGTGTATGGAACAATGACTCTCGCACCCGCCTGAGCCAGAATGGGAGCCACATCCTTATAAGCAGACACGTCATATGGAAATCCATGCGACAATATTACCGGCCAGCCCTCGCTGGATCCGTATTCGATATATGCTGTTAACAGCGAGTCCGTTTCAATAAATTTCACTGGCGACTCATTTTTAAACATCGGTTTTGTAACCATCTACTATGTTTAAAAGTATAGATACAAAAATGAAACCATAACTATAACCAGGATTAGTAACATTTGTGGGCGATCCCATCCAGCATAAGTAATTTGATTACAATTAAACATAGTTGGTTCCGGGAAGTGCGGATCGTTACCTCCCTACTCCCCCACAGCCCCATGAGAGGAGGTTTTCCTGCATACGGTTCCTCTGCTTACGGCTTCGCTAATGGGTAGCTGTGATATGGTCTTGCACGGTTATTGTTATTTACAACAAAAAGGGGCTGTCTTCGAAAAACTTCGAGATAGCCCCTTTTTATTCGGGCTCCTGATGGAGCAACTTTTTGTTTAAGCGATTCTCAGGAGTTTCATTTTACTTATGATAAAGCTCCTTTTTATTCCCGAAATGAAATGCTGTACACGCAAAGGAATCTATTTGTAAATGAACAGTTTTTCAGTTGATTTCTTCTGTTTATTTACAAACACTTCAATGATATAGGTTCCATTATTTAATGCACCGACATTCACCTGCTCTTTTGCATTATTGCCGGTAAATCGTTGTCTTAATCTCAGTTTACCTGCCATATCATATATTCGGACTTCTGAAATATTTTCATTTTTCACGGGATTGACAGCCCTGGCATTTATGTCTTCTGCATGTGTTGTTTGCGGAATGCTGATCAAAATACTCTCTGCCGCAGGATTTGGCTGGATGATTGGATTAACTGGCGGTACACCACCACAGCTTTCGGATTTAAATCTGTATGTATAGGAGGTAGTACCACAATTATTGGTAACAGTAACACGGAAAATCGCCCATTGATCCGGTTCGGAAAATGTAAAGCGGAGGTTATTACCAACCTGGGACCATGAAACAGGAGAGGACGTACCCGCGTTTGTCCATGTTACAGTGCCGGCACCCTGGATGTTCATGCTGGTGCTTGTCTGGTAGCCATAGCAGGCCACGTTTGGATAGCTCAGGTCAAGGCGGCCGGCGGCGGTCAGCACATGTGTAACGCCATTTACAGTAAAACTACCCTGTACAACAGGCTCACCGATAAAAAACTGCTTTGTTACAGCATACGATGTGCCACAAGGATTAACAATGGTCGCCGTGAGGGTAAAGTAATTATGGGTGCCATTATCGGTAACAGTAACAGAATTTCCTGCTGGTGTGAGGGTAACAAATGTAGTGGATGCGGACCAGGTTACATTGGAGCCTGCCGGTAATCCCGTTAGCTGATAAACACCGCTCCCATTGGAACAAATAAAATCTGGCCCGGTGATGGAAGGCATAGTAATTGTGTTTACGCTGAGAGTGCCGGTATGGGCAGGATCAAGCCAATCACTTA
>Ga0182005_1001229_pt1 | contig 10598 bp, 10 predicted proteins | sample Sormic07211103_1_FD_123021 | JGI IMG/M metagenome (GOLD analysis project Ga0182005, IMG submission 123021) | Rhizosphere microbial communities from Sorghum bicolor, Mead, Nebraska, USA - 072115-103_1 MetaG | ecosystem: Host-associated > Plants > Roots > Rhizosphere | place: USA: Nebraska...
ATCACAACCAACCTCGTGTTCTCTGAATGGGACCGGATCTTCAAGGACCCGATGACCACGATGGCCGCCATCGATCGCGTCGTGCACCACAGCGTCGTACTTGATCTGATGGGCGTGGAAAGCTATCGCGCCAGCGCGGCGAAACGAATTAAGTCGGCTACCGCGAAGACCGCGGTAGCTGCATAAGGGCGGCAACTTTAATTGACGTCAGCGGAAAATCTAATTGACGCCAGACACGGGACATGTCAACGTCTTGTTGCCAAGCCAGTATCCGAAGATGCTTCCATCGCAGTTGCCCGGCATCTCAGAGACGAACACGTCGCCACTGCGATCGGTAGGCCACTGACCGGCCCAGTCGCAAGGTTGGGCGTTGAGTAGTTGAAAAGGCCGCCCAGTGCTCAATTGAACGAGGCGGTCGATATTCAGTGAAGGTTGCATTTGTTTCTCCGTGAAAGGAAACGCTCTGCTGTAAAAGCAGGGCGTCATTTGGTTGATGGCAGGAGGCCGCGTCCGCTTAAGCGCAGGGCGGCCTATTGGTAAGGTTTAACGAAGCTTGTTGCGCGCAGAGCGCAGGTCTCGAAGACGCTGGTAGCCGACCTCTTTCGTTTTCTCGCTTTTAACGCCAGCGATGAAATCCTCGACCCGTGCAAGCAGTAAATCCGGGTGAGTTGCCGCGATCATTTCTTCGATGTCAGCGGCAGTTTTAGGGCCGTGTAGAGTGGCCATGTGCTCTTTGCCGTTCATGATGATCGCAGTGACGGCAGCGATGGTTACCGTGGGCGCTGGCGCCGAGGGTGTCGATCTTTGAGGCGGGTTCAGGCGTAACGGGTTTGCCGAAGGCTTGAACAATGCTGCTGCTGAACGAACACCATGGTGCGCGTCGTGTAAAAGAGCGTGCTTTGCTGCTGCATCGCATTGGTCGAAGAGCTTGTTGGCAACTTCAAACTTTACCCCCCATTCCAGGGCTTGGATATCTTCAAACGTAATCACATCTTTCGACACCAACGCAGCAAAATCCTGCTCTCGGAGGCGTTGCAGTTCTATGACTTCGGTGTGACCCGGTTTGCGGCGGCCAAATGAAACCGCATATTCGAGGGCGGTTGGCATCAGGCGCCTTTCGAAGCGGTAGGGACGTTGAAAAGATCCGCGATGAAAAAGTCGATATTTCGCCCCTTTTCCTGCAACTTGACACGCTCGCGGTTGGCTGGGGTATCGATGATGTTGTAGGCGACGTACTCGTACTTCGTGTCGCCCCCTTCAAAAACAAGCACCAGTTTGGTCTTGATTGGACGCTTCAGTGAACTGATCATCTCGCCTGTGTCAGCGACATAACTCACCAAAAACTCAACGTTATCCTTCGTCGCCGCGGGTACCCGGGCTTCGACGTCCGCAATAGCGGCAGCGTAGTCCGGATCGGAGAGCTTGTCGTACTGCTTTTCCGACGCGAGTTGGCTCAGCATGTGGCGACGAACAGCGCTGGTAACTTCGGCAATTGCGAATAGAGTTTCGAGGCTGCCTTTGCCGGCCGCCGTCAAGGTGTGGAAGTGGGACTCGTTCGGGCCGCCGTAGCCGCCATTGGTGACGGTCACGATTTTCACGCGGCCGTGCATTAGCGAAGCGCACCACGCCGCGCCATTGCTGGTCGGGGTGGACTTACTCTCTGTCAGTTTGAATCCTGCTGCGGTAGTGGCAAGGAACAGGGCGATATCGTTTTTGAGGGAACGGGTCTGATGGGACATGGCAAATCCTTTTAGGAAGGACGAACCTGTCCCACTGGGCGAGGTTCGCCCAGATGGTGAAAGAGACGCCGAAGCGCCCCGAGATTTTAGTGATGCATACTGCGGATTAATGCCGCTTGTTGTGACGTCCGCGCCATGCAAGGCCCATTGCACGACCGGTGCCTCCTAGAAGCGCGATCGCTTCGGAATCCATGTAATACGAGCCGGCAGTGATCTGGCCACGAACAGCAGCGATAGCTTCTTGTTGCGAAAGTTTGCACGCACGGCCTAGAGCGCGGATGAGCCTCGGAAAGTACGTAAGAACTTCGTCGCGCGTTGGAAACAAGCGGCATTCGTCGAATTGGTGCATTTGCAGCTGGCCTCGATGGTCCAGTCCAGGTCTGCACAGATTGATGGTGCTTCCCGAGACGGATTTGATCGTCCAAGCCTGATGGCGATAGATGATCGTGCGGCCGACGAGGGTTGCCGGATTACGGTTTTTGAGTTTCATGTGGGATCCGAAATGCGCACAGGAGCCACCGTCCGTGCCGGAAGAGGTTCCGGCGACGCGAAGTTGCAAAGATTAATGTAGTCAACGTCCGATTGCTGGATTTTGAGTAACATAACGCTCCTGCCCGCATCAAGGAACGCCTGGCTAGAAATTGAGCTTAAACGACGCTCAATGTACGCTGCGACACCGCAGTTGCGAAAAAGACAAATATACGTATCCTAAGAGAGCTCCGTAGTCAGGACGCCTCGCACGCCAGCCCTGAGTTGAACGTGCGTCTGGGCACTCTCAAATGAATCGCATCACATTTTCATATGTTTTGCAGTGCAAATTTCCTGGGAATTGCAGTTCGTTTATAAGATAATCACATGCAATTTTTCATGTTTTTTTAGCGAAACTGCATAAGAGTCAAAATTAGCGATGTACATTTTCAACCTTATTCGGTGCGGCGAAGGTAACATCAAGTAACAGGAATTTACCTGCCACGCTGCTGAAGAACGGGTGAAGGTTTCGCAATCAAGTTCCGATATTGCCACGGCTACGTAATGCACAAACAGCATCACACAGCTATTAGATAGCCAGAAAGTAATCAATGTTTCGATATATTGGGTCTAAGTCCTCAACCAGTGCAAATATCTCATCGCTGATCGGCGATATGATCGGCGTGGGCACTGTCGCTGACGCCTTTGGTGGCCTCGGGACAATTGGTGCCGAACTACGCAAACATGGCCATCGCGTAACGACGTGCGACGTCCTCAATTTTCCTCACGCATTTCAGATTGCCAGAATTGAAGGAAGAGCCAAGCTTCCCTTCCTCCAACTCGGCGATCAGGCAGGGCTAAGCTCCATGCAAGAAATTCAAGTCCAACTCAATTCTTCGAAGGCCCCCCGAAGCTGGATAGTTCAAGAATATTCCGAACAACGAAAATTCTTCACGCGTGACAACGCATTAGCAATAGCGGGCGCATGGCATCAGATAAAAAGATGGCATGAGGCAGGCGCTCTAACACGCCGAGAAACCGCTTTGCTAATCGCTTCATTGCTCAACTCCATGGATTGTGTGGCTAACACAGCAGGGACTTACTACGCGTATCTAAAGACGTTCCACCGTAAAGCTCTGAAGCCGTTCAAGTTCGAATGGTTTCCAGTGGCAGGCGGGAGGTACGTTGGACAAGCGCTGCATGGCGACGCCCTAATTTGCCTACAGGGAAAGAATTTTGACGTTCTGTATCTCGATCCCCCCTATAATGAGAGGAATTACGCAAGCTACTATCACTTACCTGAGTCAATGTCGTTGCTGCAACGCCCGCAAACCAATCCAGAGCGTGCCTCTGGCGTACCGGTAGGGATTCGTCCAGGAGCATCGAGCATACGTGACGGAATGACTATGGGCTACCTCGAGAAACTTGCATCAAATGTTGGCTGGAAATGGTTAGTCGTGCATTATTGCGATGGAGCGCTGATTCCCTTAACAACCATGAGAGAGCGTCTTCGCCATTTTGGCACCGTACAGGAACTCACCCTACCAGCCCTAGGGTACACCACTGATAAAATTGCACGAACAATCAACCATCATGTCTTTGTCGTCTCAGCAGCTACCCGCGCCTCTCCCAGGGCACTTTGCCACGCTTGACGATCTTGAGCTCTTCAGTCGCGTCCAGCTTATCGCGTTCGATCTGGACGGCACATTACTGAAGGCCCCAGATGAAGCGCCCGGCGATCGAATCCGTTTTTTGCAGGGGTCAGCTAAAAGCTTCGGTGTTCGAATCACATTGGCAACCGGTCGTACACTCAAGGGGGCTCAACAGACGCTTCAGGCCTTAGGAGACTTGGGGGCAATGCCTATCATTCTCTACAACGGCAGTCTCGTCATCGAACCGGGCCTCGGTAAAGTAGTAGCGCATCGACAAATCGACACCCAGATTGCAAACGCGGTCTTGCATGCGGCGCAAGCTGAAAACGCCGAGATATTCATTTACACAGTCAACGTCCCTGATATGCAGCTCCGGGAGGGCGTTGAGTCGTGGGAGACAGTCTGGTATTCAGGCAATGCGGAAGTTCCTGCTAAGGAATATAACGGCATGCCGACGGTCAATTTGACTAAGCAGTCGTTAGAAGCTCCTGCTACTGCGATGCTTATCTTGCTGCCGCCCACGGCTGATCAAGCCACGCTCAAGTCATCGCTGCAAATGATCGATGGGATTTCGCTGACCTCTAGTGGAAGTCGATATATCGAGGTGCGCCCTCTGGGCTCTTCAAAAGCGGCAGCTATGGAAGATCTCTGCCGCAGTCAAAAGTTTGAGCAACCCTATGTTTTGGCCGTCGGAGACAACGATAACGACGTAGAACTCCTTAAGTGGGCTGGTATTGGTGTTTCGGTTCAAGGCGCCTCTCCCGCCGCAACCGCAGCCAGCAACTACGTATCGCGTTTTGGAGCGGAGCGCGCAGCGATTGAAGTGCTCGATTTGGTACGCCGCGCAAAACGACTACATAAAAACCGGAGCTAGGTATGACCCAACAAGACCAGTTGATGGCGTGGCACAACGCGATTGATAAGATAATCAAACGCGCAGGTGAAGAAATTTTCACAACCAAAGAGATCCAACGCCTGATCGGTGATCTCTGCGAGGCGGACGGCTCCCCACTTCAAGGAATTGATGCAACAATTAGGCAATGCGAAGTGGTCTACGTCATGCCTCGAACTGGGATTTGTGTGGGCACGGAACCGCCCGTGCATGAAGACCCGCTAAGTACGGAGGACGGCTTCACCGCTCACGTCTCAATTCATGCTTGGCCCAAAGAGGGCCGGTCGCTTTCGTCAAAGCTCTGGTATGACAAAGTCGTCGATTTTTTCCGCGCCACGTGGCTTCCTGAAGTTCGTGAGCGGCAAGTTGGCTTATTGGACTTAAAGTCCGCAGTAGTTCGGCCACGCCTACCACGCGCGCTGACTAGATTGGCGAAGCAAGATTCGACAATTCCTGTCTACGCGGTATTTATTGATTTGGACCGGTTCAAAAGAATCAATACCGAATTACACCATGATGTCGGCGACAGTGCGCTGGCGCATGTGGGCGCATGCATTCAAAAAATTGCGGATGAGGCTCCAATTTTCGGGTTCCGCAACGGTGGTGATGAGTTCTCACTCCTTGTCGCCGGCACTACACTGCCGAAGTTGCTCAATTTGCTAGATAAATTAAGTGTCGCAATTAGCGCGAAGTTCTTTGGCACCCAGAAGCTCAACGTCGGCATGACCGCAGGCATTGCCGCGATAGCCGATCCCTATACGCTGGACGATATCGATGACGCTATAAAACGTGCCGAAATTGTTACCAAAGACCCTGCCACAGGCGATAAGCGACAACGCGGAACCGTTTCGATCGTGTCAAATGACTCGACACATACAGTAGAGCTAGATGCCGCCACTTACGCTAAGCTTGGGACCGTGCTGTCCCGCGCATGCCAGAAAAATCCCGCACCATTTGCAAATGTGATTTTGAACATCATTAGCGACAAGGCTTTTTCTTGTGTTTCCGATTGCGGAATCGGCGTAAAAATCGACGATCAAATTGACCGTTTTATATCGTGGCTCAGCATCCGCACTATTCCGAATTCATACGAAGAAAATTTATTCGGTGAAGAATGCATCACATCTGACCTTTCAAATCTAGAGATCGCAATCGCAGTGCATCACGGCCTTGCGCGCGCGGCCGCGGAATCCTCCATTCTTACGGAGCCAGCGACGATGCCACGCTTCTCTCTGCATTATCAAGTCGAAGGCTCAACGACTGCGGTTTTGATGGACGGCAATGTGATCTGGGGCGCCACTTCTGACGCAGCCGTACAATTCGACTTGGGCGTACCTATCGCCGTAAGTGGCATACCGCAACAAGGAATTTCTGCGACCGTGGCATTTCAAGTGGGTTTCCAAACACGCATCTGCTCCCCTAGCGGTCGTACACTGCCCCGCTTCCTTTTTAGTGAAGTAGTTGTTGTTGATGATCGCCCTAAGATTGGTGGGGGACTACCCGACTTTTGGCAAGCGGGAGTTGCGAATATTATTTCTGCAGTTGGAGCGAACTCGAGCTTCAATACGCTCCTGGTCGTTGGCGACCCAGCCAACGCACCGGAAACCACCAGTCGCATTAAAGGTGAAGTCACGTTGAACATTGATGAGCTTGCGGCTATCAGTGCACTGAAGCGTGAATTTGTTTCAGAGTGCCTGGGTAGATTAGCCAAGACCGACACGATTAAATATGAAAACGACGCACAAAATATTCTGGAGCATCTCTACACCTCCACATTGAAGCTGACTGTTTGGACCGCTGAGGAGAAAAGTGTAAAGCACGAAAAAGCGCCTAAGCTGAAGCGGATCCTTGACGTAGGACCTCTTGGTCTAGGTGCACTAGATGGCGTGAAGTCGGAGACCGCTTCTCAAGCCTACCCCGCCATAATTGAAATCATGCGCACCAGCGAAGCCGCAAGTATGACCTACGATGATGCTTCTCAACCCTTACGCGAAATCGTCGGATTCAAATTGGTTCTGGATACACCTACCCTTTATCCCATACCGGATTATTGGTCTGAACAAGAATCGGCCTTTCAGGAGTATGCACAACATGTTCTGCTAAGTCAGGACGGTGTAATTTCGTCCTCCTTTCACGAAGACGCACAATACGATCCATTTATCAAACAACTCGTTGGTTACTGTAGTCCAGAGAGCAGCGACAAATCCACTCGGCGAGCCATTCTCGTTGTCAAAAACGTGGTAAAGAATGATGAACTTCGACCGTTGGGTTTGGTTAGCGTTTGGGCGGCGCCGCGTCACAGCGCAGGCAGCTGCAGTATTGAATTTTGCTTCGTCTGGCGTACGGTTGAAGCTCTAGTTGGGTTACCTTACAGTTTGTATGGCTCTATAAAATTGGTAGAACAGATTATTGAAGCGGTAAGAAGCGAATTGCAGTCGAAACATGGGGTGTCCCAACGTATCACAGCGGGACGACTGACATATTTAGCGCTTAGCCTCCATATGCGGGTTGATGAGTTCCACAAGCGTATCGCCAAACGCATCGCGGATGCTGCAAGTGTCTGATTTCTGCCCACGCTTCTTGATACTTCCAAGCGAAATGGTGTTGCCAAAGTCGCTTTTACGCCATTTCCCGGCTCCTGCCGAAAGACTAGGTACTGCGTCTCTGTACCGGTCCAATGAGTCTTTTGATCGCGAAAATGAGCCAATTGAAAACGACTTGCACGGACAGGAATACGTCCGCATCTTTGAAAATTTCTGGCTACCAAGTCGCGTCTCAGATGACACTCGGAAAATGCTGGTGCGATCTTTGTTCTCTGCTATTGCAAGCAATTATGATTCGATAGTTACACCTGAACACAACTTGCATTGCTACGAGCACTTGCATTCCCTTGCTAAAGAACTGCTCCATCGCACTCCGGATCGACTACTAGACTTTGGTTGCGGCACCGGCCTCATTACCCATACAAAAATCGGAAATGAAGTGTCAGTACTAAAGGGTTTTGATTTTTGCCCAAAAATGGCCAGGCTCGCAAGAGAAAAAGGATTAGACGTAATTGAAGGCTCCATTCAGGCCATAGAAAAAGAGGCATACGACCTAGTGCTGGCCTCTTACGTCTTCCACTACGGACTCACCTTCGATGATTGGACTACACTATTGTCGTGCGTCGCAGCTCATGGTGCTGTACTCGGAAACTTTCACAAGGGAATTGGTCTTGACTACGCAATTAAGACGCTTGATAGTCTCAAGGAACGCTGTACTTACCAAGTTACAGAATCTGACTTTGGCCCCGTCCTTGTAGTATTTGTCGGCCCAAGGGGCATTAGTTTATGTTGAAACGTTTAAGCGATATGAGCGTGCCCGAGCGGCATTTGTGCGAGAGTTTTATTCGCTGGGGGGTACTTGCAGCGGTAGGATCAGATGATGATGCATGCGTAAGCAGCGAGCAATTCGAGAACCTACAACGCCTTCAGGCACCAGACTCGCGGTCCATGGACCCGCTTCAGCTTTTCCCCTCTGATCATGAGTTCTTGCTATCTAATTTAACGGGCCTGTTGCTTACTAATGAGAGACGACGTGATTCCCCAGGATATGAAATTCTTACGCAACTGCTGCCTCGCATCGTCCAAAAAGTCGCGACTAACCAACCGGCTACTTCATTAGGTCGAATCGCGTTACCGGGTCAGGGAATGGATGTACTCAGTCGGGACTCAGAAGTCCTACACGCGATTGAAACTAAAGTATCCCGCTTCTTACAATCGTCGCTTCAACGTGATCGCACTAGTACTCTTGCGCGTTCGGCTAACTACATGGGGGCGAAGACTTTGCTATGCCCCGCAATCCTTGAGGTGCTAGAGGCTTACCATCCCCATGACGGAGTAGTTCTTGATCTGATGTGCGGATCAGGCGCAACTGCTGGCGCGTTTTCTCAACGATGGAAAGTCTACGCTTCAGATGCGCAATCATTCTGCCGTCATTTGGCTTTAATTCAAGGCGGTGGGATGACAGCCACCCGCGCTAAAGAAATAGTCAAACAGGTAGTCGAGCTCACCAAACAAAATTTTTCGCGAATCTACGAGATCGTAGGAAAGGATATCGAGAAAGAAGAAAGATTTATAATGTCGGAACTGAGTGAGGCTGATACGCAAGAATTTATTTCTTGGGCCTCCAATTACCCGCGTGTGAACACCGATAGGTTCAATCAGGACCACAACCTTGTGAGAGAAATAGAACTGCGAAGAAAAAAATCGCATACTCTTCCTCCGATGCTCTTCACATATTATTACGCAAATTTGTTCTTCGGAGTTCGCCAGTCAGCGGAAATTGATTGCCTTAGAACTGCCATCGATCAACTGGAAAGTAGTGATGAACAGAAGTGGGCGCTTGGTGCATTAATTTGTGCCGTCAGCACGTGCGCAGACAATTACGGTGGGCACTTTGCGCAGCCGCGATTTGACTCATCCTCCCCCGATAAGCTGTCCGGAAAAGTGACCGAAACAATTTCTCGCCGCACAATGTCCATTACTCAAGAGTTCTCGGCAAGACTAGTCAGTCTTGCCGCGGAAAGTGAGCAGGTGGTGCATACAGTAGAACAGGTCGATGGCCCATGGCAGCATAGCATTCAAGAGGCAAAGACTCTCTTGCAGGGACGCCAAGTCACCGTTTACCTAGACCCACCATATACTCGTGATGAATACAGTCGATACTATCACGTCTTAGAAACGCTGGTGCGCTACGATTACCCAATAGTCTCGGGAAAAGCCTCCATTCCCGTCAAAGGCAGCGATGGACGTTTTGCTTCGGAGTTTTTCACTCGAACCTCAACGTCAGTCGAGGATACCATTGCCAAGGTTATTTCATCTTGTTTAGATAATCAATGGTCTTGCTTATGGAGCTATTCAAGTACTGGCGGAGCGAACATATCATCAGTTATAGATCGATTAGGGTCCTTGGCCCGTCATGTCGATATTTATAAGGCGAAATACTCATACAAGCCTCAAGGAAAACGTAAGACAAACGACCAACTGCAAGCTACTTCTCTAGTCCAAGGAGAGCTGCCGGGTTTTGGCATTCCCGCGCCTGCGATAACATCCGGCAGTGCGCTAGCACCCGTTGATGAATATTTGATCATGATTCGTCCTTGAGGGAGCCTATCGCATAGTTGAAGCAAAACGAAATGCGCTGCGCAACGTTCTTGGTTGAAAAAACTGTCGCCGGACGAGCAGCACATTCTGGAAGTATATAAGCGTCGGAGAATACGGTATTGACGTCACACCTGTAGTGGAATGGGCTGAATTGCAGCGATTTAGACAGATGCGCAAAATGTACGGAACGATTACATCTGGACTTCCCTGAATAGTTAAATAGAGTAGACAATCTCTTACGTCGACCTCGGGAATTCGTTTCGGCTAACTAAACAGGTCAAGGCGGAGATTTTGTAGGCGTTGCCGAAGGACGAGGAGGACCTCTGTCCACATGGATAGATAGCAAATCCAAGACGGGGTCGATGCAATCACGCATATAGATATGAAGCAATTTTGACGGCACGGCCTCGTCGAAACCGATTGGCGTAAAAGAGCGCATGGGGACCGGATATCTTCCCTGCCAAACCACCATCTCAGTCAAATGTCTGCAAATTTCCTTAAAGGCATTGACGTTACTTTCCTCGGCGAGCACGCCCGCAAACTTGGGTCCAAAGATCCCCGCTTTTTCCGCAAGTGCAACGGTAATCCCCCCAGCAAATGATCGCGTTTAAAAGTAGAATTTTTCAAACTCAGATTTTTTGGAAATTCTGCATGAAGACGTCCCGTTTTACCGATAGCCAGATCATTACCATCCTCAAGCAAG
>Ga0182005_1001232_pt1 | contig 10593 bp, 6 predicted proteins | sample Sormic07211103_1_FD_123021 | JGI IMG/M metagenome (GOLD analysis project Ga0182005, IMG submission 123021) | Rhizosphere microbial communities from Sorghum bicolor, Mead, Nebraska, USA - 072115-103_1 MetaG | ecosystem: Host-associated > Plants > Roots > Rhizosphere | place: USA: Nebraska...
ATTTCCATGCTGATCACCCTGTGTTCTCCTGCTCGGAAAGTGAGCAGAAGCAGTTGAACACCTGGGTCAGTTTTCAGTCGGCAGAACAGCCTTTACTGGGTCAGTTTTCGGTCAGCGGCAACAATTTGGATATATTCGATCCTCAAGTGTATGGCATTCTTGAACAGGCGATGGAACTGGAGGAGATAAGCGGAGTTGTATTCGAAGTGGTTCCTATTTCCAACGGCTCAATTTTATCCTACCTACCACTGTTGGCGTTCGCATGGTTGAAAAGAGAGTCGATAGATAATGATTGTCTGTTGTTACATTCTTTGCTGAAAACATCGATTGGAACTTCGGAGTTTTGGCTCTCTCGGGTAGTAGGCATCATGAAAATATATGGAGGTGGCGAGGATTCCCGCTTGGCTGAACAACTTCTGTGCATAGACAACGTGCGTTCCCTTACAAATTTGCTGGCGAGAAGTGAACTGCTTGAGATTAAGGCCTTGACCATGACTCAGTCAAATGGTCGCGTATACATCGGCTACGCAGAGGTTCAAGGATTTATGTCTCAATATTTAGATAAGGACCGGCCTTGGTCGTTTAGAGCTAGAATTCCCTAACCGCGCACTCAACTCCGACCTCTCACTGGGCGGCTACCCTTTGCAAAATGCTGACAACGTTATTGCTTGCTCTGCGATAACCGGAAGTCGAGGTAGCCCCCTTAATCCATTACCTAGTTAGGGTGCTCAATGGATGGAGATAGTCACAGACGAAGCACCTTAGTATTAGCTGGTCCAGCTGCCTTGTGTGTATCTGATTTACTTGCGTCTTCGCTGACCGGTGATCGTCCGAAAAAGGCCGCAGCTGAATGCTGCCTCAGCCGCACTGCGGCTTTGTGTAAAGAGGAGCTAGGCATTTACCAATTGTCTATATAGGCAACTATAGAGACCGATGATGGGGACGATTCCGAGGGGCCGAGAGCTGCCGGAAACTCGTCATGCAGGCGGCAACGCTTAAAAATACCGCTTTTATCGACAAAAACGATCTTCCCTCAGAGACCGCCTTCGAATGAAGAGTGGCGGTTCGAGTAGCTCCCAGCCTAGTCATAACCTCCGCGAATGACTGACTGATCGTTCCCCAAGTCGTCTTTAATCGTTGTCATTCTTGTACCACCCCTAAATACGCAGCTGAAAATCCCAAGCTATTTTCATATTTTTAAGACTAGATTGGAATGAATACCAAAAAATTTATAATATGTATTCATATGACGGAATTTCGTTATGACTGAATTCTGTACTTTATTGGAGAGGGAGATATTTGCGGGTCAATAGAATCAATAGTCTAGTTATGTTGGTCAATATAATTAGATATTAACTGTAAACGATTTTTCGATATTATGTTTGGCAATTGAGACTTGGTGGAATTTGAAAGTGATAAAGGTTGGTACTATGCTGCGCCGTAACTTGAAAGAGAAAGCAGTATGCCAGACTATAAAAGTTTTATTTCGGTACCATGTTTGGTAAGAGGGCGAGCAGCGTTCAGGCTTTTTATATTCTCACCAAGTGGCGAGCGATCTGAATTTGGTGTGTTTCTAAGCTATTGCTTGTGGCTGGCAGTGGGAGGCAGAAGGAATGGGACTTTCAAACGCTACACTCTTGCTGTTGCGAGATGGCTGGATTATATGTATGTTGGCATGCAAATTTTCGGAAATAAAGTTTCAACGTATTCGTTGTATCTATCTTACGCCGACTACCTAGCGAACGGGAAATTGTCAGATGACCCGATAGTTATTCGTATGGTCAACATTCTAGGGGAGAATTTAGTTGTTAGAAATAGTCGTGTTGTGACCCATGCCGGTATCGACTCGTTCATCTTATTTTGTGAAGAGGAATACGTAAAAAGAACTGACTACATCGCAAACGGATTGATTACTTCATCTGGGGCGGAGTCCGAATTAATTCGGGATTTAGCCGTAATAGCCCAACGGGCGCGGTTCCGAAACAAACCTGCCTCGAAAAGACGCATGTACGGACACAGGTCAAACAAGATTTCCGAACATGTGGTAGGCGCGAAAAACGGCAAATTGACACCTATTTCGCCTGGTAAATATTTTCCACTAGGACACATTGCGGAATTTATAGGTAATCTTAGGAGTTATCGTGATGCCGCTCTTATGTCTTTGTGTGCCGCGTCGTCTTGGCGTGTTTCTGAAGCCATGCAGATACTTTGGGAAGATATTGACTTTGCAACTCGTAAGATTCACTGTCGTGAGCCGAATGACCGCCACAATTATCTAGATGCCTACATTGGGCTTAGTTTTCATGAGTGTGAGCAATTAGCTTGGAAAGGTCGCGAAACCAGTGAAACCGTACTGCTCGAACCATATGGGACACTTTTTTTTAAATATCTAGCGCTGTATAGGCAAGATCAAACGTCATCGCAGCATAACTTTGTTTTTGAAACAGATAACGGTCGCCCGCTGTTTCTTTCCAGCTATTCTGGAGTGGTTTTAGACGCATTCAAATTAGCTGCGGCGCCAATTTACGAAAAGCTTGGATTTTCGTTACATAGGGTTGGGCCTCACTCCTTAAGGCACAGTTATTGTTACTTCATGTATAACTTCATTCAATTTGAGGAAGGGATGGGTATGAGCCTCCATAATCTCGCGAAGCTTACCGGGCATAAGGACGTCAGTGCGCTTGCTATATACGCCCAGAGGGATCGGGAAAGGTTCTACGAAGAGATCTATATTGCAACTCAATCAAGAATTAACGGCGGCGACGTAACAGAAAATCAATTGCGTGTTGAATACCTTCGTAACCGTTTAGAGGAAGTTACGAAGGCATTAAATGCTGAAAAGGAGGTCGCGTAAATGGTGAATTTTGGCATGGAAATTCTTTATCTGCTCTCCGGCGCCGCTTTGGTGGAGTCTTTCAATAAGGCAATGAGAAAAACATGCTTGATATTATCCGCAGCTCTCGTCGATATACCCAAAAACTCATCGCCGCCTAAAGAGAGATTTCTTCACTATTTTCAAGGTTTAGATTTCAACGCGGAGGAGGTGCGCAATTATGTCGATGTTTGGTATAGGCTGTCTAATTTTAAGATTGATGAATTAAAGCAAAATCCAAAAATGGCAATGGAGATGCTACCAAATAATTTGATCCCGTCGAGTTTTGAGCTACAAGAGTGGATGCCTACACTGAGGTGTTTTTTTGTTTGCTTTTACTATGAAAGAGCAATATTGCTACCTTATGATTTTATGCGTCCTCAATCATTGTGGCTTTCAAAGTTTGAAGTTGACTTTGATGTGTGGTCGGAAAATTTGCTTGTGTTCAAAGTTATGGAGGCAGAGCGCAAAAAGGCCTCTTTCGGTAGCTCTCCAACCGTTCGCACCTCCGAGGAACGTAATCTTCGTCGGCTTATTCAAAGTGGATCGAAGATGCTGCTCACCACCGATATGTACGGACCTGAAGATCTAAATGTTCAGGACCTTAACGCGTGGCGGGCGTACCAAGCAAATGCTAGTGACCGAAATCAATCTCCAGTTCCAATGAGGAATATTGTAATTGCACTGATAGAGGCGTTTCCTGGCAGAGTATCTTCGGATGTTGCTGATTGGACTGGGACATTCAATTTTCCGCCCACTAAACGATCGATTAATCATGCAGACTTGAAAGATTTTAGTTTTTTGACTGAGGGTGAAGGAACTCTCGAAGAGCGTATGCGGGATGCGTTTGCCACAGCTAATGTCGATATGAGCGCACTAAGTATCCAAGGAATCAATGAGTGCGGAGCGGTTGAGTTCAGCTCAAAGATCTGCCCGCACGTAGATATTTTAACTGCTTCTGAGGTATGGCTACAATGTGAGCAGCACTTCTTCAGAGCCCGTATATTAGAATCAGAAAGGCCTTATCATACATGCATTGGTCGACTGAACGCATGGTTGTTTATCTACTTACCTCTTTGGTTTGCGGAAAATGGTCCGGTCAATTATACGTATCCCGAGACTCCTTCGCTATTCTCTGCACACGTGCACTACTCCTGCATAGATGAGGACTCTGTTAGGCCCCTCTCTCTGGTGGAGTGGATGAAGTTCATGGGTTGGAAATACAACACCACGAACGGTTCGGTTTTTCGAAATTTTTTCGATGAGTTGATTGGTTCTCAGATGCCTGGCTGTGAAAGCTTGCGGCAACCTGTAATTAAAGTCCCGGTGAGTAAGAAGTATCGAACGGTCACGAAAAATACATTCGTTGGTGACCATTTTATGTTTTTTGTAAACTTTCTTCATGCGCTGGAGATGCTTAGCGACTATTTCTCAGAGCATTCAGAAATGCTGCGTAAAGCGGTGTTGGAATCCCAAAAAAACGGTAGCGATGTACCGCTGGAATTAATCGGGGTCGTGCCGTGCTTTTTTATTCGTGGTAAAATTCACTACATAAAAAAAGTAAGCCCGCAGCTGTTCTCTTTTATATCCATAAAGGGCACGCCCTACTATTATCCTGGGTTGATTCGCTTTTTATTGATACTTCTGGAGGCTGGTCCGAGGGGGCAGGCTGCCCAATGGATAGACGCGCGTGAATACGATCAGCTTTGTGACAGACTGACCACTCACCCTTTTCATTTGACTTTGCTTTGGTTAAACACAGATAAGGTCTCTTCTGTCCCAATCGTTGTGGTTACTATTATGCGAGTTATACAGTTAATGGATTCGCAAAGAGAGTGGTTGGTAAGTATGTCGTCCCATTTACCTTCGCCGGGTTTGAGTCGTGAGGTGGATTATGACGGGCGGAAAAAAACCAAATGGAAAAAGATAGTCCCGCTTTTTTTGTCAAATTTTTTAAACAGTACACCGTTTACTGATCATACTTATTTCACGTTTTGGACAGATTGCTGCTCGGCTTTTCAGGCATATATGCGCATTAGCATGGGAGTGGCGTTACCACTTGTAGCATTTCTTCCGTTGAAGTCGTCTGGTAAAGATGGAAAAAATTATTTTGAATGGGCTGATTTTGAAAAAAGAAGAATTACAGAAAAAGAAGTCAAGATTGTAACGCCCAAGGCGTCTAACTTGCAATCGCTTGAGACACCCGGTGCTCCTTATTGTCCTGTTCGACTTCGTTGTAAAGTCACTCCACACGGGGCTCGTGCTAGTTTTGTCACGGAGATGAGTTCAATATTGCAGCCAGAGCTTGTTATTCAGCTTACAGGGCAGTCTTTGATGCAGGTCAGAAGCTATGATAAAGGCGACCATTTGCGTAGGGCGATGCATGGAGTTTTCAATGGAGAAGACAACAGAGTAAAACTGAAGGACATATTTAAGATTACCCATAATATGGATGAATTGGTTGGAACGCTTGAGGGGATTCGCGACGATCCGAATTTTGTGGGTCTTGCTGAAGAAAACGGCTGGATCAGTTTACGGCATACAACCTTACCCAATGGCCTTGGCTATTTGGAGTCGGACAAAGAGCAAACGGCCAGTCACTGTGATACCCATGTTTGCCCACTCGGTTTTATTTGTAACCAAGAGGTGATTCTCACTATTGGTAAGCACAATTGCCAGTTTTGCTCATTAGCAATATTTTCTGTTCATAATATAGTTGCCGTTTCGATGAAGCGACAAGCGGTGGTCGACAGGTTTTTGAATTACGAGAAACAAGTTGTCGGGATTGCATCTATGTCAAGTCCCGCGCAGCGGGAGATTTTTGCGGCGAAGCTAAATGAGTTGGCTAAAGGCGCATTAGGCTGGGCGGCGGTAGAGCATTCTTTGTGGGCTGTTATTCAAAGTAAAAAAAACAGCTCTGAAAAACAAGATGAGTTGATCGTACGAGACAAGTCATTTATGACCTCATCGTTAGAGGTATTTTCAAATGATGTAAACTCTCCAGAAGACTTTCTCTATAGAGTAGGCATGTCAGAGGTGTTTCCTGATTTGACTTCCGAAACGACTCGTTTTGAAATTGATCGTGCAGCCCGACTGCTTATGGCTGGGAATAACCAAGTGATCGAAGCGCTTACGGCGCCCGTTGGTTTTGGCAATGCGGAGATTGTCGTGTCTATGATCAGGAGCCTTTGTGCTAGCAAAAAGCTTGATTTGCCAGAATTCATGAGGCTGTTGCACATGGATAAAACGACGTGGCTCCAACAGTTGGAACGGCATCAGCCGAACGGAAATGTAGATCTAGGCCTCGATGCTCTGATTTTTAAGGGAAAGCCGTGAACACGGTTCTCATAAGGCAACGAGTACAGCGCTTAGATTTACTTCACCGATCACTGGATATTGCTTCTGTGAGTGGCGTTAAATTTAAAGGTGTCACTCAACTCTCAAAATTTTGTGCAGGTTTGATACAAGAATGGGAGCGGACGCCTTTTGGAGAGGGCATCCCAGGAGGGGTTCTAGTAACTAAACGAAGCGATTTGAGTTGGAAGACTTTGCTTCGTGGTGGTTATAGGGTATATCTTGATGCGTGGGTCGAGTCTAATAATCCTAATAAAAAAAGTGATAGAGGCCGTGAACGTATTCGCGAGCTTGAATCCCAATTAGTTAAACTCCGCGCACAGTACGATCTTTTGCACGCGCAGTCACTTGAATGGTCGGATATGTCAATGAGTCCCTCCCATCAAAACGAGCAAAAGCTTGAGGACGCTTTCAAATGTATTGAGACATTGATAATTCATTTTTCAGATATGGTTGCTGTGCATGAGGGCAGTCTGGTTAGCCGGAGTGCCGCTAGGCCGACATTGATAAACGAAGCGCGGTTCTCAGCCTTTTTGGCCTGGCGTGCAAAAAACATTTCGAGTCAGTGAGAGGCTACTTCTCCATTTGAAGCAACCATTAGGTCAGGATGTTTCCAGTAAATCGTTTCGGCGCAAAAATCCCTTTACTAATGAGCCCCCGGCTTTCACTAAGTACGGGTCGTGGTGTTAGGTCGCTATGACGAAGATATCAGCCGCTATCCAGAAGCAATTGGGTAACCCCTACAAATTGCGGCGCTATAGCCTACGGTGTCTCGTCATTTTAAAGGGGGCGCGATACCTGCCCTTCGCCGCTGCCGAAGATCTTCTCGCAATCAGAGACGGTAAAAAAGGGTTCCTGGAATACTCGCCATACAGTGCTTGCCGGGGGCTACGAACACGATGGTAGAGACCGACACCATTCGGGGCGGATGTACGGTTGGTGTTGAGTATCTCGATTCGAGGTCTTTGCCAGGCCCGCATGATCTTCATTGGGGTTTTCAGATTGCGGCGAATCAGGGGGATCATATCCACGCGGGGACCGGCACGACTCTTGAGCACGACCGGCAGAGAACAACCCTTTGCTGCCATTCATAAAGTCCCCTTGACGGGGTTAGTCCTCAGGCTAGATTGATTTGTCGCCCAACCGAATGCGCGTGCTTTTTCATTGGCGGAACCCCTCCCTGACGCACTGCAAGTAGTTCACAGGTTCCGGACTGATGTCGTACCGATTGATTCCCCAGCAATCAGCTTCGCCGCTGCTGATCCAGACAATTTCGGCGGATGGGATTTTCTCGATAAATGCCATCACTGCGCCGTATGCAGTTCCATGGGCTATGGCGTGTTCCGCAATTGCTTCGTTGCAGAGAGTGAGGATACTCCTCGTTTCTAAGTTAAAGCAGCCATGAAATCCGAGGTATGACTCAGGGACGGCCACATGCTCTCGTCCAGCGATGAATACAATTGCGGCACAAGCGGAGAGACACCTCCCGCCCGGAGCTATATAGGTATTTACATAGTGGGCATCGATGACCCGGGATAGCTCGAACGCAGCCTGAACACTCCCCCCGGGGCTTTCCAGAATCAATGTGTAGTATCCGTACGAGTGTTTGGCATTCGGCGTCAGCACACCTTTGAGGCGCGTGGCATCACCAGCAACAATTTCACCGCGACCACGGATTGCGGGTTCGCCTTTCATCGCCACTACGTCAAAGGTCATTGCAGACGCGCTTTCACATGTAAGCGACCATAAAGCGATTGCGACTAGCCGCGCCATGGCCGATTTCATGGTATGCGATTCACGTCGGCTCATAAGCGGTTCAATTCCTATTAGGCGACATGTCAGTCGCGGTGACTTGTCGGGTTATAAGTCGTTGTCTAGCTTAGACGTAGGCGCGGCAACGGTGACTTTGCTCAGATAGAAATACGGAAAGCTGATGGCGAGCCCCGCTGTCTGTGTTGATGAAGCTAATTTGCATTCGCTTAGCCCATCGTCTGCTCTTGGTACGAGCCATCGGAGGGCTCAGTGTAAACACTGAAGGCGCAATGCCAATCGGCTATGATGATTCCGCCTCGCAAGACTGCGCTGCGCATGCACGGCTGCTTCTCCTAGTGAACCTTTCGAACACCCAGGCCCCGGTATACCCATGATCACCGAAATGCACGCTGATGACTTTTCTTTGATCTATGCCCGGCTGGTCACACGATTTCCCAAAAAACCTTGGCTCAAGCGTACCCAGAGCCTGAAATACGAGATCAAAGCCAAGCCGATTTCAAGCCAGCTCCTTGTCGCCGAAAATCGTATCGCTTATGGCCTGACTTGGTTCGATGCTGGTGTGGGGGAGAAGGAGATTGAATCTTGGGAAGCTGTGAAAGCCGCCATGGCATTTGCGATTCAGGTCAATTCCCTTTGTGATGCTGAGGCCCAGTCCGGTTCCAGCAGCCTCGCTGGTCGAGTTGCTGGCGCGTTCAATAACCCGGCAGATCTTCGGGCCATGGTCATTGAGCTACATGCGGCGATAGGCCTCCACCGCAAAGGGCTCAGCGTCCAATGGCCTGAGGCGACATCTAAGAGCGTCGACACCTTCGATATTCTTGCCGGTGGAGGAGGGCACGATGCCTTCGAGGTCGAATGTAAATCTTTTTCTTCTGATAAGGGTCTGAGAATTCCTCAGAAAGAGGCCATGGGCTTCCTGGCAGAACTCATGACATCGCTATCGCCCACACTTTCTCGTGGCGCAATGGTTGGCGTCTCGATCATCGTGCCGAAGCGGCTACCCACAGCAACTGCCGAGTTGAAGGAATTGCGCAACAAAGTCTGCGCCGCCATCCACAATAATGCTTCTGGCGTCGATGGATTGTTCTCCTTGGAAAGAATTGCGGTTGAGCCCTTTGCTCCGGGCGAAATCAAGGATCAAGCTCATCTCGCTGACCTGTTCAGCAAACACGTCCAGAACCAGGCGGGGGTGATGGATTCGATGAGACTTATCGCCACCACGCCGAAACTCGCTTGTGTTCTGCTGACGGTCGCGAGTGAGGAAGGCCACCGCACTTTGAAAGCGTGGGACGATTCTGCCAAGCACGCCATTCGAAAACAGATGAGTGGGAAACGACCTGGCTGTTTGGTCATCCGTCTTGAAGGGATGTCCAGCAATATGATGGTAGCGGTAAGCAAGGTACGGCCTAACCTGCTCTCAGTGTTCGCCGAGGAGTTGATGACTAATGATCGTCATAAGCATGTGGCGTGCATTGCATTTATCAGTGATTCGGATTGGGTCGAAACAGGCGAAGCTCCTCAAGTCGGCCAGAGCTGCACCTACGTCTTCAACAACCCGGGCGGAAGCTATCCGAATCTTGGGCTTGGATCATATTTCATGGAGTGATGGATTCAAGCCAGGCCCAGGGCCATCTCGCCGGCTGCTCTACAGCGAACAAACGACCACTTTATGGGAATAACATTCTGTATGCAGGAGATGTAATAAGTGGCCTGTATAGCGTTTATCCGCTGGTGCCATTGTCGTTGCAGTCACAAAGGTTGTTGCCGCCGATGCCGGCATCTCATGGCTGTTGATGACACATCTGAGTGACTGCTTTTAGCTGTTCTCTGCCGACCATTGTTAAAAAGCATGCTGGTCAAATTCGATGCAATCGGTGTCTGAGTAGATGTAAGCGACTGCTCCGGTCGAATGCAAACGGTTAGGCAAGTGGCGTGCAATTTCTCAAGATAAGAAGTATCGAGTCGGGCGGCTATATAACGGCTCGTGTACAGCTGCTATAAGCCCAACCACCGACACGACCTTGTCGTAGTCGCCACATCGCATTTGGCTAGTTGCGAAAAGAAAGGCTAAGGATTAGGCCTTTTAACGTATCTGCGCAGGCGGGTTGCCAGGATGATGCCTGGATGAAGCAGATCAGCTTTGGCATGCACTTGGATCGGTTTCATTACGAAGCTAAATCAAACGCCCGTAGGAAAGCAGTCAGCAGCTTCAGGCGCGTGGCTCCTTTCAAGGCGGATTTTCTTATAGAAAAAAACTTTCATCATGGCCCTTGCTAGATTGCTGCGCGCTAAGAGGGGCAGCTCTTTGAGATCTCTCCGAGACCTTAAACTAGAGCGGTTCAACAGTTCGTTTCGCAGCTACAGGTGACCAGTCACCTCAAGCAAGCTCGATTTTGTCTAACGTAAAGGTCTTTTAATCAACACGTTGCATGCCTTAGCATATGCTGATGGTTGGGTTCCTCAAGAGAAGGGTTCGAACCTGCCCTGGGACACCATCTATTTCATGGCGCCTTGCGCAAGGCGCCGTTTCCGTTAGTGCCCGCATCGCACATTCCCTGCTTGTTCGTTTCCAGAGGCTTTGGCGCTAATGGTTG
>Ga0182005_1001233_pt1 | contig 10590 bp, 9 predicted proteins | sample Sormic07211103_1_FD_123021 | JGI IMG/M metagenome (GOLD analysis project Ga0182005, IMG submission 123021) | Rhizosphere microbial communities from Sorghum bicolor, Mead, Nebraska, USA - 072115-103_1 MetaG | ecosystem: Host-associated > Plants > Roots > Rhizosphere | place: USA: Nebraska...
CAGCGCCTCCACGTCCAGGCCGAGTTCGGCCAGCACGCCGGCCACCGCCACCGGATGGGTGATGTAGGGCTCGCCCGACTTGCGGGTCTGCCCGGCATGCGCGGCCGCGCCCACTTCCCACGCGCGCCGCAGCAGCGGAATCTGCTCGGCCGGCAGATAGCTGGCGCTGCGTTCGAGTTGCAGAACGTAGTCGGGGATCGCCTCGTTGGCCGGCGACGGCGCGGCGGTGGCGACCTGGGCGGAAGGGCCTGGGTTCATGCGCGAAGACTATGCCAGCGGCGCAAGGACGGCAAACCCGCAAAACGAAACAGCCCGCGGATGCGGGCTGTTCGGCAGACGCTCCGAGCGCGGGGACGCGATCAGTCGTCGTTCTTGGACATGTCTTCGTCGGCGACGACCTCGGCCGCGGCCCACTCCAGCGCTTCGCGCTCGGCACGCTCGCGCTCGGCCTTCTCGACTTCGTCGATCAGCGCGTTGTCGATCTTGCGCGCGGCGATCTCGCGCAGCGCCAGCACCGTCGGCTTGTCGGCCGATTCGGTGTTGTCGAGGGTGGCCTGCACGCCGTTGGCGAGCTGGCGGGCGCGCTTGGACGCCATCATGACCAGTTCGAAACGGTTGTTAACGACTTCCAGGCAATCTTCTACGGTGATGCGGGCCATGCGGGCTCCCGGCGGGCCGCTGGCGGCCACGCGCTCGAATGAGGGAAAGGGCGGCGATTGTAGGGCGCGGGCCGGCCGAAATCAACCGGCCATCATTCAGTTTCCTTTGGAATCAGCCAGTTGCCTGATCCTGATCGAGCAGCGCGGCGATCAGATCAGCATGCCGCTGCTGTTGCGGCAGACGCCGCAGGCGGCTGGCGACGAAGATCGCGCACATCTCGTCCACCGCGGTGTCGAAGTCCTCGTTGACGATCACATAGTCGAAGTCGGCGTAGTGCGACATCTCCTCGCGCGCCGCCGCCAGCCGCTGCGCGATCACCGCCTCGCTGTCCTGGCCGCGCTTGCGCATGCGCTGCTCCAGCGCCGCGCGCGACGGCGGCAGGATGAACACGCTGACCGCGTCGGGCACCTTGGCGCGCACCTGGCGCGCGCCCTGCCAGTCGATCTCCAGCAGCACGTCGTGGCCGGCGGCCAGCTGCGGCTCCACCGATTGCCGCGCGGTGCCCTTCCAGTCGCCGTGGACGCGGGCGTACTCGAAGAAGTCGCCGGCATCGATCATGCCCTGGAACTCGTCGGCGGACACGAAGTGGTAGTGCTCGGCATGGCGCTCGCCCGGCCGCGGCGCGCGCGAAGTAAACGAGATCGACAGCGCGATCTGCGGATCGCGCGCCAGCGTGGCGTTGACGATGCTGCTCTTGCCGGCGCCGGAAGGCGCCGCAACGATATAGAGAGTGCCGCGCATCGCTCAGGTCTCGCCGTCGATTGAAGTCGGGCGGCGCACGATACCAGCCCCAGCCGCGACCGCAAGCGACCGGGCCTTGCAGCATCCGCCTGGCAATGCGTCGCCCGTTCGCCGCCCAACCACAGCCTGAGGACTTAACGGCATGATCCTCAAGCGCTTTTCCCCACGCGACTGCATGCACCGGCCTGCCGGTCGGGCCGCTGGCGGCCGCATGCGCGGGCAGAGCAAATCCCTGTGCGCGACGCAGCGGCGCAGCGGGACGCGCAAGCGACCGCGCCTCCGCACGGCGGGGCGTCCAGTTGCATGCGGCGGCGGCAGGTCGTGGCCGAGCTTAATTGAGAATAAATCTCATCCGCACTACACTTCGACTCTTCTTCCGTGGTCCTGGACGGATGCCATGTCCACTCCTCCCTCTTCCGCCACGCCTGTCTCGCTGGCGGACGAACTGGAAAGCAGCTACGCGGAACTGCATCGGTATGCGACGCGCAAGTACGCCGGCGCGGCGGGCGACATCGTGCACGATGCGTGGATCCGCCTGGCGTCGCGCGAGCCCGGCCACCACAGCGTCCGCGACCCGCTCACCTATCTACGCCGCGTGGTCGACAACGTCGCGGTGGACCGGCAGCGGTTGACCGCATCGCGCAGCCGCTTTCTCGCCCCTGCGGACGCTGCGCAAGATGTTCCCAGCGCGGAGCCATCGCCCTACGCCGCGACCCTGGGCCAGCAGGAATACGCGGTCCTGCTGCAGGCGATCCGCGACCTGCCCGCGCAGGCGCGGCGGGTCTTCGTGCTGTTCCGCGGCCGCAACCTGAGCATGGCGCAGATCGCCGCACAGCTGGGCATTTCCCCGCGCACCGTGGAAAAGCACATCGCCGTCGCGCTCGCCCACTGCCGACGGCGGCTGCGGGAGGCCGGCCGGGACCTCTAGCGCGGCTACGGGATCGGCAGCGCTGGACCCGTCATGCTCATCAATGACCCGCGGATTCCCTTTGCCGCGGACGACAACCCCATTCCTTAGCGGATAGGCAGACGATGCCCGACACCCCCTCCGTCGACGACGACCTGTTCGACCAAGCCGTCCACTGGATCCTGCGCCTGGACGAAGCGCCCAGCGATGCGGACACCTTGCGGCAATACCGGGACTGGCTGGCCGTCGCCCCTGCGGCGCGCGCGCAAGCGGTGGTGGCGGCGCGCACGCTGCTGGGCATGCTGCAGCGCCCGGCCGCCGAGGTCGGCGACGAACTCGGCATCGATCCGTTGCAGCCCGCGCCATCGCCTTCTGCCGCGATCGCGGCGGCCGCACCGACGGTTGCGCAGCGGCGCTCGCACCGGCAGCGGCAGCGCTGGCAGGCGGTGGCCGCCGGGCTCGCCCTGGCGATCGGCGCCAGCACCTGGCTGGGCGCCGGCGGCCTGGACCGGTTGCGCAGCGATGCCTACACCGGGGTCGGCGCGATGCGGCGGCTGCAACTGCAGGACGGCAGCGTCGTCACCCTCAACACCGACAGCGCCATCGTCGTGCGCATGCACGAGGGCACCCGTTCGGTGCGGCTGCTGCGCGGCGAAGCCTTCTTCCAGGTCGCGCGCGATCCACGCCGCCCCTTCATCGTGGACAGCGCCGGCGGCAGCGCGCGCGTGCTGGGCACCGCGTTCAATGTCCATCTCGAAGACGATACGAGCCATGTCAGCGTGGTCGAGGGCCGCGTCGCCGTCCGCCCGCCCGCCGGGACGACCGGCACGGTGCTCGTCGCCGGGCAACGCGCATGGCTGGCAGGCAACAGCGTGCGCCGCGAAACCGCCGTCGATCCGCTCGCGGTGGCCGCATGGCGGCGGCAGCAACTGGTCTTCTACAACACGCCGCTGTCGCAGGTGATCCGCGAGCTCTCGCGCTACCGCCACGGCTTCATCCAGCTGCGCGGCGACATCGGCGCACTGCCGGTCTCCGGCGCGTTCAACATCGCCGACCCGGACGCCGGCCTGCAGGTGCTGCTGGACAGCCTGCGGCTCGACGCGGTGCACCTGGGATGGGCGACCTTCGTGTACCGGCCGTCGCCGCAGACGAGCCCAATAAAATGAATAGAACATAAACAGAACGGGGCGATGTGGCACGTCGCCCACGGATGGACTGGGTAGTCGGGGCACGCCGAACCCGTGTTACCGACAAGAACGTAATGATTTTCGTTCGCATCAAATACCTTCCTCCCGATACCCGACTCCATGTCCATCGCCACCGCCGCCTTGCGCAAGGGCCGCTCGCCTGCCTGCCGCACCCTGCTCTCCAGCGCCCTCGCGTCCACCCTGCTCGGCATCTCCACCATTGCGCATGCGCAGTCGCCGATCCCCACGGCGGGCGCACAACAAGCGCGCTACGCCATCGACCTGGACGCCCAGCCGCTGCCCGACGCGCTGGTGAAACTGTCCGCACAGACCGGATTGCAGGTGTTGTACAGCCGGCAGGAACCCTACGGCCTCGTCGCTCCCGCAGTGAAGGGCGACTACAGCGCCGAGCAGGCGCTGCAGCGGCTGCTGCAGGGCAGCGGCCTGGTCCCGCGGCGGACCGGCGCCAATGCGGTCACCCTGGAGACCGCGGCGCACGACCCGGCCCAGGCCGAACGCGAGCCTGCGATCGTCACCGACACGTTGAACGTGGCCGGGGCCGCCCGCGGCACCGCCACCGGCAGCGCGCGCGATGCGCAGGGCTACGACGACGTCTACGACCTGGACGTGTCGAGCGCCTACATCGGTCGCAGCGAAGTCGAACGCTACAAGGGCGCCACGCCATCGGACCTGCTCAACGGCATCGCCGGCGTGTTCAGCGGCGACGCCCGCAACAGCGGCGCGCTGGACATCAACATCCGCGGCATCCAGGGTCCCGGCCGCGTGCCGGTGACGATCGACGGCACCGAGCAGGCGCTGACGGTCTGGCGCGGCTACAACGGCGCCAGCAACCGCAACTACATCGACCCGTTCCTGATCGGCGGCATCCAGATCCTCAAGGGTCCGTCGCTGACCCGCAACGTCACCACCGGCGTCGGCGGCGCGATGGTCATCGACACCCTGGACGTGGACGACGTCGTCGCGCCGGGTCAGCGCTTCGGCGGCGAGTTCAAGCTCGAAGGCAGCAGCAACGCGACCTCGCCGCGGCTGCCGACCCTGCACACCGGCGAGGACTACCGCACGGTGGACGGCTTTCCGCAGGACACGCCGGCCATTCCGTATGCGGACCAGACGCTGCGGGTCACGCCCAGGACCGGCGGCGGCGGCTACAACGTCTTCGCCGGCGAGGACTACGCCTACCGGATGGCCCTGGGCTGGCGCCCGAGCGACCGGCTCGACCTGCTGGCCGCCTATGCCTACCGCGAACGCGGCAACTACTACGCCGGCAAGCGCAACACCGGCTACTACAGCGACGAACGCAGTTCCTATGCCGAGGACTACATCACCTCGATGGCGAACTACTGGAAACCCGGCAACGAGGTGACCAACACGTCCAGCCGGATGGAATCGTGGCTGTTCAAGGCCACCTGGCGCATCGACGACGCGCAGGCGCTGCAACTGGGCTACCGCGACAGCCTGTCCCACTACGGCGAGATCATGCCCTCGCGGATCATGAACTCGCAGGACCGCGGCGCGATCCAGTGGCCGCTGAGCCGGGTCGACGCCAAGGCCTACAACCTGGAATACAAATGGCGGCCCGAGGACAGCCGCTGGATCGACCTGTACGCCAACCTGTGGCGTACCGACACGGCCAGCGACACCTACACCGCCGGCGGCTTCCCCAACTTCGCCCAGGGCGATCCGCAGTGGGGCTACGACCCCACGCTCAAGAACACCGCGCTGGCCAACGCCAGCAACACGCGCAACGGCATCACCCTCAGCAACAAGATCCGCTTCAGCGATACGCTGGACCTGACCCTGGGCGGCAGTTGGCAGCGCGAGAAGCTGCGCTCGGACGATGCCTACTTCGGCACCAGCGACGGCTGGCGCATGTACCCGCGCGCCGGACGCCGCCAGGAATGGCAGGCGAACTTCAATGTCGAATGGCGGCCGCTCGATGTCCTGACCGTGGGTGCAGGCGCGCGCTACACCTCGTATTGGGCCTACGACGATTTCCTCGCCGCCCACCCGGGGCAGATACAGGCGAGTGCGACGACCGGATACAACGTCGAGTACGCCACCACGCAGGCCTATACCCAGCAGGAACGCGAGGCGATGGCCGGCGAGAACCTGGAGGTCTACAAGATGCTGCTGGACCTGGGCGCGATCACCCAGGACATCTACGACCAACTCGCCAACGAGCTGCTGGCCGCGCTGCCGACCAGCTATACGGTGAACCACAGCGTGCCCTGGGAAGCGGACGCCGACGGCAACTACAGCAAGTCCGGCAACGCCTGCCTCAACGGCACGCTGGACGGGGTCGCGAACGTCGTCGATGGACTGTGCCGGGCCACCGCGGTCGGCACCAGCTACGTCGCGCAGGCGAGCAAGCGCAAGGACCACGGCTGGGTGCCGTTCTTATCGGCCACGCTCGACTTCGGCGACCACAGCCGCGCCTATCTGCGCTACGCCGAGACGGTGCGCTATCCGAGCATGTTCGAGAGCACGCTGGCCTTCTCCGCTTCGATCAATCCCTGGGGACTGAAGCCCGAACACGCCTACAACTGGGAACTGGCCTACGTCCACGACCTCGGCCACCTGCTGGGGCCAGACGCGACCGCCGACGTCAAGCTCGCCTACTACGTCAACAAGACCCGCGACGTGATCGAGCGCGATCCGCGCTTCAAGTTCGACAACGTCGACAAGCAGACCATCCGCGGCCTGGAATTGCAGGCCCGCTACGACGGCGGCCGCCTGTTCACCGACCTGGGGGTGAACTACAACCTGGAGAACCAGGTCTGCGACGAAAGCACCGCGGCCATCCTGAGCACCAGCAATGGCTATGCGCTCGGCAGCCAGGCCGTGCCGACCTGCGTGGACTACGGTTTCGTCGGCGGTTACCTGCTGACCCAGGCCGCGCCGGAGCTGTCGGCGACCTGGTCGCTGGGCGGGCGTTTCCTCGACCGGCGCCTGGAGATCGGCGGGCGCGCCAGCTACTTCAGGCAATACGAGAACCCCGACCTGGACTGGTACCGCGCGCACTCGATCCAGAGCGGCGGCGGGCGCCTGGTCTACAACTTCAACGTGCCGTTCTCCTGGGGCACGACCCTGATCTTCGACGCCTACGCCAGCTACAAGCTGCGCGAGAACCTGAGCGTGGAGCTGACCGGCACCAACCTGACCGACCAGTACTACGTCGACCCGGCCACGCGCTCGGCGGTGGCCGCACCCGGCAGGACCCTGAAACTCAGCCTGTCCGCGCGCTTCTGAGCGCGGCGGCGGCTGGCGAGCTTGGAGAAGTGACCGTAAAGGACAGGACGTCCGCACCAACGCAGTACCTCAATCCGCAAAAGGAGATTGGCAATATGAAGACGCAACGCACACTGTCCGTGTTCGCGCTGTCCGTGCTCGTCGTGGCCACCATCGGCGCCAGCCAGGCGGCGAATTTCAAGGGCGCCTCGAGCAACACCGGCAACGTCCAGGTCGGCGAATCCGACGTCAACGGCGGCCCGCACAGCAGCGGCAAGGCCGGCATTTCCGTCAACTCGACCGGTCTGGGCAACGAAGTCGATTTCCAGGGACTCACCGCCTACAGCGTCAAGACCAACAGCGCGGTGGACTGGAACAAGGACGGCAGCAGCGACGGCACCAGGCTCGTGCACAAGCTCAACTTCCCGTATACCGGCGCGCCGGACAGCCACGACAATCTGGGCGTGTTCGTGTTCGCCCAGGTCGGCGCGCAGGACGTGTGGTTCGGCGAATGGTCCGCGTACGGCACCAGTGGCGACAGCACCCGCACCGTCTACTACATCGGCGACAACGGCGACACCACGGTGCCCACCACCGGCTCGGCCACCTACAACGTGGTCGGCATCAACAACTACAACGCCGCGGCCAACGGCGGCAACGGCAACCTGCTGTCGGGCGTGTTCACCGCCAACTTCGGTAGTGGCACGCTGACCGGCAGCATCGCCAACAGCAGCAGCGGCTACACGGTGAACATCGGCTCGGCCACCATCAACAGCAATGCCAGCATTTCCGGCAGCACCGCGCTGGCGACGCAATCGGGCAGCCTGGTGGCCTCCGGCGGCGCGGTGTCCGGCCAGTTCTACAGCGGCCAGACCGCCCTGGCCGGCATCGTCAACTTCAGCGGCACCCAGTACGACACCGCCTTCGGCGGCACCAAGAACTGAGCATGACGCGCTGAGCGTTCGCTCTTCGCCGTTCCGTCGATGATCCGGGCAGGACAAGCCAAGGCCAAGCCAGTCCTGCCCACCACCTGGCCTATCGATTCGATGCACTCCCTCTTTCCTGCGCGGCCGGCGCTGCTCGCTGCCCTGCTCCTCCTGGCAGCGTCGCTGCCGGCGTTTCCTGTCGCCGCACAGGAACGCGACGATACCCGCCGCATGCTCGACCAGAGCGTGGAGCGGCATGCGTTGCAGCGCGAACGCGAGCTGCTCAAGGACGAACTCGACGACGATGGGCCTCGCCCGACGCTGGACATCGAGGGCAAGTCCTACACCGTCGAGCGCAGCGCCAGCGACCTCGGCCGCGCGCTGTACCTGTCCATCCAGCAAAAGCGGTGGGACGCGGCGCAACGCTTCCTGGCCGAGTACCTGACCCTGGCCGACCACGACCCGCTGCTGCTGCACTACGCGCAGGGCGCACTGGCGCGGCGCGATGGCCGCTATGCGGACGCCGAGCGCCACTACCGTGCGCTGCTCGCGCTCAAGCCCGATTTCCTGCCCGGCCGCCTGGAGCTGGCCCGCGTGCTGTTCGAGGACCAGCAGGACCGCGAGGCGGGCGAGCTGTTCGACGCCATCGCCGCCGCCGTCGATGCCGGCGACCCCAGGACCGCCGGGGTGCGCAAGAGCGTGCAAGCGTTCCAGCGCGCGCTGGCCAGCCGCCGCGCATGGAGCGGCGCGTTCGCGTTCGGCCCGACCTGGAACGACAACCTCAACCGCAGCTCCGCCAGCCGCACCTGCCTGCTCGCCGACAGCAGCGGCTTCTGCTACATCGACCGGCAACTGCCGGCCGCGATCGGCGCCGGCGGGGTGGACTACGACGCCAGCCTCGACAAGCGCCTGCCGCTGCGCGGCCATCACGGCCTGTATCTGCGCTCGCTGCTGTTCGGCAACGGCTACCGCGGCCACAGCGCCTACAACGAACTGACCACGACCACCCAGGCCGGCTACAGCTACCGCAGCGGCCGCCATGGCATTTCGCTGGCGCCGTCGTTCGAGTACTACGCCTGGGGCAACGACGCGCTGTACGCGGCCTGGGGCGTGCACGGGGAATGGAACTGGACGCTGTCGCCCAGTTCGCTGCTGAAGCTGGAAGCCGACTACAAGGACATGCGCTACCGGCGCCAGGACTATGCGCGCAACTACGACGGCGGCCTGCGTTCGGCCTACGCCACCTATTTCCGCAGCCTGGGCCCGCGCTGGACCGTGTTCGGCGGCATCGATGTGGTGGCCAGCGATGCGCGGCAGGCCGCGAACGGCTACCTGCAGCGCGGCGCGCGGCTGGGTGCCTCCCTGCAATGGCCGGCCGGTTTCGTCGGCAGCGCGTTCGCCTCGTACCGGCGCCGCGACTACGACGCTTACAGCGCCGTGCTCGGCGCGCGCCGCCGCGACGACGAGCAGAACTACACCGTCGTGCTGAAGGCGCCGCGCCTGGCCTTCGCCGGCTTCACGCCCCTGCTCATCCTGCGCCACAACCGCGTGCACAGCAACGTGGACTGGCTGTACGGCTACGACAAGAACGCGATCAGCCTGAAGCTGGAGCGGGTGTTCTGAGTCCGGATCGCCTGCCTCCGCCCCCGCCTGCCCACCCGCGCCCCTGCCCCACCGACCACGAGCCCGCGCCATGACCGAATGCTTCGCCGACACCACCACCCGCAGCCAGCGCCTGAAGGCCGCCACCCACGCAGCGCACGCGCGCCTGGACCAGCGCATCATGGCCGCGCAACCGTTCGCATCGCGCGCGAACTACGCGCGCTTCGTGCAGGTGCAGTACTGCTTCCACTGCGACATGGAGAACGTGTACCGCAATCCGGTGCTCGCCAGCGTGATCCCCGAACTGGCGCAGCGGCGGCGCCTGCCGCAGTTGCTGGCCGACCTGGCCGACCTGGGCGTCGCGGTCCCCGCCATGCGCCCGCTTCCGGCGCCGGACGGCCGCCGCTACGAAAAGCAGGTCGACGCGTTGGGCTGGCTGTACGTGGCCGAAGGTTCCAACCTGGGCGCGGCGATCCTGGCCAAGCTGGCCGCCCGACTGGGACTGCACGAGCAGTTCGGTGCGCGCCACCTCGCCGGCCACCCGGACGGGCGCGCGCGGCATTGGCGCCAGTTCACCGCCGCGCTCGACAGCGTGCCGCTGGATCCTGCGCAGGAGCAGGCCGTGGTCGCCGCGGCGTGCGCCGCGTTCGATCGCGTCTACGCCCATGTCGATACCTATCTCCCGGCCGGCGCGCAATGAGTGCTTGCGCGCAGGAGGTGCGGCGATGTCGCTGAGCCGCGGCGCGTGGTGCTGCCTGGGCCTGCTGATGCTGGCGCTGGGCCTGATCGGCGCGTTGCTGCCGGTGATGCCGACCACGATCTTCCTGATCCTGGCGGCATGGTGCTTCTCGCACTCCTCGCCGCGCCTGGAGGCATGGCTGCTGCAGCATCCCCGCTACGGCGCCGCGTTGCGGCTGTGGCGCGAACAGGGCGCGATCACGCGCCGCGGCAAGTGCTTCGCCGGCGCCGGCATGGGCGTTGGCTACGTGCTGTTCTGCTGCGGCGCGCATCCGGGCTGGAAGCTGGCGCTGGGCGTGGGCCTGTTCTTCGCCGGCAGCGCCGCCTACGTGCTGTCGCGTCCGGCGCCGCGCCGCGCCGCCGATGCACCGGGAGCGCGGTGATGCCGAGCAAGATCCGCGCGCAGCGTCGCCGTCGGCAGGTGCGGCGCGCCGATCCGTGGTCGGCGCTGCTGCGCGGCGCCGGATTGAACGTCACCTCCGCGCGCCTGGCGGCGGTGCGGTTGGCGCCGCAAGTGCTCGGCGCGCATGGCCAGCTGACGCCGCAGCACCTGCATACCGCCGCGCGCGACGCCGGCTAC
>Ga0182005_1001236_pt1 | contig 10569 bp, 9 predicted proteins | sample Sormic07211103_1_FD_123021 | JGI IMG/M metagenome (GOLD analysis project Ga0182005, IMG submission 123021) | Rhizosphere microbial communities from Sorghum bicolor, Mead, Nebraska, USA - 072115-103_1 MetaG | ecosystem: Host-associated > Plants > Roots > Rhizosphere | place: USA: Nebraska...
CGATCAGCTGGACGGATCATCCGTAGACGCCTTAGGCGCCGCATCAGCCGTCGGCCCCACCACATCCGACATACTGCCACCCCCACGCAACACCAGATCCTGCGGCCGCAGCAGCGGGATATCCGACTTGCGCAAGCGCGCGATGATGTCGAACAGCAGATCGCTCTTGACGTTACCCACGTCACGCGGCCCGCCCACGTAGCACGTCACCGCGAACGTCATGGCCGCACGGTCGATGCTATCCAGCGTGACTGACGGAGCGGGCGTCTCCAGTACCTGCTTATGCGAATGCATCGCCTCCAGCATGTGCTCGCGCGCTTCCATCGGATCGGTATCCAGCGGCATCGGCAGCTTGATCAGCACGCGGCCGTGCGGGTTGGACATCGTCATGTTGCGCACCGGCTTGGTGATGAACGACGAGTTCGGCACGATGATCGTCGAGCGATCGGCCACCTGGATTTCCGTGGCGCGCACATTGATCCGGCGGATATCTCCCTCGGCATCGTCGAGCACGACCCAGTCGCCTACCTTCACCGGCCGCTCTGCAAGCAGGATCAGGCCGGAAATGAAGTTCGACACGATCGCCTGCAGGCCGAAACCGATACCGACGGAGAGTGCCGAGGCCACCCAGGCCACGTTCTGCACCGAGAGGCCCATCGCCAGCAAGGCAATGGCGACGACGATCACGACACCGACATAGCCCAGCAAAGTCGTCAGCGAGCTGCGCATGCCGGGATCGAGGTTGGTCCGAGGCAGATACTGCTCGGACATCCAGTTCTTGATCACGCGCACGGCGAGCAGGCCGAGGAAGAACAGGCCGATCGCCGTAAGAATCTGGTCAGGCTTGAACTCGAAGTTGTAGATCTTCAGCGTCTGCAGCTTCGTGCCCAGCGTGAGGATGTCCGACGCGCCGGCACCGAAGCCGGAGATCACCGCCACCACACCGAACATGAAGAGCGCCAGGCGCACGATGCCGGACAGCAGCACGCCGGCCTGGTCGAGCAGGCGAGGGTGCGTGCCGAAGATGGCCTGCGCACGCGCGCTCATCGGGCCTTTCTCCGAGAGCAGTGTCTCGAACAGGTCATCCACCAGGCGCATCGCGAGGTAGGTTGCCGAGAGCACGATCACCGTCCACACCACCTGACCCGCCATGAACGAGGCGAAGGCGACGAAGCCGGTCAGCAAGCCGATCCACGACGCGACGATGGCGACCCACGCGGCGGCGATGAACAGGCTGGCCCAGATCGGCCGGGGCGCAGGTGCTTCGCCTTCTTCATCGATGACACGATGCGAGCGGCTCAACCGCACCAGCCCGATCGCCGTGAGCGCAGTCAGCACCAGCGCCTGCAGGCTGCTGGTCATCACCGTGGCGGCGAGGCTCGTGCCGATCGTGCGGTTGAGTTCTTTGAGGAAATAGAACAGCACCACGGCCAGCGAGAGCAGCATCGGGAAGCGGCGCAGGCTCAGCGCCGTCTCGTCGGAGATGGCGGGCAGGCGCCATGACGGCCGCTTGGCCGAGATAAGCGCACGGCCAAGCCCGGCGACGAAGGCGCCGAAGAAGATGATGCGCACGAGGGCCTTGGCCATCGTGTCGGTGTCTTCGGTGAAGGTCTCGTTCCAGTTCAGGCCCAGGTACAGCAGCTGGGTGCCGAGACCGGTGGTCAGCGCCGAGGTGAGCGTGATGCCGAGGATGAGAGCCGAGCGGCGCAGACGGCCCGGCGGCATGCGATTCGCCGTGAGATGACGCGCACGTTTCTCGAGATAGAAGCGCACGCCGGTCATGAGCAGCACGCCGAACAGGACGCAGATAACCAGGGCGACGCGGTTGCCGTCGGTCCAGCTGTTGGCCAGATCGGTCTTTACACCACCGACAAAGGCACTCAGGTTCGCGGAGTCGCGCGGAAACGCCTTGGCCGGTTCCGACCAGAACGGTCGTGAGAACGGGGACGAGGTGCGCCGGGAGAGAAACTCCTGGAAGCGGATGCGGCGCAGGTCGGCGAGCTGACTGCTGGTTTGCTGCGCCTCGAGCGTGATGCCGTCGGCCTGCTTGATCTGCGCATCGACGGCATCGAAAGCCTTCTGGGCATCCTTGCGCGTGGCGGCCAACTCGGGCGCTTCCTTGGTGCCCGTGGCAGGGGCGGGGCCGAGTTGGTCGAGGCGGGCCTTGGCCGCGTCGCGATTGGGCGCGAGCGAGCCGGAGACTTTCTGGGCCTTGCCGACGATGTCCCCGGCCTTGCCGCGCAGGTCGTCGATGACCGAGTCGGTGATGTTCTCGTCCTTCATCCCCTTCTCGATCTGGTCGAGCTGGCCGCGGAGGTCACCGATCTGGGTGCCCGGGTCGTCGTCCTGCGCTTGTGCGAAGGCGGCGACCGAGACGGTCAAAAGGAGGGCGGTAAAGAAAATTCTCAGGGTTCGCATGCGGGGATCATCGAAGGCAGGACGTGGCAGGTCAATTGCGAGGGTTATGCGATACCCTCGGTGAACGTCGCGTTCGGCGGCTTTTATGCGGCGTTGCAGCTTTTGCCGCCGGGGGAGCCGCCGCTATCCTGCCGCCCCTTGGCCCTGCCCGGAAGCAACCCATGCGCAAGAAGCTCGTCGCCGGTAACTGGAAGATGCACGGATCGCGCGCGATGGCCGATCAGCTGGTTCGCCAGATCGTCGAGGACCTGCCCAATCACGTGGACGTTCTGGTCATTCCTCCGGCCATCTACCTGGCCGATCTGGTCCATAAATACGGCGACCGTGGCCTCGGTTTCGGCGCGCAGACCATTTCCGAGCACCCCGAGCAGGGCGCCTACACCGGCGAGATCTCCGGCTCGATGGTCCGCGATGTCGGCGCCAAGTGGACCCTGGTGGGTCATTCCGAGCGCCGCCAGTACTACCACGAGACCGACGCGTTGCTAGCGAAGAAGTTCAGGACGGCGTGCGATGCCGGCCTGACACCTATCTATTGCGTTGGCGAGACGCAGGAAGAGCACGAGGCGGGCAGGGCCGAAGAGGTCATCGGCCGCCAGCTGGCCGCCGTGATCGACATCTATGGCGTAGAGGCATTCCGTACCGGCGTGATCGCCTATGAGCCGGTCTGGGCCATTGGGACGGGCCTCACGGCCACCCCGGACAAGGTCCAAAAAATTCATGCGTTCATCCGTAGCCAAGTGGCAAAAAAGGATGTTAATATCTCGCTCCTGACCCGGGTGCTTTACGGTGGCAGCGTCAAGCCGGCCAATGCGGCCGACCTTTTCGCCCAGCCTGATGTAGACGGGGGATTGATCGGCGGAGCCGCTCTCGTAGCCTCCGACTTCCTGGAAATTTGCGCCGCGGCGCGTCGATAACGCGACACGGCAAACAGAAGATATGTTCATCCTCTTCAGCGTTCTTTACATCCTGGTCGCGGCAGCGATGATCGTGCTGATTCTTATGCAGCGCGGCGCCGGTGCGGATGCAGGTTCCGGTTTCGGTGGCGGCGCATCCGCTACCGTGTTTGGTGCACGTGGTTCGTCGAGCTTCATGACGCGCGCCACGGCAGTCCTGGCGGCACTGTTCTTCGTGCTGAGCTTGGGCATGGGTATCTACCTCGGTCGCTCGGGCACGCCCCAGCCGGCCGCGGATCTTGGCGTGATGTCCGGTGCTACCGTGCCGGCCGCTCCCGCCAACACCGCTCCGGTGAAGCCGGTCGCGTCGGACGTGCCGCAGGCACCCGTCGTTACCGCCCCGGCAGCGAACAACAACGATGTTCCGGCCGCGAAGCAGGATGCCAGCAAGGCACCCGCCGAGCCGGCCAAGAAGTAATCAGCGACACCGCAACACGCTGTAAAAGTTATGCCCAGGTGGCGGAATTGGTAGACGCACTACCTTGAGGTGGTAGCGGCTTAGGCTGTGGGGGTTCGAGTCCCCCCTTGGGCACCAACATAGATCCGGAGACCTCACCGGATCGCAAAGAAACCCGCGAAAGCGGGTTTTTTTGCGCGTTCGAGGGCGGTGTAGGAAAACAGGCGGCGAAGACGTATTCAACGCCTACGCATCTTGTAGCCGACAGAACTGTCTATCGTTTCAGCAAGCCGCTAACCTGTGGCCCGTTCGAGCCTTAGGAGCTCCATTTTTATGGCTACCGCATTGGACGTTGCCACGTGGTTTCTCGGCGACATGGATCGCTCGGCGGGTGACTCGATCACCCACTTGAAACTTCAAAAGCTCGTGTACTACGCACAGGCGTGGTCACTTACATTCCTCGACAAACCGCTGTTTGATGAAGATGTGCAGGCTTGGGCGCATGGTCCCGTTGCGCCAAGCGTGTATCGCGCTTTCGCCGGGGAAGGTTGGAATGCGCTCGGCGTCCCCGATCGTGCCCTGGACGGATGCTTCGACGAGGATCAGATCGCACTGCTTTCGGAGGTTGCCGACGTCTACGGGAGATTTTCAGGCAGGCAGCTCGAGAACATGACGCACGCCGAAAGTCCGTGGCGTGAGGCTCGCGGGGATCTTTCAGACGAAGCGCCCTCGAACGCGATCATCCCCAAGAAAACGATGAAGGCGTACTACCAAGGACTGATGACGCATGCCGAGGAGCAGAAGCACTAAGTTCGAGCTTGGCAAGATTACTGAGAGCCAGTCGGTAAACGCAGTTACGGCAACGGCCGACGAGCGAAAGGCATTTGGATTTGGAAGGATGGTCGATGCTCCGGCGAATCACTCTGAACCGGTATACGTCGCACTGAAGTACTACGATTTCGAGCATGAATGTTTCTCGTCCTGGACCAGGGACGAGTTAAAAGAGTTCAGCAACTTTGTTGGCAAGTTGCGGAAGCTCAGTTGGGATGGTCTCTCTGGTGGTCTTCGGCCTAAGCCGTGCAAAGTGGAACATGCTCAGCACGGCGCAAAAGAGCGTCTGAAGCGGGTGCACGAGCACCTCAGTAGGGAGATTCAGTTCATTGAGCTTCGTGTATCCCAGAGAGCCCGCGTGCACGGCTTCCGTATGAAGAGCGCCTTCTTCCTGGTCCTTCTTGATCGCGACCATAGAACTTTCCCCGTATAAAAGCGCGAGCAGCTTACACAGGGCGTAGCTGAGGACGTTGCTGTCGAGGCCCAGTTCCTTCTCCTCGCAGAGTCGATCGGCCTCGGTAACGCGGCACTTACTTGGGAGTCAACCAAGGCTTCGTCGCCGGCGATCCGCTACTTGGCATGTAGATGGTCAGGCGGCTCGAGAAATTGAGCTTGGGGTCCGTCGAATCGACGAGCGTGAATATCGGAGGCAAGGATCCGCCGTTCTTGGCGCGAATCTGATAGCCCTTGCTCTTGACCTTGTCTGATCTCGGGCCGGCCAACTCCGGGCTGATTGGGACAAGCTCGGCGCCATTGAACATTCCCTTGAGGAGCGTTTCAAAATCGTCCCACGTACCTGGCACGGGTTTCTGGACGAACACGGAGCAGATGCCATTGTCCTGCGTGGCGATCGCGTAGTTCGAATCGTGTCCACGCATTCCCCACGCTGATCCGGGCTCCTTGCCGAGAAAGGGCTGCGCTTGCGTGGCGTTGTAGAGCATGGATCCTTTCCCGTGGTCGAGCCTTGCGTGTAGATCGACGCCCGAGAAGTCCTGTTGCATGCATGTCTCTGCAAATACGGTGACGGCCTCATCGAGCGGCGTGTCTGTTGGAGGGGCCGCCTGTGCCATGCCTACCGTCGCCGCCGAGGCAGTCAGCAGGAATGCGAGAACCGAAACACGTTTCATGAGATTTCCCTTCTTCGTGAATGTTTGTGCGCAGACTTGATGAGCTAAAGAGCTTTACCGGCCGCGTCATAGACCTTACCCAGGCACTCATCGGAGCTGCCCAGGCTGCCGAGAGCCTCGTCGGAAGCAGGCACGTTGGCGCAGAGTGAATGCCCAGGAGACGGAGTGCGTCCGACGTAGCGCTTCCACACGACCGCGCGGCGATCATGCAAGGCCACCCAATAGGTCGGGTCATCACCCTGCGTCACCAGCACGGCGCCGTCGAGCAACTGTGGATGCTTGGCGAGCTCCGGCAGCTTGTGCGCTTCGGCCATTTGCTCGATGAACTGTCTCTTTGCCCAGGCTTGAAAAGACTGCATGTCGACGCCGTGCTCGATGCGAAATTCATCCCGTGGCGATGCCATCATGGCTTGGTGTAAACCCGTTGCCGTGGCGGCCGTGTTCAATGCAGCCATCATCCCGTCCAGGTCTGAGGATCTCGCCAGGGCTTGGCCTTCGATGCCTAGCTGCGTTCGGAGGCTGAGGTTCGACGGCCCGCCGGGAAGACTTACGTCGACAAACAGCGGGTCTGAGGGCGTGTCCACCGGATTGATCTCGACGATGGTGAAGCGAGACGCCAGCGCGGCGTAGGCCTGTGGCGCGACGATCTGCACCTGGAACCGGGCGTAGTCATTGCCCATTCCCTTCTCGAGGTAATCGTCGAGCTCGTCCTCGGACGGCTCCACGAGAAGTCGTTTTCGGTTGGTCGATGTCGGTGGAAGCACCTCGGCCAGTGCTTTGGGTATGGCTGCCGAGTACGACTTGCGGCCGGAAGCGTCGCTCCAGGGAAGCAGGAGCAGATTCTGCGATCCGGAAGAGGAGACCAGCGTCGATCCGTTGGCGAAGTTTGCCTCGATGCGAGTGTGCGGATTATCGTCGGTGTGAAAGCTCGTTGTGATCCCCACGGTGATCGCCTGGGCCAGGGGCTGACCCTGCCGCAGGCTATTTCCCCAAGCAAGGATGCGCTGTCGCGAGGCCGGCGGCGGATTCAGGGCCGTCAGTTCCTGGACCAATTCGTCGATCTTTTTGCCAGCGTGGTTGATCTCCGGGCCGAACACAGCGGGGTCGACCGTATCCTGGGGTGGCGCCCGCAGGGCACGCACCAGTGCGTTCACGGAGGTGCCGGACACAGGATGGGCCGCGACGTTGGTGACGTCGCGCTCCTCGGTCCAGGAACCATTCGCTTGTGTCGCCATCCGCCGTTGGCTGTTATTTCCGTAGAGGACATAACCGGATCCGCGCGGTTCGATCACCCAATGGGAGCGATGCGGCGAGGCGGGATCGAGGCCGCCCCAGCTGTCGTCAATGACGATGCGAGTGAGCGTCATCCCGGAAGGGACCGGCTCGGCAGCCTTGCTGTTCGACGAAAGCGTCGAGGCGATCGTAAAGACCGCAACCAACTTCCATCCAAGCGCGACGCCAGAAACCTTATCCATGGAGACCCCCCGGGCACAGCCGCGACGCGCGGCCCGGTGAGTATGCTCAAACACAGGGAGCGAGAGAAGCCACCCTGATCAACGCGTGCCCGAGTAAAGTCGACCGACGCGTCGATCTCCTCTGTCGTCATATTCCGCAATGTTTGTGCGCAGACCTGATGAACCTATAACGCCTTGCCGGCAGCGTCGTAGACCTTGCTGAGGCACTCATCGGAGTTGCCGAGGTGGGGGTAATCTTTTTCCGAAACAGGCACGCTGGCACAGAGACGATGGCGGGGCGACGCGGTGCTTCCGACATGGCGCTTCCACATGACCGCGCGGTGATCATGCAAGGCCACCCAATACGTCGGGTCACCACCCTGCGTCACCATCACGGCGTCGTCGAGAAGCTGTGGATGCTTGGCAAGCTCAGGCAATTTATGCGCTTCGGCCATTTGCTCGATGAACTGTTTTTTTGCCTCGGCATGGAATGGCTGGACGCCGATGCCGTGCTTGATGCGAAAGTCATCGTTCGGAGCTGACAGCATCGCTTGGTGTAGACCCGTCGCTGTGGCCGCCGTGTTCAGCGCGGACATTATTCCGTCCAGTTCCGAAGGTTTCGCCAAGGCCTGGCCTTCGATGGCCAGCTGCGTGTGGAGGCTGAGGTTCGACGGGCCCTCGGGAAGGCCTACGGCGACATACAACTGGTCTGAGGTCATGTCGACCGGATTGAGCTCGCTGATGGTGAAGCGAGATGCCAGGTCGGCATATGCCTGTGGTGCCATGATCTCTACCTGGAACCGAACGTAGTCTTGACCCATCCCCGTCTCAACATAATCGTCGAGATCGTGCTGGGAAGGCTCCGCGGCGAGTCGTTCTCGATTGCTCGACGTCGGTGGAAGCAATGCGGCCAGTGCTCTGGGTAGGGCCGCAGAGAACGACTTGTGGCCGGAAGCGTCGCTCCAGGGCAGCAGGAACAGATTCTGCGAGCCGGAAGAAAACACCAGGCGTGATCCGTCGGCGAAGGTCGCTTCGATGCGGGCGTGCGGATAGTCGTCTGTATGAAAGGCCGTGGCCACCCCCAAGGTGATCGCCTGGGCCAGGGGCTGACCCTGCCGCAGACCATTTCCCCAAGCAAGAATGCGCTGCCGCAGGGCCGGCGGCGGATTCAAGGCGACGAGCTTCTGGACCATCTCGTCGATCGCTTTGCCGGCGTGGTCAATCTCCGTGCCGAACACAATGGGGTCGATCGTATCCTGGGGTGGCGCCCGTAAGGCACGCACGAGTGCGTCCACCGAGGAGCCGGACACAGGATGGGCCGCGACGTTGGTGACGACGCGCTCCTCGGTCCAGGAACCATCGGCCTTTGACGCTATCCGCTGTTGACTGTGCTTTCCGTGGATGACGTAACCGGATCCGCGCGGTTCGATCACCCAGTGGGAGCGACGTGGCGAGGTGTCATTGAGGCCGACCCAGTCGTCGTCGACGACGATGCGAGTCACCGCGGAAGAGACGAGCTCGGCAGCCTTGCTGTACGAGGATAACGTCGAGGCGATCGTGAAGACCGCAACCAGCTTCCATCCAAGCGCGACGCCAGAAACCTTATCCATGGAGACCCCCCGGGCACAGCCGCGACGCGCGGCCCGGTGAGTATGCTCAAACGCAGGAAAGGAGAGAAGCCGCCCTGGATCAACGCGTGCCCGAGTAAAAGTCGACTGACGCGTCGATCTCCTGTGTCGTCATATTCCGCGCGATGTTCCGCATCTGCGCACTCGTATCGTTGCGACGCGTGCCATGCGCGAATGCCTGCAGCTGCGTCTTCAGATAATCGCGCGGTTGCGAGTCGAGCCACGGTACGCCCAGCTTGCTGGTCAGCCTGCCGTGACAGGATCCGCAAGGTGGGATGTTGCGCATCGGCGCGCCCGTGGCGACGATGTCCGGTGCGGATTGCAGATCCTGCGTGTTCGCCGTCTGCTGACGGGGCAGGGAGGCGTAGTACGCCGAGAGATCGCGCAGGTCCTGGTCGTGAAGGTCGGCGACGAACGGAGCCATCACCGCGCTGATCCTTGCTCCGCTATGGAAATCGCGAAGCTCCTTGTAAATGGAGGAGGCGTACTGGCCGGCCAGGGTCGGCGTCTGCGAATTGCTGACGCCCCGCAGTCCGTGACACATGGTGCAACGGAGCGCGAGGGTGCCACCTCGACCAACGGCTCCGTCGGATGCTGGACCATCGAGCGTGGTCGGTGTCATGACCACGTCCGAAACCTTCATTGGAGACGTCACCGGAGCGCTCGCCTCGCCCAACCACGACCTCGGCACACCGGCCGCGCTGCAGATCGAATTGAGCAACCCCTTGAACAGGGAATCGTCCTGGGCCGAAGGAAGCCAGACGAATCCGACGAAGATCGAAAAGACCAGAAGCAGGAAAGTGCCGCCGACGCTTCCGACGAACCAGCGATTGCGCAGAAGTGGGCCGCTCATGGCTTGCCTCCCACGAAGACGGGCGGAACGCGCCCCTCAGGCGTCATCATGAGTTGCACGATCGGGAAGCCGTAGTTGGTAATCGTCAGGGCGATCATCAGGCCCAACCAAAGCCCCAACCCATTCAATGCCCAGGGAATCGACACGGGCTCATGCACGGCCCTGCTAAAGGTGAACGGCTCCGGGTCCACGCGGGCCGCCGAATGATTCCGCACAAGCACGGTGATGAACAGCGCTGCCGACACCACCAGAAGTGCCCCGCCGATCGTCGACATCACGACGGAGGCGCCTTCGGCAAACATGCCCGGCGCCGTATAGTCGTAGAACGCCATTCGTCGCGGCATGCCCAGCAGTCCGGCGTAATGCCAGGGGAAGGTCAGCACGATCATGCCGATGAACCACAACCACAACTGCCAGTGCACAAGGCGAAGATTCAGCAGTGCACGGCCGGTGAGGTGCGGCCATAGATCGTAGGCGAGGGCGAAATACATGATGACGATCGCGCCGCCGAAAATCAGGTGGAAATGCCCTGTCACCCACTGCGTGTTGTGGATGGTCGAGTCCAACTGATAACTCATGTTGATCAGGCCACCGGCGCCGCCGAAGCCGAGCATGACGAAGGACAGCGCAAGGGCGAGCATCTGCGGGTTGGCCCATGGCAAGGCCTTGACCCAACCGAACAGGCCCTTGCCGCCGCGAAGTCGCGCAGCGATCTCCACCGACGCGCAGATGGTGAACACCGTCAGCAGCGTCGGCACCGCGACCATCGCGGTGAAGATGGAATGGACCACCTTGAACCCGGCACCGACTTCCGGATCCGCGAACAGATGGTGGATGCCGATAGGCATCGCGAAGACAAGGAACAGCGCGAACGAAATGCGCGCCATCGAATCGCTGTAAAGCCGGCC
>Ga0182005_1001237_pt1 | contig 10567 bp, 11 predicted proteins | sample Sormic07211103_1_FD_123021 | JGI IMG/M metagenome (GOLD analysis project Ga0182005, IMG submission 123021) | Rhizosphere microbial communities from Sorghum bicolor, Mead, Nebraska, USA - 072115-103_1 MetaG | ecosystem: Host-associated > Plants > Roots > Rhizosphere | place: USA: Nebraska...
AGGCGGGGGCGCAGGAGAAGCAGGGTCAGCAGGCGGACATTGCGCAGATCCTCAAGGCGCAGAACGAAGCGATCAAGGGCGGTGCTGCGCAGGAAGGCAACTTCCCGGAACTGGCCCAGCCGCATCTGGTGCTGGCCAGCCCTGCCGGCATAGAAACCACCACCGCGCAATCGACGCACATTGCCAGCGATGAGCACACGGCCATCACTACCGGCAAGAGCCTGTCCATTGCCAGCGGAGACAGTCTGTTTGCAAGCATCACCAATACCTTCCGGCTGTTTGTGCAGAAGACGGGAATGAAGATGGTTGCCGCAGCTGGCGATATCGATGTGCAGACGCTGTCCGACAGCATCAACCTGCTGGCCAAACTCAATATTACGCAGACGGCCAACCGCATCACGATTTCAGCTAAAGAAGAGCTGGTGATCAATGGCGGCGGCAGTTACGTCAAATTCAACGCTGGCGGAATTGAAAAAGGCACCAACGGCAATTATGTTGTTCACGCCGCCTCGCACAGCTTGCCGGGGCCACAGTCCATGGGAGTCGATACGCGCGGTTTTCCTGCCGTCAAAGCGTACAACGAAACCTTCAACCTGCTCGATCCGAGCGGCAAGCCGATGAGCAACATCAAATATAGCGTTACCGGCGCTGACGATGCCGGCCATGAAGCTGCTACTACAATCAAGGGCGGTACGCCCAGGGTTCATACTGACGCGCCGGAGAAACTGAAGTTTTCATTGCATTGGGCCGAAATCTCGACCACTGAAGAGGCGAATCAAGGCGCATCCAACAATACACCGAAGGACAAAAATGGCTGATGGCACAACGATCGAGGCGATGACGAATGACAAACCGGATAGTTGTGTCGATGTCCATTGCGACTGTCCGGCTCTGTGGTCGATGGCGCAACAGTTTTGCTATACACGCCTCTCCAACAAGAAAAATAATGGCACTTATCGGCTCATCAATCTTTATCCAGCCAGGTCGCGACGTATCGCCGCAACCTACGCTCGGATGTATCTGGAAACTGAAGAACATGGGGCTCCCGAAAAAAAGGGGCGCTACTATTGGATGGCGTTAGGCGCTTTTGCTAGCAAAACCGTGGGCTGCACATTGGAAACTGTACAGCTTTCATACACTCGCATGGTCATGGGCAGTACCGTTCGAGAAGGGCTGGGCCAGGGCAATTTCTGGTTGTTTATGGATATCGCAGCATGGCACTGGTTCTATAGCGTCAGCCCGACATCGTTTGATCAATGCGCGGGTGAACGCAACACCGATACGTATGTCCAAAAAGTCAAAGATCAGGTCAAAAAAATGCCGTGGGAAGCAAAGTCGCTGCCGAAGATTGATCATCTGAAGATCAAGAAGGATGTTTCAAAAGCTTTTTCCTTGGTCAAACAAATTGAGGTTATGCCAGATGACTATAAACGGCAAGATTTGCAATTGCAGCACTTGATGGCAATGGCTCGTCACGAACAGGGAAATATTTTGCAGAAGTTGATTTACGATGATCCTGATTTTGCTTGGTGGATCAAAGTGCAAAGAGCTGATGATAGTGAATTGCGCCAGACTTCGGGGTTACCAACCAGGGCGTTTGCTTTAGCGGCCAGTATATTCAGCCCCGGGCTGGAAATCGTGTTTACCAGCCAATGCGAGACCAATAATCCTGAATCGAAAAATATAGCACCCAAAGAAACAAAATTAGAAAACTACGACAGTCGAATGCAGTGGATTAAATCAGTAGCTGATCAGTTTCACAAACGAATGACGCAATTCAAGGATCAAATGGAGGGTGAACTAGCTACCATGGCTGGATGGGTTGGAACCCATGATGGAGTGATTTATCCTGATGAACAACCACCTCAATGAAACTCAAGAAATTTCTCCCTACAAATTGGCTGCCCGCCGCGTTGGCCGTATGGTTGCTTGTGCCCCTAGCCATTGGGTTCTGGCTTTTATTTGGCAATTATATTAAGGCCGAGCTGTTTAATTTATTTGAGAAGAAAACCATCATGTATAGCAATGTAGTTGTTGAAATAGGCGAACCTGGTAAAGATTTTTCGCAGAAATACCAAGAAATGATCAAAGTGAATGATCGAAATCCCGGCTCACATTTTTACACCGTGAAGTGGCCCGACAGCACTCAAGGCAATGTCACTGTAAAGAATGGCCCCAGCATTTTTGAAGTAGACACTGTTCTTTCTGTCATGGGTGATTCAGATGATACATACCCCGCTGAAGGGATATCTGGCTTTTCCATTAGCATGGGACTGCCTCCAAGGAACAACGTGCTTCACGATGATGCTCGGCTCAAGTTTTACACTTTACTTCAGCGTATTCAGAAAGCAGGCTGGCAACGGTGGATTGACCCCAGCATGCCACGCCTTGACGGCGCGGATGCCCTACGCTATCAGATGAGCGAGATTGAAAATGGATCAGGTTTGATGTCGCTTGATCCTAGCTACGTGCCTTCATTGGACATATGGATGAAGATCGAGGACATGACGGGATGGAGGTTTTATCTGAATGGTGTTTACATGAAAGTGCAGCTTATGCGAGATGGGGAGAAAATGGATCCTAATTTGCCGGGTGCTTATTTCCTTTCGCTTGAACTGGAAAGCAATGACAGTTTTCAACGCAGTGCGTTAGCTTTTCAAGACCGGAAACTATGGAAAGAACTGTATCCTGCTGTTCGCAAAAAACAAGCTGAAGAACGGACAAACTCGGAAGAAAAACTCCGCAGTTTGGGTTTTAAGATTGATACCGAATATCACAATCCAGATGAATAAAATGCGATTTTTGGTGACTTCGAATTAAATCGATAGCAAGCGAGTTTGATATGGCCGGCAAATAATTGAAACGTATATGTTTCGTTTTTTAAAATTTTCCCTCATTGGCCTTAGCTTGCTAATAGGGTGCGAAAAAAAAGTCACGACTTCCAGTAGCATCAGAGAAACGCGTATTGATGTCATACCTCAGCAAGTCACAATCAAAATTGGTGAGCAGGGTCAAAGTTTTTTGAAGCATTATCCCATGTTGGTCAAAATTCAACATCAACCGGTAGGGATAGATTTTTATAATATTGATTGGGATCGACTCCCAAGAGGAGTTGTGACGGTTGGGTATGATAAGCATTCACTCGTGATTGAAAACGTTCTCGGTATCTCTGCGGGCCAAGACTTGGGAGCTTTGGCAAATGAAGGACTTTCTGAAGTCGACATCAAGGCGGGGATTGCATCCTCTGATCTTATTACACACGACGAAGCACGTAGTAAAACCTATGCGCTGCTGCAGTCGCTGGTAGGCAAGGGATGGCAGCCGATCACACCCATGAGCGATCCACGTCTAAAAGGCAAGGCGCGATTCGACTATGTGCTTGGCACAGATCAATTCATCGGGCTTGATCCGAGCTACACACCTACGTTAGATGAGTGGATGCATATTGAGAGCAACACCTATTGGCGCTTTTATGCGAACCATGTTTACCTGACAGTACGTTTTACCCGAGAGCGGACCTTGACCGATCCCGCCAAGCCTGGCGCCTACCTGCTTAGCTTTAACGTCAAAACTGACTTGGAAGAATTCCGTGGCTATGTGAAGCCCGAAGATCGCCAGCATTGGAAAGAGCTGTTACCCGCTGTCCTGACGAAATTTGCGGCTACGCGTGCGCAAAAGGAAACTGAACTCAGGGCCAAAGGTATAGCAATTGATGAAACGTATCATGATCCTCCTGTTCCGAATTGAAGCGGGAAAACGCTCGGACAGATGTAATCATCCTCTGATGAAGAGCTCTATCAATGAATGACGTTTAGAAAATTTCTTTCTAAAAATCGGGTTCTTGGTGTATTGGCGCTATGGCTAATTGTCTCTGTGGCGACCGCATTCTGGCTTGTGTTTAATCTCTCAGCGAAAAATTCTTCGTAATATGCGCGCAGCCCTCTTAAAATTTCTGCGTACAGCGGTTTTGATGCTGATCGCGTTTGGGATTTTTGCCGTAACGTACAAAGATCATGGTGAGAACTGGTTTTCACTATGGGTGGGCATACTTCTCATATTGAGTATTTGTCTGTTTTTTGATTTTCGAAATATCGTAAAACTTCTTTTTTCGATTAATACTCCAGAAGGGGAATTCAAGATACTGGTACACACTGGTGCAATTTTCCTGGGGACATTTTTTTATTTCGAAGTCGCTTTATCAAAGGATCCAAGAATATCTCCTTGGGTAGCCGCGATTCTCGGACTGTTAACTGTGTATTTATTTTATTTTCTTTGGTGGCTGGTATTCGAGCTCCCTTTTTCTGGCTCTGGCAAGAAGCGCAAGCCTCCAAAGAAGCGCAAGCCTCCAGCCCCTTAGGTTAGAGCGGATCGTTGCGGGCCTGTCTATTCCAACAGTAAGCGCATGCGAAGAATAATTCAATTCAAATGAATAATCATCGTTTGATCCATCAGTCATGCGGCGGCCCCTTGAGCTCAACCACATTCCCCTCCGGATCCGTGACATAAATCGACGGCCCTTCCCCTTCCGCTCCGTTTCTCGACGCAAGCTCGCCAGCCGCCACGCCATGGGCGGCAAGATGAGCGCGAATCGCCGCTTCATCGAAGGGCTCCACGCGAAAGCAGAAATGATCGAGGTTGCGCCCTTCCTTCCCCGGCGCCGCGCCGCCCGCGCTGCCAAGCTTGCCGCCGACCGGAATCAGGTCGAGCATGGCGCTGCCGGCGCGCAGCTGGACCAGGCCGATGCTGTCCAGGCGGCGGTCAACGGTGCAGCCGAGCGCATCGCAGTAAAAGCGCAGCATCTGGTCGAGGTCGGTCACGCGCAATACGAGGTGGTCGATTTCACGGATGCGTATCATCTTGGCGCTCGCTCAAAAAACTTTATTGTAGATCTGCAGGCGATTTCACGCAGCTGCCGGTTTGCGGAACACCACCAGCTTCGACACGAACAGCTGCAGCACTTCGCCGCGCTGGTTGCGGGTTTCGCTGCGCAGCTTGACCATGCCGCGGTCCGGGCGTGAGCGCGATGGCGTGATTTCGATGATTTCACTTTCCACGCGCAGGATATCGCCGGCGCGGGTCGGCTGCGGCCAGCTGATTTCGCCGCCGGCGCCGATGATGCCGTCCTGCAGCGGCATGCCGCTGGTGACCAGCAGGCGCATGGTGATGGCGGCGGTATGCCAGCCGCTGGCTGCCAGGCCGCCGAACAGGGTGTTCCTGGCGGCAGCGTCGCTCAGGTGGAAAGGCTGGGGGTCGAACTGGCGGGCGAACTCCAGGATCTGCTGTTCATCCAGCGCATGTTCGGCGCTGCTGAAGCGGTCGCCGGCCTTCAGGTCGTCCAGGTAGAGCCTGGGCTGCGGATTGGCGTTGTATTCGCTCATTGCGGATTCCTCTTGCTGTGATCAAGGCTTGCCGTCCTCAAGCGTCGGAGACAGGCAAGTAATTGCTGTTTGAATGTGTGCTACCGTACAGATGCAATCTTACATCCCGCCTAGAGTGAAACCATGATTGCGGATAATGATGCGCCGCAGCTTGGATGCCGCGGCGTCGCCTTCGTAGCGGCCGATTCAACCAGGGATACCGTCAGGAGCTGGGAGGTCATGGAAGCTCAGTCAAAAATGCCGTTCATGCACATGTCTTGCAACGCAATATACAATTCATAACGTTGTCCAATTATTATTTTTGATGGAGAAAAAAATGCAAAAAAAATCCTCATTCCCTTCAAAGGGCCTGGCAGCCGTTGCCGTCGCAATGGCTAGCCTGACATTCGCCGGCTGCACCACTACCATGCCGGGCAAGGACGCCAGTTCGCAAACCAGCCGCAACGACGTCAATGCCGGAGTGGATGCCACTTTGTCCAAACTGTATCAGACCGCACCTGCTTCGCGTGACCTGGTAGCGCGCGCCAAGGGTGTCTTGGTATTCCCTGCTGTGCTGCAAGCCAGCTTTGTGATCGGCGGCGAATACGGCAAGGGCGCATTGCGCGTAGGCGGCCGCACTGAGGGTTATTACAGCACCACGGCCGGTTCCATCGGCTTCCAGGCCGGGGCGCAATCGAAAGCCATCGTGCTGCTGTTCATGACGCAGGATGCGCTCGATAAATTCCGCAACAGCAACGGCTGGACCGTCGGCGCCGACGCTACCGTCGCGCTGGCCAACATCGGCGCCAACGGCAGCATCGACACCAACACCGCGCAGCAGCCGATCATCGGTTTCGTGACTACCAACGGCGGCCTGATCGCGGGCGTCTCGCTGCAAGGCGCCAAGATCGCCAAGATCTCGCTTTAATTCCCGCCTTTAACCTGGTTTGATACGGCATCTTCGGATGCCGTTTTTTTATCCCTTCACTGCGTCCGTACCGGGTCGGCTAATCGCCCAGCAGTTCGGCGACCGGATGCATGCGGTCGACATGCTTGGCGATGACCTTGACGATGACGATGATCGGAATGCCCAGCAGCATTCCCCATACGCCCCACAGCCAGCCCCAGAACAGCAATCCGATGAACACCGCCGCCGCATTCATCTTGGCGATGCGGCCGATCATCCAGGTCGTCACGAACGTGCCGATCAGGGTCGCAATGGCTAGCGTCGAGGCTGACACCAGCAGCAGCATCGAGAACGACTCGAACTGCATGAATGCGGTCAGGCCTGTAGTGATGGCGATCAGGAGCGGACCGAAGTACGGAATGACATGCAGGAAACCACTCGCAACAGCCCAGGCGCCGGCGTTTTCAAGTCCGATCAGGCGAAACACTACCCACATCAAGACCGCCAGCAAGGCATTCGTCACCAGCAGCATGAACATGTAGCTCTGGATCGAAGAATTGATGTCGAACAGGATGTTGACCGCGATCTTTTTGTTGGCAAGCGACGGCCCGGTCAGCTTCACCAGCTTGCGCTTGAAGGTATCGCCCGACAACAGGAGAAAAAACACCAGGAAGGTCACCATCACCGCCTGGCCCAGGAACAGCATGGCGCCCATCGAACTGGTCCATAGCCATTCGCCCAGCTGAAACGATGGCGGCGCGGGACTGGCTTGCCGTTTGGGATCCGGTTTTACGCCGGCAGCCTGGCCGGCGGCGGTCTGGATTTCGTTTGCCGCCGCCTGCATTTTCTGGATGGTGCTGGCCTGGCCTTGCGTCCTGGCCTGGATGCTGGCCATGGAGCGCGCCAGCTGATGGGCGGCGGTCGGCAAGCGCTCGACGATCGACTGGAACTCGCCGCGCAAAGAGTAGGCAACCTGCGCCAGGCCAAGCAGCAAGGTCGCCATCACGATGCAAGTGCCGACCAGGCGCGGGATGCGGATGCGTTCCAGCGACGCTACCAGCGGATTCAGGGTGTAGGCGATGAAAATGCCGAATACCAGCGGAATCAGGAAACTCTGCGCCCATTGCAGCGCAAACACCAGCGCCAGGACGGTAAGTATCCTCAGGCACAGGTTACGTACATTGGTGGAACCGGTAGCGGAAAGCGGCGCCAGCGGCCCGGTCATCGGCGCATCCGCCGTCGTACTTGTTTCAGGAGCGGCGGCCGGGCTCGCGTCGGCGGGCATGATAGGTGGTTTCATGGGATATTTTCTGGCGCAGCTCTTCAAGGCAAGCCGATAAAAGCAGATTACCTGCCTGGACTGGAATGTTAAGTACGTCACCGCACAAAGCCCGTATTATTTTCTTCCGGGAGGTGCGAAACCGTGGCTCCATGCGTGATCATGCCGGCCTTCATTGCGATGGAAATGATCAGAAAGACAAGCAGGATTCCGGTCTTGCCGATGCAATTTCCCTGGCTATGGAAAAGAGGGTATTCTTTATTGTTAACGCGGCAAGAAGCGCAGCAATAACCATACAAAGAACAGCCTGCGCAGGCGCATCTGCGCGCAGTCCCGATCCCACATCCTGGAGTTTCCTGCATGACCGAACCATCCGTGCCGAGCATCACCGGCTACCACGCCCACATCTACTTCGATGCCGGCACCCTGGCGCAGGCGCAAGCTTTGTGCGAAGAAGCGGCGCGGCGGTTTGCGCTGGCCATGGGCCGAGTCCACCAGCGCCCTGTCGGGCCGCATCCGGACTGGAGCTGCCAGCTGGCTTTCGATGCGCCGCTGTTTGGCGAAGTGATCCCATGGCTGGCCTTGCATCGCGCCGGCCTGGTGGTGTTCGTCCATCCGCTCACCGGCGACGACCTGCGCGATCATCGCGACCATGCGATCTGGATGGGCGCGGTGCGGCCATTGAAACTGTCGATATTTTCCGGGGAGCCGGAAGCGGCTCACGAACAATGAAGAGCGGCCTTATGAGTGATAGCCTGCAGCAATGCGTAGCGACGGCGCTGCTGGCCGCGCTGTTGATTCCCGGCATGAGCGCGGCGGCCGGGCGAGCTACCATGATCGCTCCCGATCGCGCCGACAAGCCGGGTTTCCTGGTGGTCATCGACGAACCCGGATATTACCGGCTGTCAGGCAACCTGAAAGTACCTGACGCCAACACCACCGCAATCGAGATCAACGCCGACAACGTGACGCTGGACCTCAACGGCCACGCCATCCAGGGACCGGTTCGCTGCCAGCAATTGCCGGCGCCGTGCTGGCCGGGCGGCAGCGGAAATGGTGTGCATGCGGTCAACCGCAGCGGCGTCTCGGTCAGGAACGGCATCATCCAGGGCATGGGAAATTACGGCGTCTACCTGGAAACCAATGCGGCCAGCCTCGACCGGGTAGTGATGGCCAGGAACGGCCATGGCGGCGCGGTGCTGTTCGGCGGTTCGATCAGCAACAGCGTTGCCGAAGCGAATGGCGGCGACGGCATCTTCGGCGTCGATCTCAAGGTGCGCAACAGCATGATGCGCGGCAACCAGATGCTGGGGCTGGCTGCATTTGGCCATTCCACTTTCAGCAATAACCAGTTCAAGGGCAATAACGGCAACGCCGCGCAAACCAACTTGAAGCCGGCCGTCGCCGATCGCAATGTATGCAACGGGGCGGCCTGCCAGTAGATACTAACGGTCGACCCAGGCCATGCGTTCCTTGCTATAACGTTCCCCGGCCACCTGCTTCAAGGCGTCTTCCAGCAACGCGGTTTCGCTGGCGGACAGCATAACTTCGACCGCGCCGGCGTTCTGCTCCAGGTAAGCGCGGCGCTTGGTGCCGGGAATCGGTACGATGTCGCCGCCCTGCTGCAGCACCCAGGCCAGTGCGACCTGGCTGCTGCTCACGCCCTTCGCCGCGGCGATCTCGCCAACCGCTTTTGCGGCTCGCATGTTGGCGTCGAAATTATCACCCTGCAGGCGTGGATCGCGATGGCGGAAATCGGATTCCGGATAACTCTCCGCGCGTTGCGCCGTGCCGCTCAGGAAGCCGCGGCCGAGCGGACTGAACGGCACCAGGCCGATGCCGAGCTCGCGCAGGACCGGAAAAATATCGGCTTCCAGGTTGCGTTCCCATAGCGAGTATTCGCTTTGCAGCGCGCTGATCGGATGCACCGCGTGGGCTTTGCGGATATTGGCGGCGCCAGCCTCGGACAGGCCCAGGTAGCGCACTTTGCCTTCGCGCACCAGGTTCGCCATGACGCCGACCACGTCTTCAATCGGCACCGCCGGATCGACCCGGTGCTGGTACAGCAAATCGATGTAATCGGTGCCGAGGCGGCGCAGCGAACCTTCCACCGCGCGCCGTATGTGGCTGAGTTCGCTGGTGATGCCGGTGGTGACGCCATTCTCTATCTTGAAGCCGAATTTGGTGGCCAGCACCACCTCATGCCGGCGACCCTGGAAGACGCGTCCCAGCAGCGCTTCGTTTTTATAGGGGCCGTACTGCTCGGCGGTGTCGAAAAAATTGATGCCCAAGTCCAGCGCCCGTTCCAGCGTGGCGACAGATTCGGTTTCGTCGGCCGCGCCGTAGGCAGTGCTCATGCCCATGCAGCCAAGGCCGATCGCCGATACCGCCAGCCCGCTTGATCCCAGTTTCCGCTGCTTCATCGTGGTTCGCTCCGGGTAGTGATAAATGATGCTTCCGGCCAGGACCAGTGCAGAGGCTTGACCGGGAAAAGCGCTACAAGTTAGTATAAGCGATGCTTACGTTATCCCTCTTCTCCCCCCGCTCCCGCGTCTGCGCACGTTGTTGCCGCTGCACGACGCCAATGCAGCGCGCCTGATTTTCCTCGCCCGCTGGCCTGTGCACGGCCAGGTTGTTTTTCCCTGGCGCCCTTAACTGGTTTTTAAAAAGAATCGCATGGAACTCCATCTGTACGATAGCTGGGAGCGCCGCGTCAGGCGCTTTGAAAGCATTGTCCCGGGGCGCGTCGGCTTGTATTGCTGCGGACCGACGGTCTACGATTACGCCCACATCGGCAACCTGCGCACCTATGTTTTCGAGGATTTGCTGCGCCGTACGCTGAGCTTTAACCATTACCGTGTGCAGCACGTGGTCAATATCACCGACGTCGGCCACCTGGTCTCGGATGCCGATGAAGGCGAAGACAAGATGGAAAAAGGCAGCCGGCGCAGCGGCAAGAGCGCGTGGGAAATAGCGGCGTTTTACAGCGCCGCATTCATGGCGGATTGCCGCGCCCTCAACCTG
>Ga0182005_1001238_pt1 | contig 10554 bp, 7 predicted proteins | sample Sormic07211103_1_FD_123021 | JGI IMG/M metagenome (GOLD analysis project Ga0182005, IMG submission 123021) | Rhizosphere microbial communities from Sorghum bicolor, Mead, Nebraska, USA - 072115-103_1 MetaG | ecosystem: Host-associated > Plants > Roots > Rhizosphere | place: USA: Nebraska...
ATGAGGGAGGTGTGTATGAAAATGCCAAACTCACCGCCGCCGCACAAGCCAATCCTTCTACCCAGCGCTTCTGTACTGGGATAGAAGATGAAATGGCCGACCGTATCAAAAAAGCAGGCGGGGAACTGATCACCATGGAAGACAAAAAGGTGTACACAGGCACCGAAGCAGGATACAAAACCTCCCATCCCTATGGCCATCCCGCCTATCCATACAGCAGGGACTATAACCTGGTCAAAGGGCTGACCATCGCCGTCAATGACGTGTGGAGCTACAAAGTAACCTTGCTGAGTTTCAAACAGACCGGCGACAATTATAAAGCCCGCTATGAAGTCCAGCTCTGGGACCACTTCGGCCTCGACCTGCCTGATATGGAAAAGTTCTATTCATGGGGCGCAGGATTCCGCGCCTGGTTCCTCCTGCAACATCTCAGGGGGTACAAACCTTTCCTCACTAAAATGGTATTTACAAAGGAATTTTCCGGCAATATAAACGAGGGTGCGCAGGAAAGGAAAAATAAGCGATAATGAAGTATACGTTTTTACTACTACTGACTTTTGTACTATTCGCCTGTTCATCGAAACCAACAGGCCCGCATGTAATATACCTGGATAAACTCGATCATTCCGCCACCGTAGAAGTAAACGGTTATTATGGTCCCGGCCTGTACCGCTACGCACTGATTGAGAATTCCCCCAACTCCTACGACAGCATCAAACACATCATTCAGCAATATTGCGATAGTGCAGTGAACAAACCGGATGTGGAAGCACACTATGTCCGTTATTTCATCCAGTTCTACCGGATGTCAGACAATACAAAAAGTTATCAGAAAGGGAAGGAAGACTTCTGGGATGTACATAACGATATCAACCAGGAGCTGGAAGACTACCGGGGAGAATACAGGTACGAACGTTGTACAGGCGATTCCCTCCACGGCATATGGACCCTGGAAGTCAACACCCCGGCAGGTAGTAACATGGATACTCTGGAAAATAAATGTTCACAGTAATGGGCTTCTTAAACATATTTGGGAAGAGACCGCGTCGCGTTGATGTCCTGACCCCGGTGGAATACACCGTTACAATTCATCATCCGGCTGTACTGGAATTTGCCATGTCCGTAAGCCGAATGAAAGTAGAAGATGATCAGCGCACTTTTTTTCAGTTCGATCGGGGAGAAGTGACCATCGATGGCGATGCCGCTTCCGATTACCTCGCTACCGATCTCGCCGCCCGGTGCGGACAGCTCCTGTATCCACTACAGGTATGTGTGGCGGCAGATGGAAGTATCACACAGATTTTCAACCATCCTGACATCCTGAAAAGATGGGAAGAGAAAGCACCTCATTTGCAGGAATACTTTGCAGGACCGGAAGCCGCCGGATACATCGATGCTACCGGCAAAACCCTGCAAAACGAAGCGGCTGTTCTGCATGCCCTGCAACAGGATTTATTTTTAACCTGCTGGTGCAACCTGGCCATGGGTGGTCAGCGCACAGCCTACCGGTTAATCCCGTTCAAAGAGCCTGTGCCCTACGAACACGATATAAAATTTACTGTCAATAAATTGACGAAAATGATCGACACCATCACGGCCGAATGGAAATTTGAGCAGGATGGAAGTCCCCGCCGTACCCTACTCACGGCTGTTTGTAATCCGATTAAAGATACTGTAGTATGAGTGAAAAACACTTTGTAGTACAGGGAGCCACCTGCAAATGCGATTATGGTGCTTCCCCCGACAAATTGAAGATTGCCTCCAATAACCGTGATTATATCAATGATGGTAGTGGAGATGCTAAACCTATCGCCAGTACGAAAGATATTGGCCAGCCGCTGGAAGCCAAAACCTTTGGCCGCTGTAGTAAAGTGAACAGCGCCTGTAGTGTGAACATAACAAAATGGGATAGTTTTTATAATAAGATCACCCTCACCAATGGTGGCAAGATCCTCACGGAAGATAGCAAGGCCACCTGCGCCGTGAGCGGGGCACCCTGCATCACCATCATCAACCACGGACAGGTGGCATAGGTGAGCAGTGCCCACTTCGATAATGTAGAAGTGTCTACCATGGCGGCCCTCAATCCCATGGCCGCACCCCCCGACACTAACTTACAAATGCCTAAGGTAAAATCTATCGAAGGTAAAATAGCTTCCTCCACCGAAGCCGTAGAGAGTGGAAAAAAGGTGCCGGAGATGGTGACCCGGGTAGACGAAGAGGTGACTTTCAAAGTAAAAGATTACTTCAACCCCGGTAATGCAGACAAGCCGAAGGTGAGCTGGAAAGTGTTCAAAGGACACGGATTTTCAGAAACCGGTACACTTACGTTCGAAACTATTGGTCCCGATTTCAAAATGAACTTCGATACAGTGGGTACCTACCGGGTGATGGCCTATGGTGCCAGTGGCAAAGGAGATCCTACCTGTTCTATCGACGTTACCGTGGCGGTCAACAAGCTGAAAGACGAATTCACCATGGACGGCCTGCTGGGGCACTTTGTCAAAGACCAGTACCGCGTGAGAAGAGGCATGAACGTAACCGTCAGCGCCGTATACGAAATAGATCCGCCTACCGCTGAGGAAAAGCAGCTGGTATCCATGCAGGTCACAGATGCCGCCGGCAACGTAATTGCTACTACAGATAACGGTACCGATAAGATCACTTTCAAAGTAGATAACTCCGCTACCTCCTATACCGTCACCGCAAAAATGGGTGAACAGGTGGTGACAAAGGAGATGAAGTCCGAAGCAAATGGAGTAGTGGCAGTGACCAACGATCAGAATACAACCGTGATCCGGCCACGTACCAGCATGTCTTTCAAGGTAAGTGAGATGACCTATACCACCCAGGTGGAAGAATTTGAAGCAGGACAGATCAAGTGGCAGCTGAATGGTAAAATTGTAGGTACCGGCAAGACCCTCAACCTGGATGGGAACCAGTATTTTACCAATCCCGGTCAGTATGTGGTGGAAGCCTATGTAGCTGTCGCCGATGCCTGGAATGCGAAGAAGAACGCCCCCAATGCCCATCATAAGGACGACTGGCAGTTCGAAGTAGCCAACAATACCATCACCGAAGTCAAAGAAGAAAATGGCAATAAGAACTGGATAGTAGGTAAGAAATACAATGTGGTCGCCATCACAAAGATGCCTTACGATGCATCGAAGGATGGTCCGTTCACCTGGATCCCGGCCCAGGGAAAAGGCGATAAGATCACCGGTGCCTTTGCCGATCACAAAGGTAAGGCCACCGTAACCGCCACACTGGGTGCTTCAAAGAAGGTGCTGGAAATAAATGCCGACTTTGCAAAGATCGATGCCTGGTACTTCGGCGATAAGGATAGTGCCTACAAAGCGAAGGCGGGTTGGAATGAGACGCTGAAGATGATCATTAAAAGTGAAAATGCGGCGAATGAGGAGGTTGAATTGCATATCCTGGAGGCGGATAAGAATTCGGCACCAAGCTACATCCTTGGGCCTAAAAAGGGCACTTTTGGAGCAGACGGCGTGTTGAGTATCGACATCAATACAAATGACCTGAAGAGCAAGCTGGGTGAACTGTGGTTTGAAGGGGACTACTACGATGTTTTCTTTGTGATGCTGCCCACCAAATCAGGCTTACAGTTCGATGGTGTAAAAAAGGTCACCTGTAATGGCAAAGAGTATATCTTCCCGGCTAAGGAAAGTAATGTACGCGGGTCAGAAACAGGAAAGTATATCTACATTTCCAAAAAACCGGAGATCGTCAGTGTTAAGTACTTCGAATCCAATGGCAACCTCGCTTACAGGGTGTATAAGTATGGCGAGAAAATTGATATTAAGATCCAGACGGCGAACCTGGCAGGCAAAGACCTCACAATCGAATTCTGGGAGAATAAGAACAAAGAGAAAGATGAACTGATCAGGTCTAAAAAGATCAAACCTGATAATACAGAAATTGTAACAATCAACTTCGATACGAATGAACTGAAGAGTGGAGACAAGGCCAGGAACGATGGATACCGGGCCTTTTACCTCGTGATCAAAGCAGATGAGACGAAATCATTCATGTATCCGAAAGATGTAGCGGATGAAAATGCCCATAAGGCAGAGCAGATCTATTTCTTCCAGCACCTGAAATTGTCCGATGCCAAAGCGGATGAATGGAACAAGCTGGCAGATAAAAATGCCCCTGCGGTGCTGAAGAATGAACCTGCACAAAAGGCCCAGACTACTACTGGTTGCCCTAACTGTAATGCCGACGTAACCCTGGCGCAACTCCAGCAGATCTTTACAAAGGCCAATGCTGATGACCTGAAAGGTATTGCGGCAAACTATACAAAGTACATGGCGGAGCTGGGCATGAATACCTGCTGGAATAAGGCACACTTCTTTGCCCAGGTAAAAGGGGAATCGGGTGAAACGCTGGACATCTCTGAAGATGAGAACTTCAACTACTGGTACAAGCGCCTGAACAGGTTTAAAGCATTCAGAACCGCAGAAGGAAAGATCAAAGCAAAAGAATTGGGCCGCCAGACCGAAGAAAACGTAAATGGTCTGGATGAAGAAGGAGAGAAGAAAGTAGCCAATTACGCCTATGGTCCACAATCGGCCAAGGGTATTGAATTGAAGAATACACAGGAAGGGGATGGCTGGCGCTTCCGTGGAATGGGTCCATTGCAGCTCACTGGCAGAGGGAACTACACCACTGCCAATGCGTATACCCTGAAGGAAGGCGGAGACATCGTCGCGAATTCCGAACTGCTGAGAACCAACGCAAAGATCTCCCTGCTCGCCTCCATGGCTTTCTGGAAGATTAATGGTATCCAGCACGTCGCCAATAAACAAAAGGATGAAAACGTTATCAGTGTCATCGTCGGTGCAGACCAGGAATTGCCAGGCGGAAAGACGGCCTATGGCGTGAAGAAAGCAGCGTATGAAAAGAATACGTCTGTCGTTTTCAAAGTGAGTGAATGTAAATACGGAGACGTAGTGCCAGAGAAGGATTGTAACCGGTATAAGATCGACGTCGATACCTTCACCGTTACGTACGAATATAAAAACCTGGCATCCAAACAATACAGGTACGAAGTGTTCGTGAATAAGAAATCGGTGTATACAAAATACATCAATTCAGAAGAGATGAAGAGTACCTTCAGGGGTAACCAGGTGAATATCCGCTTGCTGCCTTTCCCGGAAACAGGGCCGAACTGGGGCCGTTTTGGTACGAGAGATAAAGGCGGTGATAACTACGCCTCTCCTGAAATGGCAGCATATTTACTGGGCTTCTTTTTCTGCTTGCCCGTAAAAGGATATACAGACACCCTCTACTACAACGATATTTCTGCGAACGATGCACGTAACATCGGGCACAGTTCCCACAGGGTAGGAGTAGACGTGGATATCCGTTATCCCGGTAGTCCGAATACCGCAGGACAGGTCATGTGGTCGCAGGCAGCAAAGGCCTTTGATTCTACAGAAGCATTCGTTGCAAAGCTGGAGTTTCTATTGGAACTGGCGTCTAAGTGGAGTTTTGTAAACAATTACACCTACAAAGCAGGTATCAAACATTCGAGTGGAGACTATGCCAGCGTGCACCAGGACCACTTTCATATAGGAATAAAATATTCAGAATGAGGAATCTGATTGTCTTTATTGGCATCATAGGATTTTTGAGCTGTCAGCCTCCTTCCAACAAGCAGGCCCCGACAGCTGAACATCCTGATGCCACAAAGCAGGCAGATGAAAAGGAAGCCATTATTATGACTAATCCCGAATTAAAAAAGCAGGGTGAATTACAACAGCACCTGGATGATGAAGGCGGTGGTACCTACAGATATGCGGAGAAAGACCTGAACGTAGCGCTGCCGGTGATTGCCGACATCCTCAAAGCGAAAGGATATGTAGTTCCCACCAGGGATGCATTTGACAAAAAACTGAGTGAAATCTTTGCAGAGAGTTTTAGCCCCGGCGGTAGTTGCCGGGTAAAGGAGCATGAGAAATTTACCATGCTCTATGAGGGAAAGACGATAGAAACACCCTTCCCAATGATGTCCGACGATGTAGTCGCAGCAAAGGAATCGGGCTTTATCTGGCAGATACCGTTAATTTCGTCACTGGGTACTTTTGTCGATACCGTTCACTTTAAGATCGATACAAAATATACACAGAAACTCATCTCCAGGAATAAATATTTCTTCAATGACAGCAAAGCCGATCTGGCCATCTTACTGAATGAAGATACCGCCTTTCTGAAGGTATTGGTCACCTCTTTTGGATATACGAAAGACCAGAAGTTGAATGACCTGGTGATGAATGAATACCTGCGCATGGAGGAAGAGGAGCTGGAAAAAGTAGCAGGCATTATCTTCAGAAAAGATTGTAACAACCAGCTGGTAGTGCGGGAAGGGTTGCTGAAATGGATTACCGGTCATACGGATAGTAAGGAACACAGACTGATCAGCGCCCTGTATAATTATGCATTGAAACTGTATGAGGCGAAGAGCGAATTTACCCTGAATGAAAAACGGAAAATCGCTGCTTATGTAGATAATACATTCATTCCCTTAAAAGATAAATTTGGGAATGGAGGCGATTGGCCATCAACGGAACTGATTTTTAACCTGGAGGCAAGAGATAAAGAGATTATGCCTTATCTTGAGCTACATCAATATTTTAACTTACCAGCCGTAAAGAATTTGTATGGGGAATAAAATATGTATCATCATCGCCATTGTCCTAGGTAGTATAGGCTGCCAACCGGCCAGTACGCAAAATAAGCAGGAAGCTAAAACGCCGGCGCAGGAAAAGGAGCTCATCATCACCAATCCTGAATTGAAAAAGCAGGCTGATTTACAGGCCCGCCTGGAAGATGAAGGGGGCGGTAACTATCATTACCAGGAAATAGATATGAATGTGGCATTGCCCGTGATCGCTGAAATCCTGAAAGCTAAAGGGTATGTCGTACCTGCAAAGGATGTATTTGACAAAAAACTGCATGAAATCTTTGCAGAAAATTACATTCCCGGTAATAGTTGCCGGGTGAAAGACTATGGTAAATTTACCATGCTGTGGGAAGGACCGGTTGTAGAGAAAGACTATGAATTCCCTATTATGACAGATGATATGTCGGCTTCAAAAGAATACCAGTTCATCACCCATGTGCCTATGATTTCCGGGCTCGGGACTTTCACAGATAATGATCATTTTAAGGTGAACCTGGAGAATGGCCAGACACTGGTGTCGCTAAATAAATATTTATTCAATGATAGCCAGGCTGACCTGGATACCTTAATACAAAAAAACGATGCGTTTTTACCGGCGCTGGTAAGATCATATGGTTATACAAAAGATCCGAAGCTGAATGATCTCGTCATGAAGGAATACCTGACCGGGGATGATGACCATGTAGCCAGCGTAGCTGGAATTATATTCCGGAGAGATTGTAAAAAGCAGCTCATCATCAGGGAAGGACTCTTAACCTGGGTAAAGGAGCATACCACTAAAGACGAACATCGGATGGTGGATGCCTTGTACAATTTTGTATTCCGACTCTACGAGAATAACAATGATTACACCCTGGATGAGAAGCGAAAGATTGCCGCCTACGTGGACAATATTTTCATTCCCCTTCATGACAAATACGGTGGGCCGGGTTGGGCAACCACCGAAGTACTCTTTAACCTGGAGGCACGCGATCACGATATCATTGACTACGTGAAAAAGCAAAACTTCTTTAACCTTCCAGAGGTAAAAAACCTCTACGGAGAATAATAGTTTTCAAATAACCGTACTTTTGCCCCCTATGCGTAATTGGTTACTATGGGGGGCATTGCTGTTTTTATTCACTACCACGAAAGCACAACAGGTAGTCCGTATCGACAGCTCCATAAACGAACACATCTTTACCTATTCCCAGATCGAATACCTGGACGATCCGCATGGCAACCTGCGTATCCACAACGTCACACAACCTGAATGGCAGGTACAATTCCGTCCCAGCCTGGAAAGCACGCCACAAAACCGCATCCTCGGCGCCGTTCGCTGGTACCGCATCCGCATCGGGCATAACCCCAAAGCAGACAAATACTACCTCCTGGAATTCTTCGACCAGACCATCGACGATATACAGGCCTACCTGCCCGATACCGCCGGCCACTTCCAGGAAGTGCAACTGGGCGCCAGGTATCCTTTCGCCCAACGCTGGTTTCGCCATAAAAACTTCGAAATCCCCCTGGACAACTTACGGAACGACAGTGCTGTCTATTATTTCAGGATCCAGTCTTCCCAGACTGCCGACATCATTATCGTTCTCCGGTCCATCGACCGTTTCGTGGGGTACGCCCTCTCCGAATACCTCACCTTCGGCATTTTCTACGGCATGATCCTCATTTTCAGCTTTTACAACCTGATCATGTTCATCGCCATGAGGCAGCGCCAATACCTATATTATGTACTATATGTAATGAGCGTAGCCCTGTACGAACTCTGTACAGATGGTATCGCCTACCAGTTACTCTGGCCCAACTGGCCCATCTGGAACCAGCAGGCGTTCGCCTGGCCACTGCTCACCATGAGCATATTCGCCCTCTTATTCACCAGTAGCCTGCTGCACCTTAAAGTCCGGCAGCCGTTTTTATACCGTATGGTCAACGTGGTCATCGTGCTACGGTGCCTGTACTTCGTCGCCTGCCTCCTGATCGACCCTTACTGGTTCAATTATAAGTTTATAGAAATCCTCCCCCTGGCAGTCGCCTTCTACACCGGCATCCATGTATGGGCAAGGGGCTACCGGCCGGCCCGGTTCTTTGTATTGGGCTATGCCTTCCTCTTCCTGGGCTTCATGCTCAAGTTCTTCATCATGCTGGGGTACGCCTGGCTCAATTTCGGGGCCATCAGCTACTACAGCCTGAGTTGCTGCTTCATATTAGAAATGTTCTTCCTCAGCTTCGCCGTAGGCGATAAAGTACGCCTGCTAAAACGGAAACGGGACAAAGCCCACCGCCAGATGATCCGCCAGATGACAGAAAATGCCCGCCTGAAAGATAATCTAAACAAAGAACTGGAAGCACAGGTCAAAGCCAGAACCAAAGAAATCTCCGACCAGGCAGCGGAAATTTCCCGGATGAACGCCCTGCTGGAACAGCACAACAAACAGTTGCAAACCAACGTAGAAGAGGTAAGCCGTGCCCGCGCCCTCTCCACCTCCCTGGATTTTGAAGAATTCAGCAAGATCTACCCGGACAAGGAAAGCTGCCTCCAGTTCCTTGCCGACCTGAAATGGAGGGGCCCTTTCCAGTGCCGCAAATGCGGGAACGATCATTATTATCCCGGTCACCAGCCCTTCAGCCGCCGCTGTACCAAATGCAGCTACGAAGAATCGGCCACCGCCTACACCATCTACCAGAATATCCGCATACCTATTAATAAAGCCTTCTATCTCACCTTTTTAGTTTACAGCAGCAAAGGAAAGATCTCATCTCACAAACTGTCCGAAATCCTCGACATCCGCCAGAGTACCTGCTGGTCCTACGCTTCCCGCATCACCAAAATGATGGAGGAAAGGAAAAAAGCACTCAAAAATGCCAGCGGCCAGGGGTGGAGCCTGTTGGTCCTGGACGATAAAGAGGATGATTGACGTCAGCAACTAATTATTTTCAAATGGTATTAAACCGTATCAGGGCTTTCCCCCCAGATATAGGGAAAATCGTCATGTAATGCATCATTATCAAGCCTTTTCAGGCGTATTATCCAGCGGTATTAAACCGTATCAAATATTTTATAAGTTGTTTAATTTCAATCATTTACGAGAAAATATTTTTGATTGGTACCTGTAAATACCCTTAACTTTAACGGCACAAAGCGTTATGAGATTGATATCAGCCAACTGACTCAAGTCGTATCCTTTTCCACAATATCAAAACTGACGTAAACACACATTATGAAAAAAAGGGTAACATTCCTGACAGCCTTCCTGTTAATGTTATGCTTCCAATTGTTCGCACAGGAAAAAAGCAACATCAGGGGACAAATCAAAGACAGTAAAGGAAATGCCTTGCCTGGGGTCACTATCAGGGTCAAGGGCACCAACCAGGGAACCACCAGCCAGGGAGATGGCACCTTCAGCCTCTCCGCTCCCGGTACCGCCACGTTAGAAGTATCTTATGTAGGCTTTACCTCTCAGGAGATTGCAGTGAACGGTCGTTCCAGTATCAACATTACTTTATCAGACGGTAAAACGGACCTCGGCGAGGTAGTCGTAATCGGCTACGGTACCCAGAAGAAACAGGACGTAACGTCTGCTATCACCTCCGTATCCACCAAGGACATTTCCAGCCGCCCGATTGTGAGCGCGGTGGAAGCCATCACCGGAAAAGCACCAGGTGTACAGGTATCTGTACCTTCCGGTCAGCCAGGTGGCGACCTCTCCGTGAAAGTACGTGGTATCGGTAGCCCGAATGGCGGCGAACCGCTCTACGTGGTAGACGGGGTGCTGGCCAGCGATATCAGAACCATCGACCCGAACACCATCGAGTCTATCTCTGTACTCAAAGACGCTTCCGCTGCCGGTATC
>Ga0182005_1001239_pt1 | contig 10550 bp, 11 predicted proteins | sample Sormic07211103_1_FD_123021 | JGI IMG/M metagenome (GOLD analysis project Ga0182005, IMG submission 123021) | Rhizosphere microbial communities from Sorghum bicolor, Mead, Nebraska, USA - 072115-103_1 MetaG | ecosystem: Host-associated > Plants > Roots > Rhizosphere | place: USA: Nebraska...
AAGAAGTGCGACCCAGTTATCGAAGTGAAGGACATCACCCACTCGCCTCACCACAGCCTGCCAGAAACCTGGCTGGTCGATGGATTCGATGAGAATGCCAAAAGCTCGGTGCCAGGCGATCTCTTGCAAAGCAGGGGTCATTGTCACTCCTTAGGATTACCTATCTCGTGCGATTACCGCGCGAACGGCTGCTAGCCATAATACCGCAGCATCACAGGTTGAGGCCTGATCAATGTCTAGTGGAGATCGTGAATGAATGTTGAGTTAGCCCAAATTACAGGGCGCGACGGTGATACCGCATACAACCTCGCTAGGGCGCTGAAGATCATCGAAACGTGCGCCAGCGAAACGCAGTTGTTGGTTCTTCCAGAAACGTACCTGACGGGATTTCCCACCAAGGCTAACGTTGCCCAAATCGCCGAAACTCTCGACGGCCCAAGCTTAAAAGCTATTCATCAAGCGGCGAAGAAAAAGGGCATATCAGTGGCCGTGGGTTTAGCCGAAATCGACGATGGTCGGTTCTATAACACCACCGTATTGATCACCCCCGATCAAGGCGTCTCTCTCCACTATCGCAAGACACATCTTTGGTCGGGTGAGCGGGATGTGTTTGAACCAGGAGACCGTATGGTCACTGGGATGTGGAACGGGATCCGGGTCGGCCTCTTGATTTGCTACGACATCGAATTTCCCGAAACAGCCCGGGCGCTTGGGCAGTTAGGTGTTGAGTTGCTGATCGTTACCAACGGCAACTTCGATCCTTATGGGGCAACTCACCGCACCTGCATCATGGCCCGAGCTTTAGAAAATCAAGCGTTTGCAATCATGGTTAACCGGGTCGGTGGTAGCGATGACGGGTTGGTGTTTGCTGGCGGTTCTGCCGTGGTGAATCCCTTTGGTGACCTATTGGTTGAGGTTGGTAGAGAAGAAGCGCGCGTGTGCATGTCCTTGGACACATCCCTGCTAGCGAAAGCACGTGTTCCTTATATTTACGACAACGACCAACGAATGCGCCTGGACGGCCAATTCCGGGAAGCAGGTGAACGCCGCGAATTAATTATCCCTAAGCGTCAATAGGCACTCCAAATACAAATAAGAAAGTCGCATTTCTTAGCAATATCTGCCGTAAATCCGACCGCTCCTGGCGGACGATAAAAAAATAATCGGAGACGTCAATGGCTAACTTAAAACGCACCTTGTCGCTGAGCACCCTCGTGATTTTTGGGGTCGGACTCATGACCCCTATCATCGTGCTTGGAACGTTTGGAATCTTGGCACAGTCGAGTGGAGGACATGTTCCGACGGCTTATCTTGCTGCCCTTGTAGCCATGTTGCTGACGGCACTGAGCTATGCCCACATGGCCCGAGCTTTCCCCGTTTCGGGATCATCGTATACCTACGTACGCAAGGCGATCGATGCACGTCTTGGCTTCATGACTGGTTGGGCCATCCTCTTGGACTATCTATTCCTACCAATGGCGATATGGTTGATCGGGACAGCGTATCTCAGCTCTGCTTTTCCTGGGGTGCCTGGGTTCGTGTGGCTGCTATCGTTTATTGGGCTGACAACGCTGATCAACGTCGTGGGCCTTAAACTGGCCACGGCTGTGAACATTCTACTGCTGCTATTGCAGGTACTAATTTTGGGGGCGTTTGTGGTTATGTGCATCCACTACACCCTTGGAGACCCTACAAAACCACTTTTCAGCTTGGCGCCGTTTGTAAGCGGAGGCATTCAATGGCCACTGATCATGAGCGGCGCAGCCATCGCATGCTATTCGTATCTTGGCTTCGACGCTGTCAGTACCTTGACTGAGGAAACTCATAATCCAGAGCGCAATATGCCAAGGGCAATTCTTTGGGTAACCTTGATCGGTGGATTGATTTTTGTAGGCACCTCATATGTTGTGCAACTGGCTCAGCCATCGCTTGAGTTTGAAAACATAGATTCTGCTGCCTACGAAATCGCGCGCAACATCGGAGGTGACCTGTTCGTCTCGATCTTCCTGATTGGATTAGTACTTGGACAGTTCACATCCGGCATTGCTGCTCAGGCGAGCGGGTCGCGACTGTTGTACGTGCTAGGACGAGACTCGGTGCTGCCGAAAGCTTTCTTCGGCTACCTTTCTCCACGCTTTGGCACCCCAGTCTGGTGCTTGATACTTAGCTCAGTAGTAGCCTTGCTTGCTCTCAACATGGATGTGACAACCTCGACCTCGTTCATCAACTTCGGCGCATTTCTGACCTTCATCCTGGTCAATCTTTCTGTAGTTTTCCACTACTGGCGCACCGAAAAGCGCCGAGGGTTTCAGGCTTTTGTTCTGTACCTGATGCTTCCAGTTGCAGGAATGGTTGCTGATCTTTGGCTGATGTTCAGCTTGGATCACAAAGCTGTGGTGCTGGGCTTATCGTGGCTGGCGATCGGCTTTGTTTACTTGATCTTCCTAACAGGCGGGCTTCGTAACCAGCCGCCAGAATTGGTTTTGGAGGAGGCAATTTAGCCAGTCTGCTAAGCCGCCATTTCAACATCTATTCATCAACAGAAGGGCCCTCTCGGGCCCTTTTGTACTCAAACCAAGATCACTTGGTCAGCCAGGACTCGACGGTGGCGGAACCGTATTTCGCTTTCCACTCCTTCAGCGCTTTGTGGTTGCCTCCTTTGGTTTCGACGACTTCGCCAGATTCAGGATTTTTGTAGACCTTCACCTGGCGTGGCTTACGGCTGGCGGATTTGGACTTGACGGCTGAAGTGCGACGATTAGCTTGCGGGTCAAGCAGGCTGATGATCTATGGCATCACTCTTGCTGTCTGAAAAATCACATCAGCAGGATTCGCTCCTGCAAGGCAAAGGCGCCTGAACCCGCTGCAGATATTTTGCAGCGGCTTCAGGCGTTTTTTTTGGCTTCCGCATTGGAGATTCAAACACATGAAGTGGCTCACCTACCCTGCGTTCTTGTTGCTGCGCGAACTGGGCATCGTCGGCATGATCCGCACGCTGTTAGTGATTAGCCTGACGGGCGGCGCTCTGGCCGCTGCGACGCTGCCAACAGGGCCGCTGTGGGCGGTACTGGCCTACCTGGCCATTGCCAGCCTGTGGCTGCTGTTGCAGGAGATCGGGCAGTTGCAACGCTTCTGTGAAAACTCCGCCCTGCATGGCGCCCAGGAGCTCGTCAGCGCTGCCGAGTGGCTACTGCAGCCGATGCGACGAAGCATTCAGCAGTGGCTGAACCGTGAACAACGCCAGCAACAACTGTTACAGCAGCGTCTGGACGAAATATCCCACTCCTCACACGAACTCGAACAAAGCGCGGCGCTGGTGACCAGCAATGCCGAAGGGCAAAGCGAATCGGCCACTGTCGCCGCAGCGGCGGTCGAACAACTAAATGTGAGCATCTTGCAGGTGGCGGCGCTGGCCGATGAATCGCGTCAGACCAGCGTAGTGGCCAGCGAAGAGTTGGCGGACGGGATCGACCAGCTCACCAACTTGGTGCGGCAGGTGTCCGAGATGGCGCAGCAAGCCATCACCACCAACGAACTGATCCAGCAGCTGAACACCAACTCGCGCACCATCAATGAAATGTCTGGCACCATCCGCGGGATTGCTTCGCAAACCAACCTGCTCGCCCTGAATGCCGCCATTGAAGCTGCCCGCGCGGGTGAGAGCGGCCGAGGCTTCGCCGTGGTGGCCGATGAAGTTCGCCGTTTGGCCTTACACAGCCAGGAGTCGGCGGCAGAAATCAGTCGCAACATCGAATCGGTGCAACAGCACATCAAGGATGCCACGGTGCAGGTGTCCGACTTGACGAATCTCGCGCATCGCAGCGCCGCCAATTCCGAGGCGGTGTGCTCGCTGCTCAATCAGGTGCAACAGCGCACCCTGCAATTGACCGGACAGGTCGACCAAGTGGCGGTCAGTACCGAACAACAGGGCAAGGCCGTTGCGGAAATCGCCGAACTGGCCGACCGCGTCCGCCAAGGCAATGCCGACAACCTGCAGGCCGCCGATCAGGCGCGATCCATCGCCCACCATCTGGCTCATCTGACGGGGTAATCAGCATGAATGTATTGCACGGACTACCGCTCTTGCTCGCCGCTGCCCTGGCCATTCTGATCCTGCTGTTCTATGGCTTGCACCGGCGCCTGCAGTGGCAAAAGCGCCAACATATCCAGTTGAACATTCACCAGTTGGCCTTGTTGCGTGCACTGATATCCGGGTTTCAGCGCCATCGCGGCCTGAGCAATGGCGTGCTCTGTGGCGATGCCAGCTTGAGTCACGATCTTGCTACCGCTCGCCAAGGGCTCGACCAGCATATCCGTGCGGCCCAGGAATTCGACAGCACGCACCGGGACTCCTGGAATAGCTTGATCGATCACTGGTCGCGCATGCGCGAAGGGCGCAGTAGCGACCGGGCCAACAATCTATTGCAGCATCACCTCATCATTCGCAACAGCATCTTTCTGATGGAGGATGTGGCGAACGAAATCGATCTGACCGAGGGTCGTGCCGAGCTGGGGTACCTGCCCTGCATCTGGCGCGAGGTAGTCCAGGCGGCAGAATGGGCGGGCCAAGCGCGCGCCCTGGGCACCGGCATCGCGGCGGCCGGTCAGAGCAGCCCTGAGCAGCGCGTGAGGATGCGTTTTCTCTACCAGAAGATCGAGCTGCTGGCCGGCACGGCCTTCGCCACTCTGCAACTCCATACCACCGATCACCCTCAGGCTGATGTGTTCCGCCTGCAGCATCGCGAGCAGGTGGTGGAGGATTTTCTACGCTGCACAAAAGAGGAACTGCTCGACCAGGAGCAACCCGTGATTGCCGCCAAGACCTACTTCCAACGCGCCACCCAAGGCATTGACGAACTGCTGGCCCTAGTGGACGCGGCGCTGGCTCAGCTACAGCCTCGCTAAGGGACTACAGATACTAAATACCGTCCAGCCGCTGCGCTACGACCACCAGATGCCCTGCCCGTCAGTACACGTCCTGCCGAGCGATCGCATAGTCGCCACCCGCTATCGAGGCCTGTCACTGACCAGCCCTTTCCAGCCGATTTTCAGTATCGCGCATGGCCGGGCGGTGGGCTACGAAGGGCTGATTCGCGCACATCATGCCGATGGCACGGCAAAGTCGCCGGCGACCCTGCTGTCCATGCCAAGTGATAGCGGTGAACACTTGGAGTAGATCGCACCTGCCGGATCTCGCATATGCGTAACTTTGCGCAGCAGGCCATGGGGCAAGCCAGGCTGTTTCTCAATTTAAACTCGCAGCAGCTGGTCAGCGTACAACCGGACATTGGCTTTACCCACACCTACTGTAGAGCGCTGGCATTGCTGCTACAGGCTGTGCCTGTTCCCAGGGGTGGCTCCTTCGGCCCGGCGTAAAATCCGAGTTCCGGAGAAGCACTTCAGCACTTGATATATATCAAGGTCGTTTTTGACAGTCCTGTTAATCAGTAAATGGCAAGAGGCAATGGTTATGCAGAAATCTATAATTTCGGGCGAATGCGGGCAAACCAAGGTACTGCAATCGCTTGAGTGATAATTTTGGTACCGCTCACCCCACAAAGGCAGCGCGAAATGAAAAATACTAATTTGGCCGTGCTTTTCCTCGCCGCATCGCTTTCCCCCATATGGGCGTTAGCGGCAGAGCAACCTCAAGCGACGCAAACGCAGCAACAAACTCCAAATGTTGCCGAGTTCGATAAACAGATGTCCCAGGCGCAAGAAACCTTTAAGAAGATGCAGGCGCAGATGGAGAAAATTCAGCAGACCCAAGATCCCGAGCAGCGGCAGAAGCTCCTTCAGGAGCATTGGAATACTATGCAAAGTGGAATGAGCCTCATGAACGGTATGTGGGGGCCGGGAATGATGGGGTGCTGCGGAAGTGGTGGCATGATGGGCAATGGACACATGATGGGGGGTGGCCACATGATGGGCTGGCAGGACTTTTCGAATTTGACCCCGGAGCAAAAGAGTCAGCGCCAGTACATGATGGACAGGTACACAGGGATGCAACAGATGATGATGGATCACATGATGTGGCACCAAAACTATATGCAGGGGCAGCCACCGGCCAAGTCTGGACAGTAAGGTTTGCTCGTTTTTTGATCGAGGAGTACGTCCCCCGTTAACTTGGGGACGCCGTCCACTTAGGTTTCGAAGGTGTGTTTATTCTTGGCTTGAACTTGCATCGAGGGAAATTTGAAAAACCCTGGATACTGAAGCAACTGGCCGTTGGCACCCACCAACCCTATTCTGCCCATGAAGACTACCTGGAACGCTACGGAACACCCAAGCAGGCCGCCGTCGGGTACCTTGATGATGCGCATGGGCAATTCCTCGGCGGCCTGGAACGTCAAGGCATCTTGGAAGACACCTTGGTGGTGATCACCTCGGACGAATCCCACGGCATCGAGGGTGTGCGCCTGGCGTCCTCTTGGGGTTTCAACCTGATGCTGGCGCCCGAGCAGGATCAGTTGCCCAAGGTGAAGTCCGGGTGCTATGGGTACGTCGACCTAAGTGCCTCGATACTCGACTATTTCGCCTTGCCCGTCCCCTCGGCCTTGAGCGGTCGCTCCCTGTTTCGTGAATATGAAACAGACCGCGAAATCATGTCATTCACCAACGATAAGCTGCGCTATTACGATAGTCAGAGCACCTTGACCAAATGCGACTTTCAACAGCGCTGTCGGTATTACGCCAGCGCTGGCTTCATCGCCGAGCGTGCAACGTTGACGGGGTAGGATGGGGTTAAACGCGCCCACCAAATCTCAGCCAGAGTAACGGCACTGGATCATTCATTGCTGCGGACACCGTTGAACCAGCACTACCAGTTCGGCAGTCCCGCCATCATCCCGCTTCAGGTGCAGATCAAGGATGACTGGGCCGACAACCTCATTGGCGCGCAGTATCTGGAAATGCCCAAGGGTTCTTGGTCTGGCCTACCGAGTGCCATCCATTACCTCTTGCAAATCCGCCACGCTTTAACAAGCATTCAGCTCGACGCAGCAACTCTCAGCGTTACTGCGGCCTCAATAAGCTTCTGCACTTGGGCCAAGACGACGGATGCCAGTTCGTCATTCCCTGCCGCCTTTAGAAAGTCCACCACATCGAGCAGCTTCACAACCTCGCCCTCAATGGCGCGGACTGATTCTCCTATATGGTATTGAGGTGAATGCGCCATAAATCAGCTCCCGGCCTAGATTGCCCAACAAATTCCCATCGCGCCAGATGACATAGTCCTGGTATCTGGATGCGTTTTTTGATTTCAGACCCTTGCGAAGGGTTATAGATTACTAATTGAACATTTCGGAAAAAAGCGTAACATCGCCGACCATGATACTCGAACAGCTCAAAGCCCTGGGCAATGACACTCGCATGCAAATGATGGAGTGGCTCAAAGACCCAATCAGTAATTTCCCGCCTCAGGATCATGGCGATCCCGCGATAGGAGTGTGCGTAACCCATTTGCAGCACAAGGCAGGGCTTTCACCTTCTACCGCGTCTGCACACTTAGCTATCTTGCAGCGTGCAGGCTTCGTGCTAACCACCCGCATCGGAAAGTGGACTTACTACCGGCGCAATGAGCAGGCAATTGATGACTTTGCGACCAGGTTGATCATCGAATTGTAATTTTTAAACATTCATTTCGTTATTTCGCGTAATTAGAAAACATAAGGATCCTCCTATGAGCAGCAAGACTATCTTCGTCCTACCCGGTGGCGGCTATGAAAAGGTTGTGGTTGGCAGCAGCGAAGTCCGAGCCGCAGCGCGTGGCGAAATCACCGTACGCCTTCACGCCAACTCGCTCAACTACCACGACTTCGCGGTGGTCAGCGGTATGTGGGGCCCTAGCGAAAAACGCATTCCCATGGCCGATGGTGCAGGTGAAGTCATTGCCGTCGGCCCAGACGTCACTGAATTCAAGGTGGGTGACTCGGTCGTCAGCACCTTCTTCCCGGAGTGGATCAACGGTGTGCCACTGGTTGAAGGTTTTGTTAGCGTGCCAGGTGATGGCATTGACGGCTACGCCCGTGAGCAAGTGACGGCCACAGCCACGTCGTTCACCCTCGCGCCTACTGGCTACAGCCATGCTGAAGCGTCGACGCTTACCACCGCGGGTCTTACCGCATGGCGTGCCCTGATGGCCGATGACTCACTCAAGCCGGGCGACACCGTGCTCATTCAAGGCACTGGTGGCGTTTCAATTTTCGCCCTGCAGTTCGCTAAAATGGCCGGTGCTACCGTCATTGCTACCTCTTCAAGCGACGAAAAACTTGAACGTCTTAAAGCGCTAGGCGCTGATCATGTGATCAATTACCGCAAAGACGTTAACTGGGGCGAAACTGCACGCGCTCTTACGGGTGGCCGTGGTGTTGATCACGTCATAGAAGTCGGCGGCCCTGCGACGCTTGAGCAATCGATGATTGCAATTCGGGTTGCTGGTCACATCTCAGTCATCGGGATATTGAGTGGCGTTAGCGGTGCAATGAATTTTGTACCGGCACTGATCAAGCAAGTGCGTCTGCAGGGTGTATTGGTGGGTAGCCGCAGCCAGCAGCAAGATATGATCCGAGCCATCAATGCTAATGGTATGCGCCCGATTATTGATCGTCATTTCCCTTTGAGCGAGATTGTCGAAGCGTTCAAGTATCAGGAAACCAACCAGCATTTCGGCAAAATTTGCCTGGATATCTAAGCCCGCATGAATGGGCATGATTTGTATGCCTATCTCAAAGATGTGCCGATGTGGCTGAGCGCCTACATCTTCAAGCGAGCGATTAGCGTATTCAAGCCCGCCTGCTGATGGCGCTACTGAGCTGTAAGGCCATTTTTCTTTTGTCTTTCGCAGAAAACAAACACCCCGAACAAGTCGGGGCGTTTGTTGGGCAGGCCATCAGTGCGTTTTCACACAGTCTGTCGAGTGGCCCTTTCTTGTAGTCAAACCAAAATCACTTGGCCAGCCAGGACTCGACTTTGTCCGAGCCGTATTTCGCTTTCCACTCTTTCAAAATTTTGTGGTTGCCGCCTTTGGTTTCGACGACTTCGCCAGATTCCGGATTTTTGTAAATCTTCACTTGGCGTGCTCTACGAGTGCCGGTCTTGGACTCGGCTGCTGGTGCGCGACGACCAGACTTCGGATCCAGCAGGTTGATCACGTTCGGCAGGCCGTAGCTGTACTCGGCAAGCAGAGCACGCAGCTTGGTTTCAAATTCGATTTCTTTCTTGAGGCCAGCGTCGCCTTTCAGGGCTTCGAGCGCTTGGAGTTGCTCGGCGAGGTGTTTTTCGAGTTGGCGGAATTCAGCGAGCTTAGACATGAGTAATCTCTGTGTAATTAGTCTACTAACAGTACACCAAAACAGCGATGTGCATGAAGTTGCGACAAGAGAGTGTTTGAAAAATCTCAAATCCGAAATTTCTCTGCGCTGGCCCCCTCTTAGACTGATTTGCGGAACGAAACTGCCAAAAAAGGTGTCGCTTGTATAGACACCTTTGTGTCGAAATCTCGTTTAGATAGAGAGATGGCTTTCATGAACAATATTATCTACATCGTCGGGGCAGTTTTGATCGTCCTCGTTGTTCTTTCGTTTGTCGGTCTTGTATAGCCTTAGCTGCTAAGCACCTCACTGGATCGCCTGTTTGGCGCTAACAGCCCAGGACGAGTTAAAAAAGATGCCTCCGTGAGAGGCCCTAGCGCTGCCACCGGACTCGCTCTGGTGGTGCCAGTTGCGGTCTAGTACGTGCCATGCCACGGCGCTTGGAATAACAAGGTGTTTCAGACATCTATCCGACGACACCTGACGGTCGCCATTTTGTAACCAAGAGACAGCTGTGGCGCTGCACCAACCCATCATTGAGTGACGATGTGGTGGCACGTCGCGTGGTAAAGGCGCCGAAAACGTCTGGTGATTCTGAGCAGTTGTCAGTAGCTTGTGCAGAGGTTCAGAAGGCCAAGGTGAAGCTCGGAGAACCCGGGCCTGTTTGGTGGGACGATCGGAGTCATAATTCCAATAGATGCCAAGTCGCCAATACGCCCTATGCTGACTGGTATCTCTCACTAGGTACCGCATAGTCCTGAACACCAGAGAAAAAAGAGCTGCGTAAAACGAACAGCAGAAGCGCAGCGTCACAGAAATTTATATTCGAACGTGCTACAGCCCAAGAGATTACCCATCCTGCCGGCGACTCAAAGTCGTCGGCATGATGGTGCGCATCCAGCTATTAGCCGGATAAGTCACGCCTTTTCTGTGGATAGCATCGACTTCGGGATCAGCAAAATCAGCACGCAGCTAACGAGCAAGCAACCACCGAGGACATAGGTGCCGTTGTTCATGTCACCTGTCAGTGTCTCAGCCGTGGCGGTAATCATGGAACCGGTAAATCCCGAGAGATTGCCAATTGCGTTGATCATGCCAATACCCGCCGCTGCTGCCACACCGGACAATACCGTGCCTGGCAATGTCCAGAAAATCGGCATCAGACTCAGCAAACCTGAGGCGGACACGCTGAGGAAGAAAATCGACACCGGCAGGTTATGGGCAAAGATCGCGCTGCAA
>Ga0182005_1001242_pt1 | contig 10536 bp, 9 predicted proteins | sample Sormic07211103_1_FD_123021 | JGI IMG/M metagenome (GOLD analysis project Ga0182005, IMG submission 123021) | Rhizosphere microbial communities from Sorghum bicolor, Mead, Nebraska, USA - 072115-103_1 MetaG | ecosystem: Host-associated > Plants > Roots > Rhizosphere | place: USA: Nebraska...
GCTAAAAAAGCCTGGCGACGCCGGCGCTTGGCTTTGCATGGACGGGGCAGGCATTGCCGCCGGCATGCTCGCCATCATCGGAGGCGCTGCCGGGCGCGGCGCCGTAGCGGAAGTATTGCCCCATGCATTGGGATCGAAGAAGCTGCGCGACGGCACAGCTTGGGTTGCCTGGACCTGGCTCTGCAGCGACGCAATCTGCGTTTTGGCGGCGGTAAGTGCTTGCTCCATCAGCAACGCGCGCTGGACCAGCAGGTAAGCAGCGTCCGGTTGCTGCGCAACGGCGCCGGCAATCAAGGCATCGGCTTGCGGATCCTTGGCAATGCCGCGCACCTGGATGAGTTGATTCAGAAAATCTTGCAGCGATTGGGTTTCTTGCGGGCTCATGAATATTGCTCCTATAGCAAGGTGAAAAAAATAATCTGGCAAAGGCCACGCATGTGGCCTGCATAAATCCGCCATTGGTTTAACACGGCATTACATGGGGCCAAGGGACGTAATTCCTCTGATTTTTTTGTATCCGTTTGAAAGTGAACGTAATTTTTTGGAAAGATGACATAAGAACGTTGCTCAGCGGATTCGAGTGAACATTCGGGAAAAAACGCCAGATTCGTAGCGAAACCGAAATATTTCCTTGCTACTATGGAATTTCCATGGGGAGGGCGATATGTCTACAGTTCATGAAAGCCGCAGCGTCAGCCTGTCGCAGAAGGACATCGAGGTCCTGGAATCGGTGCTGAATGAACGGATTGCATACCTGTCCCAGATACTGATGACCAGATCGCGCAGCGCCTATGGCGATCATCATGTCACTGCATTGAAAAACGCGATTGATGCGAAGTCAGCGTTGAATCTGGGCCGAAGCACGCTATAAAACTGCCTCACCGGGTCAAGGAAGCGTGCGGGCGTAAAAAAGCCCCGAACCGGCGAAGGTGCGAGGCTTTTAAGCGATGGCTCGGATTACTGGCTGTTCCAGTACAGAAGCGAAACAGCGCTCAGCTATCCGCCATCAGGGTTTAGCGGGCGCGCTGGCAGCATTGAGCGCCTCCATGGCGGCTTTTCTTGCCGCCTGAATATCCTTGCTATCGATGGTAGTTGCAGCAGCTGGGGCTCCCGCCTCGGGCGTAGCGACAACGGCTTTTGGCTCTTCTTCTTTTGAACAAGCCAAAACAGCTAAAAGAAGCACCAATGCAGCGACTGTTTTCATCTTTTCTCTCTCCTCGAATTAGACGGTACGGCAAATCATTGTGTGCATTCTACAATGTTGCCGAAAAACATCGTGGCTTTTACTTTTGGCGATATGCGGAATGTCTGATGTAAGCAGAGCTGTCGTTAAAATACAGCCCCAAACTTGATTGCTCAAGGGACAGGCCAATATTACAGGGAGCATTGGCCATGGTTGTAATCAAAGAGCGCCTAGAGAAGTATGCGGACGTAAAAAAATCTACCGACGACAGTGGGGAGATGGTGTCAAAATCCGAGTTGAGTAAAATAGCCAGTTCCAAGAAGCGGATCTACATATAAAAATAATGTCCATACCAAAACTATCGATTGCCCTAATTTTGGTTTTCATATCAGGGATGGCGTCACATGCTCATATACCGATTTTCGAGCGGGACCTGATCAAATATAAAAACAAGGATGCAGACGAATCTAAGGTAATGAATGCTTTTATCAGCTATGGACAGTCTTGGCGGTCTCAGTCGCAACCAATTGCGGGCGATAATCTTATCGCAGACGATAAACAGCCACTTGCATTTGCACCTAAAGCCAAAAACACAACTACCTTGCTGCCGGCAATTAGCTCTCCGTGGGTTGCTGACCAATACGGTGACCTGGAAGCATTGAACTGGAAAAATACGGTTACCGGAAGCCCGAATAATGCTTCTGGAAACATCGGAAATATTTCTGCACGCTCACTTGTTAAACTGAGCAAGAGGGATGGTTACTCGCCTTTTCAAGTCGTCGATTTTGGCATGGCATATCCCGCATACACCTGGCAGCAACTCCGGCCAGGTACAGAACAATGGCAAGTGCTGCTAAATGCCATAAACAAAATCAAAGCGATCAATGAGTCAAATGGGAAAGCGACCCGTTGGCTGGGCGTTGGCTGGACACACGGTGTTTTTTCTCCTGCCGACAATTTCGACTATTACGTTCAACTCAAGGAGATGGTTGCAGCGTTCGATAAATTGGCCTTGAACAATGGCGATGGAGGAACGAACAAACCATTGCACTACTTTACCGACATGTTCGCCGGCGTTTCCGACATGGTCGTTCAGTCGCCAAATACATTACGGCAATTAGACTTTGCAATTGCCAACTCGTCTCGCGTCCATCTTGTCAATCCTCGTTATCCTTACCCAATTGCTGCTGGCGATAATGTGCATCACACCGGTATCGGTTATGCCCAATACGGTGAAGCCGAAGGATTGGCCAAGTTCCATACCTTGGTAGAAGGGAAAAATTGGGAGCCATTCAGAATCGTATCAGGTGCGGCCGAAGGCTCGAAAATTTCGCTGAAAGTATCGGCGCCAATGGCTGGCTTCGGAAAGCCAGAGATTGATATTTCGCAAATTGAGCAGGCATCACAATACGGATTTCATGTTAAAGCCAACGGCGTTGAAGTCCCGGTAAAAAGCGTGTCATTCCCCAATTCGACGACTATTACGCTGGATCTACCCTCGTTAACTTCAGCATCATCAAAGTTCGAAGTTTCGTACGCATGGTACGGCCCCGGCGCTTCCTTCGGAACGCATGTTGGAGTTTGGGGAAACATTAAACGAAAAGGCCCGCCATCTGTCTTGTTCCAAGGGAAAACCATTGATTTATGGCTTTGTAACTATATCGGCGTTATTGAACGTGCTCCAAAATCAAGTTTGAACTGAATTTGCCGCCTATTCCTGTTTTTAGGGTAAAGAACGGATGGGGAAAACGCGAAAAATAAGTCGTTGGTGGTCAGTCATTACTGCGGAAGCGATACTCGGAATAGCATCAATACTGATCTATGCAGGCAGCATGTCGCACCCCGCAGTCGCGCCAGTTTGCCAAGTATCGTCTTCTGGGTATGCCAGTCCCACGTGAGTAGTAAGCGGATCGTTATTGAAAATAGGCGGCTCAGACATAGTGCGCAATGATCGAAACCAAAATATTCAAATTGCGGTTTGTGGCAAAGGTGGCTGCATTGGGCCTGCTCGAGAGTTAGAGCAGGTCAAGAGTGGCACATTAGTGCGCGCCGAATATTGCGCCAAAATGATTACTCGTGCGTACGCTAGCGATGTCGAAATCTACAACAGAGTACCTCCAACACAGAAATATTTGGATCAACAAGCTGCGGCCAGTCGTGGTTTTGTTTTGAAGATGTTTGCATTTTCATGCGGCTTGCTATTGTTTGGAATAATGGGAGTGCGACGGAAAGTCGATGTCTGATCTTGGCCGACAGGAGGTCATCCAAACAAAGAGAACAACGCCACGACTGAACGTGTGACGTTGTTAAATCGTACCGCCAATCTTGTACCTTTCCAGTTCTCTCCGAAGCCGGGTTTCGAGTATGGTTTTTTTGGATGAATCAAACAGGCACAGAGTAATCATCACACCGCATACCAATAACACTGCCAGTGTCGGGAGTGCTGTTAGGCGCCTATCGATTGCTGTGCCGATGTGCAGTAGCCACAAATTCAGTAACGCCAAAATACAGCCTCCTAACAGGAGCGTGAGAAACAGACTTCCGGGGACTGTGTATAACCAATTCGGGCGCAAAGAAACAAAACGATCTGATACCGGATCAATCCAGGCGACCAGCGAGTGTTTATCGCCATTCTCGAACGCACCGATGGTCTGCTTTCCGGAAGATAGCTTTCTCACTCCGGGAAAGAACAATCCATAGAGAGGAACCGTGTCAACCCTGACGCTGGCCCAGATGCCTGAGCGATCATAGGCCGTATCGAAAATTTCGAGATCTTGTATCGGCTCAAATATCATGTTTTATCAGTTCGAAAAATTGTCTGTGCATCGCTGATAACGTATGGCATGTTTGAATCACGCGGAGCTCCGCCGGCAATTAAAACATGTGAAAGAGGACGAGGAGTAAGAGGGATCAGCGATAGTGAGCAACCACGGCAATGCTAATTCCGAAAACCAGTAGTACGATTAGCAACATACCGAACTCTTTGCGCGTGCTTGGCAAATTCATCGTGCCACCACCGCCAAAGATGGCAAGAATAATAACAATGAGGATGGCTGCGCCCTTGGCCACTTGAGTTATCGCTTTACAGACGACGTCAACAAAACTTGACCACCCAAATCTGCGGTACGGCTTAACTTCTGGTCGGCGAAATTCTGGTTGCTTGTCGAAAATCATGGGAGTACATATTCCTAAAGCTGATACGGAAAAATGGTGTGCTGTTTCTCCTCGCTTGTCGTCTAGTTTTACCGTCCTGATTCCGTATGACGCACACATTGGGGCGGTGTATTGCCCTCGAACGAGATCCATTGGTTGACTATTTACCAATACAGAACCTGGAAAAGATCACCCCCAGCAAATCATCCGGCGTAAACGCCCCCGTAATGCTGCTCAGCCTATCCTGCGCCAGCCGCAATTCCTCCGCAAACAGATCCAGCGACTGGTCGTTGACCCGGTTGTCCAGCGAGGCATGCTGCTCGGCGATCTCCAGGTGGTCGCGCGCCGCCTTCAGTGCGATCAGGTGGCGCTCGCGCGCCAGGTAGCGCGATTCGCCGGTTTGCTGCCAGCCGGCGATGCGCAGCAGTTCGGCGCGCAGCAGGTCGATGCCGAGATGGTCGGTGGCCGACAGGTAGATATGGGTAGCGTCGTTCATCACGTCGACCGCGGGTTTGTGGCCGGACTGGTCGATCTTGTTCCAGATGCGGATGATCGGCGCGCTGTTCGGAAAACGCGCGACGATTTTTTCATCGGCCAGCGACGGGCCATGGTTGGCGTCCAGCATGTGCAGGATCACGTCAGCGTTCGCTACCGCGGCCCAGGTGCGCTCGATGCCGATCCGTTCTACTTCGTCGTTGGCGTCTTCCGCCTCGCGGATGCCGGCGGTGTCGATGATGTTGAGCGGGATGCCTTCCAGCTGGATCGTCTCGGTAACCTTATCGCGGGTGGTGCCGGCGATCGGCGTGACGATGGCGACATCGGACCCGGCCAGCACGTTCAGCAACGACGACTTGCCGACATTCGGCTGCCCCGCCAGCACGATGTTCAAGCCGTCGCGCAGCAAGGCGCCCTGCGCGGCCTGGCTGAACACATTGTCCAAGGTGCTGCGAATGGCCGCCAGCTGGCCGCGCGCATCGGATTTTTCCAGGAAGTCGATTTCCTCTTCCGGGAAATCCAGGGTAGCTTCAACCAGCATGCGCAGGTTCGTGACCTGCTCCACCAGCGCATGGATCACTTTGGAAAACGCGCCAGACAGCGATTCCGAAGCCGATTTGGCGGCCGCCTCGGTAGACGCCTCGATCAGGTCCGCCACCGCTTCCGCCTGCGCCAGGTCCAGCTTGTCGTTGATGAACGCGCGCTGCGTGAATTCACCCGGCTCCGCCATGCGCAGGCCGATATCCTGGCCGGCCGCCAGGCAGCGGCTCAGCAACATCTGCAGCACCACCGGCCCGCCATGCCCCTGCAACTCCAGCACGTCTTCGCCGGTATAGGAATGCGGGGCCTTGAAATAGATCGCCAGGCCCTGGTCGATGACGCTGCCGTCGGCATTCTTGAACGGCAGGTAGGTAGCGTGGCGCGGCGCCAGCTTGTTTTCCGCGATGCCGCAAACGGCTTCGATCAGCGGGCCTAGCTGTTTGCCGGAAATGCGGACTACGCCGATGCCGCCGCGTCCTGGTGCGGTAGCGATCGCGGCGATGGGGGAAGAATCGAAAGACATGGAATTATTCTACGAGGGTTGTTTGATAATAGAAACATCGGCAAGCGGCCGGCCACAAAAAAGCCCGTGAATCGAACATTCACGGGCTTTTTTACGACACTCGCTCAATGGCGATATTAAGCCTTGGCCGGACCTGCGCCCATCTTGCGGGTGATCACCCATTGCTGCGCAATCGACAGCACGTTGTTGGTGACCCAGTACAGCACCAGGCCGGACGGGAAGAAGAAGAACATCACCGAGAAAATCAGCGGCATGAACATCATCACCTTGGCTTGCATCGGATCAGGCGGGGTCGGGTTCAGCTTGGTCTGGATGAACATCGAAATCGCCATCACCACCGGCAGGATGTAGAACGGATCCGGTGCGGCCAGGTCATGGATCCAGCCCAGCCATGGCGCATTGCGGATTTCCACGCTGGCCAGCAGCACCCAATACAGCGAGATGAACACCGGGATCTGCACCACGATCGGCAGGCAGCCGCCGAGCGGGTTGATCTTCTCGGTCTTGTACAGCTCCATCATGGCCTGGTTCATCTTCTGCGGTTCGGATTTGAAGCGCTCGCGGATCGACGTCATCTTCGGCGTCACCAGCTTCATCTTGGCCATGCTGCGATAGCTCGCAGCCGACAGCGGGAAGAACGCCAGCTTGATCAGCACGGTCAGGGCGATGATGGTCCAGCCCCAGTTGCCGAGCACTTTGTGGATTTGCGTCATCAGCCAGAAAATCGGCTTGGCGATGATGGTCAGCCAGCCATAGTCCTTGACCAGTTCCAGGCCAGGCGTAATCGCTTCCAGGTCGGCCTGCACTTCCGGGCCGGAATACAGGCGCGCATCCATGGTCACGCTGGCGCCGGGAGCAATCGTGCCCAGCGGCAGGATATTGCCGACGGCGTACAGGTTGGTGGCGATCTTCTTGGTGAAGATTTCGCGCGGCGCCTTGTCTTGCGGGATGAACGCCGAGACAAAGTAATGCTGGATCACGGCAAACCAGCCGTCATCGGCCTTGGTAGCGTGCTCAGCCTTGCCGCCTTCGATCTTGTCGAACGGGAATTTCTGGAACTTGCTGGCTTCGGTATAGACCGAAGCGCCGGTGAAGGTATGCACGAAACGCTGTTCGCCTTCAGGCGCATTGCCGTCGCGCACCAGCTGCAGGTACAGCGAAGGCGAGACTGGCGCGCCGCTGTCGTTGGTCACTGTGTGCTTGACGTCGATCGAATAGTCGCCGCGCTTGAAGGTGTAGGTCTTGGTCAGCTTGACGCCGCCTTCGGTCGATTCCAGCACCAGTTGCACCTGGTTGCCGTTGTCCAGCGTACGCACGCCAGGCAAGGCCGTGAACGGCGACTTGTGGTTAGGGAACGGACCGCCGATCAGGCCGGTTTCAGCCAGGTAGGTGCGGGTAGCGCTGGAGTCGAACAGCACCAGGTTCTTGGTCGGGTCGACCGTGTCCTTGTGCTTCAGCAGTTCCAGGCGCTTCAGCTCACCGCCGACGGTATCGATGTCAGCCTTGACCACATCGGTAGTGATGGTGATGACTTCGCCCTTGGCGTCAGCGGCGGTGGCAGGCACCGCGCTGGCCGATGCGGCAGGCGCGCCGGCGATAGCCGAAGCTTGCGGCACCGAAGTGCTGGCGCTGGCCGACGCGGCAGCGCCGGCAGGACCGGTCGCAGCGGCAGGAACAGTCGGGTTGGCGCTTGGGAAGAACAGCGACGGCTGGCCGTTATGGCGCTGCCACTGGTCCCAGAGGAACAGCAGCGAGACCGAAAATACAACCCACAGGACGGTACGTTTGATATCCATAAGAGTATTTATCTATGATTCAGGAATGGCCGCAACCACACGATCGGTTAGCCGATGCGGGTTTGGTTGCAGATGGAGATGTGGATGACTGGTGCGGCGGCACCGGATCGAGTCCGCCGGCATGCCAGGGATGGCATTTGCACAGGCGGCGTCCGGCCAGCATGCTGCCCTTCAGGGCGCCATGCGTGCGGATAGCTTCGGCTGCGTAATCGGAGCAGCTGGGATAAAAACGGCAATTCTGTCCCAGAAACGGGCTGATGCCCAGTTTATAGAGGCGCAACAGGAACAGTAGAGGCATTTTCATGACAGCTTTTTTCCCTTCTTCTTCCGGCCCCGGCTATGTGTGGCCAGGCTGGAACAATACAAGCCGCGGATACAAATAAGCCGAAACTTACGCGAACTTACGACTTGTCAGCCCGTTGCGACGCGAACAGCTGCTTCAGTTCGCCGTGCAGCTCTCGCTTCAGGCGCGCAGTCGTGGCCGGGCCCGCCTTGGTGTTTACCGGTTTCGATAAACGCACAACGCAGTCGATTGGCGGCAGTGGTGTCAGACGAAACAGCTCGCGCGTAACGCGTTTGACCGTGTTACGCGTAACAGCGCGCGGCGCCAGCCGTTTTGCCGCCACCACGCCCAGACGGGCATGCGGCAGCGCATTAAGGCGGGTATACAAGACGAAGTGCGCCGTTCTATACACAGGGCGCAAACGAAAAACGGATGAAAACTCATCCGTTTTAACGATGCGCCGGTCACGTGAAAAGTCCTGGACGCTGTTCTGGGAACGGTCGCCGAGTCGATCTGTCACGCAAGCAACGCTGCTGCGTCCGGCTGGATTAAGCTGCCAGACGCTTGCGGCCTTTGGCGCGACGTGCATTGAGCACAGCGCGGCCACCGCGGGTTGCCATACGGGCGCGGAAGCCGTGAGTACGCTTACGGCGCACGACGGAAGGTTGGTAAGTACGTTTCATGTTGGTCTCGCTAATCAGCAAAAATAAATCGGATCTTCACACTCAGAGCGCTGGGTTTCTACCCTTTCGCGATTCGATCTGGACCAGGCTGCCAAGGCGTCGGAGAACGAAACCGGGGCAAATACAAACAAGTACAAGGGACAGTCAACGCACAAACTGGCAATTCAGCGGACAGTGAACCTTGAATTAGAACGCATTTTCTGCTTGTTTGTCAATCACTTAGGGCTCTTTTCCACAAGGTCTTTTTGCGCCCGGCAACCGGAATAATTGGCCGTGCCTGTGGATAACTTGCGCCGGCAAGGGTAGAATAGCGGCTTATGTGTGGCACGCCCGCCAGTTATGCATTGCGCAGTTATCCAGCCCGGCTACTTATTAGTACCGAGCGGTAACACTGAATTAGCGTGCAATAAAAACATCAGCCCAGGGCGTAAAGAACCTCATCCCGCACACCTTCACTTAGAACGATTCATGGAAAATTTCTGGCAGAGCTGCTCCACCCAGTTGGAGCAGGAATTGACGCCTCAACAATTTAGCGCGTGGATAAAACCGCTGGCGCCACTCGATTACGAGGACGGACGATTGCGCATCGCTGCGCCGAATCGCTTTAAGCTGGATTGGGTAAAAACGCAGTTCGCCAGCCGCATCACGACTTTGGCGCACCAATATTGGGAGGCGCCGATCGAAGTGGTGTTCGTGCTCGATCCGCGCAAGTCGGCCCCGGCTCATGCCAGTTCCAGCATGCCGGTAGCGGCCAATAACAATGGCGGCAATAGCGAGCAGGCCGGCGCGCAGGCGTCCGCGGCCGGCGGCGGCAGTTATGGCAACAGCAACTTCGACCGCCTGCCGGAAGTGCAGACCGAGAACAGCGCCGTCAGCGCCAGGCGCGACCAGTCGCGCATCAACACCGCCCTCAGTTTCGACAGTTTTGTCACCGGTAAAGCCAACCAGCTGGCGCGCGCGGCAGCGATCCAGGTGGCCAATAATCCTGGCGTTTCCTACAACCCGCTGTTCCTGTACGGCGGCGTCGGCCTCGGCAAGACCCACCTGATCCACGCCATCGGCAACCAGCTGCTGGCCGACAATCCGAACTCGAAGATCCGCTACATCCACGCAGAACAGTACGTTCGCGACGTAGTGACTGCTTACCAACGCAAGGGTTTCGACGACTTCAAGCGCTACTACCATTCGCTCGACCTGCTGCTGATCGACGATATCCAGTTCTTCGGCGGCAAGAGCCGCACCCAGGAAGAATTTTTCTACGCCTTCGAAGCGCTGATTGCAGCAAAGAAACAAATCATCATCACCAGCGACACCTATCCGAAAGAAATCACCGGCATGGATGACCGCCTGATTTCGCGTTTCGACTCGGGTCTGACGGTCGCCATCGAGCCGCCGGAACTGGAAATGCGGGTAGCGATCCTGCTTAAAAAAGCGGCATCGGAAGGCGTCACCTTCTCCGACGACGTCGCGTTTTTTGTTGCCAAACATCTACGTTCCAACGTCCGCGAGCTGGAAGGCGCACTGCGCAAGATTCTTGCTTACTCCCGTTTCCATGGCAAAGACATCAGCATCGATGTGGTCAAGGATGCATTGAAGGACCTGCTGTCGGTACAGAACCGCCAGATCTCCGTCGAGAACATCCAGAAGACCGTGGCCGACTTTTTCAACATCAAAGTTGCCGACATGTACTCGAAAAAGCGGCCGGCCAATATCGCCCGTCCGCGCCAGATTGCGATGTACCTTGCCAAAGAGTTAACCCAGAAAAGCTTGCCGGAAATCGGCGAACTGTTCGGCGGCCGCGACCACACCACGGTGTTGCACGCAGTCCGCAAAATCGCCGGCGACCGCACCAAGAACCCGGAATGCAACCACGAATTGCA
>Ga0182005_1001243_pt1 | contig 10512 bp, 3 predicted proteins | sample Sormic07211103_1_FD_123021 | JGI IMG/M metagenome (GOLD analysis project Ga0182005, IMG submission 123021) | Rhizosphere microbial communities from Sorghum bicolor, Mead, Nebraska, USA - 072115-103_1 MetaG | ecosystem: Host-associated > Plants > Roots > Rhizosphere | place: USA: Nebraska...
CAGCCCGCACGTTCCAGCCCTCTCAGTACCAGCGGCATGTGCGTATCCAGCCGCTCGTCGAGTTGCCTTGACCAGTCAATGGGTAGAAGTCCGTGCAAGGCGGTACAGAGATCATCGAACGTGTAGGTATGAGGGCCAGACCCCATGTCGGCGGAATAGAACGCCGCGGCCAGGTCGTCCAGACCATACCGGCCATCGGAGCCCTCGCGAAGCATCATGTCGATCTCCAGCCAGAGCAGGACTCCCTCGGTGTAGTAGTCCTTGCGACGCTGCCATTCCGGCCATGCCGCATAACGGCTTGACAGGTAGACCGGGTCGTTCGTGGTGTCTCGCAGCGTCTTCCACGCTCGGCCGTTCATCGCCTGGGTGTTGGCCGCATCCAATGCAAGTTTGTCCAGCGTCTCCTGGTGGTTGCGCAGGCCGCTTCTGGCCGCAAGCACTCGTCCCCAGAACTCGGTCTGCCCTTCGTAGATCCATAGCATTCCGTTGCGTATCGGGGTGTTCGGCGTGGGAGTCCATTGTCCGGTCGGCACGCGGAAACGCCCATTCCATGCGTGCACGTGCTCGTGGACGATCAGGTCGAGGTTGTTGAGTTGGCTGGAGCGATCGCGGAAGTAATCTGCAGGCAGATAGATCTCCGCAGAGTCGGCATGCTCCACGCCTCCAGCAGGGAATGCATCACTCAGCACCACCATGGCCTCAAACCGTTCGTAGGGCGCCCGACCGAACACAGCATGGGTTTCCTCCACCATGCGCCGCATGCCGGTCGCATCTCGATCCGAGAGCTGGGGTGCTTCTTCGCTGTCGGACAGAAGGCTTAGCCGGAAGGCCGGCTGTCCCGGCAGGCCCAAGTCGTGAGCGCGGATGTATCTGGCGGCTATCACCGGGGCGTCCAGCAACGCATCCAGCGTGGTGCCACCGAACCGCACCGATTCACCCGAGGTCGCTTCGGCATGCAAGGAAGAAACAGCGTGCAGGCCGCGCGGGAGACGGACAGCCGCCTGGATGGGGAGGTTTCTCGCGTACCAGCCGGCAGGGTAGAGCAGCAGCCTTTGCCATTGCACCGTGACCAGGTCCGGACGCAGCAACGCTTCGCCCGCCCGAACCACGTACTGGAACTCGACCGTGATGTCATGGGCGCCTTCAGGGACATCGACATGGAAGGCATGCATCTCGAGCTCATCTCTGCGCCACTCCAGGCGCTGCGGGCCGGCGAACACCACCAGTCCCGCCAGACTTGCCGCGGAGATGGTGGGCGCGTGGCTGGACGCTTCCCACTCCGGATACAGCAACGTCATTGTGCCCGGCGCCTGCACGGGGATGGTTTCCCGCACATGGAACACCCGGCGAACGACATCGCGAGCGTCGACCTCGAGCCGTATCGTGCCGTCGAACCTCCGGTCTTGCGGTGCCGCAATGGTCGGCTGCTGCAGATCCTGCTGCGCATGACAGTTGGCCGAGGCCGGCACTCCCAACGCGGCCACCGCGCCAAGGATCTGAACCAGCCAGCTCAAGAGGACACCATGACCTTGTTTGCTCGCCACACAATGCCTTTCATTGCCGCACCGAACGTCCGGTGACACCCAGGCTAGATCGGCATTAGACAATTTGTCAATCTTGGATAATTTGAACAGACCTGCTTGATCGGGCTACGCTGCACGCTTCCAACATGGTTCCCGCCACCTCCCGACATGCCCAATCGTCCTAGCCCTGCCGCCTCTCTTGCGCCGCATTTCCCGGTTGCCGACGCGATAGCGGCGCTGTTCCGGCCTCACGTCGAAGTGGTCGTCCACGACCTTCACACGATGAAGATCGCCCACATCGCCAATCCGATCTCCAGACGCAAGGTGGGCGACAGCTCCAGCGGTGACCGCTTTCCGGATGAGGCGCTCCTGCAACCTGTGATCGGCCCCTATCGCAAGACCAATACCGACGGCCGCAACCTACGGTGCGTCACAGCGGTGATACGCGACGAGAAAGGGAAGCCACGTGCGATGCTGTGTATCAACTTCGATGTGACCATGCTGGAACGCGTCCGCGATAGTCTCGGGACGCTGGCATTCCTGCCCCCGTCGCCTGAGCCAGAGAACTTCTTTCACGACAACTGGCGACAGGTCCTGGAACAGATCGTCAGCAATCACGAAACGGCCGTGGGAATGTCCGCCCGGGCACTGGACACCACCGGACGTCGTGAACTGATTGCCCGGCTGCACGAGGCCAGGATCCTGGATATCCGCAACGCCGCGCCCGCCGTGGCGAACAGGATGGGCATTTCCCGCGCATTGCTCTACAAGTATCTGAAAGAGATCCGAAAGCCGGACTCGGCTTCCGGCAACTGATCCATCTTTGCCTCGAATCGAACAGTGCGTGCCGTCAGCGCCTGGTGCCGTGTGCTGGCTGACAGCGCTGGCATCCACCTGGATGATGGATGCGACGCCTCCTGAGCAGCAGGCCAGCTTCGCTCTGCGAGCGCAGGGATTCGGAAGCGTCATCAGGAGTAACGAGGACGTGCGAACTGGCCACGGTGGGAAATCCGGAAACGCGATCGGAAGTGCATGGTGAGTACTTCTGTTCCTCAACGTCCCCGAGCACAGGCTGATTGGATGCGATGTTCCAGCCCAGACCCTTCCGTCAGGGCACCTGACGATGATCGTCACTCCTGGCGGATAGGATGCCTCGCTCGTCGGTTCCACCTGGCATTTTGGCTCGGCAAACGTACCAGGCACCCAGCCGGTTCGGGCCAGACTGACGAGGCGCCTGCCGTATGCTGGGACTGCGGCGGCAGCCGAGTCAGCGCTGAGGCGTTCGTCGTGTAGTCCTTCGCCGACCGCGACGCTTCCTCAGCCTGTCACGGAATGATTCGGTTTCCTCGAAGCCATCCTCTGTGGGCTGAGCACGTGATGCGATTTGGTGCTCGGTGGACGATAGCCAGCCACCAAGCGTGGACCACGTCGTGATGGTACCTGGGGCCAAGTAAAACAGCACACCGGCCAGACTTTTCAGACCTTGGCGGTTGTGCTCCAGAACGCGCCTGAGATTCACCGCAGACCGGCCGCGTGGATGGCTCAGCCATGCAACCAGCGCGTCTGAGCCGGGCAGGTGTGGCCGCCCTCTGGGCTTGCACGAGCTGCGCAACGAGAGAGTTCGCATGGGCAAGAGCCGGTGTGTTCGAATCCTTCGAGCGGCTCCATAACCCAAGAATGCGGCGAAGGGCCGCCAGGCTGGATTTGGAGTTTTCCACCCTCAATGGGCAGGCGGGCAGGGGCTGTTGACGACGCGTTGAGGTCTTCACTGGATCGCGCAGCAATGCAGGGCACACAGACGGGCAGGCAGCGCGAACGCAGCACGATTCGCGAGCGTTATCGAGGGCAGGGAGATGTCCGCTTCTGGCCGGAAGCGGTCATCATCGCCGCGCCAGCCGGGCGCTACGGCGTCAACCGCTGAATGAGGCGCGGCAGCGCCGCACACCGCGGGCTGGCGCGCTCACTCGACTTCCGCGCCATCGGGGCGGATCTTCTGCGGGCATTGCGCGCCCTTTGGCAGCAGGGCTTGCCGGCTGCCGAGGTCCTGCTCGGTGCCGTCTGAGCGGTAGAGGGTGATGCGCTCGGCGGAGATGAGGTAGTGCTGGTGGCCGCAGAAGGCGGTGGCGGCCTTCTTGCTGTCTTCCGGCGAGGGGTGTTGGCTGTTGCCGTCGTCTTCGGGGTGGGTGTGGACGGTGCCCAGGGCGTAGCTTTCCTTGCGGATGCGGCTGCAATCGATGACGGTCTCCAGGTGTTCGTCGTCGCCGGTGCCTTCGAAGAAATCGGTGCCCTCGGGCGCTCGCACTTTCTGGCGGTCGCGGTCGATGCCGTAGGCGAGCGCGAATTCGCGCGGTCGGATGAATTCCAGCGGGCTCTGGGTGACGTCCGAGCAGGCCCACATCTGCGCCATTTCAGCTTTGATCTTCGGGTCGTCGATCAGCAGCGGTTCGGCTTCCTTGGGTGCCAGGTGGAAGCTGACCACGCCGTTGCTGGGCGGGTTGCGCAGGATGGCGGCCTGGCCGGTGCCGAGGAAGTCGCGCTTGTGCAGGCGCAGCGCGAGCGCGCGGGCCAGGTGCAGGCGCGCGACGTCGGCCAGGCTGGGCGAGACCACCTGTACGGGATTGTCCGCGGCGCTGGCGTTGAAGTAGGGCTGCATGCGGCCGGTGGCGGGGTTGACCTTGATGCTGATGTCCATCGGTGCGAACACGAAGCCCAGACGCGGCATTTCCCGCTCGGGCTCGCCGTGTTCGAGCTCTTCGGTGGTACGCAGCTTGAGCGTGTCGAGGATGGTGGTGGCGGTGCGGATGTATTCGGGCACGGTCATCTGGCCGGCGCTGGCCGCGGAGGGCGGGGCGATGGTGCGCTGGAACTGGCGGAACAGGTCGATGTCCGAGGCCACCGGCTGATCGAAACGGGCCTGGCGCGTGTCGGGCATGTCGTCGGAGTTGAGCAGGGTGCGGAACTCGCTGTCGAAGGCGAAGCGCTCGCGCTCGGGGTCTTGGCCCAGCGCAGGGTTGACGTCGCGTTCGGCCTGCGAGAGGTTGCCGCGGATGTGGCTGGTGCGCTGGTCGTAGTGGGTATCGATGTCGTAGCTCAGGCCGTCGATGAACGTCACGCCAAAGCGGTCCAGCGGCGCGCCGCGGCGGCGCGCGGCCAGCCACAGGCCGACCCGGGTGTGGCGCTGCCAGTTGTCCATCACCACCGAGCCAGCGGTGGCGGGGCGCAACAGGTTGAGCATGAGCGCGAAGCTGTGGGGCAGCTTCCAGGTGGCGCGCATCGAGACCAGACCCCGCGAATCCGGACGCCCCGAGGCGGTGGCGCTGGTCCATGGCGCGGGCGCCACGGCTTCGCCGCGAAGCTGCGCGGCGCGGATCGGGACGGGCAGCTGCTGCAACACCTGGGTGCCATCGACGTATTCGGCCAGGAACAGGTCATCGAGCACGCCTTGCATGAAGCCGACTTCGTAATCGGCGAAGTGCGCCGGGTCGCCGAGCGTCTGCAAGGTGCTCGAGGCGCCCATGATCGCACCGCTGTTGAAGGTCATCGGGCGCTGGTTCTTTTCGGTGCCTTGGGGATTGCCGGTGGCGGCGGACAGTCTGCCGTCGAAGCCGACGAAGTTGAAGAAATGCGGGGGCGTGGCGTCCACGGTCAGGAAGTCGGCGCGTTGCAGGCCGTCGTCGCCGGCGATCGCGCCGCTGGAGCGGGTGGGCTGCGGCGCGCTGGCGCAGCATGGTAGCGGAAGGCCCGTGCGCGGATCCCGCTCCAGCGGCGCGTCGATGCCGATCGGGCCGAATGCCGCCGAAGTGGCCATGCGCTGGCGATCGCCCTCGCAGGCGCCCAGGCCGGCGAGGTGGATCAGGTGCAGGCCGGCCAGGTGGCGGTCGGAGGGCGGGGCGGCCTTGTCGTTGGGGTCGATCTTGCCGGGCCGCGCGTCGGTGAGGTCGCTCGGCAGGTCCGGGTCGCGGAGCACCGCGTGGTGGAAGGCCATGTCGACCAGGCGGCCCATCACGCATTCGATCGGGTTGTCCGCACGCAGGGCGGTGTTGGACAGGCGCACGCCGTTGACGCCGAGGTCGCCGCTTTCCTCCTGGCCGTTGGCCTGGTCGCGGAACTGTTCGTTCTTGTCGTTCTGCGGCAGCGACACCTGCAACCGCTGCACGGCTTGGCGCACGGTGGCGGTGCGGCCGCAGGTCCAGCGGCTGATGTAGATGTCGGCGGCGGCCTCGTACTGGCCGGCGGTCAGGCGCGCGCGCGCCACGTCGATGATGCGTTGCTTCTGCGCGTCGGTGTCGGCGGGGCGATCGGGGTCGCGGAGTTCGCTGACCGCGCCCTGCTCGGCCAGCACCACGGCGACGCGATCGAGGCCTTCCATGCCCGCTTCGCCCGAGCTGAAGGCGGTGGTCTCGCCGTTGCCGGCGACTTCGCGCAGTTGGTCGGGGCGCACGCCGGCATTGAGCAGTTCGCGCGCGACGCGTTGTGCGCGATGGCAGGACAGGCGCTGGTTGTAGGCGCTGTCGCCTTCCTGGCTGGCGAAGCCGTGCACCACGTAAGTGGCGGCCGAGGCCTGGTGCGCGGCGAAACTCGCGATGCGGGAGGAGCCGCGATCGTTGAACACGTCGGAGTCTTGGCAGAACTGGAAGTGCTGCAGCTGCGCGCTGGAACCGCGGCCCTGCAGCTCGACGCTAGCGCGGTCGCAGGGCACTTCGGTCTGCACGTCGCCGAGGTGGCGCGGGGCGTCGGCGCAGTCGGGTTCTTCGGGCGTGGTGGAACCGGGAATCTCGGCGTAGAGCACGACCAGGCGGTTGTCGGCCGGATCGGGACCGAACTCGGCGGTCTCGCCACGCGTCGCCACTTCCATGCGCTCGCGCAGGTCCGCGTCTTCGGCGCTGCGGTTGCCGGTGCGGCGCAGTTTGTCGGCCAGCGCGATGCGCAGCGCAGCGCCGACGGTGTTGGCGCGGTGGCAGGCCAGGGCGAGGTTGTAGCCGGCGTCGCCATCGGTGCTGGCGTGGCCGTGCACCAGGTAGCGGGTGTTGCGGTGGTGGTCGCCGATTGTGTTGGCGAGGTCGCGCAGGGTTTGGCCCGGGGCGATCTGGTTGGAATCCAGGCAGAAGCGCCAGCGCCGCACTTCGCTGGTGCCGATGTGGCTGGCGCGCGGGCACGCCGGCTGCGGCGCTTGCAGGCCCAGGTTGGTCGGCGTGGGCGGGCACGGTTCGTCGCTGTCCGGCGCGGAGACGGGGCGCTCGAAGCCGGGGATGTCCTGGCGCTGCACACGGCGTTGCGGCGCGGCGGGAGCGGCGCAGTTGCCGCGTGCGCCGGCACCGCTCTGCTGCACGACGTGGGTGAGTTCGTGCGCGAGCAGATGCAGGCCTTGCCGCGTGTGCGGTGCGTAGCGGCCGGCGCCGAACACGATGTCCTGGCCGTAGGTGTAGGCCTGCGCGTCGATGGCGGCGGCGGCGCGGGCGGCGGCGCCGTCGTGGTGGATGCGGACGGGCGCGAAGTCGGCGCCGAATTGCGTTTCGACGAAGGCGCGCGTGCGCGCTTCGAGCGGGTGGCCGGGGCCCAGCGCGGTGGGCAGCAGCGCCTGTTCGGGCACGCCGCGGTAGTGGGCGGGATCGCCGCCGCCTTCGCGTTGCAGGCGGCGCCTGGCGTCATCCTTGCAACGGCTGCAACTGCCGCCGCAGGCGCAGCGCCGCACGCTGCGGACCGGGCTGCGGTTCACGCGCAGGCGCACGTCGGCGTTCGCGTTGGCGCTGCGCGGTGTTGCGTTGGTGGCTCGCGATGCGGCGCCTGCGGGCGCGCGCGGATCGTCGTTGGCAGGCGGGGGCGGGGTGACGTCGCTGGTTGCCGGTGGCGGTGGTGGTGGCGACGCGGGCGGGTCGGGCAGTGCACCGGCCGCGGCGGCGACGACACGTTCGGCGACGCGTTCGGCCTCCTGTTCGAAGGCGTCGTCGGGCGCGCCGATCTCCAGGCGTGGTTGCAGGCCTTCGCGCTTCTTGTCGGCGCAGCGCGGGCAACCGCCGCCGCAGGCGCAGCGGCGTTGCACCGGGGCGGCGTGCAACGCTGTGGCGGGTGCGTCGCCGCGCGCGCGCTTGGCCGGCTTGCGTTGCACGCGCTTGGCCGGCGACGCGGCGGGCGAGCGGCGTTCGCGCGACAGGCGCATGGCTCAGCTGCCCCACACCGCGGGCAGCGGCACGCGGGTGTTCATGCCGTCGGGCATGCGGGCGGCGAGTTCGGCGAACTCGCGATCCATCATGCTTTCCAGGGTGTTGCGGGTTTCCTGCGACAGCCCGGGGGTCTGCCGCAGCGCCTGCCGTTGCGCGTCGAGCACGTCGCTCAGCGGGGCGGTGAAGTCGCTGCTGCCGAAGGCGCGGATGGCGCGGCGACGGTTGGAGATCCAACGCATCCAGTTGTGGTCGAAGGCCTGGTGGGTGGCGCGCGGCAGCAGCACGGTGAGCGCGCGGGCGCGGCTGTAGTTGAGCAGGGTGCGCAGCAGCGAGGTGGCGCCGATGTGCGCCGACTCGCGGGTGCGTCCGGTCTGGCCGGTGGCGCCGCGGCGCTCGCTGGCGTCCTCGTGTGCGCCGACGACCGCGCGCACCGGGCTGCCGGCGGCCGGATCGCCGGCGGGGTCGACCCAGCCGGCGGCGGTGGCATCGGCGTGGGCGTCGGCGATGCGGGTGGCGGTCGAGCCGGTGCGTGGCGCGGTGGTCGGCGCATCCAGGCCCAGCTCGGCGGTGATCTGCGCGCCCCAGGCCTCGGCGTCGGCGGCTTCGTTCGGATTGGGCGTGACCGCGCGCGTCGCCGAGGTGACCGGCGCGATTTCTTCGGTGGCGCTGGGTGTCGTGGGTGGCGCGACGGTGGTGGCGGCGGGAGCGGCGAGTTCGTCGGCGCCGGCGGTGGGCGTGGCGGCGTCAGTCGCCGCAGAGGTGTCCGGCGCGGGGGCGGGCGTGGCGGCGGTGGGGGTTTCGAGCTCCGGACGCGGCGCACCGATCGCGGCGGCCGGGGTCTCGATGTCGGGCGCGGCCGTCGTGCGTGGGGTGGTGGTGGTTTCGATCATTGGATCTGGCGTGGGGGCGCTGCGCGTGGTGGGCGAGGCGGACACGCTGCCGATGCGCGGCGAGGCGTCTGTTTCCAGCGCGGCGATGGAGCTGCCACCGAAGCCCGAGCGCAGCGGCGGCAGGGCGTCGGCGGTGCCGATCAACACCGCGGCCGAGTAGGTGGCCACGGTGCGGCCGGTGCTGCGCAGGCTGTCGCGGGTGGCGGCACCGGCGCTGCGGCCGCTCTCCACCAGTGCGGCGTCGGCATCGGCACCGTGGGTGGCGCGGCTCATCGCGATGTTCTGCGCGACGGCGACGCCGGCCTGCGCCATCGCATCTTCCGGCGACATGCCGGAGGCGCGCGCGCCGAGGTAGGCGGTGCCGCCGGCGGTGAACGGCGCCACCAGGTTGCGCGCGATCGGATTGTTGGAGCCGCCGACCAGGGCGCCGGGGGCGCTGAGCACGGCCGAGCGCAGCGCCGCCTGCACCGCCTGCTCCAGCGTGCCGCCCTGGATCAGCACGTCGATCAGGGTGGAGGTGCCGTTGACGATGGCTTCGGCGGCGATGCGGCGCAGCGCCTGCGCGCCGAGGTTGCTGCCGACGCCGAGCGCGGGGCCGAGCAGGCGGCCGGCGGCGCCGCCGGCCCCAGCCATGAAGCCCTCGCGGAAGCCGGTGGAACCTTCGCTGCGGAACGCGGCGGCAGCCTCGTCGAGCGAGCCGCCGGCCAGGCCGGTGCCGAGCGCGGCCGAACCGCCGCGCACCACGCCCACCCCGGTGCCGACCAGCGTGCCGGTGCCGACCACGGTCAGACCGGTGCCCATGATGCCGGTGACGCCCAAGCCGCCGGCGCCCACGAAGCCGGCCACCACCGGGGCGGCCAGCACCGCGGCGATGGAGCCGGCGATGGCGAACGACGCGTTGCGGGTGATTTCCAGGTAATGCACCGCGCGCTCGGCGCCTTCGATGTAGCCCTCGTAGTAGGCGCGCGCGAGTTGGCGGATCGCCTCGGCGTTGTTCTCGATGGTGGGCAGCAGCGTGGCCGCCTCGACCATGTTGCCGCTGGCGACGTAGGCGCGCAGCGTGCCGACCTGGCCCTGCACCACGAAGCAGCGCGTGGCCAGTTCCGCGCCGGGGTCTTCGACATCGCCCAGCCAGCCGCTGATGCCGGCGATGACCGGGTGTTCGTCGTTGAGCGCGACCTGCGCGTGGTATCGCTCCCAGTAGTACTCGGAGTTGCCGATCACCCGGGTGCCGGCGCGGCTGAGCTGGTCGTGCAGCGTGCCGCGGAGCGACTGCACCTGCTCGGCGGAAATCGCCACGCGCTCGCCCTGGTGGTACAGGTAGAACAGGTTCGGGTTGCCGGGTTCGCCAGCGATGCCCTGGATGGTCCGGGCCAGGTTGGCCAAGGCATCGACGGCGGCGGGATCCGGCGGCGCCAGCGCGGCCTGCACGCGGCGCGCATGCCGCTCGGCGACCACGCGGCCGCGATCGACGTTGAGCTGCGGGGCGAGGTTGTTGCGCTCGGTGGTGAGCACGCTGCGCTCGTGCGCGGAGATCTCCGGGCGGGTCAGCCACTGCATGATGAGGTCGTACTCGGCGCGCATGTCGGCCGGGTTCTCGTACATCACGCTGGTCATCTCGGTGAGGATGCGCGGGTAGCGGTCGGGCAGCGGTTCGCTGCTGGCCGCCGCGGCGGGGGCCGGCGCGCGTGCGGCACGGGCGCCGCCGCGGGTGCGGCGTGCCGCCGGCGTGCGCGGGCCGGCGGCCGCGGTGTCGCGGCGGTTGACCTCGGCGCGCAGCAGGCGCAGGGCTTCTTCGACGCGTTGCAGGTCGTCCGTGGTGGCGGTCTGGCGGTTGATCCACTGGTTGAGTTCGTCGATTTCGGCGACCAGTTGGGTGTAGCTGAGCGAGTTCACCGCGACCGAGCCGGCGAGCCATTGGTCCACCGAGCGCGCGAC
>Ga0182005_1001245_pt1 | contig 10510 bp, 7 predicted proteins | sample Sormic07211103_1_FD_123021 | JGI IMG/M metagenome (GOLD analysis project Ga0182005, IMG submission 123021) | Rhizosphere microbial communities from Sorghum bicolor, Mead, Nebraska, USA - 072115-103_1 MetaG | ecosystem: Host-associated > Plants > Roots > Rhizosphere | place: USA: Nebraska...
ATCAGATGCTGATCATCATGGAGTCCATGAAAATGGAAATTCCGTTGATGGCCGCAGAGTCGGGTCGAATCATCAGCGTTCTCGTTGCCGAGGGCGAGGTGGTGAAAGACGGCCAGGATGTTTTGCTTATGGAGTGCGATTGAAGTCTATGTCAATGAATGCAGGTTCGGCGTCGACCGCCAAGAGCGGTAGTGCAATAGGTGTCATGCGCGCGGGTCGCCAACGCGTGCTGACGATGCCGGAGCAGATTGCCGAGAGCATTACACTTGCGATCCTGCGGGGTGAATACGGGCCGGGTGACTCCGTGCGTGAACAGGAACTGGCCGACCACTTCCAGGTCAGCCGTGGTCCGATTCGCGAGGCCCTGCGCATTCTCGAGAAGGTGGGTGTTATCACCATCGTTCCGCAGCGTGGTGCGCATGTGACTTCATTGAGCAAGCAGGAGATCGACAATCTGTTCGAGATCCGTGCTGTGTTGGCGGGCTTGGTAGCCAAGTACCTGGTTGATCCTGATGCGTCGGTGGTCAATCAAATGGATGCCATCGTTACCCGGCTTGAGCTGATCGCGGCGCAATCGGATGCGCTGGATGAGTATGCACAGGGCAGTTATCGCCTGAGCACTTTGTTGTTCCAGGCTTGCGATAACAAGCAGTTGGCTGAACTGATGGGGGCACTGGCGATTCAGACCGCACGCTACACGCGGCTGGGATTGCGATCTCCAGAACGCCGACGAGCCTCCGTCAATTATTGGCGAAACCTGGTGGAAGCCCTCAGACAAAACAGTAATACGGTCGCTGGGGAAATGATGGTTGAACTCGTCAACGCTTCTCATCAAGCCGCATTGAATCAATTGGAATAACTCACACGGGGGCACAACACTCCCCAGTGCTGTGTCAAGTTGTCGACAATAAGACAAAAAAGACAAAAGATCATGACGAAAAAACGTACCGCAGGATTAATGCTGAGTTGGGCCGCTCGACAGCACCGTGGCCGCACCGCCCTGATATTCGGGGACGACTGCCTGACGTATGACGATGTAGAGACCGGCAGTAACCGTCTGGCTCATGCGCTGATTTCGCTGGGGTTGCAGGTCGGGGACCGTGTGGCGGTTTTACTGAATAACTCGCCGGAGGCTATCGAGAGCGTTTTCGCGGTCGAGAAGGCCGGTCTGGTTTACGTGGCGCTCAATGCGCGGCACACGTTGGCCGAGCAGATCGCGATTCTTGAGGACGCTGGCGCCACCCTGCTGGTTGCTGGGCCGGAGTTCCGGGAAATCGGTGAAGGTGTTCGCGACGGCGTCGCGAGTTTGCGTCATGTGATCGGACTTGATTGGCAGGCGCCGCAGATTCTGGATTACCGCGAACTGCTCGCTTCGATGCCGGACCATGCACCGAATGTCCAGGTCGCTGCGGATGCGTTGCTGCGGATCGCCTATACCTCGGGCACCACCGGCAAACCGAAGGGCGTTACTTACACGGTCAAGCGCTGGTACGAACGCCTGACCAACCACTTCTACGCCATGGAATACAGCCTGGGCGTGGACGATGCGATGTTGCATGTCGGTCCCTTGACCCATGCCGCCGGTGTCCATTTGCTGCCCTGCTATTTGCGTGGGGCGCGCAACGTGATCCTGGAGAAGTTCGAGCCACTGGAAACGCTGCGGCAAATCGATCGCCACTGCATCACGCAAATGATGTGCGTACCGACCATGCTCACGCGCTTGCTTGACACGCTCGACAGCGGTGTCGATGCCGATCTGTCGTCGCTCAAGTGCATTCATTACGGCACGGCGCCGACCTCCGTCGACCTGATCCGTCGGGCGATCACGCGGTTCGGTCCGGTGATGCGCCAGCAGTATGGAATGACCGAGGCGGTGCAGCCTCTGGCGGTGTTGTACCCGCACGAACACGTTGAAGAAAGTGCGCTGCGCTCCTGCGGCAAACCGACCGCGAATGTGCAGATCACTGTGCGCGATGCCAACGGCCAGGAGCTGGCACAAGGTGAAATCGGCGAGATCGCCATCGCCACCGACGGGATTGGTGAGGTGGCGTTCTGGCGCCGTCCCGACCTGGAAGCCGAAGCGATTCGCGATGGCTGGTATTACTCGGGCGACCTGGGCTACCTCGACGCGCAGGGCTTTCTTTATATCGTCGGGCGCAACAAGGACATGATCATTTCCGGTGGCTTCAACGTCTACGCACGGGAAGTCGAGGATGCGCTGGAAAGCCATCCGCAGGTGGTCGAAGTCGCGGTGCTGGGGTTGCCCGATGCGGAGTGGGGCGAGCGCATTGCAGCGTTTGTCGTGATCCGCGAAGGCGCAGCCGTCGACGGCGAAACGCTTGGCAATCACTGCACGGCGCTGATCGCGGGCTACAAAAAGCCGCGCCTGATCGAGTTCGTCGATGCGCTGCCACGCAATAACGCCGGCAAGGTCGTCAAAAACATTCTGCGCGATGGTTATCTCGCGCGCCTTGAGAGGAATGAATCATGAGCACGCCTGTTGCCCCTGAATGGTCGCTGGAGCTCGCCGACATTCGTGCACGTCGCGAAGTTGCCTATGCATTGGGTGGCCCGGAAGCGGTGGAAAAGCACCATGCCCAAGGCAAGCTCACGGCGCGTGAGCGCATTGGCCATCTGCTGGAAAGCGAAAGCTTTGAAGAGTTCGGCATCCTCGCCGGCGCCGTCAAGTACACGCCGGAAGGCAAGATTGCCTCCGCCACCCCGAGCACGGCGGTCGTCGGCGTGGGCACCATCGCACAACGGCGCACCGTGGTGGCGGCCGATGACTTCACCATTCGCGGCGGTTCGTCGGAAGCGGCGGTCGCTGAAAAGTGGATCTACGCCGATCGTTACGCCTGGGAATACAAGCTGCCGATCATCCGTATGATCGACAGTGCGGGCGGCAGTGTGAAGCTGCTCGACAAGCTCGGTCATACCAAGATTCCGGGTTACGCGCTGTTGCCGATCACTTCTCTGTTGGGCGCCGTGCCGGTGGTCGGCATTGCCCACGGTGCGTGCGCCGGTCTGGGTGCGTTGCGGGTTGCCGCCTCACACTTGTCGATCATGGTGCGTGGCCAGAGTCAGGTGTTCGCGGCCGGCCCACCGGTGGTGAAGCAGGCATTCGGTATTGATATCGACAAGAACGACCTCGGCGGTTATGACCAGGTGCATCGTCACAGCGGCATGATCAACTTGGCGGCCAACACCGACGCCGAGGCCCTGGATCTGGCCAAGCGTTTCCTGTCGTATCTGCCGGGCAATGTCTGGGAACAGCCGGCACGGGCAGCCGTGACCGACGCACCTGGTCGCCGCGACGCGTGGCTCAACGACGCGATCCCTCATGACCGGCGCAAGATTTTCAACCCGCACAAGATCCTCAAGTCGCTGGTCGACAAAGACAGTCTGTTCGAGATGTCCCCGGATTTCGGCGCGTCGACCATCACCGCGTTTGCCCGTATGAACGGCTATTCGGTCGGGATCATCTGCAACAACCCGCGCGTCGGCGGCGGTGCGCTGACCCGTGCGGCGGCGCTCAAGCAGACCCGCTTCATCGATCTGTGCGACACCTTTCATCTGCCGCTGATCTTCCTCGTCGACCAGCCGGGTGTCATGACCGGGCAAGAAGCCGAAATGCAGGGCACCTTGGGTGCCGCGATGCAGGCGGTGCATGCGATCGAGCAGGCCAGTGTGCCGGTCATCACCATCGTCCTGCGCCGCTGTGTCGGGCTCGCCGGCGCCATGGTCAGTCCGTGGCACGGTCCGACGGGCACGGCATTGCCGCACCGTTTTGCCTGGCCTTCGGCCCAGTGGGGTTCGATCCCGATCGAAGGTGGCGTCGCGGCGGCCTACAAGCAGGACATCGCCGCCGCCGAGGATCCGCTGGCACGGCGCAAGGAGCTGGAGGCCCATTACCAGGCCTTGGCGTCCCCCCTGCGCACGGCTGAGCGTTTTGGCGTGATTGACGTGATCGAGCCGGACAGTACGCGTCCGCTGCTGTGCAACTGGGTGGGTGACGCGTATCGCATCACCGCACTTTCCCTTGGGCCGAAGCGGCGGACCATGCGCTAGTCCTGGCAGGACGAGCGGCATCCAGCCTTACCTTCATAACAACAACTCAAAGGTACAGACGATGTTCTGGAAAAAGAGTCCTTGCGCCGTTTTGGCAACGTTGATGGTGATTCACCTGCTGGCTCAGGTGGACCGAAATATTCTGCTGGGCTTCGCTCCGCAAATCACCAGCGAGCTGGCGATCAATAACGCGCAGTACGGTTTCCTCGTCGGCGCGGTCTGGGTGCTGAGCTATGGCGTGATGGCGGTATTCCTCGGGGCGCTGGCGGATCGTCACAGCCGGCCACGGGTGATCGGCGCAGGGATGCTCGTCTGGAGCGCCTGCACGGTGGCCTCCGGTTTTGTCCAGAACTTCGAACAGATGGTGGTCGCACGCTTTCTGGTGGCCACCGGTGAAGCGGCATTGGTGCCCGCCGCCACGGCGTTGCTGATGGAGCTGTTCTCCGAGAAGCGTCGGGGCACTGCGGTGGGATTGTTCTACCTCGGCATTCCGCTGGGTATTGGTTGCAGCTTTTTGTTGGCGGGTACGCTGGGCGCCGCTCATGGCTGGCGCACAACGTTCTATGTGCTGGGTATCTGCGGGGTTGTCATCGGTTTACCGTTGATGTTGATGAGCGACAAACGCAGCAGCGATGCGGTGCAGGAGCGTGGCGCACCGCTCAAGACTCAGTTGGCCGAGGTGTTCGGTGAGCTGCGCAGCAACCGTGTCGTGCGTTACACCGTTATCGGTTTTGTGCTGGCGCACCTGGTCTATCCGGGCATTTCGTTCGCGCAACTCTGGATTGTGCGGGAGAAAGGGCTGGACCCGGCTCATATCGCCATGACCATGGGCGTCATGCAGATTGTTTTCGGCTCGTTGGGCGCGTTGGCCGGTGGCATTTTGAGTGATCGCCTGGCGCCTCGGTTCAAGGGCGGCCATGCCAGTGTGCTGATGTTGCTGATGCTGGTGTGCGCGCCGTTCATGATTGCCTACCGCCTGGTACCCGGCGATTCACCGCTGTTCTACGTGGGGATGGCCGTCGGCATTTTCATGTTGATGTCGCTTTACGGTTCCGCGACCACGGCGATTCAGGGAGCCGTCCCGGTGCGCATGCGTTCGACGGTCATGGGTTGCTCGATGCTCTTGCTGAACCTTTTTTCGGTGGCGCTCGGCACGTTCTTTGTGGGCTGGATCAGCGACGCGTTGACCGTGGCCGGGGTTGCCTCGCCGCTGACCCATGTGTTGCTGGTCAGCGACATTCTGGCGTTGGTGTTGGGCGGGTTTTTCTTTTTCATGGCCGCGCGTATCAAGCGTGAAAGCACCTGTGCAGCACCCGCCATGGGTATCAAGGTTTAACGTATGTCCAGATCCGCCGTCATTCAGTTTCAGTCGGTTGTCAGTCAGTACCTGCCGGGTGTCCTGGCCAGCATCGTGGTCGCTATTGCGGCGCGGTTTCTGGCGGACCAGTACCACGCGCCAGTGATGCTGTTGGCGCTTTTGCTCGGCATGGCCATGAACTTTCTGGCGGCGGGGCCGAGCAAACCGGGTATCGATTTCAGCGCCCGTGAAGTGCTGCGTGTCGGGGTTGCCTTGCTGGGCCTGCGCATCTCCCTCGAGCAGATCGTGGCGCTCGGTTGGCACCCGGTGCTGATCGTGGTCGTGTCGGTGGTGGTCACCATTGTGGTGTCCATGCTGGCGGCGCGGGCCCTGGGCTTCAACGTGTTGTTCGGCCTGTTGTCCGGCGGCGCCACGGCGATTTGCGGGGCGTCCGCGGCACTGGCATTGGCCGCCGCGCTGCCTGCCCATCATGCCAAGGAGCGCGCGACGCTGTTCACGGTCATTGGCGTGTCCGCGTTGTCGACCCTGGCGATGATTCTGTATCCGGTGATTGCCCGGGCGCTCGGTCTGGACCCGCTGCAAGCCGGGGTGTTTCTCGGCGCCACGATCCACGACGTCGCCCAAGTGGTCGGCGCCGGGTACAGCATGTCGCATGACATCGGCGACACCGCCACAGTGGTGAAACTGATGCGCATCGCCATGCTGCTGCCGGTCATCGTTTGTGCGGTGTTGATTACCCGTGCCCAGGGCGGGCAAGGGACCGGTAAGAAACCGCCCTTGTTGCCGTGGTTTGCCGTGGCCTTTATTGCCTTGGCGACGATCACCAGTCTGGGTTGGCTGCCTTCTGCGGTGCAGGCCCTGGGCAATCAATTGTCGAGTTGGTGCCTGGTGATCGCCATCAGTGCGCTGGGGATGAAAATCCAGTTGAAGGAACTGGCCACGGTGGGGCTCAAGCCCATTGTGTTGATGGTCGGTGAAACCGTGTTCTTGCTGGGGCTGGTGTTGCTGTTGATACGACTCGGAAGTTGAGTCTGGTCGTTCATTACCGAGGGGTGTGCTGACGCCGGCGGTAGTGAATGGATCACTTTGAATGAATCGAACGCTCCCCTGATGGGGCTAAGAGTGGTGAGCACTGTCGCGCCCGAATCGGGTGGCCACATGTTTTTTCATAAACATAAAAACAACAACAAAAAAAATCGGAGCCAATGTATGCGTATAAACAAAAAATCGGTGGTGAGTGTCTGGGAGCCAACTCTGCTGGCTTCGGCGTTGTTGGTCGCGGCGTGGCCGACGGCGCACGCCTTCGAATTCGACACCGGCAATGAAGACTGGACGGTGCGTTTCGACAACACGTTCAAGTTCAACTATGCCCAGCGGGTCGAAAGTCCCAACAGCAAGTTGGCGAACGCGTGGAACAACAACGACGGCAACCGTAACTTCTCCTCCGGAAGTGCGGTGGCCCAGCGTCTGGATGTGCTGTCCGAACTGGACGTGAGCTATAAAAAGAAGGCAGGTTTTCGCGTCAGTACCAACAGTTGGTACGACCATGCCTATGACAATGTCGGCAGTGACAACGCGGCCACCAACCAGATCAACAACGGGGTGCCGGATTCACGCCATATCAGCGGTTACGCCGATCGCTACTACAACGGGCCGTCGGCCGAGATCCTCGATGCCTTCGTCTTCGGCAGTACCGAAGTCGGCGAGGATTCGATCCTCAGCGGCAAGCTCGGCAAGCACACGCAATACTGGGGCGAAAGTGTCCTGGCCTTTGCCCACGGCAACAGCTACGGCCAGTCCGGCCTGGATATTTCCAAGGCCCTGGCGGTACCCGGCACCGAAGCCAAGGAACTGTTCATCCCGCGTAATCAACTGTCCGTGAACTTCACGGTCAACCCGGAGCTGACCCTCGGTGCACAATACTTCCTCGACTGGGACGCTTCGCGCCTGCCGGAGTCCGGTACCTATCTGGGCTTCAATGACGGCATCCAGAACGGCGGGCACAACCTGTCGCTGATCGGTGGCTTGAATCCGCGTTTTGGTACGCCTGGGCCGCTCGGTGCGAACCAGTTCCTGCGCTTGAGCAATGGCCATACCTTCACCCCGGACAAGCACGGAGACTTCGGTTTGATGGCCAAGTGGAGCCCGGAGTGGCTGGACGGCACGCTCGGTCTCTACTACCGCAAAACCTCCGACATTCTGCCCAACCTGGTGCTGCAGCCGACCGCTGTCGGTCCTGCCCAATTGATCTCCGGCAACATCGGCAGCTACAACCAGTTCTACGTCGATGACATCGACATCTATGGCATCAGCCTGTCGAAAAACGTCGGCGACGTCAGCGTCGGTTTCGACCTGAACTACCGCGAAAACATGCCCCTGGCCAGCGTACCAGGCACTGTCAGCCCGGCTGCGGCCGCCGCCAACGTGCCCGGCTTCATTGGCAGCTTCAACGGCGAGAACGGCGTGGCCCGCGGCAGCACCGTGCACGCGGTGCTTAACGGCCTGGCCACGTTTGGCAAGACACCGGTCTGGGACAGCTCTTCATTGCTGGTTGAGCTCGGGTACAGCCGCTGGCTGGACGTGACCGAGAACAAGCAACTGTTCAAGGGCGAAGACTGGTACCACGGCACCGACAAGGTCACGAAGGACAACTACATCCTCGGCGTCAACTTCAACCCGACCTGGTACCAGGTGTTTCCCGGCATCGATATGTACCTGCCGATGACCTACAACGTCGGCCTCAACGGCAACTCTGCCGTGCAACTGGGCGGTAATGAAGACTCCGGTAGTTATTCGGTTGGGGTCGGCATGGACGTGCACAACCAATACCGCTTCGACCTGAAATACGTGGACAACTTCGGTCCATTCGACACCTGCAGTTCGCCAGGCAACGCTGGCAGTCAAGGAGACGGCGCGGCACCGGGTGCCAACGGCCAGTACAACTGCGTACCCGGCCAGACCACCGCGTTCGGCGGAACCCCGGCCCAACTCAAGGATCGCGGGATGGTCACGGCCACCTTCAAGACCACTTTCTGATTTGCGATTGCTTAAAACCCAATCAGGAGAACGACAAAATGAAATGCATGCACAATCTGTTGACCGCCTCGGTTGCGCTGGCCTTCGCCGGCCTGGTCCAGGCCGCCGTACCTGCCGCCGACGCCGCCAAACTGGGGAGCAGCCTGACCGCCGTCGGCGCTGATAAAGCCGGGAACGCCGATGGCTCCATTCCGGCCTATACCGGCGGGCTGACCACTGCCCCGGCGGGTTTTAAAACGGGTGACACCTTCCGCCCCGATCCCTATGCCAACGAAAAGCCGCTGGTGGTGATCGATGGCAAGAATGTCGACCAGTACAAGGGGCAACTGACCGCCGTCACCGTCGAACTGGCCAAGCGTTTCCCGAGTTTTCGTGTTGACGTCTACCCGACCCACCGCAGCGTGGCGCTGCCACAAGGTGTGCTGGATAACACCTTGAAAAATGCCACCGGCGCCAAGTCGCTGGAAGGTGGCAATGCCATCGAGAACGTATTGCCTGGCGTGCCGTTCCCGATCCCGCAGTCGGGGGCTGAGGCCATGTGGAACCACCTGCTGCGTTATCAGGGCGTGGCCTATTCCACCAAATATGATTCCTGGAACGTCGACTCCTCCGGCACGCAGAGCCTGGCCACCAGCGGTGAGGTGGTCAACTCGTTTCCCATCTTCGAAGAGCCGAACAAGGTCATCGATGGCAAGGACACCTACTTTCAGACTCGCTTGTTCTACACCGGACCGGCACGTCGTGCGGGCGAGGCGATCCTGCTCAAGGACTCTGCCAATCCGCTGGAGCAGGCCCGTCGTGCCTGGCAGTACTTGCCAGGGCAGCGTCGCGTAAAACTGGCACCGACATTGGCCTATGACACGCCCAACCCGGGCACCGCAGGGTCGGGCACCTATGATGACGTGTATGTCTTCAACGGTGCGCTGGATCGCTATGACTGGAAACTGGTCGGCAAGCAGGAAATGATCGTGCCGTACAACGCCTACGCGCTGAGCTATCTGAAGGATCCGAAAGCCCTGACCACCCCGAACCACCTGGCGCCGCAATTCGTGCGCTGGGAGAAACATCGGGTGTGGGTGGTGGAGGGCACGCTCAAGGCCGGTGCCCGTCACGTCTACGCCAAGCGTCGCTTCTATCTGGATGAGGACAGCTGGGTGGCTCTGGCGTCTGACCAGTACGATGCCCGTGGCCAGTTGTACCGTGGTTCCTTCAGCTTCCTTTCGCAAAGCTACGATGCGACGACACCCAACACTACGCCGCACGTGATCTATGACCTGATTGGCGGGACCTACAACATCAATGGTTTGTCGGGCGCTTATGGCGGCATCAAATACATCGCGCCGCTCTCCAAGTCGCAGTGGTCGCCTGATGCGTTGGCCGGTAATGGCGTTCGCTAAGTAACGCACAACAAAAGTCTGGGCCGGCAGCGGTAGAGCGCCGGCTTCAGCTTTGGCAAGAGGACGCACCATGTGTTTATTCAAAACGCTTGCGCCGCTGATGCTGGTGGTATGGCAAACGCTTGCGCAAGCCTCAGGGTACGTTGATGTGCTGGACCTGCCCGCCAAGCCCAGTGCGTTGGCGGTGCGCAGCCCTTTGCTCGACGTTGCGAATGCCGGACAGCGTCTGGTCGCGGTCGGGCAGCGTGGCCACATTCTTTATTCCGACGATGCCGGCCAGCAATGGCAGCAGTCCAGCGTACCGGTCAGCAGCGACCTCAACGCTGTGTACTTTCCTTCCCCAGAACAAGGCTGGGCGGTGGGCAATGACGGCGTGATTCTGCACAGCAGCGACGCTGGCGTGACCTGGACAAAGCAATTGGACGGTCGTGAGATCGGCGCGTTGCTGATCAAACATTATGCGGCGCTGGCGAATGCCGAGCCGGCCAACGAACAATGGTCGCTGCGGGTTAGTGAAGGTCAGCGGCTGGTCGAGGAGGGTGCCGACAAACCCTTGCTTGACGTCTGGTTCGCCGACGACAAAGTCGGTTACGTGGTCGGTGTGTTCAACCTGATCTTGCGCACCGAAGACGGTGGCCAGAGCTGGACACCTTTTCAGGACCGCACCGACAACCCGCAGAACTTTCACTTG
>Ga0182005_1001246_pt1 | contig 10499 bp, 1 predicted proteins | sample Sormic07211103_1_FD_123021 | JGI IMG/M metagenome (GOLD analysis project Ga0182005, IMG submission 123021) | Rhizosphere microbial communities from Sorghum bicolor, Mead, Nebraska, USA - 072115-103_1 MetaG | ecosystem: Host-associated > Plants > Roots > Rhizosphere | place: USA: Nebraska...
AAGGGGATGTCTAACGCATGCCTTAAACAAGCGATAAAGAGCCAGGAGCAATTGCAGGGTAAGCTAAAGGTAACAGAGGATATTCAAGCCTATATTCAAACCAGAAGGAAGCTACTTCAGGAACAGCTAATTCAATATACCCAGTTTTCTAAAAATTTTAAAGGTTTAAGTAAGCAGGCTTATTACTACAAACAGCAATTGGAGGAATATAAATCAATATATGAAAGTCCCTCCAGGATTGAAAGGAAGGCTATAAATGAACTCCAGAAGCTACCTGCCTATAATGACTTCATTAAAAGTAATTCTATTATAGGTAACCTTTTTAATCTAGGCCAAGATTATAACAATACCCGAACTCTGGAAGGATTACAGGTGAGGACACAGGTAGAAGAAGTTGTTCAAAGCCGTATAGGCTCTGACCCCAATGCCCGCGCGGCGATAAGTCAACAAATGGAGCAAGCAAAAGATAAGTTGTCCGAGTTAAAAAACAAATTTCCTGAACTGAACAGTCCCGCGGACATGCCGGATTTTAAACCGAACCCAATGAAGACGAAACCTTTTCTTAAGCGTCTGGAATTTGGTGGGAATATTCAATTTCAGAAGAATAGTTCTTATTACCCAACGATAAGTGACATAGCCGGACAGGTAGGTTATAAGTTTAATAAGAATGCAATTATAGGATTTGGTCTTAGTTACAAATTGGGTTTAGGGACCGGTTGGAATCACATTGCGTTTTCTCACCAGGGAATTGGCATTCGCTCCTACATAGATCATAAAATAAAGGGGAGTTTCTACTTAACCGGGGGATACGAAAAGAACTATTTTCAGTCTTTTTCCCGTTTGGCTGAGCTTTATCATTTACACCATTGGACAGAAAGTGCGCTTCTTGGAATTTCCAGGAAGTACAAGATTAACGCTAAATTGAAAGGTAACCTTCAGGTATTATATGATTTTATCCCCCATAACAATTCAGTATCCAATCACATAAAAGTCCGTATCGGCTATAATTTTTAAATATTATATCTATGAAGTTCATTTCATTGTCATTGATGTTATCAATGCTGGTCTCATTATGTTTAGCCCAGACCAGCGCCCCGCCTATTGATTATGTAGCCGTAAGTTCAGTAGGACCAGAAGCCGCCAGTATCGGTAAATTCGGGAACATTCCCGTTGGCTTTGCAACGGGTGTTCCAAGTGTTTCGATACCAATAGATGTTTTGAATGTAGGGAGTATCAGCTTTCCTATTAATCTCGCCTATCATGCCGGAGGTATCCATGTGGACGAAGTTGCCAGCTGCGTGGGCTTGGGCTGGGCACTTGACGGGTATGGTGTTATTTCCCGAAATGTGGTCGGTTTACCTGACGAGTTAGATCAACATGGATATATTGACGCTCCGGAAGCAACTGATGTCGCGATGGCGGGAGGTACTTCGAGCGCCACCTATAAACAGTATATATTTAACGTCCATCAGGGGCTTTCGGAAGCAGAACCCGATGTTTTTCAATATAACTGCAATGGGCAATCAGGTAAGTTTATTTTTAGACACGACGGTTCTGTGATGCAAATTCCCTTTACCAACAATAAGATAACATTTGACGGTATCGGTTTTAAACTCGTTGATGCAAATGGCACACAGTATATTTTTGATCTGGCATTTACCACAACCAATGCTGGCGATAACTCAAATTACAAAACACAATGGCAACTGACTAAAATAGTAGATCAAAATACAGTTGATACCATTTTTTTCTCTTATGAATCTACTTGTAATACATCATATGAACAATTAGTGACCGCAACTCAATCCTTTGGAATGACCGGCGGGGAATGTGGTTTCCAGGAATTAAATGGAAATTATTTTTCCACTTTTTCAAGTGGTTTTGGTCCAGAGTCTAAAACGTATTATCAGAATATTTCCCACAATGATTCTTATTTAAAGGAAATTAAATGGAGGGGAGGTAAAATAACATTTGTGAATGTGTGTGGAAGGCAAGATGTTACCGGATCGGCAGAAAGATTGGATGAGGTTGATGTTTACTCAGAGACTAATAGTGTATACACACTGACCAAACGAATAAAGCTTTATCAGGGTTACTTCTTTAGCAATCCGCTGATTAATGTGACTGCTAATGAAAAATTTTACAGGTTGAGACTCGATTCAGTGGCTGTTTTGCCTGTTGGGACTTCTGATCAACCGATCACCTACCGGATGATATATGATACTACAGCCATTGCCCCGAGGGAAAGTCTGGTTATGGATCGCTGGGGATTTAATAATGGAAAGTTCACTGCCGGAGGTGTGATGGAGAAGCAATTTGCCATTTATGGGGGTGTTTATTATTCCTTTGGCGCTGCCAATAGAGACGCTGACTCGTTATATGGTCAGGCATGTATTTTAAAATCCATTCAGTATCCTACAAAAGGGAAAACTGTATTTGAATATGAACCTCATAGGTATAAAACCAGTTTTCCTAAACGTGAGGAGAAAAGTACTTATCTATATGTAACCGGCGGCGTGCAGCAATCGTTGACAAGTAATTTCACTGTTAGTGCCAATTCATATGGTTATACATGTACGCCTTACATATCTGCGATAAATACAAATCTGGTATCTGACAGGCCAATAATTGAAATTAAAGATCAGGCCACTAATCAGGTTGTCTTTAGTCATCAGGAAACACCTGCCAACGCCGGTTCTACAGGAACACCCTATCAACCTGGCCCCGGTGTTTTAAATCTCGTTGCCGGACATACCTACGTGATAAGTATTAATATTTACTCTAACAACAGCCAGGTAAATGCAAACGTTCTGGTTAACTGGGTCGATTCTCTGCCTAATGTACCAGAAGTCAAATTTGGCGGAGGACTAAGAGTAAAACGAATTACCAATTATGATTTAAGTGGGAAGTTTTTATCCAGGCAATTTTACGAATATGGAGATAGTGGTGAGGGGGTTGTCCTTACTCCTCAGTATTATCAAAACATCAATTTTGAAAAAGTTATCCGTCGGGTTGGTTGCCATGGTGGTGGGCTGGAGGCATTCTGTGTTGATGAAATTGAGACAGATCCAAATTTAAATCCGATAGGATATTCGCTCGTTTATTATTCCAATCCGGTATACCCCGTTACACAATTTTCAGGCAGCCCCGTTTTGTACAGGAAAGTTTCTGAGTACAATGTTGATTCGACTGGTAATGCAAACGGGAAAACTATCCATTATTTTCAGGTCTATCAGGACGGATCTACCTTAAATAATAATGGAGTGAATGATCAATTACCATCCGGGTTCTTTGTAAACGGAATTTATCTGATCAGCAACAACTGGAAGAATGGTTTTAAAACGGGCGAGGATGTTTATAAATATGTTTCTGGAAATTATATTCTGCAAAAGAGAAAGCGAATTACCTATTTGTCCGCCATGGAAGACCAACAGAACGTACTGAAAATTAAACCATGGTATAGTTCAAGTGGATGTGAAGAGTATAGTTCATTTCAGGTTTCAGTATATGCTGTGCCCATAACAACCGGAGCTATGCTCCCAATTATACAGAATGATACCATAAACGACGATTTTGGGTATCAGTTGGCAACTACTTCTACTTCAGCATATAATTACAATTTACTCCCCATATCAAGGCAAACAGTTAAAAGCAACGGCGATAGCAGCCTGGAATTATTGCAGTATCCTGATGATTTTTCAGCTACGGGCAATGTATATCAAAAAATGGTATCCCGAAATATCATCACGCCTTTGATAAAGTTTAGAAGACTGGTAAATGGAACTCAGATTTCAGCGGTCACCAAAAATTACAGTGACTTTTTGGGTAACTCAAATCTGCTTGTTCCATCAACACTGGAGACACAAAGTTCCATATACCCTTCAGAAGTAAGGGCAAGATTTAATCAGTATGATGGTTACGGAAACATCATCCAACAACAAAAGGATAGTGATTCATACCAATCCATTATACGAGACTATCGATCCACGCTACCGATCGCTATAGTTAATAATGCAGCGTTTGCAGATGTCGCCTATACAAGTTTTGAAGCAGATGGCGCTGGAAACTGGACAGGTATTGTTCAGTCCAATATAACGGCTGCCGCCACTGTAACCGGGGCCAAATGCTATACGTTGACAACGGCCGGGTTAACCAAAACAAGCCTTACATCAACTGCAACCTATATTGTCAGCTACTGGAGCAAAGGTGGTGCTTATACGGCAGCGGGAGCAGCTCCTGTTAAAACAGGTCCCTCCGTAACAAGAGGTGGTGTCACCTGGACATACTATGAACATCAGGTAAGCGGGGTAACGTCTCTTAAAGTTGCGGGCAGCGGTGGAATAGATGAATTACGACTGTATCCTTCAACTGCACAAATGGAGACTTACAGTTACTCGCCTGGTATAGGTATGACTTCTAAAACCGATGCCAGAGACCTCACATCCTACTATGAATATGATGGTTTAGGTCGCTTGAAACTAATCAGGGATAAGGACAATAACATCATCCAGACTTTACAGTATCATTTAGTACAATAATAACCCCGACAACTATGAATAAACTTTTTTATAGCCAAACTTTGCTTTGCCTATTGACCTTCATAGCTTTTTCTATGTGTGTTAAAGGGCAGAGAGGAAATATTTCGCCTGTATCACAACAAATATTTAGCGGAGCTACAGCTTTAACCATTAGTATAGGCGGACCCGACATTTCCGGATATAGTTATAAATGGCAGCGGTCATCTAACAATGTTGACTTTTATTTCATATCCGGTGAAACCGCTACATATTACAACCCCGGTGGTGCAACCCAAACCTGGTACTACAGGGTCTATTTTACGAACAATATCAATGGGAGTACAGATGTAAGTCCTGTTGCATCTGTTATCGTGGCTAATCATCTGGCTGCCGGGACTACAAGTCCCTCATCGTCTACAATCAACTACAATTCAAGTCCCGGTCAGCTTTCTAATTCCGGTGCAACTGGTGGAATTGGAACGTTACAATATCAGTGGCAGCAGAGCAGTGATGGAACTTCTTATTCTGATATAACAGGAGCGACGACGGTTAATTATTCCCCATCTGGATTAACTTCGACGACTTACTACCGGTTAAAAGCGACGAAGGGTTCTGAGGTCGTATATAGCAATGTTAGTCAGATCACAGTTTATCCTCAATTGATCGCCGGGACACTAACACCCGCCAGCCAATCGATTAATTTTAATACGACATTTGATACTTTAAGGTATTCCGCTCCTACCGGCGGTAATGGCACCTATTCTATTGTCTGGCAATCATCCAATAACAATACCAGCTGGGGAACCATAAATAGTACAATAGGTCTACTAAAATGGACTTCCGGACAACCAACTCAGACCACCTATTTTCGTGTCTGGACAAGTAGTAATGGCGTAGATGTATATAGTAACTCAGCGGTTGTAAATGTTTACCCTCAGCTAGTTTCGGGATCTGTCAGTCCTACAGCCACCAACATTAACTATAACACTACCACCTCCCTTACAGCCACAGCGCCGACAGGAGGCAATGGGTCTTTTACTTATCAATGGCAAAATTCCACCGATAACAGCACATGGACCAATGTATCCGGTGCAACTTCATTAACCTATGCTACGCCCAATCTGACAGCTACCAGATATTACAGGTTAGTCTCCACCAGCAATGGTGTATCGGTTACAAGTGCAGTCATTACCATTACAGTATATCCGCAGTTGACCAGTGTTTTATCCTGGCCAGGCAGCTATATTAACTATAATACCGCTCCGGGCCAGATTACCAACACCAGAAGTGGGGGCAATGGAACTTACACATATGTATGGCAACAGTCATCAGACAATGCCACATGGACAGATATTAGCGGTGCTACAAGTCAAAATTATTCCTCGCCTGCGTTGACAAGTAACAGATACTTCAGGGTGAATACCACCAGTAACGGCGTAACCGTTACCAGTAATGTTATTACCATAAATGTGTATCCTTTACTTATCCCTGGGACAATTTCTCCTTCTTCCGGAGAATATATCCAGGGTAATACGCCCGGCCTGATCTCAGGAACAAGCCCAGGCGGGGGAAATGGAACATATACCTATCAATGGTATAGTTCTACAGATGCGGGAACTACATGGAATACGATTAGCGGAGCTACTTCTCAGAATTATACTTCTCCGGCTTTGAACCTGACGACCTGGATCAAGAGGACGGTAACGAGCAATGGAGCGCCAGCAACTTCAAATACCGCTATATTTAAGGTTTATCCAGCCATTGTACCGGCTGACATCCCTACAGATACGCTCTTTTACACTTATGGACTTACGATCGTGTCAGCAGCTCCTACAGGTGGAACTGGTACCTATTTATACAATTGGCAGTCGTCCACTGATGCGACAACCTGGGTCAATATATCGGGTGCCACTTCATTGTCTTATGCAGTACCTGTAATCACAGCAAGGACTTTTTACAGGCTTAAAATAAATAGTTCCATCTTCGTCGCCTATAGTGATACGGTAACTGTCTTTACTGCATTCAATGGTGGAATAATTAGCATCAATACGGCTGCTATTGCCAGCGGTGGAAGCATTACCTTATCAGGAACACAAAATGCATCAGGAGGAATCTGTAGCAGTTATACCTACCAGTACCAAAGTTCCACAGATACTTATACCTGGAATAATATCAGTTCCACGACGGTATCCGGATTAACGGCTAATACATGGTTTAGAAGAATGGCAACCTGTACATCGAAAAGTGTTTCATCTAACGTAGTACAGGTAAAGGTCGTAAACACGACCTCTCAACTAGTTCCCAACACAGAAACCAGCGCTTCTGCAGGTACTCAGACAGCTATTGCTATGCCTGCATATACTGGCATGAATGCCGGTAATATGAATTATGTCCGGAAAAGGGTATTCACAAAGCCCCTTATCACTGACCAGGCTACAGCAGATGCGCAAACCTCCCCGACAGACGTTAAACAGGTTACTACCTATTTTGATGGTATCGGGCGAACAATTCAAACAGTTGCCAAACAAGCAACCCCAGATCTGGCCGATTTAATATCTACTAATTTTTACGATGCGTTTGGCAGGGAGCCACAGAAGTATTTGGATTATACGGATAGCCTGGGAACCGGAGACTTCAGAACAAATTCCAATACAAAGCAGCCAGGTTTCTATAATTCCCTTTACAACAATCAGGAAGGGTATTATTACGCCAATGCAGTCTATGAAGCATCCCCGTTGAACCGGACATTGGAAACCACTGCTCCCGGTAAGTCCTGGACAGGAAAAAGGGTTGGAGAAAGAGTAATAGAAAGGGTAAATACTGTCTATGATTCTGTGGTGATATGGAAAGTGAGTACCGATAGTGCAAGTGTACCTTATCGGAAAGGTTATTATCTCCCAGGTAGTCTGTCAGTAAATGAATCCATAGATGAAAATGCTATCCGGTCTATTCAATACAGCGATTTGGAGGGACACCTTTTGCTAGCCAAGACCCAGCTTTCCGATCAGCTACTGCCGGGATATACCGGATGGGCATCTACTTATTATGTCAATGACGATTTGGGCAGATTAAGATTTGTAATTACTCCAAAGGCTGTTGAAAGCATTAAAAGTAACTGGATAGTAACAGACTCCGTTGCCGCTGAACTATGCTTTCAATATAGATATGATGCCCGTGGCAGGAATATAATTAAAAAGATCCCCGGCGCAGATTCTGTTGAAGTTATTCATGATAAAAGAGACAGGGTAATTGCATCTCGAGATGGGAACCTGAAATCACTGGGTTTCTGGGAAGTCTATTATTACGATTCCCAGAACAGGGAAAGAATGCGAGGGCTGTATAACCTGCAATTAAGCCGCAAGGACTTATTGGATTCCATTTCGCGTTATGCTTTTAATCCACTGAATCCGTTCCCTTTTATTGATACCACAACTGTCATTAAGCAGGTATATACCTATTATGACGACTACAGCTTTTCCGGAGCAAGTGCTTATGCTACCACTGATTTAAGCAAGCCATTTGCCGGCGGAAATTTGTATGCAGAACCATTACCGGGTTCTTCTTCCAAACAAACAAGAGGTCTGGTTACCGGATCAAGACAACAGGTAGACTATGACGGGCAATTCCTGATGACCACTTTTTATTTCAATGATAAAGGTAGACAGATTGAGGAAATAGCTGAAAATACACAGGGAGGAAAAGATATTACCAATAGCCTTTATGATTTTAGCGGTAAAGTTGTAAGCACTTACCTCAGGCATACCAACCCTAAGAGTACTGCGACCCCGCAAACTACCCTGCTGACAATGAATCACTATGATCCGGGAGGAAGGATAGATTCTGTTAAAAAACGGATCAATGATAATCTCAATCTTCAACAAACGCTGGCTATCAATGACTACGATGAATTGGGGCGTTTAAATATTAAACGGCTAGGTGTTTCCTCTTCTGCTTTGGAGACATTGACCTACGAGTATAATATTCAAAATTGGCTGAGGGGTGTAAACCGGTCCTATGTGAATACATCTGGCAGCACAGCTAATTATTTTGGAGAGGATATCAGCTACGATTTCGGGTTTGATCAGAAGCAGGTAAATGGGAATATCTCAGGTGTAAAATGGAAAAGTCGCGCAGATGGCCTTGCGAGGGCATATGGCTTCAATTATGATAATTTAAGCCGGTTAACTCAGGCAAATTTTAATCAGCAGAATAGCGGTAGTGCAAACTGGACAAAGGATAAGATAGATTTTTCTGTCAATGGACTCACATATGATATTGCTGGCAATATCAATTCCATGAAACAGGTCGGAATGAATGGAACGGCTATTAAAACGGTGGATAGTTTAAAGTATGGGTATTTCAATTATAGTAATAAGTTAAGCTATGTTACCGATAAGCGAAATGATGCGCAGAGTATTTTAGGTGACTTTAAAGAGTCTGTCAATGATGAAAGCAGGGACTATTGGTATAATGCGGCAGGGAATTTATCAAAGGATAAGAATAAGAACATAGATAGCATCTCCTATAACCATATGAATCTTCCGTCAATTATAGAAGTGAAGAATAAGGGGAAGATATTCTACCAGTATGCGGGAGGAAGTGAGAAAGTGTCCAAACTGATGATAGATACGGCGGCACCTAAATATGTGTGGACACATTATGTTGGGGATATGGTCTATGAAGCAGGGGTAGATGGAATTGATACATTACGGTATATCCAGACAGAGGAAGGACGGATCAGGTTACTTTACAAGACAGGGCAACCGGTTGGTTATACGTATGATTACTTTGTAAAAGATCACTTAGGTAATGTAAGGGTTGTTTTAGGGACCAGATCAGATACGGCCATTTATGCAGCGACGATGGAAACTTCCGCTAGTGCAATTGAGAATGCCCTGTTTAGTAATATTAATACTACCCGTGTAGACACTCCATATCGATACCCTGTTGACAATACGACCAATCCAAATGCATTCGTCGCCAAACTAAATGCCGCAAACGGTTCCAAAATAGGACCTTCGCTGGTGTTGCGGGTGATGGCAGGGGATAGTATCGTAATTGCCTGTAAGGCGCTTTATAAGAATACAGGAACCAGTACGTCAGCTACAACATCTTCCAGTATGGTTACGTCGATACTTCAGGCATTCTCTTCCGGGGGAGTAAATGATGGTGTGCATGGAGCTACGGGGAGTACGTCGCCGATTTCTTTTTTAACTCCAGTGGTGTATGATAATTTAAAGAATAAAGATCCCAACCAGAATCTTTCAACATCACCAAAGGCCTATCTGAATTTTGCATCTTTTGATGACCAGTTTAACCTGGTGGATGAAAATTCCGGGGTTAGACAAGTGAAGGGGAGTGTTGATTCGTTAATCAGTTTGACGGTGAGTAAGTTTGCTGTTAATAAGATTGGATTTATTTATATTTATACTAGTAATGAGAGTGCCCAGGATGTTTATTTTGATAATCTGATAGTAACACATATCACAGGAAAGGTTTTAGAAGAGACTCATTATTACCCATTTGGGCTGACCATGGCGGGCATATCCAATAAGGCATTGAAGGGCCAGTTTTACCCTAATAATAACAAAAAGTATAATGGGATTGAGTTTAATGAGGATTTTGACCTGGATCAATATGATGCTTATTTTCGTACATTAGATCCGCAGATTGGTAGGTGGGCCCAAATTGATCCCAAAGCAAATAACCTTAAGTACTTGTCGCCTTATCTTGCCGTGGATAATAACCCAATTCTAAATGTCGATCCTTTGGGCGATTTTAGAACGAGATTTGGCGCTTGGATTTACTCTTTTTTTAATGGTGGAGGTATAGTTCATAGGAATGAATTCGGTGAATATTATTTAGCAAAAACAAGTTTTTCCAAAGATGTCGACGGTGTTTTTAACCTAACATCAAGTATTTACTACGGAGAAGGCCGAAATAAATACAGTTCAGCGGGTGAAGACTTTGAAGATTTACAAT
>Ga0182005_1001247_pt1 | contig 10494 bp, 5 predicted proteins | sample Sormic07211103_1_FD_123021 | JGI IMG/M metagenome (GOLD analysis project Ga0182005, IMG submission 123021) | Rhizosphere microbial communities from Sorghum bicolor, Mead, Nebraska, USA - 072115-103_1 MetaG | ecosystem: Host-associated > Plants > Roots > Rhizosphere | place: USA: Nebraska...
CGAGGCCATGCGGTGATCCCACGGAACATGGTGGAACCACAACAGGAGCGGCTCCGGCACCCGCGCCAGGTCGCCGTACACGGCGGCCACCTCGGGGGCGTACTGGGCCACCGCGTTGCTGCCGCGCGCGGTGCGATCGAAGCCGATCCCATCGCGGTCGGCGCGGTGGTAGTACACGGCAGTCCAGTCCGCGCGCGGACCGCCGTCCACCCAGGGGCCGGGCCCGTAATGGTGCCCGCGCGCCATCAGGTGGTGCAGGCCCAGTGGCGTCATGTAGTTCACCGCGGCTTCGCGCGAGACCATCATCATGTCGACGATGGACGCCACCACCGCGGGATCCGGCGCGAACGTCATTTCTGCCCAGTCCGCCGCGATGTCGCGGGCGGACTGGTCCGGATTCCAGGCGAGACGGCCGAAGGCGTACCAGTTGGCCTGGTCGAAGTGCGACCCACTCCAGGTGCGATCGCTGCCGATGTTGGCCACGCCGGCGATGCCGGTCAGGCGCTGCGCGACCGTGGCGCCCGCGCCGCGTGCGTGGGTATCGGACTGCAGCACCTCCTCGTACAGCGGCCCCAGGTACACCAGATGCGTGGCGAAGCCGAGATACTCCTTGGTGATCTGGACCTCCATCATCAGCGGCGTGCGTCGCATGGCCCCGAACAGGGGATGGAACGGCTCGCGCGGCTGGAAGTCGATGGGCCCGTTCTTCACCTGCACGATCACGTTCTGGCGGAAATCACCGTCCAGGCTGGCGAATTCGGTGTAGGCCTGCGTGGCGCGGTCCTCGGGCACCTCATGCGCGTAGACGAAGGCGCGCCACATCACCACGCCGCCATGCGGTGCCAGCGCGTCAGCCAGCAGATTGGCACCGTCCGCGTGCGAGCGGCCATAGTCCTGCGGTCCGGGCTGTCCTTCCGAATTGGCCTTGACCAGGAAGCCGCCGAAATCCGGAATGTGCGCGTAGATCTCGTCAGCCTTGTCGCGCCACCAACGTTGCACGTCCGGGTCGAGCGGATCGGCGGTTTTCAGCCCGCCCAGCTCGATGGGGGCGCTGAAGCGCGCGCTCAGGTACACGCGGATGCCGTAGGGCCGGAACATGTCCGCCAGCGCGGCGGCTTTGATGAGATAGGCCGGCGCAAGGCTCTGCGCGCTCGCGTTTACATTGTTCAGCACCGTGCCGTTGAGGCCGAGCGAGGCGTTGGCACGCGCATAGTCCGTATAGCGTGGGTCGCGCCACTCCGGCAGGGTCTGCCAGTCCCACAGCGAACGGCCGGCATAGCCGCGCTCGACGTAGCCGTCCAGGTTGTCCCAGTGGTCGAGCATGCGCAGCCGGAGCCGTGGCGATTCGCGAACCTCGAGGGCATCGAGTGACGCACCGGTCTGCAGCAGTCGCAGCAGATGGAACACGCCATACAGCACCCCGATATCCTGGCGTGCGGCCACCAGCAGTACGTCGCGCCCGCCGATGTGCGCACGCCTGAGCAGGTAGCCGTCGTCGCCGAGTGATTCCATCTCCCTGCGGAGCGGAGCGATCACGGCCGACGAATCGGGAGTGCCAAGCACCACGCTGGGGTCCGCGCTGGGCGCGATCTGCATCCGCGGCGCGCGACCCAGCAGGCCGGTCAGGCCACGCACAAGTTCCTCGCGTGCGGCACGCTGCGTCGGGGTCTGATCGGGGGCCATGATCCCGCCCAGCTGGGTCCGGTAGTCGGCCGCGAGGGCAGGTTCCAGCGGTGCGTAGCGCAGCCAGAGTGCGTAGCCGTCCTCTGCGCGAACGCTGCCTGCGCAGGCGAAAAGTGCCACGGCCACACCCAGCATCCAGTGACACCGCTCGACATTCCGGCGCAGCAGCAGTGTCGCCAGCAAACCTTGTAAGCTGCGGACGTGCCCGCCTCGCGGCAGCGTCACAAAGAAGAAAGGCAACACGCATTGGACAAGCCGAAGAAATCGGTCCGCCGCAAAACCAGCGGCGTGACGATCGACGAGGTGGCTGCCCTGGCCGGGGTCTCGCCGATGACCGTGTCGCGCGCGATCAACCAGGGCAAGGTGCGCGATGTTACGCGCGAACGGGTGATGCGCGCGGTGCGCGAACTGGGCTACACGCCCAACCTGGCCGCGAGTTCGCTGGCGGCGGCGCAGCACACGCGGATCGCGCTGATCTACACCAATCCCAGCGGCGCCTACCTGCGGGAGCTGCTGGTGGGCCTGCTGCGTGTCGCGTCCAGTGCGGCCATCCAGCTGGTCATCCATTACTGGGACAACTTCGACCCCGAGGCCGAGCGCAGCGCTGCGCGTGCCTTGGGCGGACGCGTGGATGGCGTCATCCTGCCGCCCCCGCTGTGCGAGTCGCAGGCGGCCGTGACCGAACTGGTCAGCGCCGGCATTCCGGTGGTCGCGATCGCGTCGGGGCACCTGAGAGACGATCTTTCCTGCGTCCGCATCGACGACTTCCACGCGGGCAAGGAGATGGCCGAACACCTGATCCAGCACGGACACCGTCGGATCGGCTTCATCCGCGGCCGCAGCGACCTCAGTGCGAGCGCGCGACGCTACGACGGCTTTGCCACCGCCCTGCACGAGGCAGGGCTGAGGGTCGAGCCCTGCCTCGTCGAACAGGGGGATTACACCTACCGTTCCGGGCTTGCCGCCGCCGAGAAGCTGCTGTCCCAGCGTCGGCCGCCGACGGCCATCTTTGCCAGCAACGACGACATGGCCGCAGCGGCCATCTCCGTTGCACACCGACGTGGCCTCGAGGTGCCCCGCGACCTGTCGGTGGTGGGCTTCGATGACACGTCGGCGGCAACGACCGTCTGGCCCGAGCTCACCACCCTCCATCAACCCATCGCCGCGATGGCCGACGCCGCCATCGATATCCTGTTGCGCACCATCCGCCGCAAGGGCGATGACACGCGCGCGTTGACCGATCACGTCATGCCGCACCGGCTGGTGGTGCGCGGCTCGGTCGCGCGCCCGCCCAAGCGCTGAGGGCGGAAGCTGCATCGTCACGCGCCGGGGCATGCGATGGTGGCCTCCGCTTCGTTCAAGGCGCCCAGGGCCACGTGTGACACCGAGAGCGTCATTGCGCCTGCCGTCCCGATCGACCAGGGGCGGTCCAGCTTGCCGACCTGCGCACCTGCCGCCGCCAGGCACTTCAAGGGCACGCCCACGCGGGTCCATTGGCCCACGGGCAGCTTTGCCAGCGCCGGCCCGAGCGCGACGCGTGCCGAACAGCCCGGGCCGCAGCCCACCGACAACCACGCCTCGCCCCGGGGTGCGGCGTCGACGCGCAGCGTGGTCAACAGCATCAGGTCGCCGTTGCTCTCGCGCTGCAGGTCCAGCGGCGTGTGCGACTGCAGCGCGACGATTGCCTCCCCCTTGCCCGACCACGCGAGACGGCGGCCATCTTCCTGTGCCAGGTGATCCACGCCGGTGACCTTCAGCAGGTCGCCCTCGAGGGATTCCGGCACCCGGGTGACGGTCACCCCCTGCCCTGTGCTGTCCTCCAGGCGCAGGGCCATGCCGGCGCCCGCATCGCCACGCGCGAAGAACACACCGGCCGCTCCCTCGTTGCCGGTGACACCGGAGGCCTCCGGCAGCGCGGCCAGATCGCCGTTGTCCTGGTAAGTCAGGCCGAAGCCGAACGCGAACAGGGGGTTGTAGTCCTTCTGACCGACATTGTTGGCGTACTGCGTCGCGGTGCGCGGCCAACTGAAGCTCAGTTTGCCCTTGAAGTCGTGCTGCACGCTGCCATCCGGCCTGCCCAGCAGTACGTCGGCGATACCGGCGCCTTCCGAACCGGGCAGCCAGGCCGCCACGAAGGCATCGGCGGCATTGATCTCACGGTTCACCCAGAGCGGGCGTCCGCTGAGGAACACCGCGATCACGGGGATGCCGTCGGCCTTGAGCCGCTTGATCAACGCGAGATCCGCGTCGTCGCCGGGCTTGTAGGCCAGGGTGGGCAGGTCGCCCTGGAACTCCGCATAGGGGTTCTCGCCGAACACCACCACGGCCACATCCGGTTTCGTGACGTAAGCGCCATCCACCGCCAACTGGGCTTCGCCGCCAGCGGCCTTGGCCTGCTGCGCGATGCCTTCGTAGATCGTATCCGCGTTCGGGAAGTCCTTGCGGGTGGTGCCGGTGCCCTGCCAGTTCAGCGTCCAGCCGCCCGCCTGTTTGCCCACGTCGTTGGCGCCGTCACCGGCCACCAGGATGCGTTGCTTCGGCGACAGCGGCAGCACGCCGCCCTGGTTCTTCAGCAGCACCAGCGATTCGCGTACCGCCTGGCGCGCGACCTGACGGTGTTCCGGCGCACCGACGAGGGCGAACTGCCCACCGACCGCGCGCGACGACGGCTTGCCCGCCTCGAACAGGCCCAGGCGCATCTTGACCCGCAGGATGCGACGCACTGCGTCGTCCAGGCGTTGCTGGGGAAGCGTGCCGTCCTTTACCGCGGCCAGCGTGGTCTCGTAGAAGCCCTTCCAGCTGTCCGACGCCATGGCCATGTCCAGGCCGGCATTGATCGTGGCCGGGCAGTCGGTGGTGGTGCAGCCCTTGACCTGCCCGTGGCCGTTCCAGTCGCCCACCACGAAACCACCGAAGTGCATGCGCCCCTTCAGCGCATCGGTCAGGTACGGCTTGTTGCCGTGCATCTTCTCGCCGTTGACGCTGTTGAAGGACGCCATCACCGTCTGCGCGCCCGCCGCGATGGCGGGCGGATAGCCGGCCGCGTGGATGCGCACCAGCTCGGCCTCGCTGATCCGGGTATCGCCCTGATCCTTGCCGTCGGTGGTGCCGCCATCACCGAGGAAGTGCTTGACCGACGCAATGACATGGCGACCGTCGAGGAAGCCGGGCGAGCCCACCTTGCCCTGCAGGCCCTCGACCATCGCGCCGGCATAGCTGGCCACCACCTCGGGCGATTCAGAGTACCCCTCGTAGGTACGCCCCCAGCGGTCGTCCTGCGGTACCGCCACGGTCGGCGCGAACGCCCACTCCATCCCGGTCGCACGGGTTTCCAGCGCGGTGATCTCGCCGATGCGGCGCAGCAGGTCCGGATTGCGGGTCGCGCCCAGGCCGATGTTGTGCGGGAACAGGGTCGCGCCGGTGATGTTGCTCTGCCCGTGGACCGCGTCGATGCCGAACAGCACCGGAATCGCCTTGCCGCCCTGCGAGGTGTCCATCGAGGCCGCGTAGAACGCATCGGCCAGCGCCAGCCATTCGGCCGGCGAGGCATCGTAGCGGCCACCGGGGTCGGAATTGCCGCCCGCGAGGATCGAGCCGAGCCGGTAGGTGCGCAGGTCCTCCGGCGTGATGCTGGCGATGTCGCCCTGCACCAGCTGACCCACCTTTTCCTCCACTGTCATGGTGTCCATCAGGTCGGTGATCCGCTTCTCCAGCGCGGCATCCTGGGGCAGCGGCCAGGCCACCTGCGGCCACGGATCTGGATCGGCCGCCGCCGGTGCAGCGGCCTTGTCATCCTTCCCGCAGGCAGCCAGCGCCCCGATCAGCGCGGCCAGCAGCACGCCACGGCGGACGTGGGTAAGGTGTCGATTCGTCATCGTGTTCATCCTTCCATCTGCTCCAGTTCCTTGCCCTTGGTTTCGTGCACATACCTGAGCACGAAGAAGACCGAGATGACGGCCGACGCCAGGTAGAGGCTGTAGGTCGCCGCGAGTCCGATGGCGGCCAACAGAATGGGGAAGGTCACCGTGACGGCGAAGTTCGCGGTCCACTGCGCCGCCCCCGCCACGGCCAGTGCCGAGCCGCGGATCTGGTTGGGGAACATCTCGCCCAGCATCACCCACATCACCGGGCCCCATGAGAGATTGAAGAACACCACGTAGGCATTGGCCGCCACCAGCGCCAGCGTGCCCATGTTCCCGGGCAGCTGCAGGCGCCCATCGACCAGCGAGCCACTGGCGAAGGCAACCACCAGCAGCGCCAACGACACCGCCATGCCGGCCGAGCCGACCCATAGCAGCGGCTTGCGCCCGATGCGGTCGATCAGCAGCACGGTGACGATGCAGGCGCCGATGCTGAGCGCACCGGACAGCACGTTGATCAGCAGTGCGTCGTTCTCGGAAAAGCCGACCGCCTGCCAGAGCACGGCGCCGTAGTAGAACACCACGTTGATGCCGACCAGCTGCTGGAAAATGGCCAGGCCGATGCCGACCCAGACAATCGGCCGCATCCTGCCGGTGGCCTTGCTGCGGAGATCCGACAGCCGCGGGCGATGGTGGTCAGTCGACAGCGAGGCGTCGATCTCGGCCAGCTTGGCCTGCGCCTCGGCACCGCCGAACAGTCGCGTCAGCACGTGCAGCGCCTCGTCCTTGCGGCGCTTCACCACCAGGTAGCGTGGGCTCTCCGGAATGGTCAGCAGAAGCGCCAGGAACAGCAGCGAGGGTGCCGCCTGCATCCAGAACATCCAGCGCCACGCTGCATACCCGCCCCACAGCGGCTCGGTCGAGGCGCCGGCGGTGGCGGCCAACAGATAGTTGGACAGGAAGGCGACGGTGAGCCCGCTGATGATGGCGATCTGCTGGACTGTCGCGAGGCGGCCGCGGTAACGCGCCGGCGCAACTTCGGCGATGTACGCCGGCGAGATCACGCTGGCCGCACCCACCGCAAAGCCGCCCATCACCCGCGCGATGATGAACAGGGTCGAGGACGCTGCCGCACCCGCCCCGAGCGCCGACAGCAGGAACAACACCGCCGAGACGATCAGCACGTTGCGGCGTCCCAGCCGGTCGGACAGCCGGCCGGCGCTGAAGGCACCGATGGCGCAGCCCAACAGCATCGAGGCGATCTCGAAGCCCTGCATCCACTCGCCGGAGCGGAACGTCTGGTGCAACCCGTCCTGGGTACCGTTGATCACGCCGCTGTCGAACCCGAACAGGAATCCGCCAATCGTCGCCACCACGCTGATCAATACGATCAGCCGGGTGTTCTCCCCTCCGCTCACTGCCTGGTTCATTGCCCTGCCCCTCCCCGGTTCGGTGTCATCGCTGCAAGCTGGCGCACTCAGCGCAGCAGGTACTGGTTGAGCAGGTTCTCGTAGCGTTCCTGCTTGCCGCTGGTCTGGCTGGGCTCCCCCCCCTTGGCACCGAGCGCGGCCAGGTCCGTGAGGCTGAGCGCACCTTGCGCGAACTGCTTGCCGGCACCGGTGTCGAAGCTGGCGTAGCGCGCCTTGCGCCACTGCTCCAGCGGCGAGTCGTTGAGCAGCGCGTGGGCCACTTCCAGCCCGCGTGCGAACGCGTCCATGCCGCCGATGTGGGCGATGAACAGGTCTTCCAGGTCGGTGGATTCGCGACGCAGCTTGGCGTCGAAGTTCAGGCCGCCCTCCAACCCGCCCTGCCGCAGGACGACCAGCATCGCGCCCACGGTGTCGTAGAGGTCGGTCGGGAACTGATCCGTATCCCAGCCGTTCTGCGCGTTGCCGCGGTTGGCGTCGATGCTGCCCAGCAGACCGTGGTCCGAGGCGACCTGCAGATCGTGCTCGAAGGTGTGGCCGGAGAGCGTGGCGTGGTTCGCCTCGATGTTGAGCTTGAAGTCCTTGTGCAGGCCATGCTCCTTCAGGAAGCCCGCCACGGTTGCGCTGTCGAAGTCGTACTGGTGCTTCATCGGCTCCATCGGCTTGGGTTCGATCAGGAAGTTGCCCTTCAGGCCGATGCTGCGGCCATAGTCGCGCGCCATCGTGAGGAACCGCGCGAAGTGATCGATCTCGCGCTTCATCTGCGTGTTGGCCAGCGAGGCATAGCCTTCGCGGCCACCCCAGAACACATAGTGTTCGCCGCCCAGCTCAACCGTCGCTTCCAGGGCGGCCTTCACCTGCACGGCGGCGCGCGCCACCACGGCGAAATCCGGATTGGTGGACGCACCATTCATGTAACGCGGGTGCGAGAACAGGTTGGCCGTGCCCCACAGCAGCTTCATGCCGGTCGCATCCTGCCGGGCCTTTGCCAGGCCCACCATGTGCTTCAGGTTCTTCTCGTACTCGCCGGCATCGTCCGCATCCGGTGCCAGGTCGATATCGTGGAAGCACCAGTACGGCACGCCGAGCTTGGTGAAGAACTCGAACGCCGCGTCCACTTTCGCCTCGGCAGTCGCCATCGGCGAGGCGGCTTCCCACGGGAAACTGCGGGTGCCCGGACCGAACGGATCATGCCCGGCGTTGCAGAAGGTGTGCCAGTAGCAGGCCGCGAAGCGCAGATGCTCCTGCATGGTCTTGCCACCGATGACCTTGTCCGCGTCATAGACCTTGAACGCGAGCGGATTGTCCGAGCCCCGGCCTTCGAAGGGGATGCGGCCGATGCCGGGGAAGTACTCCGTGGCGCCGATGAAGGGTTGATTGCTCATGGTGCGTCTTCCTGTCGTTGTGCGAGGTGGTGCATAAAGGGATCAGCCGCGATACAGCGGCGTGAGGGCGTCGAGGTGTCGCAGGAAACGTGCATAGGCCGTGGCATAGGCGTGCGTACGCATCGGATCCGGGTGAGCGGACTGCAGCGGATCGACCGCCACGTGCCGGTCCGCGATGTCGGCGATGGAGGCGGCGTCACCGCGCGCGTGGCCCAGCGCCCACAGGGCCTGCAATGCCGCACCGAAGGCCGCCCCCTCGGACTGGGTCGGCACGTCCACCGGGAGGCCGAAGACATCGGCCACCATCTGCCGCCACTGCGCGCTGTTGCTGCCGCCACCAGTCAGCACGATGCGGTCGAATTGCATGCCCGCGCGGACGAACGCGTCGTATCCATACTTCAGGCTGTAGGTGGCACCTTCCATGGCCGCGCGATAGAGGTGCGCCGGGGTCATGTTCGTCGTGTCCAGACCCGCGAGGACTCCCTTGCCCAGCGGCAGGTCCGGCGTGCGTTCGCCATTGAGGAACGGCAGCATCACCAGGCCGTCGGCACCGGGCGAGGTCGTCCGCAGGTGCCCATCGCCATCGCGGGTGCTGAAGCCGAAGGCGGCGGCGACCTGTTCGGTCACCACGGTGCAGTTCATCGTGCAGATCAACGGCAGCCAGCCACCGGTGGACGAGCAGAACGCGGCCCAGGCGCCGTCCGGATCGACCACGGGCGTGTCCGAGTAAGCGAACAAGGTGCCGGAGGTGCCGAGGCTCATCGCCAGGCGACCGGGCACGACGCAGCCGGTACCGATGGCCGCCATCATGTTGTCGCCCCCGCCAACGGCAACCTTCACCGTCCCGGGCAGCCCCAACAGGCCCGCCGTGGCCGGATCGATATCGAACAGTTCGTCGGGCGCGGCGATGCGCGGCAGGCAGAGAGCCAGGTCGCGCTCCGGATCGGTCGCGCGCAACAGCTCGGCCGACCAGGTGCGGGTACGCACGTCCAGCCAGCCCGTGCCCGACGCATCGCCATATTCGCAGAAGCGTTGCCCGGTCAGCACGAAATTGAGGTAGTCGTGCGGCAGCAGGATCGTGGCGAGCCGGGCGTAGGCATCGGGCCGGTGCGCCTTCGTCCAGGGCAGCTTGGACGCGGTGTAACCGGTCAGGATGGGGTTGCCGGCCAGCGTGATCGTGCGCGCTGGTCCGCCGAGTGCGTCCATGATCTGCACACACTCGGCCGAGGTGCTGGTGTCGCACCACAGCTTGGCCGGCGCCAGCACCTCCCCCGCGGCGTCGACCGGAACGAAGCCGTGCTGTTGCCCCGAGACCGCCAGCGCGGAGATGCGGGATCGAACCGGGGCATCGATCGCACGGAAGCAGGCCTGAAGGGCTGCGACCCACGCGGCCGGCTGCTGCTCACGGCTGCCATCGGCGGCGGACGCCAGGTCCAGGGGCGCGCTCGCGCTGGCAATGAGCTGCCGCCCGACAGGGTCGTACACCACGACTTTCAGACTCTGTGTCCCTGCATCGATTCCTGCAACCAGATCCATCTATCTCGTCCCGTGGGTGTATGGAGGTAGCGCTACCATTTCTGTGCAGCAGCGTGCTGCCCTGCTAGGCCAGGGCTGGAGCCCGTGGCCAGACGTCCTGCGCTGCCCTGCAGTAGCGCTCGATGAACGCTGCCTGCGACGGCATCGTCGCGACTGCCTGCTCCACCGGCTGGCGGAGCCGCATCAACAGCGTGCGCAGGTCCGCGTCGCTGATGGCAGCGGCAAGCGGGTGCGTAGGTCCCGGCTGGATCCCCTGCCCCATCAGCACGCTCGTCCAGGAGTCCACCCGGAACAACTCGCCGGGGTCCTGCCAGGCATGCGCACGTTCGCGCCAGGCGCGCAGCCGGACCGCAAGCGATTCCGGCAGTTCCATCTCACGACAGGCCTTCCACATCGGCTCGTCGCGCTGGTTGGCGTGGTAGTGCAGGATGATGAAGTCGCGCACGTGCTCCATTTCCTGGCGGCTGACCTCGTTGTACAGGTCCGTCAGCGCCGGGCTGATGCCGTCGAACGGGAACAGCTGGATCAGGCGCACCACGGCACTGATGGTCAGGTGGATGCTGGTCGACTCCAGCGGCTCGATGAAGCCACTGGCGAGCCCCA
>Ga0182005_1001248_pt1 | contig 10492 bp, 10 predicted proteins | sample Sormic07211103_1_FD_123021 | JGI IMG/M metagenome (GOLD analysis project Ga0182005, IMG submission 123021) | Rhizosphere microbial communities from Sorghum bicolor, Mead, Nebraska, USA - 072115-103_1 MetaG | ecosystem: Host-associated > Plants > Roots > Rhizosphere | place: USA: Nebraska...
GCCCGGCTCGATGCTGCCGACGATCAGTTCCTGGCCATCGGGGCCGTACAGCACCTTGTACAGGCGCCCGCGCACCAGCACGCCAAGGAAGCTGCTCGGGTCGTGCTTGAAGAACAGCACGGCACCGGGCGCCAACTCGCATTCGCTGGCGTGCGCGAGCAGATGGTCGAGCACGGCGGCGGGCAGTTCGTGGAACAGCGCCGAGCGCTCCAGCAGGTGCCGATGGCCGCCGCTGGCCACGCGCGCCTGCGGCGCATCACCGGCATGGGCCGCGGCGACGATGTCTGCGGGTTCCGGATTGGCGACTGCAGGAAAGTCCATACGCCCCCTTTCTCGGACGCCGCGTTGCGCGACGTCCGGCGTCGGCCGCACCCGGCCATGGCAGGCGGCCGAGGCGCATGCCGGGCATGGGCGGTCGTGACGGAAGCCGCGCCTTGCGCTTCCGATGAAAGTGCCGCTCCGCGCGAACGCGGAACGGGATCGACGGCGCCGGAGAGGAACGGCGGTACCTGCCAGGTACGCCGTTCCGGATGCCGGCGCGCGCGAACTCAGCCCAGACCGGCCGGCGTGCTGCTGCCCTTGAACGCCTGCAGCACGGTCATCAGGCTGGTCAGGTTGTCGGACACGCCGGTCTGCGCAATCTTCTCCGACGCCCCCGCCGCGGCGGTGGTGTCCAGGCTGTAGATCTGCATGACGCCCTGGTTGTTGGCCGCCTGCGCCAGCGTGTTCTGCTGCTGCTGGGACGCGACCGCGTTCTCGTACAGGATGCCGCTGGAGTGCGCCAGGCTCTGGTAGATCGAGCCCATGGCGAAGGCCGGCGCCTCGCCGATGACCTTGACGTTGGACTGGGTGACGGCATCGGTGATCTGGTTGTTGACTGCGGTGGGATAAGCCATGAAACGCTCCTCGATAGGAAAGGAATAGCAGACTCGCGCCCCGCGCTACCGTCGCCGCGCTATGGAGACGGCAAGCGGGCCGACGCTTACTTGAACGCGTTGAGCACGGTCAGCAGGCTGGTGAGGTTGTCGGAGACACCGGTCTGCGCGACCTTCTCGGTGGCGCCGGCGGCGGCGGTGGTATCCAGGCTGTAGATCTGCATCACGCCCTGGTTGGCCGCGGCCTGCGCCAGCGTGTTCTGCTGCTGCTGCGCCGAGACGGCGTTCTCGAACAGGATGCCGGTCGAGTGCGCCATGCTCTGGTAGATCGACGCCATCGCAAAGGCCGGCGCTTCGCCGATGACCTTGACGTTGGACTGGGTGACCGCATCGGTGATCTGGTCGTTGACGGCGGTTGGAAATGCCATGTGTTCGCTCCTGGGTTGGCGTACGGCCCACGCCGTACGATCACTGAAAACGGCGCAGTGCACGGACTGTGAAACCAGGCGCCGCACTTGTCTCGCTGTTCCACCGGGTTTGGCGCAGGCCGGCAGGGTCGCCGGCAAACACCTGCGCCGTCGTGCCGAATCGGCGACGGCGACGGCGGCGCTAGCGCGAGCGAACTGCATGGCCTGCGGTACCGCCGCCCTTGCCGCTGCATCGCCTGTCTCGCGACGGCGGGTATCGCCACGTGCGCTTGGCGTCATGGCAGCGGCTGCCTACGGCAGGCGCATGCGATGCCCACAGACGGCTACCGAGGTATCGCATTCGGCAGCCCATGCAATGCCGACCTGTGCGTCATCGATCGGTCCCATCGCCGTATCGCCACTGCTGCGGCAGCTATGTGCGCAGGCGCATCCGGCACGAATTGCGCAGCACATACCGCAGCATTGCCGCCGCCGCATCACCGCACCGCCACACCGCAGATACGCAAACACGCACGGCCGCGCACATCCGCCGACGAAGCGGACATGCACGGCCATGCGCGTTCGGATGGATCAGCCCGAAGCGGGCGTTGCCGGGGTATTTTCGCCCGCCTCCGCCGACGGCGGCGCATCGACCAATCCGACCGCGCGCGCCGCGTCCACCACCGCCTGCATCTGTTGCGCCAGGTTGCCGAACTCGCGATCGAAGCAGGCCTGCACTTCCTTGCGTACCAGGTTGCCCAGGCGATCGGCGATCTGCGCCACCAGCAGCTGGTTGCCGCTGGTCTCGCCGCTCTGCAGCGGGCGCAGCCGGCCCGGACGCAACGCGTCCAGCGACGGCGCAGCGGCGACCGCATCGAGCACCGCATGGCCGCTGGCGCCGTCGGCCAGCTCGACGCCGCGCGCGGCGTCCTGCATGCCGTGCATCATCTGCGCGATCAAGCCGTCCACGCGCTGGCGCTCCGCGTCGATCAGCGATTTCGACATCTCCCGCGCCTTGGCCGACGGCTTGCTCTGCGCGGCATTGGCCGACTGCGCGAAGGCCTGCAACTGCACGCGTTCGACCGGGCTCAGCTCGCGCCCCAGCCAGCGCTGGGCGAAGCCGTACAAGGGATCGAGTTCGGATTCTGGGGTGTCCTGCATGATGGCTCCCGATGGCGGGTGTCTCGCGCGGTGCGCGCGCTCAGCTGCTGGCCGACTTGCGCCCGCGCATCAGGTCGGCGTACTTGGCGATGCTCTGGTCGATCTTGTCGATGGCGAAACTGGCCGACTCCGCTTCCAGCGCGCCGGCCGCGGCCGCCACCGCCGCCGCCGCGCCGACCAGCACATCGGTCGCCAGCACGCCCAGGGCATCCTCGGCGGCCTGCTCGAGCTTGTTCTCGGCCAGGTTCTCGGTCATCTGCTTGATCAGCACGCCCTGGCTGGCCAGCGCCATCTTGCTGACGCCGTCGAAATAGACCGCTGCGGACTGCGCGACCAGGCCGGCCGCCTGGCTGATCAGCATGTCCGAACCGATCACGATCTGCGACGGCGCGTACGCCATCGTTTCGGCATTGGTGAGCCGCACCGCCTGCACGATCTTGCTGTTGAGCGCGTCGCTGGCCGGTGTCGCTGCAGCCGCCTGATCCATCATGCGTGCGTTGAGCGTCCTCAGCATTGAGGGTGGCGGTGGCGGTGGAGGCTGAGGTGGCGGCGGAGGCGAGGTCGGTGCTGCCGGTGAAGGCGAAGGCGAAGGCGAAGGCGACGCAGCATCGCCATCGCTGGGCGGGGCCGCCGCAGCGCCGCCGGCACTGACCGCCGCGGCGTCGGTGGCGGTCGATGCGGATGCCGCATCGGGACTGCCTGCCTCGGTGCCGCCAGCGCTTCCCGTCGGTACACTGGCAGGCACCGCCTCAGCGGCAGCGGCAACGGTGGGCGCGGGCGCGGATGCGGGGGCCGATGGCGCCGCGCCGTCCGCTGTCGGCACGGGCCCGTCTGCCGCCGCAGCGCTCGCCGCCGGTGCGTCGGGTACCGTCGCAGCACCCGGCGCCGGCAGCGCTACCGCGGGCGCCGGCGCTGCGGCGGCCGCTGGCGGCGGGTTGGTCTTGCTGTTGAAAGGCCACATGCCACTCTCCTGAAGGATGGAACGACGCCGCGGCAGCGCCCGGCGCTATGCGGGCCGCGTCACTTCTCGCCGATCGCCATGATCAGCGCCACCGCCTTGGACACCACCGCGGTGGAGATCTGGTTGAGCGCCTGTTGGCTGTACACCGCGTTCTGCAACGCCAGCCCGGTGGAGTGGCTGGAGACCTGGTACAGCGAAGCGATCGCCTGGGCGGGCGCCTCGGCCACCACCTTGACGTTGGTCTGGGTGACCGCATCGGTGATCTGCGAATTGACGAGCGTGTTGTCTGCCATGAACCTGTTCCTTCGTAAGTCGCCTGCCGGGAGGCGCTGCAGTCGTCACGGACGGAGCCGTGGGTCAGCCGCAGTACCCGCGATGCCGCAGCCCGCGCCGGCCCGGCGTTGAATGAAAACGCCGCCGTGGGCGGTTTGTGAAACCCTGGCCGCGCGCGCTCACTCCGCCACCAGCGCGAGGCGCAGGCGCTTGCGCAGCAACTCCACGCGCTTGCGCACCAGCGGCTGGTTGATGCTGAGCAGATTGGCGATCACCGGATACGGCAATTCCTCGACGAAGCGGTAGCCGAACAGGCGCCGCTGTTCGCGGGTCAGCGCCGCCACCGCGGCGACCACGCGCTCCATCTGATCGCTCAACTCGGCGCGCTGCAGCGCGGTCATGCCCTGGTCGGCCACGGTGTCCACGTCGTGCGCCTCGTGTTGCCGGTCCAGCGGCTCGCCGCTGCGGCGACGCCTGACCGCGTCCAGAAAAACGTGGCGCAACACCACGAACAGGAATCCCTGCGGATCGGTCATCGCCTCCGGCGAGCGGCGCATGAACAGCAGCGCCTTCACCGCGGTATCCGACAGCAGGTCTTCCGCAGCATCCAGGCGACCGTTGGCCAGCCGCAACGCACGCCGGCGCAGATCCGGCAGAGCGTTGCGCCATGCCCGCGTGAACATCTCGTCGGCCCTGGCGAAACGGCCGGCATCCCCTTCCTCTTTCCCCGTTGCCACATCCATCGCACACACTCCCGAAGTCCCTTGTGCAACGAGTCTCTGCGGGGCTTGCAGGCAATAGCTGTTCCCTGGGTGACAACGCCACGCCGCATTGGCGGCCGGCCGCGCCACATGCGGCACGCCGCGTTGCTTTGTCTACGAATGCATACGCGCGTGCGCCGCAGCGACCAAGTTTCCTGTCGCGCGCGTACGCAAAAAAAAGGGCCTGCTGCGCATGCAGTCAGGCCCGGATCGGAACGTGTCGGCGTGGATCAACGAGGCTGCAGCAGCTTGACCAGGGCCTCGCGCACTTCGGGGTTGCTCAATGCACGCAGCAACTGGTCCAGGTTGGGCTGATAGGGCTGCTCCGGCTCCGGCGCCGGCGACTGCGCCGACGACTGCGGCGGCGTAGTCGCTGCGGCGTCCGCCGGCGGCGTGTCCGCCGCCACGGCTGGCGGTTGCGCGAGTTGCTCTTGCCACAGGTACTCGGTGATCTCGTCCATCGCGATGTCCCCTTGCCCGGAGGTCACGGCTGAGCTGGCGGCGTGCGCCGCACCACGACCACCGAGGCGGGACCCTTGAAGCCATCCAGCGATTCCAGGCCCAGCGGATCGGCGTTGACCTCGAGCATGCCCGGCTGGCCGATGGTCGCCCGCCAGTAGCCGAGCGCGAGTTTGCGCAGCAGCGCGGCCACGGTCTGCAGCAGGTCCACCTGCAGATCGTTCTGGTTGTTCGGCAGCAGCGTGTAGATCAACAGCACCAGCATGCGCAGATACTCGTGCTGCACGCCGGTGTGCTCCACGCCCTGGCCGTCGGCGCCGAGCAGGTAGGAACGCCAGTTCTGGAACACCAGCAGGCTGCGCACCATCGCCTGGTAACGCGAGGCGGCGGAGGGATCGTCGCCGGCGCAGTACAGGGTCAGCTTGTAGTAGGTGTCGAACATGAAATCGTCCTGCGCCGGATCGTGGATCGGCGACAGCGCGTCGGTCAGCAGCGGCTGCAGCACGGCCCGGTTCTGCTGCAACGTCGTGGCCAGATCGTCCGGCCGGCTGAGGCCGATGAAGGTGGCGACCTGCGCGCGGCTCAGTCCCTGCGCCTCCATGCTCAGCACTGCGTTGCCGACCGCGGCGAGCACGTCGGTATCGATGTAGCCGTCCAGATGCCGGTAGCCGCGATTGAGCCGGTAGTCCTGCACCGAGTCGAACAGCGCCGAGGCGCCTGTGATCGCGTTGCTGCCCAGGTTGGTGTCGAAGGCCAGCCACGGATAGCGCGACACCATGTAACTGCGATAGTAATAGTCGTGCCCGAGACGGAACGCATACAGCGGATTGTCCTGCACCAGCGCGTGGTAGCAGTCGGTCGCCGGCGTCGCCGATGGCTGGTCCAGCGCCTCGCTCAGCGCCATCACGTTGCGCTTGGCGTGATACCCGGCCAATTCGCGCGACAGCGGCGCATTGATGTCGAACCGGCGCAGCACGTGCCCGGCATGCCCGAATGCGGTATTGGTGAACAGTTCCTCGAACAGGCCCTGCGGCGTGGCGGTCCCGCGCGTGCCGCGCGGCGTGTCGCGGCGCTTGGCCTGCGCCGCATTCCAGGCATCGAGCACGTGCGCGGACAGCGCCGCGTAGAACGCCGGATCCGGCTCGCCGGCCTGATGGATGTAGTAACCGGTGAGCGAGCGGTTCTCCGTGCCGAAACCGCTGCCCTCGCCGCAGTGGATGAGCACGATCGCGCGCAACGCCCGCTTGCCGTCGCCGCTGCCGAAGTTGCCGCGTAACGCATCGGCATTGGACTGCAGCCAGGCGAACAGCTCGCCGTAGTTGCCGACCTTGTTCTCCGCGCCCAGCAGGTCCAGCCCGACGATGGTCGCGTAGCCGTCGCCCTGCCCGGCCAGCAACGGCTTGACCTTGTCGGTCAGATACTTGGTCAGCGCGCCATCGGGCATGTACTGGTGCGGCGTGTGCACCAGCAGGCGGTAGTCCGTGCCGTATTGCGCGTTGTACTGCTGCGCGAGCGCGGCCAGCTGCGGGATCTCGTCCTCGGTGGCCGCGCTCTGGGTCAGCAGCACGCCGTCCTCGCGCAGGTAGTCGAAGGTCGCGGTCACCCACAGCCGGTAGTCGGCCTGCTGCGCTTCGCTCCAGCTGCCGTAGCGGGCCGGATCGCCCTGGCACAGCTGCTTCACGAAGTTCCCGCGCAGTTTGTAGGCGTCGTCGAACGGGGTGTACTTGCTGGCGCTGTAGATCTTGTTGTTGAAGTAGCGCACCAGCTCGCGCAGGCGCGCGTCCGGTCCTGCCGCGGACGCCAGCGCCGGGGCGACGATCTCGCGGCCGACCAGCGCATACAGCGCCGGCGACTGTGGCGGCAGCGCCAGTTCTTCCTGCAGGTAACCCGCGTTCGCCGCCAGCACCTGGCAGGCGATGTACAGATTCTCCGCCACGCACTCGGCGCGCTCGTACTCGGCGCGATTGGCCTTGCGCAGCAGCCGTGCGAACGGATTGCTGGCCGGATCGGTCATCAGCGCCAGCGCATAGTCGAACAGCAGCAGTTCGCCCTTGGCCAAGCCATGCGCGTCGTTGGGATAGAAACGCTGCGCCAGCAACCGCGCCAGCGACGGCCCGGCCGCGTCGTCCTGCTTGCGCTGCGTCGGCAGGATGCCGGTGAAGTGGCTGTGGTAATCGCAGACGTAGCGGGTCAGCTGGGTTTGTTCGGCGAGCTTGAAATAGGCCATGGCGGATCCTTTAGGAAGAGATGGGCGGCATCCGCCGCCTAGGGACGAGAATGAAAGCCGGATCGCTCCGGGTCCGCAGCGCAGCGCGAGCGCGGACGGCCTGCGGCGAGCGCGACGCGTTGCAGCGCATCGATCGAATCGTCGCGCCTGGTCGCCGCCAGCGACGCGCCGGGAGGCCGAGCGGTGATCGACTGCTCGCGGACGATCCGCAATGGATCGCGGCAAGCCTCGGCCATGGCCGACAGCGATTGCGCACGCGTATCCCAGGAGGGCGCCAGCATGACCGCGATGCACGCCAGCGCCACGCACCATGCCTGGCGCAGGCGCGCACGGCGCCGGACCCTGCGACGCGTCCATGCCGACCGGAAACGGGATCGGCGTCCACCTGCCCTGCTGACCATGGCGATGCTCCGTTCGGAAACGTATCGCCATCGACTCGCGCATGCCTCGTCCGCACAGCGCACTGCAGGCATCGCGCGATGCTCGGCGACACTGTCCTAAACGCAGCCTTCGCCGCGATGTGAAAAAGGCCGCGCCCGGCGGACGCCAGGCGCGGCTGGTGCGTGGCGCAGACGGGCGGATTCAGCGCGCGGCAGCGCCACGTCGAACAACTGGAACGCGCGGATGAGCCGCGTCGGCGCTGGACAGTGAGGTTCAGGCGCATACGCGAGGCCATGACCGCCGGGAAGTGATCGATCTTCGTATGCCCGATCGCGTCGGCCTGCGCGACCTGGACCCCGAACTGCTGCGACGACGGCTTCCCTCGGGAGAAGCTATCCGCCAGCGCGGCCAGCGCGGTAAGGCCAAGGGCGGCCAGCCAGCGGATCGGCGAGAGCGGGCGGTTCGGCTCGCAGGTCCTCGGCGGTGTCGGAGCACCCGTTTGCTGCCGACACAGTCAGCATGTGGTATTTAATTGATGATAAATAGGTATCTCTTTAACCGGCACAGGACCGGACCACCATGATGTACCCCACGCTGCTCCCACTCCTTTCGCTGTTCGCCGTGCGCGCGATCGCCGCGCCCGCGCCGACCGCACCGCCGCTCGGCCTACCCTCGCCGATCGTCTACAGCGAATTCGTCAACACCGCGGCGCCGACCGCGCAGTGCCATGCCTCGACCCTGCTGGAAACCCGCGACGGCCTGCTCGCCGCGTGGTTCGGCGGGCGCCACGAGGGCGCCGACGACGTCGGCATCTGGGTCGCACGGCGCGACGCGCACGGCTGGCAGCCGGCGCAACGCGTGGCCGACGGCAAGCAGCCGCAGGGCGCGCCGTTGCCGGCCTGGAACCCCGTGCTGTTCCAGCCGGCCAAGGGACCGCTGCGGCTGTTCTACAAGGTCGGCCCGGACCCGAAGCGCTGGTGGGGCATGCAGATCACTTCCCGCGATGGCGGCGCGCACTGGTCTGCGCCCGAGCGCCTGCCCGAGGGCATCCTCGGCCCGATCAAGAACAAGCCGGTGCAACTGGCCGACGGCCGCATCCTCAGCCCCAGCAGCAGCGAAGACGCCGGCTGGGTCGCGCACATGGAATGGTCCGACGACAACGGCGCGCACTGGACCCGCGGCCCGGCGCTGAACGACCCGGCGCGGATCGGTGCGATCCAGCCCAGCGTGCTGGTGCACACCGACGGCCGCGTGCAGGCGATCGGCCGCAGCCAGCAGAACCACGTGTTCAGCACCTGGTCGCACGACCACGGCCGCAGCTGGGGACCGATGACCCTGCTCGACCTGGCCAACCCCAACTCCGGCACCGACGTCGTGGTCCTGGCCGACGGCCGCTCGCTGCTGGTCTACAACCCCACCGAAGCCGGCAAGGACTGGTGGGACGGCCGTGGCACCCTGGCGGTCGCCCTGTCCGCCGACGGCAGCCACTGGACCCGCGTGCTGACCCTGGAAGACAGCGCCAAGGACGAATTCTCCTATCCGGCGGTCATCCAGACCCGCGACGGCCTGGTGCACATCAGCTACACCTGGAAACGCACCCGCATCAAGCACGTGGTGCTGGACCCGAAGCGATTGAGCGTGGCCGCGGCGAAGCCGGGCGGCAAGGAGTGAGGTTGCGCGTCCCGGCATGAGGCGGTGGTTGCGCGAAGCGCTATTCGTACCTCATGCGAATGGGCGATCCGACGCCGCAGCGACCAGCGAACGCGGCGCAGGCTTCCTGTAGGAGCGGCTTCAGCCGCGACACAGACCACGACGAAGTAGCGGACTTCGGCAGCCCCCGGGACTGAAGTCCCACCCACAGTGCACCCAGCCAGCTAACCGCAAGCTTTCTTGTAGGAGCGGTTTCAACCGCGACACAGACTGCGACGAGATAGCAGGCTCCGGCAGCCGTCCGTCGGGGCTGAAGCCCCTCCTACAGTGCACCCAGTCAATCAATCGCACACTTCCTTGTAGGAGCGGTTTCAACCGCGACACAGACCACGACGAACCAGCTGACTTCGGCAACCGACAGGGCCGATGTTCCTCCCAGAGCGCACCCGGCAGCCCGGCCGCAAGCGCCTGTGGGAGCGACTTCAGTCGCGACGAACGAAGCCTGTCACCCCACCGATTTGGCAATCTGTCGGGGCTGAGGCCCCTCCTACAGTGCACCCAGCCAATCAATCGCATACTTCCTTGTAGGAGCGGTTTCAACCGCGACACAGACCACGACGAAACAGCTGACTTTGGCAACCGATTAGGGCCTATGTTCCTCCCACAGCGCACCCGGCAGCCCGGCCGCAAGCCCCTGTGGGAGCGACTTCAGTCGCGACGAACGGAGCCTGTCACCCCACCGATTTGTTGATCTGTCGGGACCGAAGCTCCTCCTGCCATATCGCAAACGCTGACCGCAATCCGCATCATCTGCGGAAATGAGATCGCTCCGCCCCATCCAGTCGCGGCAGACAAATCGCCTCCGACACACCGCCGGCGCCCCACTACTCCGCCAGCACCGCCACCATCCGCCGCACCCGCACCACATCGGTCTGCATGCGATCCCCACCCAGGCTGCGCACATGCGTATGCGGCGTCAGCGCGCGCGACGCCAGCGGCCCGCGCGCCGAACCATGGAACTCGCGCGCACCGGTCAGCGCACGCAGCCGCGCCAGATTGGTATCGGACACTCCCGATCCCGGCATCACGCTCAAGCGCGTGCCCGCCTGCTGCACCAGCTCGGCGATCAGCGCAGCGCCCTCCTCCGCCGTCTCGCGCGCACCCGACGTCAGCACCCGCTCGCACCCCAAGGCGATCGCATCCTCCAGCGCACGCCGCGGATCGGCGCTGACATCGATGGCGCGATGGAAAGTGACGCCGAGCGATCCGGCCGCGGCGATCAGCACCCGCATCGTGTCCATATCGACCTCACCCGCCGGATCCAGCGCGCCCAGCAC
>Ga0182005_1001249_pt1 | contig 10476 bp, 9 predicted proteins | sample Sormic07211103_1_FD_123021 | JGI IMG/M metagenome (GOLD analysis project Ga0182005, IMG submission 123021) | Rhizosphere microbial communities from Sorghum bicolor, Mead, Nebraska, USA - 072115-103_1 MetaG | ecosystem: Host-associated > Plants > Roots > Rhizosphere | place: USA: Nebraska...
CCGACGTGCAGCGCCAGCAATGTCTGCCGGCCTATCAGGCGCAATACGTTACTCAGATGGTAACCATCGAGGGTGCTCATCGCGCCGCGTTTACCGTCGCTGATCCGATAAACCAGCAATGCCGTATTGGGCGTGACGGGGTTGCCTTTCATCAGCAACAGGCGGCCGCCGACATAGTCGCCGGGGGTAATCTTTTCGTGATAATCGCCAAACAGCGAACTGCAATAGATGCTGTCGTCCCACACCAGGTTGGTCGAGCGGACGAATGGACGGCGGGTGACCTGTTCGCGCAGGGCGAGGTTGACGTCAATGCAACTTTGCCCGGCCAGGGGCAGTAATTCGCGGGCCGCCTGTGCGGTGTTGTCGAGCATCAGTTCGAACTGGCGCAGCGCTTCTTCGGCGGTCTGACGTGTGCTTTGCTCAAGCGTTCTTTCGGCCTGGATATAGAGGATGCCTGCACCCAGCACGATCGGGAGCAGGGCACTGGCGAGGGTGACAGAAGTTCGCAGTCCGTGTTTGCGGGGCTTGGCTCTCAATGGCATTCGCGAAACCTGTGACGATGAAATAGGGCTCTCAAATGCTGGCGGCGAATAACGCCCTCCAAAAAGAGTTCACGTGGCAGTCATGATAGTTGGACCTGTGCACTCCTGTCGCTTGTCGGCCATCAACCCCTTGCATCCACGTGTAAAAGGGGGATTTTATACAGAAGGCGGACAAACTGATTTACGCTGTGTAGAATCTGTTTACGCATACAAGAATAAAACGTCTTCTGGCAGCAGAAGCCTCGCCCGTCATAGCCTTGGGTCGACAATGAAGATATTAGGGTTTCAATTGATCTACGGTGACTTCCTCGCCCGCAGCGTGCGGGGCATTTCCTGCGCGCCACCCACCGGCCTCGGCATTGCTTTGCAACTAACCTTTGTTAATTGAAAAGAATGATGAGGCGCCAACCATGGCAGATTTATACGAAAACCCAATGGGCCTGATGGGCTTTGAGTTCATCGAGTTTGCATCGCCGACCCCCAACACCCTGGAGCCGATCTTCCAGATCATGGGCTTCACCAAGGTCGCGACCCACCGCTCCAAAGACGTGCACCTGTATCGCCAAGGCGCGATCAACCTGATCCTCAACAACGAACCCAACAGCGTCGCTTCGTACTTCGCAGCCGAGCACGGCCCGTCGGTGTGCGGCATGGCGTTCCGGGTCAAGGATTCGCAAAAGGCCTACAAACGCGCCCTGGAACTCGGCGCCCAGCCGATCCACATCGAAACCGGCCCGATGGAGCTGCACCTGCCGGCCATCAAAGGCATCGGCGGCGCACCGCTGTACCTGATCGACCGTTTCGGTGAAGGCAGCTCGATCTACGACATCGACTTCGTGTACCTCGAAGGTGTTGATCGCAATCCGGTCGGCGCCGGCCTGAAAATCATCGACCACCTGACCCACAACGTGTACCGCGGTCGCATGGCCTACTGGGCCAACTTCTACGAGAAGCTGTTCAACTTCCGTGAAATCCGCTACTTCGACATCAAGGGCGAATACACCGGCCTGACCTCCAAGGCCATGACTGCGCCGGACGGCATGATCCGCATCCCGCTGAACGAAGAATCGTCCAAGGGCGCAGGCCAGATCGAAGAGTTCCTGATGCAGTTCAACGGCGAAGGCATCCAGCACGTGGCGTTCCTGTCCGATGACCTGGTCAAGACCTGGGACCACCTGAAGAGCATCGGCATGCGCTTCATGACCGCGCCGCCGGATACCTACTACGAAATGCTCGAAGGCCGTTTGCCGAACCACGGTGAGCCGGTGGGTGAGCTGCAGGCGAGGGGAATCTTGCTGGACGGTTCGTCGGAGTCGGGTGACAAGCGACTGCTGCTGCAGATCTTTTCGGAAACCCTGATGGGGCCGGTGTTCTTCGAGTTCATCCAGCGCAAGGGCGATGACGGTTTCGGTGAGGGCAACTTCAAGGCGCTGTTCGAATCGATCGAGCGCGATCAGGTTCGGCGTGGGGTGTTGGCCACCGAGTAACTCGCTGCACGGATAAACCGGTGGGAGCGGGCTTGCTCGCGAAGGCGTCGTGTCAGTCAACATCATTGTTGAATGAAAGACCGCTTTCGCGAGCAAGCCCGCTCCCACATTTTTTTGCGCGGGGCTTAAGGCCGGCGCTGGCGCATCAGGTGCTTGAACCCTTCAAACACCAGCACCACCACCGCCAGCCAGATCGGGATATAGGTCAGCCATTCCCCCGACTTGATACTTTCCCCCAACAGCAACGCCACGCCGAGCAACAGCACCGGCTCCACATAGCTCAACAACCCGAACAGGCTGAACGGCAGCAGGCGACTGGCGATGATGTACACCACCAGCGCCGAGGCGCTGATCAGCCCCAGCAGCGGGATCAGCCACGCCAGGGCAGGGTACTGATCGAACACCCCGAAACCCTGGTCGCCACCGTGCACGAACCCGTAGGCGATCGGCAGCATCAGGGTCATGTCCACCCACAGCCCGCCGAGGTTGTCGGTCTTCAGCCATTTACGCAGCACGAAGTACAGCGGGTAGCCGATGACCACCACCAGGGTTGCCCAGGAAAACCCGCCGACCTGATACACCTCATTGACCACGCCCAGGCTGGCGAAGAACACCGCGACCTTTTGCAGATAGGACAGGCGTTCGCCATAAGCGATGCGTCCGGTCAGCACCATGGCCAGCGGCAACAGAAAGTAACCCAACGAGACATCGAGGCTGTAGCCGTTGAGCGGCGCCCACATGAACAGCCAGAGCTGCACGCCGAGCAGGGCTGACGACAGGATCAGGCCGGCGACCAGTTTCGGTTTTGCGCCGATGCGCCGCAGCAGGTCGGCCACGCGCCGCCATTCACCGGACACCCCCATGAACACGGTCATGCAGGGCACGGTCAGCAGCATGCGCCAGCCGAAAATCTCCACGCCGCTCAAGGGGGTGAGCAGCGACGTGTAGTAATACATGACGGCAAACAGCACCGAGGCTGAAACCGATAGAGCAATACCTTTAGACAAACTGTCCTCGCGAAGTCGAACGTGAAACGGGGGGCGGAGGATACGTGGTTTCGGTGACAAATACTGACCAGATGATCAGCCCCCCCAGCCTTTGCGAACAACCGGAAAACTGTGGAAGCGGGTTTGCTCGCGAATGCGCTGGGTCAGTCGACATCGATGTTGAGTGGCCGTCCGTCTTCGCGAGCAAGCCCGTTTCCACAAGGTTCTGCGACATTGCAGGAGCAAGGCTTGCCCGCGATGAGGCCGGCACATCCAGCATCAACTCCGGGAATTACGCCCGGACACAAAGTGGCTCACATCATTGAACCCCGGTGTCGACGCATGTCCCGGTGTCACCAGCGAATCGATGAACGCCTCATCGTCGGCCGTGATCTTCACCGCCTGCGCCTTAGTGTAGGCGTCCCACTGTGCTTCGGTGCGCGGGCCCACGATGGCTGAGGTGACGGCGCCATTGTTCAACACCCAGGCGATCGCGAATTCAACGATGCCCACGCCACGACTCTGGGTGTAAGCCTGGATCTGTTGGGCGATGCGCAATGACTCCACACGCCATTCGGTTTCCAGAATGCGCTTGTCGGCGCGACCTGCGCGGCTGTTGGCATCCGGCGCCACATCCGGGGCGTATTTGCCGCTGAGCACGCCACGCGCCAACGGACTGTAGGGCACCACCCCCAGGCCATAGTTGTGCGCCGCAGCGATCTGCTCGGCCTCGGCCTGGCGATTGACGATGTTGTACAGCGGCTGGCTGATCACAGGGCGGTCGACGCCGAGCGCATCGGCCACCCGAATCACCTCGGCGATGCGCCAGCCACGGTAATTAGACAGGCCCCAATAGCGGACCTTGCCCTGGCGGATCAAGTCGCCCATCGCCGACACCGTCACTTCCAGCGGCGTGTTGTGGTCTTCGCGGTGCAGGTAATAGATGTCCAGATAATCGGTGCCCAGGCGCGTCAGGCTGGCGTCGATGCCGTTGAACATATGCTTGCGGCTCAGGCCGCTGCGATTGGGCACACTATCCACCGGGCCGAAACCGACTTTGGTTGCCAACACCCATTCGTGGCGGTTACCGGCTATCGCTTCGCCGACGATTTCCTCGGAGCGACCGTGGGTGTAGACGTCCGCGGTGTCGATGAAATTGATGCCCTGGTCCCAGGCCTTGTCGATGATTCGCAGGGAATCTTCGGTGCTGGTCTGTTCGCCGAACATCATGGTGCCCAGGGTCAGGGTCGACACCTGCAAACCCGAGTGACCCAGCGTGCGGTAGCTCATGATGAATTCCTTTTGCCAGTGGGAAAGCTTCAATCAAATACCAGAAAGCCCGGGCCCGGCAAAATGAATTATTGAGGCCGCAACCCGCCCGTGCGAACGAATCCCGGCGCCAGCCCAAAAACCTCAACCCCATCGACGCTCGATCGCCCAGTGGTAACGGTCATCCGCTGAACAGGGCGGTCCATGGCTGCTCGGTAATCCACCACCCGATCCGGACCTTCCTGGCGAATCGCCTGCGGCGGCACCACGATCGCCTGCTCATTGCGATACGTGGTGATGGACAAGCGTGCGCTCATGCCCAGTCGAACCCGGCGCAACTGCTGGGGTGTCAATGGCGGCAGCGACAGGGTGAGCGAGAACTTCGCACTGCCGTTGGATTCTTCACCGGGCTCGGCCAGGCTGCTGACGATGTGCACCTTGCCCGACAGGCGCTCACCCTCGAAGCCATCTCCTTCGATCTCCACCGGTTGCCCCGGATGCAGCTGGTTGATGTCGAGCTCCGAGGCCAGGGCCACGATCTTCAGGCGTTCGATATCGGCCAATCCGAACACCACCTGACCTTGACTCAGCCGGGCTCCGGCCTGCAACGGTGCGGTGCCGGCATCGGGACGCGATGAGGTATTGGCAGGCACGATCACCCCGGTGTAGGGCGCAACGATGTGCTGGCCGTCGAGCAACGCGCGCAAGCTCTCATATTTGACTGTGGCATTGGTCAGCTCCATCTCGGCAATGCGCCGCTGTTCGCCGGTTCCCTGGGCCAGGGTTTGCTGCAACTCGTTTTGCGCGGCGCTCAGTTCAAGCCGTTGCATCTGCAACTGCTGGCTCAGGTCATCCAGTTCATTGCGCGGGATGATTCCGCGCGCTAGCAACTGTTGGGTGTCGTCAAGCCTGCGTTGCAAGTTGCTCAGCGTCATTTCAGCGGTACGCACCGTGCGCCGCGCCCGCACCACCTGCGCACTGTTGTCCCAGTCTTTCATTTCTTGCTCGACGCGCTGTGCCTTGAGTTGCGCCGCCAGGGCATCGCGCAGTTGCGTTTCGATCAGGGTCGGATCCAGGGTCAATAACCGCTGCCCCTGTTCCACCCGTTGTCCTTGCTCCACCAGCAGCGCTTGAATGTTGCCTTCAAAGGGCGCGCTCAGGAACACCGTCTTGTGGGGTTCGATCTTTCCCGCCAGGGCGATGCTGTGGATCAGGGGCGCGTTGTTTACGCTCAACCATTGCTCGCTGTCGGCAGCGGCAGTGAGTGGCGCCTGCACTTTGAAGATCGCCAGGCCCGTCAAGACGATCGACGTCAGCAACGCCAGTTTTTGCCAGCGGCACAGGCCTGTTTTATCAGTAGTCATTGAGGGCAATCTCCCAACTTTCCAGTGTCATGCCGAGGGTCAGGTCGAGTTGGGTCTGGGCGTTCAGATAGGCAATCAAAGCACTGAGCCGGGCATTCTGCGCTGCACGCAGGTCGCCTTCGAAACTGATGATCTGAAAATTGCTGGAGCGCCCGGCATTGAGCTTTTCCCGTTCGATCTCCAGTTTGCGTCGCGACAGTTCAGTGGCTCGCTGGGCGATTTCATATTGGCGCCAGCGGGTGCCGAGGTCGCGCACTACGTTGTTGACGTCCCGTTCCAGTTCCTGGCGAGCGTCGGCCAGTTGGATCTCCTGAGTCTCGAAATTGACCCGCGCGTGAACCTCGGCCTGGCGGGTACTCAGGTCGCCGATGGGGATTTCCAGCTGCACACCGGCGTAACTGTCCCAGGTGCGCCGGGCGCCGATGCCTGAGTCCGCGCGGCCGTTGAGCTGATTGGCGCCGGTGACCAGCGACAGGTTCCAGCGCGCCTGATCCCTGGCGACCAGCAGGTTCAGCTCGGCCTGTTGGCGGCCGAGCAGCGTCGACAAATACTGCGGTTGTTGAATCTGCGCCAGGCGCAGGGCTTGCTGCGGGTCGATGGTCACGCGGGAGGCCTCGAGGATTTCACTGGCGTGGACCGGCGTCGACAGGTCCAGGGCCAGCAAACGCAGCAGCGCCAGGCGATTGATGTGCAGCTGGTTTTGCGCGTCTTCGACCCCCAGTTCCTGCGCCGCGATGTCAGCTTCGGTCTGGACGATTTCGAACTCGGCCATGCGCCCGGCGCTGATCAACGCCTTGTTTACCTCCAGCAGTGAGCGGGTGCGTCTGAGCGCCTCCTGGGCAATCGTCAGTTGCTCCTGGGACCTGAGCAACTCGCGGTAGCTGGCAATGATGTCGGAGATCGCCCGGGACACGCTGGCCTTGAGGTTCAGGCGGTTGGCCTGTTCCGACACCTGCGCCAGGCGCAAGGGCGCTGTGGTCACGTCCCGGCCTGCACCGCGCAGCAGCGGTTGAATGATGGACAGGTTCAAACCGTCGCTGCGCACACGTCCGGCCCGCTCGGCGTCCCCCAGTTGGCGGGTCCAGCCGGTGCTGAGGCGGGTGCCGTATTCACTGAGCAGACTCACGGTGGGGGCCAGCGTCGTATGGCGGCCCCGGTCTTCGCTGCCTTGGGTCCCCTCGTGTTTTGCCTTGATCAGCAGCTTTGGATTGAACGCGTCCCGGGCCACGCGCAAGTCGAATTTCTGCGCCACCCGTTGCAGGTAAGCGCTGCGGATCCCCCGATGATTACGCAACCCGAGGTACACCGCGTCGCCCAGGGTCAGGTGCGTCGATTGCTGGCTCAACAGCACGCTGCGGTCATTGCCACGCGTTAATGATGGCGCGGACACGTCCACCGATGCGTGGCCGCTCTGCGCAAACACGCAGAGCAGGGTGATCGCCGCGACTCGCCCGTTATTCATCGCGCAATGCCTCGACCGGTTGCAGCCGGGAAGCCAGCATGGCCGGGTACAGGCCAAAAAATACCCCGACCAGCAACGTACTGAGCACGCCGATGGGCAGTGACAAAGGCGCGAGGAAGAACGTCCAGCCCGACACGTTGGCATAAGTGAACGCACAGGCAATGCCCAGCAGCCCACCGCACAACGCCCCCACGGCAGTCAGCGTGATGGCCTCGAACATGAACAGATTGCGGATGTCCCGCCGGCGCGCGCCCAGCGCCATGCGCACACCTATTTCGCGTCGTCGCGACGACACGTTCATGAGCATCACGTTCATCACGCCGGTACCGCCGCCGATCAGTGATAGGCCACCGAGCGCCATCAACAGGTAGGCGAAGGTGCGGGTTTGCCGGGTCATGCCCTCCATGAGTTGCTGCGGGATCATCATGTCGACGTCCTGGGCGCCGGACAGTCGTTTCAGCGGGTCGGTCAATGCCGCCGCGGTTGCACTGATGTCCTGTTGGGCTGCCACGCGAATGATCACGTCACGGATGTGCACCGAATCGTTGAGCCGGCGCATGCCGGCCAAGGGGATGAACAGCGAGTCGTTGGCCCGCACCGGAATCAGCAGGCTGTCGGGTTGGTTGCGCAGAATGCCGATCACCTGGAACAGATAATCGTCAACGCGTATCCGATCACCGATGCGCAAGGGATCAGCCGCCGTGCCGAGGTCTTCAGCCAGTCGGTGCCCGACCACGGCGTAGGTATCACCCTGATCGAAGGCCGACAAAAAACGCCCTTCACGGAGCGTCAAACCCATCGCCCCCGGCAGTTCCGCAGTGCTGCCCACCAGTTGGGTGTACTGGGTGCGGCCCTTGAACGTCACCGAACTGCCGGTTTGCGCAGTGGGTGCGATGTTCAGCAGGTTGGGGACCCAGGCGCGCAGTTGATCGGTATCAAGCGTCAGGCGAGCAACGCTTCCAACCCGGGTGGATTCGGGCAGTTGAGCGACCAGCGTGGTGACGCCCATTCCCTTGAAAATCATTGAAGCCTCCTCGGCGGCGTTGCTGCCGATGTTGATCATGGCCACCACCGATGAACTGCCAATCGCAATGCCGATCAGCGCGAGGACCGAACGCTTGCCCAACGCCCGCAGGCTGGCGCCCAGCTCTTGCAGCACAAGGGTGCCTAGCGCGGACAAGGGCAGATCTCCTGCAGCACACCGTTATCGACCCGAACCTGACGGTCCAGGCGACTGGCGATCGCCGGGTCATGGGTGACCACGATCAACGTCACGTTCCGGGTCCGGTTGAGCGACAACAGCAGCTCCATGATCTCGTCCGCCGTGCGCCGGTCCAGGTTGCCGGTGGGTTCGTCCGCCAGGATCAGCGACGGCTCGCCGATCAACGCCCGGGCAATCGCCACCCGTTGCCGCTGACCGCCGGACAGGTCGGCGGGACGATGCCGGGCGCGCTGTTCCAGGCCGACCTGGGCGAGCATGTGCAGGGCGCGTTGTTGCGCTTGGTTGCGCGGGGTATTGCGATAGCGCAGGGGCAGGGCGACGTTGTCGAGGGCACTCAGGCGCGGCATTAGGTTGAAGCTCTGGAAAATGAAGCCGATGTGGCGATTGCGGATGGCGGCGAGTTCGTCCGGGGTGGCGGTGAATATGTCGTGACTGGCAAGGCAATATTCTCCGGAGTCGGCGCAATCCAGTAAGCCAAGAATATTCAGTAGTGTGCTTTTGCCTGAACCGGAAGCACCCAGCAGTGCGCAACTTTCGCCTTTGTTTATCGTCATGGAAACGTTATTCAGGATTGAAAGACTTTCGTCGGAATGCTGATAGCTTTTGTAGATATTTGACAGGCGGATGAGATAATCATTAATAGGCATTTGGGTCATTGATGCGCCAGTCGACTGCTGATTAAGTTGCTCGCCATCTAAATCATTGGCGAGCAACATTGTATTGATGATTAACTAAGTGATGATTCCAGATTTTCAGCTCAGATCAGGAGTTCCACAGTGCACCTGGGGTCCTTTTCTCCTGGTCTGGAAAAAATGAACTCGACGCTCGTCAGCACCTTGCTTCTGTTGTGCTCTAGTGGAAAGTTTATTTCCGGGTTATTGACATGGCTTCAACTCATATCATTAGTTCTGCAGTGCACGTGGGGTCTTTTTTTCCTGGCCTGTCAAAGACAAAATTGACTCGCACCAGTACCCTGCTTCCGGAAATGTTTGGAATATTTTGTCTTACGCTGTGCCATTGATTGTCCTGTTTGCGGTTATCCGGGGATGCCACCTCTTTGACAGTGGTCTCGCTGAATGCAATCAGATTTATATTTGCTCGCGGGCCATAGGTTGCTAATTCATCGTCTTGATACATTTTATACTGGGTTATGTAGATGCCTTTGCTGCTGCCGTAATCATAATAATGGCCTTTGACATCGCCTCGGAATACACCGTTTAAAGCTTCACAGGAAAGGTGCAAGGGTTTAGCAACAGCTCCGCTCATTTTGGCATTGCCGGCGTCGGCAGCGTTGCCGGCCAGTGGCAGGCAGGCCAGTGATACGGACAACAGAGAGCCTGCAATAAACTTGTGCATTCAAACATCCTTTTTTGGGGTAAGACTCGCGGCCTGATACGGCCGCGAGTAATGCTCATGCTGCTTATATGAGAAGCAACTATTTGAATTTCATATTCAAATTGCGTGAGCTGAATTTAATTTATCCAAGGTTGGCCCAACCATCGCACCGGGGATCTCCGCCTTTCTTATCGAAAACAAATTCCACCCTTACTTGAGTGGCTGGCCACGGCGAGTGCCAGAAATCACCCAGGTCGTGCCACTGGCCATCCTGTTTCATGCTGTCGGGAGATTTGAACGACTTGCTTCCGCCTCCGCTGGCGTTGGCAATGGTCGTGTTCACATTGGCTTTATTGCGATCAGGGTCTGCATTGAGGATTCTGTATTGATCCACATAAACGCTTCTGCCATTTTGGCCATAGTTATAATAATGGCCCCTGGCTTCGCCTCTGAAACCATCTTTGCTGCACGAAAGGCTGAACGGATAGGAAGGCATTTTTGCAGAATCAGACTGGGCGGGGAGGGCCGCATTACTGGTCAGCGGCAGGCAGGCTAACGACAGGGACAGGCACAGGCTGGTTACAGAAAGTTTGATCACTTTTTACACCCTTTTAGATTTTTTTATACCTCGCTAAACCGTCAGTGAAACGAGGCGATCGCAGACTATCGCCTCTTCGAATTTATTAATGTAGGAAGCCCCAGCGCTGGAAGTAGGAAATCTCGTACTTCCTGCGTGGAAACTCGCCTACGAACTAAACAGCCATTACACCCGCAGCGTCCGGGTCATGCGCAACGCCAGCAAACTGCCG
>Ga0182005_1001251_pt1 | contig 10473 bp, 2 predicted proteins | sample Sormic07211103_1_FD_123021 | JGI IMG/M metagenome (GOLD analysis project Ga0182005, IMG submission 123021) | Rhizosphere microbial communities from Sorghum bicolor, Mead, Nebraska, USA - 072115-103_1 MetaG | ecosystem: Host-associated > Plants > Roots > Rhizosphere | place: USA: Nebraska...
AACATCACCAGGGTGCCGTCGGCGGCGCGGCGGATGTCGGTTTCCAGCATGTCCACGCCCAGCGCCACGCAGCGCTCCAGGCCGGACAGCGAGTTCTCCGGCGCATGCCCGGGGAAGCCGTGCGCGGGCGCCGGATTGTGGCAACCGCGATGGGCGACGACGAAGATGCCGCCGGCGGGATCGGCCAGGCGCGCCTGGCTGGCGGCGCTGCCGGCGGGGGCCGCAGCGACGGGACCGGTCAGCGCGCTGCCCAGCAGCAGGAGCGGCAACAGAGTGGATTTCATGGCGATGGGCGTCCGAAGGATTGAAAGGGTTTAAAGAGAAGGCGTGAAGCGGATGCCGAACCAATAGGTGGTCGGCACCGAGTAGGTGTCCTTCAACAGGTTCTCGCCCGGCCCGGTCACGCTGGTGATGCGGCTGTGGGTGACGTTGCTGACCTGGCCGACCACGCTGACCTGCTTGTTGATCGCATAGGTCGCCGACAGGTCCAGCTGCGAGCGCGGCGCCCAGTACAGATCCTGCCAGTCGATGTTGCTGACGATGGCGCGCAGCGCCTTGCCCTGGCGGTTGTAGGCCGCGCGCAGTTCCAGCCCGCCGACGCTGTAGAACAGCGAGGCGTTGGCGGTGTAGCCGGGCTGGCCGACCAGGCGATCGACGCTGCGCTCGCGCTGGCTCACGTTCGGCGCGCTGCCGACGCTGTACGGCACGTCCATGCCGCCATCGAGCAAGGCCAGGTTGGCGCTGCCGCCCAAGCCGGACAGCGCCGGCACGCCCGGCAACAGGGTGTTGAGCACCGCGCTCAGTTCCAGGCCGCGGATATGCGCCTTGGACGCATTGGCCGGAGTGCTGATCAGCACGTTCGAATAGGTGGTGCCGTTGAAGCTGAACTGGTCGGTGCGCGACAGGGTGAAGATCTCGTCCTGGATGCGCTTGTTGAACACCGCCGCAGCCAACATGCCGTCGACCTCGTCGGGCAGGCGCCATTCCAGCGACAGGTCCAGGTTGGTCGACACGCGCGGCTTGATGTCCGGATTGCCCACGGTCACGGTCACTCCCTGGGCGTTGGGATTGCCGGCATCGGTGCTGTTGACGAAGCCGATCGAGGTGCGCGCGGCGTAGGCGTCGTAGGGCGGACGGCCGAGCGTGCGGCTGGCGCCGGCGCGCAGGTCGAGGCGGTCGCTGAGGTGGTAGGTCATGATCGCCGACGGCAGCAGGTTGGCGTAGTGCGAATCGGTCGGCGCATCGACGTAGACGTACTTGCCGCTGGCCGTATCCAGCTGGCGCTGGCGGCCGACAGTGGACTGGTCGGTGTCGTCGTAGTGCAGGCCTGCTTCCACGTTGAACGCCTCGGCTCGGTAGCTGACCAGGCCGTAGGCGCCGAAGATCTTTTCGGTATGGGTGAAGTTGTCCTGGTTGCTGAACGCCGACTGGTCGGTGCTGTTGAACGCGCTCAGCGGCGTGGACTGCAGCACGTGCCGGGCCTTGTCCGGATCGATGGTGATCAGGTTCAGGCCCAGATAGCGCAGCGACGCGTTGGACGGCGCCAGCACGTCGGCGATGTTCAGTGCCGGCGCGCTGCGGTTGGGCTCGTAGTCGTCGCGGTAGATGTCGAACGACGGCTTGTCGGTGGTGTACGACACGCCGGCGCCGAAGCCCAGGCCGCGGTCCTGCTCGCCCTGGTTGAAGCCGTAGTCCAGGCGTCCGGTGAGGATGCGGTCGCGCGCGCTGCGCTTGTAGTCCGGACGCCAGTACAACAGGCTGTAGTTGTCGTAGTTGGAGTACGCCTGCGGCGCCACCGGGAAGCGCTGGTTCAGCGCCGAGGTGTCGTAGGTGAAGGCGTAGTCGGCGCTGGGAACGACGGTGACGCCGGGGCCGGTCTGGCCGACCGGAACCGCCGCCGGGCGCGATGCGCCGGTGACGTACTTGAACATCTGGATCGGCTCGTCGTAGGTCGCATCCGACCACGAACCGCGTGCGGAAAACATCTGGTGGTCGTCCGGCCGCCATTCCATGCCGGCCTGGCCGAGCTTGGTGCGGGTGGTGGTGACCTGGTTGGAATAGCCGACCTCGATGTCGCCGGCCGGATAGCTGCCGGAGGTCGCGGTCTGGTTGGCGACGCGGTTGCGGTTGCGCGGATCGATGATCAGCTCGTTGCGCTGCATGTCGTCCTTGAAATAGTAGTAGCCGGCGGTGACGTAGGCCTGCAGGTCGGCGCTGGGATGCGCCTCGAACTTGCCGGTCAGGCCGTAGCGGTCGCGCTTGTCCATCACGTACCAGTACTTGTCCTGCTGCGGCACCGCCCAGCCGTTGCCGAGGTTGCTGCCGCTCTGCAGCACGCCGTTGCCGTCGTAGAACCCGTAGTGCACCGTGTCGGTGGTCATGTGGGTTTCGGTGTAGCTGCTCAGCGTCTGGTAGTTGCCCGACAGGGTCAGGCCGTATTGCCGGTCGCTGCCGAAGGTGGTGCTGCCGGTGGCGCCGAGGCGGTAGCCCGGATCGTCCTGGTCGCGCGGCTTGCCGACGTCGTTGGCATGGCCGAGCGAGGCTTCGCTGGTGAAGAACGGCTTGCCGCCGTTCTCGAACGCGCTGCGCGTGCGCAGGTTGATCGCGCCGCCGGTGGCGTTGGGATCCAGATCGGGAGTGAAGGTCTTGACCACCTGCAGTTCGCTGACCATCGACGCCGGCAGGATGTCCAGGCGCACGCCGCGGGTGATCGAGCCGAGCGTGCCGTTCGGCGTGCCCGGCGAGGCCACGGTCAGGCCGTCGATGGTGACGTTGTTGTAGGACGGGCCGAGGCCGCGCAGCACCGGCGTGGCGGCCTCGTCGCGCGGATGCTCGTTGTCGGTAGCAGGCAGCACCGACAGGCCGGGGATGCGGCGCAGCGCCTCGACGATGGTGGTGTCCGGCAGCGCGCGCACGTCGGTGGAACTGACCACGTCGGTGATGTTGGTCGCCGCGCGCTTGCTCTCCATCGCCGCGGCATTGGCCTTGCGCACGCCGGTGACGACGACGCTGTCCAGGGTCTTGGCCGCGCCCGCAGCGGCGGCGGCCGGCGGCGATGCGGCGGCCGGCGCAGCGGCGGCGATATCGGTGGTGTCGCCGTCCGTGGCGGAAGGCGGCAACGGCCTCGTGGCCTGCTGCGCGAGGGCGGCCTGGCAACTGGCGGCAAGCAGGCACACCATCAACGTGCGCTGGTGGCGGTGGTGCGATCGCGTCATCTCGTATCCCCTGGAAAATTTCAAAATGAATTAATAACTTCAAAGTAGTTAATTTTATCCAGGGGGCGATGACAGGCCCATGTCACCGGGTTGGCAGTTGCGAGAGCGGCGGGTTGGCTGCACATCCGCCGCTGCGGGCGCCAGGTGTGGGCGATGGAGTCCAGGGTGTCGAGAGCGCGGCGAAAGGGTTGGGAGTGAGGGAGATGGTGAAACCGATCGCCGGGTGTTGCCGAACGTTCAAGGCTTCGCCGTACCCTCATCCGCCCCTTCGGGGCACCTTCTCCCGCAGGGAGAAGGAAAATGCTGGCAGGTGCGGACGGCGCCGGATGCAGGGACTGCAAGCACCAAGGCCACGAGACACCCGCACAATGCGCCGCTCGCGATTGTCCAGCACGGCGCGGCAGCGTCGCGACGGTGGCGCACGGCTCACGGCCGCCCAAAACGACGATAGGGCCGCAAGGGCCCTATCGTCGTCTCCGCTCTACCTGCGGCCGGCACGCTCGCGCGTGCCCGGACCGTCGCCCGCTAGGGCTGCACGACGCTGATCGTGCCCGGGTTGCTGCGCCCCACCCCGCGCAGGTCGGGACGGTACATGTCCTCGACCAGCGGCGGCGGCACCGTGTAGGTGCCCGGGGTCACGGCGCGCACCAGGTAGAACACCTGCGCCTTGCCGCCCTGCGCCAGGCTCAGCGCGGCCACGTAGCGGTCGTCGCGGAACTCCTCGTGCTTGACGTCGGCGGCGTTGGAACGGTCGCTGATCTCGATGCCGTCCACCACCACGTCGGCCCACTGCTTGGCATCGCTCAGGTTGAAGTTCTCGATCTCCAGGCCGGCCGGCAGCAGGTCGGTCAACAGCGCGTCGGGCATGCCCACGTTGGAGGTGATGGTGACGCGCACGATCAGCGCCTCGCCTTCCTTCAGCGGCCGCGGCGTCCACGGCTTGCCGTCGGTGCCGTACCACTCGCGCTCCACCTTCAGCGTGCTCTCGTCCACCTCCGGCGCCTTGCGCGGGATGCCGGCGATTTCCAGGCTGGCGTACAGCGGCGCCTCGCCCTGCGGCACGAAGCTGACCCCGCGCGCCAGCTCGGCCTCGCCGAACTGGCGGCCGAACGCCTTGGCCGCGCCGATCGCCTCGCTGCTGTCGCCGATCGCCAACTGCCCGGACACCAGCTTGCTCTGGTTGGCCAGCAGGGCCTTGCCCATCCGCGCCAGCGCCACCTGCTCCTGGGTGCTCAGCCACAGCCAGCCGCTGCGGCGGCGTGCGTCGAGCTCGCGGCCCAGCGCCACCGCGCGCGCGTCGTATTCGGGCTTGGCCAGGCCGCGCTCGTGCAGCAGCGCGATCATCAGCGCATCGTCGCGGATCACGCTGCCGTAGTCGCCGAAGTAAGGCGGACGGTCGCCGCTGTCCTTGGCGAAGCCGGCGGCGATCGCCGCTTCGCCACGCTTCTTGTCGCCCTGCAGCGACAACGCCACGCCCAGGTGCACCAGCGACAGGCCGGTCAGCGCCTTGCCGCGGTCGTTGTCGTACAGCGCACGCAACGTGCCCAGCGGCGCACGATTGACGCGGGCCAGCACATAGCCGGACCAGGCCTGGTTGGCGAACTTCAGGTTCTCGCGGCGGTCCTGGCCGTAGAAGTTGTTGCCGCCGGACAGCAGGTCCTCGCTGAGCCGGTTCAAGGCCTTCTGCAGCACGTTGTCGGGCACCGCGAAACCGGCGTCCTTGGCGTCGAGCAGGAACTCGGCGATGTACGGGGTCAGGCCCGGATTGACGTAGCCGTCGTCGCCCCACATCGAGAAGTGGCCGCTGGAGATCTGCATCGAGGCCAGCCGGCCGAACGCGCCTTCCATGCGCTCGCGGCGGGTCGCCGCGTCCAGCCCCTTGGCGCCGAGCAGCCTGGCGGTGGCGTCGTCGAGCAGCAGCGCGGCGTAGCCCTTGCTGGTGGTCTGCTCGGCGCAACCGTACGGGTAGTTCAGCGCGCCCTGCAGCGCGCTGGCGAACGGGATCGGCGGCAGCGCGCTGACCAGCATGCGCGCGTTGACCGAGCCGGCCATCAGGCCTTCGGCATCGCCCATGCCCAGCGTCACCGGCGCCAGCGGATCCAGCACGCGGGTCTGCGCGCGCAGCACCGACGGCCACGCCGCACGCACCGGCAGATCGTAGCGGCGGTCGACGCTGAAGCCGTTGCCGTTCACCCGCACCCGCACCTTGGCCACGGTGTAGCCCTCCTGCGCCACCAGCGGGAAGCTGAGCGTGGCCTTGGCGTCCTTGCCGAGCTTGGCGCTGCGCGCGTTCTCGGCGATCGCCAGCGGGCCTTCGCCGTCCACCTGCACCTTGAACTCGCCCGCCTGTCCGGTGAAGTTCTGCACGTCCAGGGTGACCGTGCTGCGGTCGCCCGGCGCCATCACGCGCGGCATGCTGGCTTCGGCCACGATCGGCGCGCGCACCAGCGTCTCCACGTCGCGGTTGCCGTAGCGCTCGTCCGAATACACCAGCGCCGAGACCCGCAGCGTGCCGTTGAAGTCCGGCACCGGCAGCTGCACCCGCGCGTTGCCCTTGGCGTCGAGCTTCACCGAACCGGAGAACAGGTCCACGGTCTGCACCCGCGCGGTCGGACGCTTGGCCTGCGGCAATGCCGCCAATGCCATGTCGCCGCCGAAGCGCAGCTTGCCGGTCCCGCCCTCGAAGCTCTCGATCACCCGACCATAGATGTCGTACGCGTCCACGCCCAGGCGCCGCTGCGCGAAGAACTGCGCGTTGGCGTCGGGCACCGGGAAGCGGGTGATGTTGAGGATGCCCACGTCCACCGCGGAGATGGTCACGTGCGCCTGCTTGCCGGCCAGTTCCGGCACGCTGACCGTCACCGGCAGCGGCTGCTCCGGACGCATCTGCTTGGGCGCGACCAGGCCCACCGCCACGCGCCGGGTCTTGCGCTCCATCGGCACGAAGGCCACGCCGACCGCACGCGCCGGGGTGATCTTGCTCGGCGCCGAACCGCCGCGGAACACCAGCGCGGTGACGTAGACGTCGTGGCGCTCCCAGTCCTTGGTCACCGGGATCTCGAAGCTGCTGCCCGGCTTCACGTCGATGTCCTGCACGTACAGCATCTTGTCGCTCTCGACCATCAGCACGCCGGGACCGGCATGCGGCGGGGTCAGGGTGACCTTGAGCGTGTCGCCGGCCTTGTAGCCGGTCTTGTCCAGCGCCAGCTTGACCTTGTCCGGGCGCGCGTCCAGGCCGCGGTTCTCGTCGTTCCAGCTCCAGCCGGCGCGGAACGGATAGCGCGTGGTCAGGCCGGTGGACGGATCGAACACGTCCACGCGGTACTCGCCCCACTCCACCGGGAAATCGAACTTGGCCGCGGCGCTGCCGGCATCGACGGTGAGGGTCTGCTTGTTCTCGAAGCGGCGGGTGAAATCGTAGTCCCAGCGGTTGTCGGCGAACGCCCAGTGGTAGTCGCGCAGCTCGCGCACCAGGGTCACCTTCAGCCCCTTGGCCGGCTGCGGCTTGCCCTGCGCGTCGACCCGCATCAGCTCGAAGCGGGCGTTGGCGTTGGCATCGGCGCCGTCCTTGTCGTCGAACAGCGGGCGCACCCCGACCAGCGCCGGCGCCGGCCACAGCACGCGCTTGAGCGTGCGGGTGACGGTGCGACCGCCGGTCTCGTACACGCTGGCCGAGACCAGCGCGGCGATGGTGCTGGTCGGCTTGGCTTCGTCCGGCAGCGCAATGTCCTCGGCGATCTTGCCGTCGGCGCCGAACTCGGTATCGATCACGTCCTTGGCTTCGCGCGGCAGCTGCAGCGTCGGGTCGCCGAAGAAATAGCCGGGCAGCGCTTCCACCGGATGCTGCTCGACCGCCACCGCCAGCTTGGCGGTGAAGCGGTTGCCGTCGGCCGGCGCGCCGTACAGGTAGGCGGCGGTGGCCTGCAGCTTGAACGGCTCGCCCGGCTTGAGCGTCTTCTGCGCGCTGTCCAGGTCCAGCTTCATGCGCTCGGGCAGGAACTCCTCGATGCGCAGCGTCATGCCCTGCACCGCGTCCTTGCTGGACGGGTCGGTGCGGAACTCCACCTGCCAGCGCCCGGTCGGCGCGTCGGCGGGAATCAGCTGCTCGAAGCTGAAATAGCCCTGCTCGCCCGGCTGCAGCCGGGTCTCGCGGAAGATCTTGCCGTCGGGCTGCTTCAGGCGCAGGAACACCGGTTGCGCGCCCTTGCCGCTGGTCGCCACCGGCTTGCCGTCGTTGTCGCGCAGCAGCGCCGACACGCGCACCGTCTCGCCGGGGCGGTACAGGTCGCGGCCGGACCAGGCGAACACGTCGAACCAGGCGTTCTCGCGCCCAGCCACGGCGAACTCGCTCAGGTCCAGCGCCGGCTGGTTGAACGGCAGCATCGACAGGTCGGTGCCGCTGCGCGCCACCAGCACCTGGCCGGCGTCGAGCGTGTAGTTCAGCAGCGCGTTGCCGTTGGCGTCGGTCTCGCCTTTCAGGAACAGCTCGCCCTTGGCGTCGAGCACCCGCAGTTCCACCTTCTTCAGCGCTTCGCCGCTCTGCAGCGAGGCGGTGTGCACGAACAGCTTGTCCTTGTAGGCGCGCGCATGCAGGCCGATGTCGCTGACGGTGAAGAACGCGGTGTCGTATTCGTTCTCGAACCGGCCCGGGCGCTTCATCACCGCGAAGTACAGGCCCGGTTCCTGCAGTTCCTTGATGTCCTGGATCGGCAGATAGGTCAGCGCGCGCTCGTTCTTGTCGCCGCCGAGCACGAAGCGGTTGACGTAGACCGACTCGGCCAGCTGCGAGATCGGGGTGTGGTCGCTATAGTCGCTGTCCATTTCCCAGCTGCCGCGGCGGCCGCCGCGCTGGTACTGGGCGAAGAACGCCGGCAGCGAGCCTTCCTTGACCCGCATGAATTCCACGTCCACTTCCGGCACGTTGAGCGAGACCACCGGCAGGCCGCGGCTCTCGCGCGCCGGCAGCACGCTGCCCTGCGAGGCGAAGCCGACCGCCGGCTCCAGTTCGCCGGTGTAGACCTTCTGCTTGAGCGGCTTGCCCAGGCGGCTGCCGTCGGCGGCGAGCAGGTCGGCGGAGATCAGTACGGTGTAGTCCTTGGCCGCCTCCACGTATGGATAGCGCAGGGTCTTGCCGTCGTCGGACAGCGACCAGGCGCTGTCGTCGGTGCCGACTTTTTCCTCGAAGCGCAGCAGCTTGTCGAAGTCCTGTGTGCCGACCAGCGGCCGCGAGAACTCCAGCGCCAGCGACAGCCCGTCGCCCTTCTGGTCGGGATAGGCGCGAACCAGGCCGAAGCCCTTCATCGCTTCCTTCTGGCCCTTGACCGGCTCGCCGCTGGCGTCGGGCAACTGCCCGGATTCGTTGCGCTTGCAGCCGCCCAGCGCCAGCGCCAGGCCCAGCAGCAGGAAGGTGCTCAACAGCCCCGCGCGCAGGAGGCGCCACTGCCGCTTCGAATCCGTGTGCATACGTTCGCTCCGTGAAAGTGGCGCGAGTATAGAACGCGGACGCGACCGCCGGAGACTCGGAATCGAGATTGCGGACGCGGCGTTGGCCGGCGCCCGGCAAGGCGGCCGGGAACGGCGGCGGGCACCCGCCGCCGGACCGTGCACGCGGCGATTTCTGTGTATGCGGTGCGGGCTCTGTGGAAGCAGCCGATGAGGCCACAGGTTACCCAGACCGGATGCAGTCGGGACTGAAGTCCCTCCCACAGTGCACCCGACCAGTCGGCCACAAGCCCTTGTAGGAGCGGCTTCAGCCGCGACGAGCGGAGCCTGGAATCGCGACGGCTCAGCAATCGGTCGGGGCTGAAGCCCCTCCTACAGTGCACCCGACCAGTCGGCCGCAAGCCCTTGTAGGAGCGGCTTCAGCCGCGACGAGCGGAGCCTGGAATCGCGGCGGCTCGGCAATCGGTCGGAGCTGAAGCCCCTCCTACAGTGCACCCGGCTGGATGGCCGCAAGTTCCCTGTAGGAGCGGCTTCAGCCGCGACGAGCGGAACCTGGAATCGCGACGGTTCGGCCATCGGTCGGGGCTGAAGCCCCTCCTACAGTGCACCCAGCTGGATGACCGCAAGTTCCCTGTAGGAGCGGCTTCAGCCGCGACGAGCAGAGCCTGGAATCGCGAGGGTTCGGCCATCGGTCGGGGCTGAAGCCCCTCCTACAGTGCACCCAGCTGGATGGCCGCAAGTTCCCTGTAGGAGCGGCTTCAGCCGCGACGAGCGAAGCCTGGAATCGCGGCGGTTCGGCAATCGGTCGGGGCTGAAGCCCCTCCTACAGTGCAGCCGGTTGGATGGCCGCAAGTTCCCTGTAGGAGCGGCTTCAGCCGCGACGAGCGGAGCCTGGAATCGCGACTGTTCGGCCATCGGTCGGGGCTGAAGCCCCTCCTACAGTGCACCCAGTTGGATGGCCGCAAGTTCCCTGTAGGAGCGGCTTCAGCCGCGACGAGCGGAGCCTGGAATCGCGACGGTTCGGCCATCGGTCGGGGCTGAAGCCCCTCCTACAGTGCACCCAGCTGGATGGCCGCAAGTTCCCTGTAGGAGCAGCTTCAGCCGCGACGAGCGAAGCGGCGGACTCGCCGCCGCCTCAATGCAACAAGCGCTGCATATACAGCGCGATCAGCCGCGGCCGGTCCAGCGCCAGGCAGACCTGGGCGTTGGCGGCGCCGGGCGCCGCATGGCCGCCATCCGCCGAACCGTCGACGGCCGCAGCGCCGCCCGCCGCGCTCGCGCCGGACGGCACTTCCCGCGTATACCCCTGGTCGTCGACCGCGATGCGCAACGGCACGGTCGGGCACAGGCTCGGGTCGAGCAATTGCGCCACCGGCACCACGTCGAACAGGGTCGGCGTGGCGCTGGCCCAGGGCTGGTCGGTGTCGCGCCATTGGTAGTATAGCTGTGTCAGCGCATCGGTCAGCGGATCGCCATGCGCGAATAGCGCCACCCGCTCCGGTTCCTCCAGGGTCACCTGGGTCGCGTCCAGCGGCAGCATCACGATCGGCACGCCGGCGGCGAACACGCGCTGCGCGGCGCCGATGTCGGAGACGATGTTGTATTCCGGCGCCGGCGCGCTCGGCGGCCGGTAGCGCGACTTGCCGTAGCCCGCCCGCACCGACCCGCCCATCAGCACCACCTGCTTGAGCTGGGCGAAGCCCTGCGGGTCGCGCTGCAACGCGCGCGCCGCATCGGTCAGCGGTCCGAGCACCAGCAAGGTGACCTGGCCGGGATGGCGCCGCGCCTGCGCCAGGATGAAGTCCGCCGCATCCGG
>Ga0182005_1001253_pt1 | contig 10445 bp, 8 predicted proteins | sample Sormic07211103_1_FD_123021 | JGI IMG/M metagenome (GOLD analysis project Ga0182005, IMG submission 123021) | Rhizosphere microbial communities from Sorghum bicolor, Mead, Nebraska, USA - 072115-103_1 MetaG | ecosystem: Host-associated > Plants > Roots > Rhizosphere | place: USA: Nebraska...
CCCGGACAAAAACCACTCAGAAACGAAAAAGGCCTACGCCGTTAAGCGTAAGCCCTTGATATTCATGGTGCCCGAAGCCGGAATCGAACCGGCACGCCCTTACGAGCGGGGGATTTTAAGTCCAGATTTATTTTATTAAAAATCAATCACTTAGGATGAAAACCGCTACACAATTCTCCGCTAGCACTCTCTTGTGAAACTCTTATCCGTCAACCCTCTGGTGTTGGTTGCGGAGCAAACAATCCGACTTCTGTTGAGCTTGAGTCATCATAAAGAGATGCCTGAAAGCACGATACGCAGCTGTAGAAAAACGAACCAAGCAAAGGCCAAGGCACTGCCGGTGAACAGCATCATCAGCACCAAACGCCGGAGCGGCCGCATGTTGTCTTGCCAAAAGGCAATGATCTCTGCGAACGCCAACGCACTGCGATCATCCTTGAAGAGATAGACCAAACCTTCAGCTTCTGAGGCCATGTTCACTTGATTGTGATTAGGCAAATTGTGCGCAATGCTGACCGGAGATCTGAACCATTCGATGACAAAGTCTCCTACCTTCGCTTCGTCTTGCGCCTCAACGTCATAGGACGTCAGGTGGCTGAGCATCAATCTACGCATCAGCGGTCTATTGCCCTCGAAAGCGTAGCTTGGACCGAATGCCTCCAGTGAGGTGCCAGCGCGGTCTCGCCGCCAGATCCTTGCCCCCGTGATTTGGCTGTACTCGTAGAGTGCTTGCTCGATATGGGCACAGGCATAGACACCGAAACCGGCAAACGCAGGCACTCCGTAACCACTCATGATGGCTAAGACGTTTTCGTCCTGAGAAGATTTCTTGTCGAGCAGTTCTGTATCAGGCCACCACTTGCGGACGCTCCACCACCGACGTAATTCATCCTCAACTAAAGCTTGCAACCATCTCCTGCCACCTAGTCCTAGATAACGAGGCTTTGGACTCAACGACTGCTTGAGCAAAGTTGGACAGCACAGTTCGAACCAAATCACAGCAACAATGTAAAACAGCCCAGCCACCAACAACCAGTTGAAGGGTTCTGTACCGCTAACCTGCCCTCGCAGGGTCGGTGCTGCCTGGAAGAGCGCGCTAACTAGACCTGCCACCGCCGCAAATTTGAGACCCGTTGACGATTTTAGGTGCGACCAGAAGGACCAGCTGGTTCGCTGTCTCAGCCTGTGGTAGCGCATATCCTGTCTAGTACTCCTTCGATTCTCCGGCGATGCCTTATACATTTCCTGAGCGGGTAGCTCATTGAAGAACCAGGCGAACGGATTGCGCTCGACGAATTTCTCTCGACGCATCCGGCGACGGTACTTCCGAGCGTTTTTTTGCACTAATTCGAATATGTGCGGAGATCCCTCGTAGCTTGTTTTCGTGTCAGTGCCCTGGGCAGGCTCGTCGGGTACCTTAGTGGACATGAAAAAATCCTTCTTTTCGGGTCATTTGCCGAAGATGATGACAGTGTTCATTAAGGTCGTCCAAACGAAGAAGCGAGGCGCACGGAGGGGACATGCACCATCGAAACCAGCTGTCGGCTTCCTGCGTAACAGCCGTTCAGCCTGCTCGATGATGGATTGGATCGACCATTAGCCAAACCCCATTGATTAAAGGCTAATATCAAACGCTAGATAATCGTGTACCAGTTTCGTACCAGTGATTTGTGCGTCCCTCCCCTTTTTCCTCCTTGTTCCGCGCGATCGCAATTGATTACTGGTATTTTAAGATCGAAAGGGCATGGCTTTTTGCCCACTGGAAAATATTCGTAGGGAAAAAAATGAGGGATTTGGGCGCGGCGGGTGAAAACTATTTTAGTGCTTGGTGTGCAGCATCTGGAATGACTGCAAACAAGTCTGTGTCCGACATGAATGGTTGGGACGTATTTGTTGAAATTGATCAAAGTGCGGATAGATTTGACCCTGAATCTATACATGAAGGATTAATCGAATCAAAAATTCAGATTAAATCAACGGACGGCTCAAAAAAATTTGTAGACGTTGAGCTTTCCAATCTTAAAAAAATGGCTACTACTGCCTTACCATCATTCTATGTACTCATGGAGTTCGATGGAAGCGAATCACCAAAGAACGCATACCTACTTCATGTAGATAGCGCCTTATCTAGCAAGATACTAAAAAGAATCGCCGAACTTTTCGCGCAGGATGCAAAAGTTAAGCTCAATAAAAAAAATATGAGATTAAATTTTACCGACAGCATTACTCCACTAACCGCAACAAAGCTAAAGGAAATGATATTAAGCCATGTCGGCCCGTCCTACCTTTCTTACATTGATCAAAAGCGTAACCACTTATTATCTGCCGGCAACGGATCGCACAAAGTAAATTTTACGATAACTGGGGACGATACACTTAAGGAACTTATTGATATCTCACTTGGTAAAAAAGGGGGGATAGAAGTAAATAACGTACACGGTTCAACACTACGATTTGGAATCGCCACCGACCTTCCCAAATTGAAAAGCGACACAGCAATTCTAGAAATGCCAGATGTAATGCCCGACGCAAAAGGTTCGCTGTCTTTCCGAGATAAAACAAGCGGGCGCACCTTAAAGTTTCCTGTTGACCTTTATCGCAGCGTGTTTAATGCTTGGATACCGGACAATTTGAGAAAAATAAGGATAGATGCCAATCTATTCGAAATCCAATTATCTCATCAGGCCAAGCTTATAACCATAACGATAAATATGGACAAAATTGAGGACTTCGAGATTGAAAACTCCCTCAAAGCCTTCAAACTCATTCATATGTTATGGAAGCCAGGAAATGTAAGTATCACATTCGATTTTGACGGTATAAGCGCTCGCGCAAACTTTAATCCAACCGAAGGATTTTCTGATCAAACGCACGTAATAGTGATTCTTGAAAGACTGGTAAAAATCAAAAAACATTTCGAGCTCGAGGATCAACTTTACGTAGCCCCAACTGAAATAAATGCAAACTTGCGCCAACTGACTCAGATAGAAGACCTAATTAATGGAAACCTGGAAAAGATCTTACTATCATTTCCGCTGGACACCGGACCAGATCCTAAAACAGAAGTTGAGTGCTTTTATGTTGTTTCCTTAGAATTAGGCGGACACCTTTTCATAGAATTAGTTGTATTCTATGGCCAAATCCAATCTCCCGAAGCCGGAAAATTTAGCCTCGTGCCAACGGAGAAGCGAACTCTATATAAGACAGTGGTAAAAATCGACGACATTGAACAACAATCGTTACAGGAAGAAATAATTAACTCAATCAACCAATACAACCCAACGTACTGCACAATTAATTTAACCCCATATTTTTTCGTCCAAATCTTGAAAATGGAGTCCTCCGTTGACTCACAATGAGACATTCGACATCACACAACGCTTAATTAGCTCATATTTAATAAGTACAGACGTTTACTCGAACAAATCGGTGAAAATTTCAAAAAATATGCATATCGATAGCACTGCAAGGGGACTTTTCAAATGCCCATATTCCATAAGCGCGAGGTTGTACGCCTCCAACTACAGACAGCAGTAGAAATATTCCTAAAAAAACTAAATTACTCTGCTGTAATAACACTAGCTGGTGCATGCAGCGGTATTCTTGGACCTCTTGTCGCAAGAGCCGGCAAGGAAAACTTTGATGAATATGCCCGAAGACTTTACGGCGAATTATCCGGACAAATCCCAAAACGCCCATCGTACTCGAAGCATATAACACAAATACTTGGTATCATTGCCCACAAGCATCTTTCGGGCGATGACACTGATTTGATTGAGTTGGATTTAGAAAAGCTTGCATGTGACGCGTTGATTCGCGCAATGGTAGACTACTCAAAACTGTATGGCGACTCCGAGCCATTCGCAATAGCATTCTTTGGATGGGTCTGGGCGAACGTTGACGGCGCCAAAGTTATGAAAGACTATCTATCCACGCCAAAAAGAATTAGACCAAAATGACAACAAAAAACTACTCTCGACTCGAATTAGCATCTAACCAACTAGAGGCGGCTATCGGATTATTTGTATCTGGCGGCGATCGTTTTTCAGTAATTACTCTCGCGGGAGCGGCTGACGTAATTCTATCCCGACTGATACTCAACAAAGGCAAAGAAAATTTCACCGATGCAATTCTCAAAGCAGAGAAAAAACAAAAAACTCGCGAAGAGCTCGGGCGAGAGGTGAACGACATGTTCTTTATCAACCAGTTAAAACACATGGACCCTGGCGACGATGGCTATATAGATCTTGAGCCTGAAGAATGTGCTATCGGAGCAATACTCAAAGCTCTGGCCAATTACATCACGCTTGCAGAACAGCGCAAAAGCTTTGTAGATGTATTTCTTACTTGGGTAAAACTGAATCTTGACCCAAATATATACAATGTTAACTGTGATCCAAACTGGGTTCCCTCACGCCAGGGTAAATAATTCATTTAACGTACTACTATTTGACGCGCTACATCTCCGCTGGAGGTATCTGCCGTAATTGATAATCGACCTCAGCTCTTCAGTTTCCCAAGCTGATAACGAGGGTTCGATTCCCTTCACCCGCTCCACAATTTTTAAGGCTTCCATCGGTATGGAAGCTTGGCTGCTCAAGGCTGGTGACAGTTTGTCTGTTGGTGCGTTTGAGCATAAAGCTCACGCAGGCATACAGAGACCCGCCAGTTTTCGGGAAAGCCCTCGGAACCGAGTAAGATCAGTAAGACGCCCCACAATGCCGCTTTAAAGCCTTGATTTCATTGGCATTCGAAGACTGCGAGCAAGGTAACTTTTAAGTAATATAGAAGTAAGATAATTACTCTTTAGTAAGGTAATTTACTATTCTACAGAACCCTTAAAAATCAATCACTTAAGCTCACATCACCTTTCTCATTACTCAATATCACCTACCGAAGTAATCCAGAAAAGCCGATGAATATGGGTTCTCAGCGATGCCGTCGCCCTCGCATTACTCCATTACCTTTTTCCGACAGCGTTCCCGAAAATCCATGCTCGCTTGGTCGATCAGTACAGAGCAGCCAAGCACCACCGCGGCGACCTCTCGTTTTTTGCCCAGCCCTCGCAGGGATTCGCAGGCTTTTTTTCACCCTACTACCCCTCTCCAGTGCCCAGTCTTTGCCGTCCTCAGCCAGGTGCAGAAGTGCGGAAAAAAAGACCCATTTAGCCCGCAGGCGAGGTGGGGGGATGACGGCGCGCGCCAAGTGAGAATCAAGCCATTTTCACGCCCGTGTAGCACGCCAATTCCCACCACCAACAAACAGCTCGTCGCTTCCTTTCGCTTGCTGCTTAAATATGGATTACTGTGCATATAAACAGTATCTGTATAGAGAACCCGCTTTCATGAATTTCGAACAGGCTAAAGCGCTGAGACTTCAGCAGTGGCGCTCGACCCTCGACGACCACGACTTTCGAATGCAGAACCCTGAAGCCCACCGACAGACCCTTCACGAAATGAGCTCCGTCCTTGTCACCGAGGGGTTGATCGATGAGCTCCAGCGGTTCGACCTGAACGAGATGGCGAATGCTGCCTACTGGCACGCCGTGGAGGAATTGCAGACCGCGTCAGTCCGCTACTGCGGCGCATCTGCCTACGACGTCATGCGGCACGAAAGCACTGAGCTATTCGGCAAGATTGGGCGCTCGATTTTCTATGCCGCGAGCACGCTGGCCGAGGGTGCGCGATCCTCCTACGACGGGAAGATTTACCGCGATGCCTCTGGGGCGAACCTTGTGTTCAACCCGTCCGGGGCTGTGGCGAGAATTACCGGCCTTACCTTGACCCTGCCGGATGGGCAGCAGTACGACCTCACGGAGACTGGAAGAACAGTCGAGGGCGTCACCTACGAGCCGATCGAGGATCCGGACCTCTACCGTGCATTGGTGGATACCGCCCAAGTTGCCAAAGAGGACTGTGATCTACGTGCTTTCGAAAGAGTGCGGCCGCGTCTCGATCTGGCCAAGTTCCGCACCTGCCCCGCTTGCCTTGATCGTTTTGACCAGCGTGAAGACTGCCAGACATGCGCTGGCAGAGGGTTTGTAACGAAGCCTTCGCCCGCTGGTCTACCCTGAATCTACAGCCGGAGGGTTCAACCATGTGCGGACGCCTTTCACAGTACCGGGGCATTCACGACTTCGTCGCGGCGCTCAGCATTCCAAACGCACTGATCAACTATGCCGGCGACCAGCCTTTCGAGCGCTATAACGCCGCTCCGACCACTCAGCTTGCCCTCTTTCACCAAGAAGGTCAGTTTCTGCGCGCTGACATGGTTCGCTGGGGATGGCGCCCACACTGGGCCAAAGATCGCGCAGCACCGATCAACGCCCGGGTAGAGAGTCGCCCACGGCCCATTCTTCCGTTCAATCTGGCCACACCGAGCGATCATCGCGATCGACAACTGGTTTGAATGGGTAGATGAAGGTGGTCCAAAGAAACAGCCCTACCTGATTCGCCACCATGACCAAACTCCAATCCTCTGCGCCGCGATTGGCCAGTATCCGAACGCCGAGCATGAGCCTGGTGAGCACGACGGCTTCGTCATCATCACCGCCGACAGCTCCGGCGGCATGGTGGACATCCACGATCGGCGACCGGTGACGTTTTCACCGGATTTGGCGCGCGAATGGCTTGATCCAGCTACACCCGAGGAGCGAGCCGAGCTGATCGCGCTGCTAGAAGGTGAGCCGTCCGAGAGGTTTGAGTGGTTCCAGGTCGCTAAGGCCGTGGGGAATGTGCGGAATCATGAGCCAGAGCTGATCATGCCCATCAGCGAAATCATCGTCGGTAACGACCAGAACTCGGGTCAAAATTAGTCGGAAGCCATCAGCTTTAGGGTGCCACGCCGCGGATAGCTAATCGCCGTCGCCTGGAGCAATTTTTAATATCCCATCTGCGAAAGCTATATACCAAAACTGGAAAATAGCTTTCTGCCATCATTTTTAAATTTACTCATGATGGCCCCTTGACATCGAACAAAAATTGAAGACATCGAAATGCCATCATTCGCGCAAGGTGCATCATTTTGCCATCATTGTGCGAGTATCGCACCCTAACCCCTCAGGCCCAGCATTTCCGGGGTATTTCTTCTGATTTTGATGTTAATAACTGTTTTTTATTAATTAATGGAATTTAATAAATTTCAAGCACCAATATTAAAAGCTACGATCACTAACTTACAAAGCAAACACAGAAAACCATTTAAATTAATAAACAAAGAAACTAAAACACTCAAATAGTTACGCAAATACTTAATTACTTACTTACGTAACCAAAGACATCCGACAAATAACTCCTACACCTTTAACTAGAGGAATTTCCTTATTAGACACGTCAGCAAACTCTAGAAGCCATCACTGCCACAGCCCTTATAAAACGGGCGCTCCAGCCCGCCATAGAGGTCCTTCAAGCCGGCAACCGCCCGCATGCACTCGACAAATTTTAGCGATTAAAGTATTCGTGAAAGCTTGCACTTGACGAACGGTCGAAAAGCAATTTATTGTAACGAGGCTTCTAACAGGCGTACCAATCGAATCGGCATTTTTTTGCAAGGTAAAGGCTTTCGTTCGAGAAGTATTCTACTGGTGATAGTTAGAAGAGGGGCGTTGAAAAGCAAAAAAGGCAGATGGGGTTGCACCCCCATCTGCCTCGAAGCTAACGGCGCAAAAATATAAACATTGGCGAGGTTTTTCTCTCCAATCCTTTGCGCAGTTGTTCGCTCTTCACAACGTTAGCACACAGGATCTGAGAGACCAAGACTGACAGCCACCCACAAGGCATTGAGTATGACCCCCCGCATCCTGGAGCTGGTCGTTGAGCTACTGCGCATGACTACCGAACTGCTGAAGGTTCTACAGATAGTTTTCGCCTAGAAGCTCCGGCAGGGTCGAAAGACCCTGCCGTCACAGCTCGCTCAGAAGGTAGGCGTAGGCGTACCGGCATTCGCCTCGGTTTCTTCACGGGGACTCTATGCTTCCCCGGCAACTTTGTAGGGTTTGAACCGAATCACCTCCTCCCCCACCCAGTCATTTAGCTGCAACATCCGTGTCTGAATGGGCTCCAGCTCGTTCGCCGCATAGATCTGCGCCGCCTCTCGGATCGATCCAAAGCCGCCGGCATTTTGCGGAACGATTCCCATCAGCTGCGGCGGAATGCGCAGGCTCGCCAATACATCATCCCGCGTCTGATTCTTGATCGAGTTGAATTCATCCTTCGCCGCCACCTCGCTCACCGGGATCAATTGAATCCCGTCCTTCTTGCCAGTCGGCGAGTACACAAACAAATTCCGAAAATTTCCCGGCCCCTTCGAATCCTTCAGCGCCTTACGCAATGCATCGATATCAGTCTCCGTCTGCGCAGCGTCGGTCATGTACAGGATAAAGCCCGCATGGCTGCCATTCTCGTAGTACTTCCGCCGAAACAAGGTCGCTGACTCATTGAGCAACGCCGATTGCAAAGCACTGATCCACTCCGGCAACCCATAAATCTCCTGGTGCAGATCCGCCTCACGCAGATGAAACGCGCTCCCTGACTCAAACGCATGCTCATTCTTGAATCCTTGCACCTGGAAGAACCGCCCCTCCGGCCCAGCCCGCATGTACTTCGCCAGCGGCGGCACCAATTGCCAAGTGCCGCCCAATACCGAGCGCCGGCGCTCCAGATACCCATTGCCCAGGCACAAAAAATCCAGCGCGAACTGCTCAAACGCAGCGCGGGAAAACATCGGGTGCGGGATGAACGTCTTGCTCAACAAATTGCGCTTAAACATCAACCCCGAATGCAGATGCACGCTCGCCCCCACCGACCGAGCCAGCCCATCCAGCGACAACGGCGGCTCATACCAACGCCCGTTGAACCAGCACTCCAAATAGTTAAACACCTCCCGACCACCCAACACCGGCGACGGCTCCCCGAAGCTAAAAACCTGTGTACCTGCACCGCTGGGAACGGTCGCGGGCAGCAGCGTCTGGTTGTCAGGCTGTTCAGTCATCAATAAATCTCCATCCGCCCGGTATTGGCAGCCGTCTGCCCCTCAAGCGGTTCGTTATGCAAAGCATGAAAAAGCGCCCACGCCAGATCGGCATGACCGGTATTGTCGTTGCGCCCTGCGGTATAGGTGTACTGGCGCCCCCCGGCGGTGACAGTCTTGCGGATGGCCATCAACGACTGCGCCATGTCAGTCCAACCCGCATCAAACTCCAGCCGCCCCTTGTGAATCACGTCATAGGCCTTCAGCACCAAGCGGGTTTTCACCTCAGGCGAATAGCTGAAGGTGGTCACGGCCGGGAAGAACTGGCGAACCAGCTGGGCCACGCCGCTACCCAGCCCGGTGACATCAATGCCAATGTAGGTCACCCAGTAGCGGTCGCAGACGCTCTTGATAAAAGCGGCCTGCGCCGCAAAGTCCATCCCCCGAAACTGATGCCGCTCCAGCACCCGAAACTTCCCGCCCGGTACCAGCGGCGGCGCAACCACCACCAGCCCCGAACAATCACCCGTTTCGGCGGGGTCATACCCCACCCACACCTGCCGGTCGCCGAACGGCCTCATGGCAAAAGGTTTGTAATCCTCAGCCCACTCGACCCAGCTATCCACCATGCAGGACTGCAATAACGCCAACGGAAAGATGCTCGCCCCATCGTCGACAAAATCGCACATCAGCAGGTTGGCGAACGCCTCTGGGCTGTACTCCCGGCGCAGCTCTTCGATGTCGAAAAGGTCACAGCCACCCTGCTCCGCGTCGAGGATGTTGACGATCTGCCGCCACAAGCGGTCCTCGCAGAGCCGCCCCTGCTGGAGCGCGCCGTGGGACACGTCCACCTTCGTGTGCTGAGCCGCCGGCTTGCCCTTGTTGAAGCGCTCGCCCGTCCAGAAGGTGTAGGCCTCATGGGCCATGCTCGACGGTGTTGAGAAGTAGGTCTTGCGCCACTTCTTGTGCATCGCCATGCCTGAGGCGACCTTGTTCAGTTCTTCAAACTTGAACGTCCAGAAGAACTCATCGAAGTAGAAGTTGCCGTGGTAACCCTGGGCGGTACGGGCATTGGTGCCAAGGAAAAACAGCTCGGCACCGTTGGGCAACACGATGGGATCGCCAGTCAACTCGACACCAATCACTTCGCGAGCGAAGGCCTGAATGTAACCGCGAAACAGGTAGGCCTGGTTCTTCGAAGCCGATAGGAATATCTGGTTACGACCAGTCTCCAGCGCATCGATAAAGGCCTCACGGGCAAAGTAATAGGTCGCGCCGATCTGCCGACTTTTGAGGATGACGCGGGTGCGCTGGTTGCCGGCCCGGTACCAGTCTTTTTGGTAGTCGAAGCAGCCATCAATGAATGCCTCGCGCAGCAGCTCGATCTGGTCTTCACTGATGTCGTTCTTCGGGGTTTTCTTCTTCGGGCCTTCGTTGCGCTTGGCCAGATTAGGGTTAAGGTCGGTTTCGGTACCGCC
>Ga0182005_1001255_pt1 | contig 10433 bp, 8 predicted proteins | sample Sormic07211103_1_FD_123021 | JGI IMG/M metagenome (GOLD analysis project Ga0182005, IMG submission 123021) | Rhizosphere microbial communities from Sorghum bicolor, Mead, Nebraska, USA - 072115-103_1 MetaG | ecosystem: Host-associated > Plants > Roots > Rhizosphere | place: USA: Nebraska...
ACCTTGGCGCGGTCGGCCAGGCAGAAATCCTTGTCCAGCTTGAATTTCTTGATGCACGAGAAGATGTAGTCCCAGCGGCCGGCGTTCAGGCCGGAGCTGTGCTCGCGCAGTTCGTACAGGATTTCATCCATTTCGAAAGCTGCCAGGATGGTTTCGATCAGGACCGTTGCCTTGATCGTGCCTTGCGGCAGGCCGAGTTCGTTTTGCGTCATCACGAAGATGTCGTTCCACAGCCGCGCTTCCAGGTGCGATTCCAGCTTCGGCAGGTAGAAATACGGACCGGCGCCGCGTGCCAGCTGTTCCTTGGCGTTGTGGAACATGAACAGCGCAAAATCGAAAATGCCGCCGGAGACGCGCTTGCCGTCGATCAGCACGTGCTTTTCATCCAGGTGCCAGCCGCGCGGACGGACCACCAGCGTCGCCACCTTGTCGTTCAGTTTGTAGGACTTGCCGTTCTGTTCCAGCGAAATCGTCTTGCGGATAGCGTCGCGCAGGTTGATCTGGCCGGTGATCTGGTTATCCCATACCGGCGAATTCGAATCTTCGAAGCAGGTCATGTAGCTGTCGGCGCCGGAATTTAAGGCGTTGATCACCATCTTGCGCTCGACCGGGCCGGTAATTTCGACGCGGCGGCATTCCAGCGCGGCCGGGATCGGCGCGATCTTCCAGTCGCCGTTGCGGATGTGCGCGGTTTCAGGCAGGAAGTCCGGACGCTCGCCGGCGTCCAGGCGCTTGGCGCGCTCGACCCGCACTGCCAGCAATTCCTGACGGCGCGTTTCGAATGCGCGGCTCAGCTTGGCGACCAGCGCCAGCGCTTCGGGGGTCAGAATCTCTGCGTATCCGGCGCCGATTGCGCCCTTGATTTCCATGCCGGCGGGCAGTGTCAGTTGCGTCATGCTTTACTCCTGTTGGTTCTATGAATTGATTGGTGTCTTGGGCCAGTTCGCTGCACCAGCCATTGTGCAGCGCTACATTCTGTTTTTTACCATGCCGGATATGCTAAATCCTGAATGGCATTATCTAATTTTTACGCTATATAGTATATTTAAACCAAATCATCATAGGTGGAACGATTTATCATTTGATCTATGCGTTTTAGTCACAAGTGAGCGTATTATAGCGCCAGCCATAGCTCCGGCCTTCAACAAACCAGTAAACCAGACCAGTTCGGCGACATGGATCAATTCAAGCAGATTTCCACTTTTGTCGAGGTAGCCGCCAAGGGCAGCCTGTCCGCAGCGGCGCGCGCCGAAGGGATCGCCCCGGCCATGATCGGCCGGCGCCTGGATGCGTTAGAGGAACGCCTCGGCGTGAAGCTTTTGCAACGCACCACCCGCAAAATCGCCCTGACCAACGAAGGCGAAACCTTCCTCGAAGACTGCCAGCGCATCCTGTCCGACCTGGAAAACGCCGAATCGGCGGTCTCGGAACGCAGCGCCCATGCCAGCGGCCACCTGCTGATTTCGGCGCCGGCCGGTTTCGGCCGCCAGCACGTGGCGCCGCTGATGCCCTCTTTCCTCACCGAACACCGCGACGTCACCCTTACGCTCAACCTGAACGACCGCGTGGTCGACCTGATCGGCGAAGGGATAGACGTCGCCATCCGCATCGCCTCGCTGTCGGATTCGTCGCTGGTCGGCGCCAAGCTGGCGGACAACAAGCGTATCGTGGTGGCCTCCCCTGCCTATATCAAGCGCCATGGCAGGCCGCTCACGGTCGACGACCTGCAAAAGCACAATTGCCTGGCAATCAGCAGCGAAGGCAGCCAGCGCGGCTGGAGCTTCCGCCAGAACGGCAAGACCGTTACCGTCCGGGTGGCCGGCAACATGGTCTGCAACGATGGCCAGGTACTGCATGACTGGGCGCTGGCCGGCAAGGGACTGGCCTGGCGCTCGATGTGGGAAGTCGGCAGCGAGATCGAATCCGGCAAGCTGGTCACGGTGCTGGACGAATTTGCCGCGCCCGGCAACGATATCTACGCGGTATTCGCGCAGCGCCGCCACCTGCCCCTGCGCATCCGGGTGTTTGTCGACTTCCTGCGGCGCGCCTATGCCCAGCCCGACTACTGGCGCCACGGCTGATTCCTTGCTTTTGGAAACTGGTATATAATCACGCCCAGTCGCACGGCAACGCGCGTGCGACGCCCTCTCAAAGGGGAGTAGCTCCTGAATATTGCATGACGCGTAGGTTTACGGGTCGCCCAATGTTTTGCAAGGTAGTCGTCATCACGGAACAGGCACAACGCCTGCGCCCGGTTACCTTGGCAGCATCGCTGTTGAGCAAGACCTTTGTCAGCATGGATTCCATGCAGGCAATGTGTCGCCCAATTTTCCAGATTGGCTCCTCACCACTCCTGTTGTCGTCCATGCCTGAGGTTAATCGTTAACCCTGTTGGAGACTTTATGGATTTTTCTGGTTTACTTTCAATGCTAGGCATGGCCGACTGGAATGCCGGCGCCTTCTTCGCGGCGCTGCTGGCGATCGTCGTCATCGACCTCGTGCTGGCCGGCGACAACGCCATCGTGATTGCGATGGCGGCCCGCAACCTGCCTGACAACCTGCGCCGCAAAGCCATCATCTGGGGCACCATGGGCGCGGTCGTGACCCGGGTGCTGATGACGATCGGCGTGGTGTGGCTGCTCAAGATCCCAGGCTTGCTGCTGGTTGGCGGCGTCGCCCTGCTGTGGATCGCCTACCGCTTGCTGACCCAGTCGGACGACGGTGAAGCACATGGCGCGCAAGCCACTACCATGGCCGCCGCGCTGAAAACCATCATCGTCGCCGACGCCGTCATGGGCATCGACAACGTGCTGGGAGTGGCCGGCGCCGCCAAGGGCAGCATGGCGCTGGTGATTATCGGCCTGCTGATTTCGGTGCCTATCATGGTCTGGGGCTCGACCCTGGCGCTGAAGCTGATAGAACGCTTCCCGGTCACGATCTTTATCGGCGCGGCAATCCTGGTGTATACAGCGATGCACATGATCGTCACCGAGCCAATCGCGCAGCCGCTGTGGAACAGCGTTCCCGGATTGAACTATGCCGCTTACGCGATTGGTTTCGTCGTGGTGCTGGGCGGAGGCTGGCTGGTTTCCAGGCGGCGCGACGGCGCCAGGGCCGCCGAATAAGATCGGAAATGACAATGTAAAAAACCCGCCAAGCCAGGCGGGTTTTTTTCGGCTCAGGATGCCGTGCCCAGTATCCGCTGGTGGAACGCCAGGTGATCTTCGATCAAGGTCGAAATAAAATAATAGCCATGGTCATAAGCCGCGTGGCGGCGCAGCGTCAGCTTTTGCCCGGCCTGCGCGCAAGCAGCTTCAAACCGTTCCGGCAATAACTGCTCGGCCAGGAATTTGTCGCCCAGGCCCTGGTCGATCAAGATCTCATGCGGAAACGGCTGCGGCAAGTTCAGCATCAGTTGCGTGGCGTCGTAATCCTGCCATGCCGCCTGGTCTGTCCCCAGGTAATTGCCGAACGCTTTCTGCCCCCATGGGCAGTGGCTGGGTGCGGCAATCGGTGCAAACGCCGATACCGAACGAAACACATCCGGATTGCGCAAGGCCAGCACCAGCGCCCCATGGCCGCCCATCGAATGGCCGAAGACGCCGATGTTGCCGGCTTGCGCCGGAAACTCTTGCACGATGGTTTGCCGCAACTCATGCAATATATAAGAGTACATCCGGAAATGCGCTGCCCATGGCGCTTGCGTCGCATCCAGGTAAAAGCCGGCGCCGTGGCCGAAATCCCAGCTGGCGTCGGCTCCGGCGATGCCGGTATCGCGCGGGCTGGTGTCGGGCGCCACCAGCATGATGCCGTGCTGCGCCGCATAGCGTTGCGCGCCGGCCTTGATCATGAAAGTCTCTTCGGTGGATGTCAGCCCGGCCAGGTAAAACAGGACCGGCACCGGCCCCGATTTGGCTTGCGGCGGCTGGAACACCGAAAAACGCATCGGCAGGCCGATTTCGGCCGAGGCATGGCGGTAAAACCCTTGCGTGCCGCCGAAACAGGTGTGTTCGCTGATCAGCTCCATCAGTAGATCACCACCGAACGTATCGATTCGCCGCTCTTCATCAGGTCGAAGCCTTCATTGATACGCTCCAGCGACAGGCGGTGCGTGATCAAATCGTCGATGTTCAGCTTGCCATCCATATACCAGTCGACGATCTTGGGCACGTCGGTGCGGCCGCGGGCGCCGCCGAAAGCCGAACCCTTCCAGACGCGCCCGGTCACCAGCTGGAACGGCCGGGTGCTGATTTCCTGGCCGGCGGCAGCGACGCCGATCACGATCGACTGGCCCCAGCCCTTGTGGCAACATTCCAGCGCCTGGCGCATGGTGGTGGTGTTGCCTATGCATTCAAAGCTGTAGTCGGCGCCGCCGTCGGTCAGGCCGACGATGGCGTCGACCACGTTCTCGACTTCCTTGGCGTTGATGAAATGGGTCATGCCGAACTTGCGCGCCATTGCCTCGCGCGCCGGGTTGATGTCGACGCCGATGATCTTGTCGGCGCCGACCATGCGCGCCGCCTGGATCACGTTCAGGCCGATGCCGCCGAGGCCGAACACCACCACGTTGGCGCCTGCTTCCACCTTGGCGGTGAACAGCACCGCGCCGACGCCGGTAGTGACGCCGCAGCCGATGTAGCAAACCTTGTCGAACGGCGCATCCTCGCGGATCTTGGCCAGGGCGATTTCCGGCACCACGATGTAGTTGGAAAAAGTCGACGTGCCCATGTAGTGGAAAATCGGCTTGCCGTCGATCGAAAAGCGGCTGGTGGCGTCCGGCATCAGGCCGCGGCCCTGGGTCGAACGGATCGACTGGCACAGGTTGGTTTTCTGCGACAGGCAGAATTTGCACTGGCGGCACTCCGGCGTGTACAGCGGAATCACGTGGTCGTCCTTTTTCAGGCTCTTGACGTCAGGCCCGACATCGACCACCACGCCGGCGCCTTCGTGGCCCAGGATGGAAGGGAAAATGCCTTCAGGATCGGCGCCTGACAATGTGTAATAGTCGGTATGGCAGATGCCGGTCGCCTTGATCTCGACCAGCACCTCGCCGGCGCGCGGGCCGCCCAGTTCGACTTCTTCGATAGTCAGCGGCTGACCGGCTTTCCATGCTATGGCTGCTTTGGTTTTCATGTAGAGATTCCTATAAACGAATTGCCGACACTAGCAAATAATCCGGCATTGCAAATTGATTGAAACTTTCCGTTTGATTAGTTGGGGACAGAGTGATTCGCCACGCTACGGTGGCTCTTAAACTCTGTCCCGCAATAGAAAATACCATTATTCAGCGTCGCGTATCTTGCTCAAAGCGTCATCGATGCGTTCGACGCCGATCACTTTCAACCCTTCGATCTCTTGTTTCGGCATGTTCGCCTTCGGAATCATGGCGATGGAAAATCCCAGCTTGGCGGCTTCACGCAGGCGCTCCTGGCCGCGCGGCGCAGGCCGGATTTCGCCCGCCAGGCCGACTTCGCCGAACACCACCAGGCCGCGCGGCAGCGGCCGGTTGCGCATCGATGAGTTGATCGCCAGCAGCACCGCCAGGTCGGCTGCCGGTTCGGTGATCTTGACGCCGCCGACGGCATTGATGAACACGTCCTGGTCGAAAGCGGCAATGCCGGCATGGCGATGCAGCACCGCCAGCAACATCGCCAGCCGGTTCTGCTCCAGCCCTACCGACAGGCGGCGCGCGTTCGGCACGTGCGAGGCGTCGACCAGCGCCTGTATTTCCACCAGCAGCGGCCGCGTGCCTTCCTGCGTCACCATTACGCAGGAGCCGGGCACCTGGTTGTCATGCTGCGACAGGAACAGCGCCGACGGATTGGACACGCCCTTCAAGCCCTTTTCAGTCATGGCAAACACGCCAAGCTCGTTGACCGCGCCGAAGCGGTTCTTGAACGCGCGCACCAGGCGGAAACTGGAATGGGTATCGCCCTCGAAGTACAACACCGTATCGACGATATGCTCAAGCACGCGCGGCCCCGCCAAAGCGCCTTCCTTGGTCACGTGGCCGACCATGATGATGGTGATGCCGGACTGCTTGGCAACCCGCGTCAGCTGCGCCGCGCATTCGCGCACCTGGGCCACCGACCCGGGAGCCGAACTGAGCGCATCCGAGTAGACGGTCTGGATCGAATCGATAACCGCCACTTCAGGCTTGTGCTCTACCAGGGTATTGAGGATTTTTTCCAGCTGGATTTCAGCCTGCAGCTTCAGATCCTTGGCGTCCACCGCCAGCCGTTTGGCGCGCAGCGCGATTTGCGCGCCGGATTCCTCGCCGCTCACATACAGTACTTTTTTCAGTTTCGACAGGTTCGCCAGCGCTTGCAGCAGCAAGGTCGACTTGCCGATGCCCGGATCGCCGCCGATCAGCACCACGCCGCCGGCTACCAGGCCGCCGCCCAGCACGCGGTCGAATTCCTCGATCCCGGTGCCGAAACGCGGCACGTCGATCGCTTCGATGTCGGCCAGGGTCATCACCGGCGCTGTCTGCGCCAGGCCCTGGTGCTGGTTGGAGAAACGGTTGCCGACCGCCTCCACGATGGTTTCCACCAGCGTGTTCCATTGCCCGCAAGAGGGGCACTGGCCGGTCCATTTATTGGCGACGCCGCCGCATTCGGTACAGGTGTAATTGGTTTTAGCTTTGGCCATGCGGTTCTGCAATCATGTTGGTGGTGGACTTACTATCCCTGGCGGCGGGCGGACCTGCAATGACGATTACAAGTCCACCACTTTAACCCGTGGAGCCAAAGCGCACAGCAGTTCATATCCGATGGTGCCGGCCGCATGCGCGACCTCGTCGACCGGCAGGCCGTCGCCCCACAAGGTTACCGCGCTGCCGATCCCGGCCCCCGGCACAGCGGTGAGGTCAACCGAGAACATGTCCATCGATACCCGGCCGACGGTGGCGGTGCGCACGCCATTGACCAATACCGGCGTACCGTTCGGCGCATGGCGCGGATAGCCGTCGGCGTAGCCGCAGGCGACCGCGCCGATGAGCATCGGCGCCGAAGCGACGAAGCGGCTGCCGTAACCGATCGCTTCGCCGGCGCCTATGCGCTGCACGCCGATGATCTTGCTGCTGAGCGTCATCGCCGGTTTCAGGCCGAACTGTGCGGCGCTGGCGCCGCCGGGCGTGGCGCCGTACAGCATGATGCCCGGCCGCACCCAATCCGACTTCAGCTCCGGATGCATCAGGTCGGCGGCGGAATTGGCGATGCTGCGTTCGCCGCTCAGGCCGGCAACACCTTGCTCGAACTGCTGCACCTGCTGCTGCAGCGGTAAACCAGGATTGAGCGGATCGTCGGCATTGGCAAAATGGGTCATGAGCGTGATCTTGCGCACGGCAGGAATCGCCTGCAAGCGCTGGTAGGCAGCGCGATAAGCCTCCGGCTTGAAGCCGAGCCGGTTCATGCCGCTGTTCATTTTCAGGTGGATGTCCAGCGGCCCCTTCAGCGCGGCCTGCTCCAGCCAGATGATCTGCTCGTTGCAATGCACGGCAAAATCGAGCCTGGCCCGCACCACGGTCTCAAGGTCGGCGGCGTCGAAAATGCCTTCCAGCAGCAGGATCGGCTTTTGCCAGCCCAGCTCGCGCAGGCGCAGCGCGTTTTCCGGCTCGATCAGCGCCAGTCCGTCCGCCTCCGCAAAACCGCGTACGCCACGCCCCAGGCCGTGCCCGTAGGCATTGGCCTTGACCACCGCCCAGATTTTCGCGCCGGGCGCATGCGATTTGGCAATACGCAGGTTGTGATGCAGTGCAGAAATGTCTATGGTGGCGACTAGGGGTCTGGGCATGAATGTGCGGAATTTGTGAAGATTCGTAGAGCGTTCTATTTTACCGGATGCACCGCCAGCGATGGATCGGCAATCCCCATAATTCGACGGAACGTTTTCTCTTTTGCATCTCTCATAATCACGAATCGGTCATATTTTCATGGTATAAAGCAGGCCGGGGACACATTGTTACATTCTGGGATGCGGATGAATCGCGGTTTTTACACCATCATGGCGGCGCAGTTTTTTTCTTCGCTGGCCGACAACGCACTGCTCATAGCGGCAATCGCCTTACTGGCTGAAATGTCCTCGCCCGGCTGGATGACGCCGCTGCTGAAACTGTTTTTTGTCCTGTCTTACGTGCTGTTAGCTGCTTTTGTCGGCGCGTTCGCCGATTCGCTGCCTAAAGGCCGGGTGATGTTCATCACCAACATGATCAAGATCGCCGGCTGCCTGATGATGTTTGCCGACATCCATCCCCTGATCGCCTACGGCGTGGTCGGCTTCGGCGCAGCTGCATATTCGCCTGCGAAATATGGCATCCTCACTGAATTGTTGCCGGCGGAAAAACTGGTGGCCGCCAACGGCTGGATCGAAGGCTTGACCATGGCTTCGATCATCCTCGGCACGGTCCTCGGCGGCGCCCTGGTCAGTCCCCATGTCGTTTCCATCTTGCTGCAATGGCACATCCCCATCATCAACTGGCACCTGAACACGCCGACCCATGCGGCGCTGATGGTGATCGGCATGCTGTACCTGATCGCTACCGTCTTCAACCTGAAAATCCCCGACACCGGCGCCCGCTATCCGCACCAGCAGCGCAGGCCGAGCAAGCTGATCGTCGATTTCGCCAATTGCAACGCGATCCTGTGGAAAGACAAGCTGGGGCAGATTTCGCTGGCCGTCACCACCCTGTTCTGGGGCGCCGGCGCAACCTTGCAGTTCATTGTATTGAAATGGGCCGAGAAGTCGCTCGGCATGCCGCTCGACAAGGCTGCCATCCTGCAAGGCGTGGTGGCGTTTGGCGTGGCGATCGGCGCCGGCGCAGCGGCGCGCATGATCCCGCTGAAAAAATCGCTGACCGTCATGCCGATGGGCATCGTGATGGGCCTGGTGGTGATGGCCATGACCGTGGTGCATTCGGTATGGGTCGCTTACCCGCTGCTGATCATTATCGGCGCCTTGTCGGGTTATTTCGTGGTGCCGATGAATGCGCTGCTGCAGCATCGCGGCCATGTGCTGATGAGCGCCGGCCATTCGATCGCGGTGCAGAACTTCAATGAAAACCTGTCGGTGCTGACCATGCTGGTGCTGTATGCGCTGATGATCAAGATCGACCTGGATGTCAATATCGTCATCCTCCTGTTTGGCTCGTTTGTCGCCTGCATCATGTTTCTCATCATGCGCAAGCATGCGGCCAACCAGCGCGAGCATGATTCGCTGGCCTTGATTGGCGAAACCAAGCATTGACACAGGCAGAAAAATCCAGGCAGCGGTCAGCCTTGGCCGCCCATCCTTGCATGACGCTGGGCCGCCGCCCGCTCCGCCCAGTCGTCCGGCACCACAAAACCCCTGTCGATTTCCAGCCCATGCCTATCCTCGGCGCGCAAGGTCGCCAGCAGCACCGGCGCGGCATCGCCGGCAAAATGCTGCGACAAGGCCTGTTGCGCATCTGCCGCGCTGAGCGCGTGTCCAAGCGCGGTTTTTGCCGGCGCCAGCCAGCGCTGGCGCGGCAATACCTGGTACAAGGCTGACTGGTCCAGCCGCAACGCAGAGAGCTTGCGCCAATAACCGCGGCAAGCCCCTGCGGATACCCCGAGCGCCGCCGGCGGCGGCAAATCTTCATCCTGATAAAACAGCCAGCCCTTGACCAGTGCCTGGGCCGAAGCGACCGGCTCGCTCAGGTGTATCTGCGATGCCGGATGCTGCGACAGCACCAGCTGGCGTTGCAGGATCTTTTGCATTTTGGCGCCCAGCGAATCGGCCAGGTTGGGACCAAGGAAATCGTCCGGCTGCAAGCTGCCGCCGCCAGTCTCCAGCAGATAGAACTTGGTCGCGAACTCCCAGTGGACCAGGTCGCCGTTCAGCCGCAGCAGGAAATCGAATTCGCCTATGGTGTCGTTTTTGCTGGCCCTGACCTGCAAGCTGTGCGCCACCAGCATCTGCCGCTGCGCAAAATAAAACGCCATCAGTTTTTCCGCGTACAGGCCCAGGCGCGTCGACGGCAAACTGCCGATATGGCTGTGCAACGCCTGCAATTTTTCCGGCGCCTGCTCCAGCGCGCTCAGCCATGCAGCCAGGTCGGCGTCAGCGTAGCTGGCGATTTTTCCTTGCCACTGCGCGGCCTGGGGATCAAGCAGGTCGGGCGCATCCAGCAGCCAAGCCAGCGCCCTGACGTGCGGATCGGACAGATGGTTCCAGCGCTGGTGAAACTGTTGCTGGCAAGCGCCGGCGCGCGCCGCGGAAGAATCATTCGCCGACGCTGGCATACGTGCTCATGGCCAGGCACAGGTCGCTCCAGACCTTGCCTTTGTCGCCCAGCTGGCGCAGCAGATAAGCCGGGTGATAGGTCACCACCAGAGGACGGTCGGCGTAGCGATGCACGGAGCCGCGCAGTTTGGAAACCGGGGTGGCGGGATCCAGCCCCAGCAGGGACAAGG
>Ga0182005_1001256_pt1 | contig 10432 bp, 9 predicted proteins | sample Sormic07211103_1_FD_123021 | JGI IMG/M metagenome (GOLD analysis project Ga0182005, IMG submission 123021) | Rhizosphere microbial communities from Sorghum bicolor, Mead, Nebraska, USA - 072115-103_1 MetaG | ecosystem: Host-associated > Plants > Roots > Rhizosphere | place: USA: Nebraska...
ATCAACGGGAAAGTTGCTGCGGTTCTGGAACTGGGGTCGGGGTTCAATCCCGAGTTCAGTGGCCGCGAAAACATCTACCTGTACGCCAGCTTGTTCGAGTTGAAGAAGTCCTGCATTGAAGAGCGGTTTCAGAAGATTGTTGATTTCTCGGAGCTGGGCGATTTTATCGATCAGCCTGTAAAAGCCTATTCCAGTGGTATGCAGGCTCGCCTGGCGTTCTCCGTTATTGCTCATGTTGACGCCGATATTCTGATTATCGATGAAGCCTTGTCGGTGGGCGATGCGTTCTTTGCGCAGAAGTGCATGCGTTTCCTGCGCCAGTTCCAGGAGCGGGGCACGATTCTTTTCGTAAGCCACGATCTCGCTGCGGTGACTGCGTTTTGCGATCATGCGATCTGGCTGGAAGGCGGTGTTGTTCGCGATGCCGGCAGCGCGAAAGATGTCTGTGAAAAGTATTTTGCTCAGCTCTACATGCAACATACCGGTGCCGAGGGCGCTGCTGCGGTAGCCGTTGAGGCAGACACCGAAGAAGAAGTCGAGGACATCGTCGAAGAGGAATCGGTCGACGAAGTTATCGAGCAACGTATCGTTATGCACGATGATGAGTCCATCTCCAAAGGGGCTCAAGAGATCGAGAGCTTCGGCTTCAACCCACAGTCTTCGACATTCGGGACCGGTGGCGCAGAAATACAGAAAGTCAGCTTCGCCAATGCCAAAGGTCGTCAGCTGACGGTGTGTGAAGGCGGTGCAGAAGTTGTCGTAAAGGTTTCAGCCAAGGCTATCCACGACGTGGATTTGCCTATTATCGGGTTCATCATCAAGGACCGTCTTGGGCAGCCTTTAATCGGTGGAAACACCTACCACTCCTACAAGGAGTCGCCAGTCCGGGTTGTTGCAGGCAAGCGCATCGACGCTGAATTCCATTTCAAATTGCCGATTCTGGCTGTGGGTGACTATTCGATCGTGGCCGCCATCGCTAACGGTACTTTGCATGAGCACGTGCAACTGCACTGGATGCACGACGCCGTATTATTCAAAGTAGTTGCTTCGAGCATCGACGGCGTCATCGTCGGAGCACCGTTGGACAAAATTATTCTTACCTCTAAGGCCTGACCCGACCATGACACAACAACAAGATCCGGGGCGGTTAGCCTGGGCGGATGTTTGCCGATTGATTGCGATGTTTGGGGTGTTGCTCATCCATATTTCGGCACCGATCTTCTATGACTATAGAAATATAGAACTGAATAGCTTTTTGGTCGCTAATGCCCTCGACTCGATCTCGAGAGTCTCAGTGCCGCTGTTTGCAATGCTTTCCGGGGCACTGCTTTTGGGCCGAGACATGTCCAAAGGGCTGGGCGGGATTGTGTCCAGGGTTCTAAAGGTTGCTATCCCACTCGCGTTCTGGAGTGTGTTGCACGTTTTCTGGCTCAACTACTGGACCGGTAAACCGCTGAATGTTCCGAATGCACTGTTTCAGGCCCTGCAGGGGCCGGTGATGTATCACCTGTGGTTCGTCTACATGACCATTGGTGTTTACATCCTGTTGCCAATACTGCAACCGATCTCTGTGGCTTTGCTGGCCAGTAAGCGGTTGGCGGCTTATTTCTTTGGCGTTTGGTTCGTGATTAATGCGGTGACCGTGTATTTCCCAGTCAATGTCCTTAGTCATTTGACACTTACAGGCTTTTTGAACTGGCCGGGTTACTTCCTGTTAGGCTTCTATATCATTCGTTCGGATGTTTTGAGTAAGGTGCCCGCCTGGTGCAGTGCAGTGGTTTTTTGCCTGGCGAGCCTGGTGACGTTTCTCATCAGTTGGCGGCTTAATTCGCTGTCACCGATTCCGGACGAGACGGCCTTCCTGTATTTCAGTCCTAACGTGTTGATTGCTGCGTGTGCCGCGTTCCATCTGATCAGAAAAATCCGCGTGACCGCCCGTTTGATCCGCCCTGTGGCGTTTTTGTCCAGTATCGTGTTCCCCGTCTATTTTATGCATCTGTTGGTCATCGACCTGATCAAGGCCGGGATGTTCGGATTTACCTTGAACCTTGCGTCAATGTCGACTGTCACATCGATTCTAAGCTTGTCTTTGGCCACGTTTGCGGTGTGTCTGGTGCTGGCAGCACTGACCCGGTTGATACCGTATTCAGCAAAACTGGTGGGGTAGCTATTAATTTTAATAGAAGCCACCTGAGGACAGGTTCAATTTAGGGGGCAAAATGACCATAAATGAATCGATTCACTCACCGCTTGAAAATTTTCCAAGGGCGGCTTCATCCGTTGAGGATCCAATTGACCTGACTATTGTTATCCCCTGCTTGAATGAGGCGGAAAACATTGTAGGCATTCTGGAGAGCGTCAAAGCCGCGGTCACCGGCCAGGCATTCACCACTGAAGTCATCGTGGTTGATGATAAAAGTGATGACGAGACTTACAGTCTCGCCTCCGCTTGGGGGGATGCCAACAGCGATCAACTTCCTGTTCGAGTTATCAGTCGTTCCTTGCATCGCCGTGGCTACGGTGCTGTTGTTCGGTACGGTGCGGCGCATGGTATTGGCCGCTACTGCATTTTCGTCTCGGCGGATGCGGTGGATCCTATCCACCTGATTCCCGCGCTTTACCGCGAGATGGAAGGGGGCGCCGTACTAGCGCAATGCTCCCGTTATATCCAGGAGGGTGATGACGGTACTATTCCCTTTAAATACAAATTTTTTCAGTTCTTCTTCCGAATCGGAGTGCGGATCGCGGTGGGTCATTACATTCCTGACTCGACTTATGCGTTCAAGATGTTTCGAAGAAGAGAGACGTTAGGGTTAGGACTCAGCCAAAACAGATTTAGTATCAGCCCGGAAATTACTTTCAAATCCATTCTTATGGGCGGGGAGGTCAAATATATCGCGGGCGCACAAGGTGTGCGTGAGCGTGGGGTATCAAAATTTATTTTTCGCAAGGAAGGGTTTGGTTTCGGATATTGCCTGGTTCGAGCCTTTTTGCATAAAACCAAACTTGTTTATTGGTTCTGATGGTGTGTGCGGATAATGTATTGGACGTCTGGTGCCTAATTTAATCGCCTCGTTATTAAAACGATTACCAATAAGTCGGCGTGTCCTTGAGGCTTGTGCGATTGCGCTTGTGCTGATATTGGCCGCTTTTCCTGATGTGGTATTTAATCATGCCAGTCTGCGGTTAACGGACCAGGTATATGCGGCAGTTAGTGGAATTCCTCTGCGTCCGTTTTACCCTATCCCTAATTCGATAGGGTGGTGGGCTGGGTACAATGATAATGGTGGTGCCATTTATCAATCGGAACCCATGATCGAATTCATGGCGCACGCTATTAAAACTGGTGAGTCTCCTTATTGGAATCCATATTCGGCGGCAGGTGCTTTAGGACCGGAAGCGCTGGTTGACCAGAAGTTTTCAGCGATGACTCTGGTCAATGCGATCCTAGGTGGAGGTTCGCTGGTCTTCAATGTTGTCATTCTGATGGCGCTGTATTTTGGCGTATTCTTCACTTACCGCATCGTGCGGGAAATTCTGGGACTCTCTCCAGCAGCGGCAACAGCGGCCAGTGTATTTTATCTTTTGAATGGGTACATAACAGCCAATCTTGGTTCAAATGTAACCCAAAGTTATTTTTATGTGCCCGTATGCATTTATACTGCGCTAATGTTTATTGAGCGTGCTTCAGTGTTTCGCTGGAGTATGGCTGTCTTTGCGTTTGCACTATTTTTTTCCTGCACTTTTATGCCGACGACTATCACGTCGCTGATCGCGATCGGGATTATTGTCGGCGGGTTTTTGATTGGTCATGTTCAAAGTGGTCGATATTCGATAAGGCTTGGTCTGACATTAATCTTGATGCTTGGAATGAGTTTGTTAGCGGCCGTTCTATTGTTAGCCCCTCTTTACTTTCCGTTAATGGAAAATTTGAGAAGTATTGGTACTCTTGAGGATTATTCTAAAAGAAATTTTTCGAGTCTCAGGTTTCCGAACGCAGTAGCTTCTTTCTTTTCTTCTTCGCATTTTTTCGAGTCCTATAATGCGGCAGAGCCCAACGCTGTTTCATTCGAGGGCACAGGCTTATCTTTCACGGGTAACACTGTATTTCATAGCGGTGTTATAGCGATTGGCCTTGCTGGGTGTGCGATTGCAAAACGTTTTTCACGGTTTAAATGGTTGGTCGTGCTATGCCAGGCAAGCTGTGCATTCGTTGTAGTCCGTTTGTTCGATCCTATATGGATTCAGGTGGTTTTCTCGAAATTGCCAATTATTGGGAATATCGGCAGTCAGTATTGGTGGCCAGTCATTATGTTCCCAATGGTTGTCCTTATTGGTGTTGGTGTTAATAACCTACAGTTTAAAAATTTTAGAATGTGGCCGAGCGTTGTATTGATGTTTGTCGGAGTATGTGCGCTCGTCAAAATTTATTATATGTTCGGCCTTCAGTCGCCTCGACTGGATTACAAAATAGGCGCGCTGATGTCTATTGTGATGCTAGTGGTATTGATTGGTATACTTTTGGTAGTCCACAAGTGGTGGTTCAATACACAGGTTGCATATTCGTTGCTATTGATTGTTATAGTCGTAATGTTTGCCGAGCTTTTGGTCTCGGGAAAAATGATTCGATTTCAAAGAAATGATCTCTTCAATAATATGCCACCGGCACTCCAGTACGTAAAAAATCATATAGGAGTTTATCGTACGTTGAATTTTGGGCAGAGTGGCTTATATCCTGAGCTCGGCTCGGCCTTTAATATTCAGGAGATGACTACTCTTAATCAAGGTGGGCTGCCCGCGTATAGGGATTTCTTCTATTCATCCATAGACCTGGAAAGTAGTCAAAGGCTGGGTGCTCATCCCGGTGCACCCCTTGGTTCATTTCCGTCGTTGATTTCGATTCGAGACTTGCCCGAGCGAAATTCGTTTGACTGGAAGTCAATTGATTTCATAGGCGTTAAGTATTTGTTGTTGCCTTCGAGTTATACGGCTTATCAGGAAAAACTCAAGGGTCTGGGGTTTAATGAGGTGTATAGAGATTTAGCCACTGTCGTTATCGAAAATAGAAATGTGGCTCCTCGCGTTTTTTCAGTCAGCGCAATGGCTGGGGGGGACAAAGAAGAAGCGGTGTTGTCGGAAGATTACCGGAAGCACCTTGTTCCTGCTTCTATAGATACTTATAGAAATGCCGAGGTGGTTATTTCGGGTGAGGTTGAACAAGAATCCTTGGTGGTGCTGACGGATAACTGGCATGCTAATTGGGCTGCTGTATTGAATGGGAAGAAAGTGCCTATCATAAAAGTGAATAAAGCTTTTAGAGGGGTGGTAGTACCCGCTGGTAAATATATTATACGAATGGAGTATCAGCCACGGACTTTGCCGTGGGCAATTGCTGCTTCGTTGTCTACGTTGTTGCTTCTAATGATTTTGATCGCGCGACGCAAGCATCTTGATCCACTCGTTCATCGCCGATTGGGTCTGGCACAGTGAGCGATCCTGAGCAGGGGAGGGTAGCTCGATTGAGCGACCGACGATTCCCCTGAAGTGTATCAGGCGACGGCGTGATGTTAAGACATCACTTTGTAGATGAAAAACCTAGCCGGTTTATCTATACTCGGCCGTAAAGTCCGGCGGGTGATTAGGATCGGACTTGTTCTCGTAGTAGCTTCAAATCTTCTGCTTGCGTTTTTTAATAATGTCAAGATTGAGTGCTGGATTTTATGGGTTGTATAAAAAAAGGCCACATTTTCCTAATTGTCAAAATAGCGCTGGCTGCTGTGTTGATTTCCTTTCTTCTGAGTAGCGGTCAGCTGGATTTTGGGTCGATATCGGTTGTTTTCAAAAACCTGAATTTTTTTATCCCCGCGTTAACCTGTCTCTTTTTTGGAATTTTAATCAGTGGGTTGCGTTGGTGGTTATTACTGCGAGCCGCAGGCAACAACATCCCGCTGGGAGTTGTTATAAACCTTCAGTTGATAGGTAGTTTCTTTTCTACTTGGTTGCCCGGGGCTGCTGGGGGGGATGCAGTTAAGGGGGTGCAAATCTTTCGGCTATTGGAAAGCGGCAGATCCACTGCGTTACTGTCTATCGTAACTGATCGTGTTTTCGCGATGATAGGCCTGGTTTCAATCGCCGCAATGCTAACCTTTTTCCTCAAGGCTGAGCTTGCACTTGGCACCGATGTACTTAAATATATAAGTTTACTGAAGTTGCTTGTTTGTATTTCCGTCGCTGGCGTAGTGCTCGCGATGTTCGGCATTTTTTTCGCTTTACGTTTTTCGGTAATCGATTATTTTCCTGACAAGGTTCGTCATTACTTGCATCCTTTTGGCGTTACCATTCTTATGTATTTTCGCGCATGGCCGACCTTGATTGTTTGTTGGGGGTTGTCAGTGTTGGCGACAGGTGTCGTCATCGTCGGCATGGTAATGATTGCGTCTATATTTCCATTCTCTGCAAACCCGCAGGTTACCGCGATAGCTGGTGTTTTTGGCAACCTGTTCTCTGTTATTCCCATTACACCTGGTGGGCTCGGAGTGGGTGAGTCTGTGTTCTCTAGAGTTTGCGTTGAGCTCTCAGCTCGTGTTGCTCCTTTTGCAACGATTTATCTCGGTTTTCGAGTGGGCATGTTGATCGTTAACATTCCCGGTATGATCGTTTCGATGTTTTATAGTAACGCGAAATTTTATAAAAAGACGAGTTCGCAGTAATGAATCCTGCGTGCGCTATTTTTGATGTCGGGCAGGGGCAGGGTGGTAACAGTTATGAGTTTTTCCCGCGAGACAAATCCTGTGTCTGGTAGTTTTAAGCCGTTGGTTACGATTGTTATACCCGTGTATAACGGTGCTAACTTTCTGGCTGACGCAATACACAGTGCTCTTGCCCAAACCTATGAAGCTATTGAGATTATCGTCGTCAATGACGGTAGTAATGACGGTGGTGCAACAGAACGCGTAGCTCAGTCGTTTGGTGGCGCGATTCGTTACGTGTCGAAAGAGAACGGCGGTGTTGCATCTGCATTGAATCTGGCAATAAAGGAAATGTCAGGTGAGTATTTTTCCTGGCTCAGCCACGATGATCTTTACGTCAAAGAGAAGATCGCCACCCAGATCGCATTCCTGTCGGCGTATGGGATTCCACGAACCATCGTTTACTCCGACTATTCGATTTTCACCGATAACCGTGTGGCGAACGCTACACCGGTAACTATGCCTGGCGTGCACCCTGAGCACTTTCGCTACTGGATCACTTCCGAGAGTGCATTACACGGTTGCAGTCTATTGATTCCACGATCAGCGTTCGATACCGCAGGATTTTTTAACGAGCGTTTACGAACGACACAGGACTACGAGCTTTGGTTTCGAATGGCGATTGACCATCGCTTTGTTCACATTCCCAAGGTGCTGGTAGGGGCTCGAAGCCACGCACATCAGGATACGCACAAGATCGCCGACCTGGCTTTCGAAGAAGCGGGAAATCTTTACTTGGGGTTTGTGAAGTCGATTGAGCCTTTTGAGGTACCCGGAAATACGCCTTCAGAGATCGGCGCCAGCTATCTGCGACTGGCATCAGGGCTTTGGCAGCGAGGGTTTCATGGCGCAGCGGAATATTGCGCGGGCATGGCGCGAAAGTATGGAGCTTCTTTCGTCCGGGTTCTTGGCGCACAATTGGTCGCTTCCAGCGTCAGGATCGCAAGGCGACTTGCCCGTACATTATTTTCACCTCAAGCCAGACAGGCTATACGCCGATTTGTCGCTCGTATGCTGACTTTCCATCGAGGCCGTTAGTTTCCTTGAATATTAAGAAAAAGCTGTTTTTACATGCTCCCAATGTACACGTCGGTGGAGGGCTGACGCTTCTGCAGGCGCTGTATTCGGCGCCTGAGTTGAGCATTGATTTTGAGCACCTGGATATTCGCGCAGAAGGGTATTTGCCACCTACTCGAGGAGAAAGACGCTTTGTCCGCCCGACACTCCTCTCTAGACTGGTGGCTGAGTTGCGCCTTTGGTGCCGGGTTTCGCATCAGGATGTTGTGCTGTGCTTTCACGGTTTAGTACCGTTATTGCCCTTGAAGGGTGAGGTGACCGTTTTTTTGCAGAACAGGATTCTTCTGACCAAGGACACGCTGCAAGACTACCCTTTCAGGACGAGAATTCGTTTGTCCGTGGAAAGGCTGTTGGTCAAGGCGCTGTCCCGCAGGGTCAAAAAATTTATCGTCCAGACACCTTCCATGGCGATTCAAGCCAAGACATATTTGGGTCCGCAGGCAGTCGTCGTTATCTGCCCATTCGTTGTTTCGGGTCACAGCGCCAGTATGTCGAAGGGTAGTCGTTTTGATTTTGTGTACATTGCCAGTGCAGATCCTCACAAAAACCACCATAAACTCTTGGAAGCGTGGTGTCTGTTGGCGGAACAAGGGATACGTCCGAGTCTGGCACTGACGGTGCCTTCAGGATCATCGCTTTGCACCCTGATTGAGCAACTTACGCTACAGTGGCAGCTAAACGTATCTAACCTTGGACAGCTCACTCCAGTTGAGGTCTCAGCGTTGTATGACCAATCGGCGGCGTTGATATATCCCTCTACAACCGAGTCACTGGGATTGCCATTGATTGAAGCCAATGAGCGAAATCTACCTATTATCGCTGCCGAACTTGATTACGTTCGAGACGTTGTCAAACCGGTTGAGACCTTCAACCCTGATTCCCACGTCTCTATCGCCCGGGCGGTCAAGCGCCATCTCGGTATAGCTGAATGCCCTCAACCGATGCACGGTCCTGAGGCGTTTCTGGAAGAAGTACTGCGATGAGAGTGCTGGTATGGACACAATATTTCTGGCCAGAGAACTTTCATATCAACCAAGTGGTTGCTGAGTTATGCAGGCAAGGTGCAGACGTCACGGTGCTGACTGGCAAACCGAACTACCCCGATGGTGAGATCTTCTCAGGTTACCGCGCCCTGGGCGTTCAGATTGAGCAGCGTGAAGGTGTCGAGATAATCAGGCTCCCATTGCGTTCCAGAGGAAAAAGCTCGGCCAAGGGGCTGATACTTAATTACCTGTCGTTCATCGCGTCGGGTTATTTGCTGGGGCCATGGGCACTGCGTGGGCGCAAATTTGATGTGGTCTTCGTCTACGCACCTTCACCCTTGCTTCAGGCAATGCCTGCGATTTTTGTGTCCTGGCTCAAGCGAGCCCCGCTTGTTTTATGGGTTCAGGATATTTGGCCTGAGTCCTTGCAGGCCACCGGCTTTGTTAACAATCGCCGCGTCCTCAAAATCATAGAGTACGTTGTCCGATACATTTACCGTTTTTCGGATTCAATATTGATTCAATCCGAAGGGTTTCGTGACTCGGTCCAGCGCCTGTCCAACAATCGGGGGAAAATAAAGTTTTTCCCTAACTCGGCTGCGGAATCAACCGGAGCAAATGATCTGGGGGGGGGGGCACTCAGCTGCATTTCAAGCCACTTCTCCGTGGTTTTTGCTGGAAATATCGGGATAGCCCAGTCGTGTACGACCATTGTTGAAGCCGCCAGAATTTTACAGGCTTACGAAGATATTCGTTTTTTTGTAGTCGGCAGCGGAAGTATGGAAAACACGATTGCGAACATGATCCATGACGAGCAGTTGTCCAATATCGAGTTGCTCGGGCGTGTTTCGCCGGAGGAAATTACGAGTATTTACGACGCTTCTTCCGTTTTGCTGCTGACCCTGCGCGATGACCCGATTCTGGCGGCAACGGTGCCCAGCAAGTTTCAAAGCTATCTGGCTGCCGGCAAACCTATTATTGCCAGTTGCAACGGTCAGACGGCACAGGTACTGGCGGACGCTAAAGCCGGGCTTGATTGTGCGGCGGAAAACCCTTTGCAGTTGGCCGAGGCGGTACTGGAGTTATACGGAAGCGACCGTAAGCGGCTTGAAATGATGGGAGAAAGTGGAAGAGCATATTTTCTCAGCCATTTTCACCTCCCTGCTCGGGTGAGTCAGTTGATTGAGCATTTCGACAGCGTTGTTCATGAATATCAGGGATGAATGCACAGGAGCAGCCTTCCAGCCATTTGCGACTCCCCCCGCATCAACCAGAAGAACATTTTCTTCCTGAAGTCAGCGAGTTGAAACCTCACCGACCTACGCTTTCAAAGCAGCGCGTTCCTGTCGTGTGCGTTGCGCGTGAGCTACCTTGAACAGGTAGCGGGATGGTTGTCTGAGTCGTCAAAACTCAAAATGGTTATCGACCGTCCGCCACAACGGAGCCCGATACACTATCACTGACACCCCCTCTCGTCGTTTTTTTTCTGTGATGGCACACCCTACCTACGTACAATGGGTTTTACCGGGTCAAGCAAGGGAGTAGGCAGATTGGAACAGGGGTATATGGATAAACTGCGCATGTTTTTGCTGGCACTGCCGCGTCGACAGAAGCGGTTGATTC
>Ga0182005_1001259_pt1 | contig 10427 bp, 12 predicted proteins | sample Sormic07211103_1_FD_123021 | JGI IMG/M metagenome (GOLD analysis project Ga0182005, IMG submission 123021) | Rhizosphere microbial communities from Sorghum bicolor, Mead, Nebraska, USA - 072115-103_1 MetaG | ecosystem: Host-associated > Plants > Roots > Rhizosphere | place: USA: Nebraska...
AACCGATGAAACAAGCTGAAATCACGGATCTCCCTTCAACCCCTATAGTACGGGGCTATCCGGGGCATAAGCATACATCCGGCGCCCATCTGAAACACCATCCGCCCAAGATTCCCAAGCTGATAACGAGGGTTCGATTCCCTTCACCCGCTCCACTATTTTCAAGGCCTCCAGCGCAGTCCACGGACATCCAATCGCGTCTGGTGACAGTTTCAGTGACAGTTTCTAAGAATCCACCTCCCCCCATGCTAGCGAACCAGTCGCATGGTCGGACCGTGAGAGCCTCGCCCGTCAGCTAGCCTCCCCCTACCGGAATAGAATCGATTTTCCGGTTAAGGTTTAAAGTGACTATTAAAGCTATTTAATTTTCTTTTCTCCTCTACACCCCAGACAGAACAAGGCTTTCAGCGCTTTCAACAATCCTCTTATTCAGGTCACCCCAGCTATTTCTCGGGCTATCAGGAAAGCTATTTACCCCCGTCCATCAAGTACTTGATTTATAAGGGTTTTGTATTTCAATACCTTTTTAAATAGCCCACCTGACCGCCACCCCTCAACGCCACGTTCTACGCGGGCTGCAGAGCATTTATCGCTTGCTTTCGGGCAGGGTGGCGAAAAATAGCCACTTTTGACGACTACCGAGAATTCCCTTTCTACATGGGCCCGGAAAAAGCGCTTAGACTCGATAAGCAATCCACGGGCAATCCAAGAAGGAACCACAAGCGTGGGCATAAATCGGAAAATGGACGACCTATGCTTGGGCACGTCGTCGTCGTCGAGGACTACCCGGCGATACGGATGCTTTTCGAGGAAATTCTGGCCGAGCTTAGTTATACATCAGCGAGTTTCGAGAACGCCGCTCAGGCGATGAGCTATCTCGTCCGGGTCGATGGTGCTTGCGACTTCATGATTGTGGATCAGGGTTTGCCTGGCGGGATGCGCGGCAACGATTTTATACGTGTGGCGAACGAAAGATGGCCTTCCACTCCGTCGATTCTCGCCTCAGGTTTCTCTGTAGATGAGCAGGAGATTGAGCCATCTGCGATTTGCCTAGAAAAGCCCTTCACGCTGGCACAGTTAGAGGCCGCCATCTCCACGATGCTCAGCCCTGACAGCCCGTGAACTGCAATAAATAGCCTGAAAGCCACGATATTTACGCTCAATGATGGGCAGAGAGCGAACCGTAGTCGCCTGTGGAGTGAAGGTAATCGACCAGCATTTTTATAGTCCTATCAGCCTCGACCACGTAAACCTTGAGTTGATTTCCTATCAACCCATCACTCTAGCGCCCGCTACGCCACAACCATGATTACAGAGCCTTGGGGGATATTTTCTACCAGTCTCTGAAAATGATCTCGCAGGAGGTGGACAGTATGTGAACACTCTGACGTATCGCCCTCCCCCACAGGAATGCCCCCATGACCCGAAGGCCCGAGCTCAATGGATCGGCGAAAGAAATTTATCTGGAGAAGATGACCGAATGCTCAATGCGATTACGCGCGAGCGAGGCTTTCTTGAAAAATTTCCAGGTGAACTGCTCACCCCCTGAAGCTGATGCTGCAATTCTTCAACTGAGAAAATCTTTGGAAGCAATAGCCTTCGCGTCGATTGCACCACACAAAGCGCGATACGAGGAGTTTCGCTCCAGATGTGAAGATCAGCCTGATTTCACAAAGGATTATCGTGCAACGAAAATCTTGCAGGTTTTGAGCAAGATCAATCCGAACTTCTACCCAACCCCGTTGCTTCCTGCGGTCCGCCAGCCTAACGGCTCGTGGCACTTTGATTTGAGGAATGAGGGAGTTCTATCAAAAAAACGCTTTGTAAAAATCTACGATCGCCTTGGTCGGCACCTTCACTCGGCAAACCTATGGAGCAAAAACGACGGCTTTGATTCGTTGATCAGTGGCCTGTCCAACGTTATTAACGATTCTTTTGCACTCATAGAGACTCACATGACGACAATCCAGACCCCCGAGTTTAGTGGAGTCTGGGTCGTTAAGGTGCCCCGAGAAGGTGTCCCTGAATTAATCACTGGCGAGGCCCAAGGAGAGTTTTGTGTATCAAATAAATAGCTCTACTCATCATCCAGATCATCAGGTCGTACCCTGATGATCGTTGCGCACTCCCCGTCAAGTCGAACTGATACACCGTTCGGGGTGACAGTTCCTACGACGGTTCCGTATGGTTCTTCCCAAGGTCGTCGTTGCAATACTTTTTCCCTCGGCACGCTCACTCGCTTGCCTGCTCGGATTTTGCTGATGTCCCCCCCCTACACCTGATAAAAATTGAGCGAAAAAAACCGCCCGATAATGCGAATGCACCTATCCCGAGGTGATCGTTGAATGAATTCCTGTTTGTCACTCTGCACGCCTTTGATCCTTTTCGGTCTCAAAGCCAAACACACCTACAAATAAGTCGGCTCCCCCCAATCGCCAAGGTTGGGTGAGCGTGCCAGTGGATTACCGCGGGCGGCATAGATCTCGTCCTGAGAGAGGTTGAGTATCCGAGACAAGACGTAATTTTTGGCCGAAGGTGTTAGCGATTCATACCACATCGGAGAAAGTGCAACGTTCTCACTGAGATCAAGCGCTGCATGTATTACAGCTTTTGTGGGGGATCCTGATCCGGCTAATGAATCAAAAAAATGCAAAGGAGCGTTATTCGCTGTATCCAACCAGGAGAAAATTACAGCACTACCAGCTTTGATAGGAATAATCGAAACCATCGCATGTGACAATTCTTCTTTGCCTGACATATTCTGAAGTCGATTTCCGTTCAGATCTGCTGATGGCTGGAAAGCAAAAGAAGCTACAACCGATGGCGGTTCCGGAAAAATTAATGCCCGCGACACTAGTCTCCCCCACTCTTTAGCCACCAAAAATTTATCCAACTCACTTTTTAGCGCTTCGATTTCCAACGCTCCGGCGAGAACTTCAGAAAGATACTGCTCCGCCATCTCTGTTAACTGGAGCTCTTCTTTAATGCCATGCATCGCAGCCATTTGTTCTAGCGAAGGAAACGACTCATGCTGCTTACGTTTAAAGTAACTTTCGCGTGCTACAGCACGATAAGCAAGCATGAACAGCTGTTCGGAGCTGAATTCAAACGGCTGCGTTTCTATGCATGCAAAGAGGTCGCGATCATGCGTACGGCAGAACCCGTTGAAGACTGACACATCTCTCAGTCCTTGAAGCTCAAGAGTCAGAGGAAATTTCGTTCGATCGTTGCTCATACTTTGGCGGATAGCGTAAACGCGACCTTCTCTTGAAATCGGTCTCAGAAAAGCTTCGAGGGATAGCGTGTGAGCTGAGACTATTGGCCCTTCATGATTCTCGTGAGGTGCGAGGCACACCTTGGTCTGATAAAGCTTGTTGAAAGCTGCAATTTTCTGTCCGACGGCTCTCCGGCGATCAGCAATTTCGCTCTCCGCTTTCTTTTGACGATCTAAAGCCTCCTGAGCGCGTTCTTCTTTTGTTCCTCGTGACTTCGCCTGCCCCATTAATTTTCCCTAAATTTAAAAAATCATAGCCACGGGGGTATAGCTACAACCCCATTTGCACTCCGATACAATCGACATATAGAACTAGAGTGCCCCAATAATTGCAGTGGCCAGCGAGCTGATGCTTGCTATATGCGGAAGCGCACCCAGCAACACTGAAACAACTGTTTTACTAGGCTTTGGCAGCGCTAACTGTGACTCGACACCATCCAATATTTCAAAAGCATCTTTCTTCTGCGTCGCGTCATCTATGGCTCCAACTATTTGCCTAAGAGCCACGAGATACTCCTGCAACTCTCCGCCCACACTTACAGAGTTTATTGAGTTATCAACAGAGTTATTATTAATGCGCGCATTGTGACCTGTAATATTATATGTAATGGTTTGAACACGTTGCTTAGCTTCTGGCAACCCGAGCTTTTTTACCTTCATTTGATAGTGAGCATTGATACTATGAAAAGCTTCATGAAAGCCCGGATCAATAACGTCAAAAGTCTCCAATCCGCCGTTAGACATTCTCCGCTCGATTAAATCTCTTGACTCAATAAGTATATCTGAACGATCCAAAAAAATTTCATTTGACTGAACACTTGCTTTTAGATTCTCAATAACCTCGCCATTACTTTTTCTTACAGTGATTGTGTCCGTCATAAAATCTGAGAATGACATAAGGTGCTCCTAGCATTTTAATTGGTGTGATATCACATTGCCCGAGTGCGCTTTTATGCGCAAGGTTCCGGTGAAGGCATGTGAAATGGCGAGAAACACGCCAAGCTCCGTTGCGTAAGCCCTGTAGCGGAATTCACACTATCTGTCCGTTCGGTATCAAGGTTAGAACAGCTCAGTCACGATTGTAAAAATGCCCCCGTATCGGAGTTTTCCGTTTTTCGCTCAATGAAAATGGGCCTTCAACGACATTTTGTCCTAGACCACCTCGCCGCCCGCAGTGAAGCCATGTTTCTTTTCTTAGCAAAACTGCTCACAAAATGAAAAGTCCACCACGGCGCTAAACCCCGCAGCCAGCCTAGGGCGGATAGCGTTTTTCATCACGCAGATGTTTTCGCAAAAAAAGTATACGGAACGCGTCGGCGGGAGGGGGATAAGTGCTTTTCTCTATCATTTTTTTTCCGCTTGGCAATTTTCGCCCTGAAGTCTTCACCCCTTCAGGGTTCACTTCATCGGCTAGCAATAGTTTGACCAATTCGAAGAGATATACTGTTCATGCATACAGCACAAATCAAAAGCTCATGAGGTGTGAATGATGTCCGTGGGGAGTATTAAAACGCCGGTCGCCATGACCAGGGCAGTTATGCAGTGGAGAGCCGTGCTGCAGGATGAAAGAGCTCTGCTCGAGAATCCTGCCCTGCTGATTCAGGCAAACGCGCTACACCGAGCCCAAGAGATAAATAGGGATGAGCTGAGCGATATGCTCGAGTTAGCCGACGGCGCATTGGCCTATGCCGTAGAAGCTTTGTTTGATCGCGAAAGTGGCCAATAGGTAGCACGATCTAATGCATATGCTGGTAACTCCCATGCGAATCCAAGGCATAGCTCTCAATCCTGAGAAGCGACGGCGTTATAGGGCCATAAGGGGGAATGTGATGGTCAATTCAGAGAACAGTATTGAGCTAGGGCGGAGCGCAAACGTCGCTCGTGTAGAGGTGGGCATGCCGAATGACCCGGATCCGTTGCCAAATCTCCTGGATGCAACCCTGGCCGGGATGGCGGTTACCGGTTTTGTCTTAAGCGGGATTGAGTACATTGACGGTTGAGCATACGCGCAATCATGGTGGTGCCGAATGGAGTAAACAGACGCCTGTGCCCTTTAAAGCTTGATAGAAGCGGTACCAAGAATCCAAATCTTTCAGCTATTATTCACAAATTCGACATTAGGGACTGAGAACAAAAATATGGAACAGAACAATCCAGCCATAGCAATAATAAATGGTGAAACGGTAACATTTAAAGACGAGGCGACGCTCCGTAAATACATTGAAAATGAGATAGATTACTGGAATTGGTTATCAGACAATCAGAACCCTCACCGCAACACCACCTCAGAAATATACAATATTTTTTTCTTCTCAAAACTCAGACCACTTCTCGATAGATTTGACCCCAGAAATTCTAAATATAATGAATTCACTCTCGGCGATATAAATAATCCATACATCGATAGAATGAGCACAGTGGGGCTACTGGTTCAAAAAACTCGCGAATACTACGGAAATTTAGTTGCAGCCCTCCTTTTGGTGTACGTAAACGAACAAAACAGAAAAACAGCTTACGCAAATGGAAACATACGCTCATTTACTGAAAACCAATCCTTCGCCTATGAAAGAACAGTCGCCATTCAAATTGCACTTTCAAACGAAGACCTTAGTGGCCTCATAGGCGAGACAAGAGTTGAAAAATACGATGATCTACTCGAAAAGTTTTCAGCGACAACAAACCTTACACTTGAAGAAATCAATAAAAAAGAGGCCAGCTTTGAATCACATATAAGAGAATTAAAGTCTGAGATTAATAGCAATGCATCAGCTATACAGAGATCGTTTAAACGGAGAAACCGCGTTTACAGACGCTATGCTCGAAACTCTAAGGAAGAGGCAAACAAATCCGTAACTGATGCTCTCCAGCGGCTAGCGTCAGCCAAAGAAGCATACGATGATCAAATCGACCTTGATGCATCAGTACAATACTGGATTGAGCGAAAGGAAACGCATTCAACATTTAAAATTTTATGGTTCTTTGCAGTTGTTACCTGCATGCTAATTACCTTTGCATCAATGCTGACGTACTATAGCTATGGAGGCGCTGCGGGAGTTTCAAAATATATACACGTACAAACAAACGAACCTGTGCAACCTCAGCAACCGCAAGTCACTCCTCAGACGGCAAATAGTCCAACACTAAACGCTCAAGCTACGCCACAAGCAACACAACCGCTATTATTAGGCCATACCAGTTCCGACTTGTCTTTAGCCATAGCAGATCTGGCAGGCGCGGCTTTACTAATCACTCTTCTAGCTGTCCTCATACGAATTGCGCTACGTCAGTTCAATACTCACTCGCACTTTGCTTTAGACGCAGCTGAGCGCATCACCTTTACTAAAACTTATTTGGCATTACTCAACGAAGGAAAACTGAAATCCGACGAAGACCGGAGACTTATCCTAGAAAGCTTATTTAGACCCTCCCAACAAGGTGGTGTAGTTGAAACTCCATTTTCCAGTCCTATAGAGCTTATACTTAAAACCTTAACCGAAAAAAAAGCATCCGTTTAAATATGTAGCCCCGCCTAAGGCGGGGTTTCAAATTCAATCCCCATTACGGAATGGCGTATGCTCGATGAAGTTCAATTGAGGCAGCATCGATATCGGAATTATTCAGCGCTCGGTCGTATGCCCTGATAAAGGCATAGCCTCCCACAAGCCCCGCGGTGGCCAGCGCCGCCCCTTGCCCACCCAGAATGTTTCGTCCGCTGAGAGAAACCCCGGTTGCGCCTTCAACGATGGGGCTGTTCCCGACTTTTATTTTGGACATTGGCCCGTCGAACACGGCGAGGATGACAGTCCACTCGGTCGATTTATCACTGCTTTCCAGTCCACTGGCCGGTGAGATACTTTCGTAGAAGCCATTAGCACCAGGTGCGAGGATCTGGGCACCCGACGCCATCAGACGCGCCTGATTCGGCGCAAAGACAGAAGCCTTCACGACCATCGCGTAAGTCATAGACTGCGCGACAGCGACCGTCCCCGCGCCATTGCCGATCTGCTGTGTCCCATCAAACAAAACGGCAGGGTTACCCCTTGGCCCACCGGTCAGCGAAAACTTGGGTTTCCCCCTGCCCGTGTAAGCGGCTTCATTTTTTCGTCGACTATTTGCGCCGAGCTGCCTACAAGCAAGCAAAATAAATGCTTTCGTTAGTAACGCGCTAGATAACAACACGGTTTTTCTGTACGGTTGCCTGACAATAATTGGAAACCCTTAACGGAGCACCAAACGCATGGAAGTTCTTAAAAAAATATATGGAATCATTAAACTTCCGGACGAGATTGTATGCTCACCCAGTATTCTTGGTAGTTCCATAAGCATATGTATTGGGGGCGTATCCGGGAGATTAATGTTTCCAAGCCTCCCTCCGCTACCAAGCCTCCCAGCGTTACCAAACACTTATGACGATGGAAAACTAATCGCACCGGGTGATGCTATTCAGTGGAGCGAAACGAAGTGGGGGAATATTGCAATGCCCCCCCAGGGAGTCTCGTATGTTTACAAGATACTTCTTTGTTTCGAAGTCGTGGCGACTGAGCTCCATTCTGAAGGTAAAAAAATCAACTCCAACTTCGAAGAGTGGTATAGGCTTTGGCTTGACTATGTACGCTTGCTAACCAAACAAGAAAAATTGCTTCCGGTTTACACCAAAACCAGAGAAGAGGATCTTTACTTATTTTTTATTGACGACGAACTTAAGAGCTCAAAACTGTACAGCGACAAACTCAATACACTCAATATTAATTTACCAAGCGAATCGAGCGCATTGACTCTCAATCAAATAGTCCGTATATCCTCTCTAGCATCTGCAAACACGCCAATAGAGATAGAGCTCGACTTTCAACTATCCGCTTATAGAGCGCTAGGACATGGAGACTATAGAAAAGCAATTATCGAAAGTGCTGTCGCAGCCGAAATATATATAACAAAAGAAATCCCCAAGGTATTAGACGCTGAAAGTTGCATCGACATACCAGCAATACTAAAACAACATCGCATGCTAGGTAACCTCTATGCCTTCGCCGTCCTGAAAGAAGTAGAGATGCCGAAAACAGATTGGAATTTTAAATTGGATCTAATAGATCCCAGAAACGAGGTTATTCATGATGCTACATACGCCAACAGGAAAATCGCTGCAAAGGCAATCTCTGTCGTTGACAAGTTACTTAAATTCCCAGAACTGTAGTCATCTACAAACTAGGCCGTGCGGACACTTGTAACGTCTAGTGCCAAACCCAATACAAATCTGCTCATATTTTTGACTTTAGACGCTCTATCAAATTCGCACGTTCATCTTCGCTTAACTCTGCGGCTCGCCCTATTTCCGAGGATATTGCATCGCGCAGCTTGTCTTCAGAGTATGAAAAATCCGACGCCCCCTTTAGATCAAAATTTGTTTGACCGGCAATGCAGGCCAGTTCTGCCGTACTATGTTGACCATCAAATATTCCGGCAGACTCAATAATTTCAACGGCAAGAGCTAGCCATTCAAGGGAGCCATGAATTTTCTTATGAAGGAAATCATAAAACTCTTTTTGATCCGGAGGATAAACCAGATCTATCTCATGATCGAAGACTTTTCGGCGCCCCTCGCCAGATACGTAAGAGTTTATCGATGACTCTATGACCGCTCTGTAAGCCTCAAATATCCTGAACTCTTTATATCTTTCATTATCGCTGTTTACAGTTGAGAAGATCTGCGGCATCCATTGTGCCGCACGCTCAGTCAATAATGGATCAAGATGACCTGCCGACTTATTCCGCATATGATTTATGAAATCAAGCTCTTTACGCAGAGCTTTCGTTTTATTTGTGAACAACTCAGTACCATTGAATCGAGTCCGTTTCAATAAGTCACTGAGATTATTTAACGTCACAAAGACATTCAGAGTCGACCTTAGCCACCGAATCAAATCTGTGAGACTTCTCTTTTCGGCAGACAGTTCAACATCAAAAAACCTAAGATCGCTTTCGATAATCGTCAGAGAAATCCAAATAGACTTTTCATGTATCTTGTATTTTTCTTTACTCATTTATTCCTCCATCTAGATCCGCTGTAACCACGGAGTCCCACAACCAGGCTCCCCATCTTACAAGTCCCGCCTGCTTTTCTTTGAAATAGTCATATCGGTCGTAATGCTTGGACGACACGTCGCTAAATGCGTGGCCATGGATTCGGTCCTTCAACTCCTTCTCAATGCCGGCAACCCCCATGAGCGTTTTGCATGTCCGTCGGATATCACGGAGGGTAAACGGCCCTTCAAATTTATCTGCGTGCCGACCGTACAGCTTTGTCACTGCTCTGGACAGTGAGTTGGCGTGTATCGATTTACCTTCAACCTTGCCCTCGAACGATACGCACTGGACGCGCTGATCTCGTTCATTGTGTGCAGGCAATCAAGCATCAGTTGATTATAGGGCACCGCATGAAACACCGGCCGGCCGTCCTTCCTCTTCTTATTCCTTATTAGCACATGGTCCTCGTAATACTGCTGCCGTGGGACGGCGAGCAACTGGTCAGGACGCTGTCCACCAGAAGCGATTAGGAACTTGATCAGTTCAGAGGTAACTAGCGACAGGCACTCAGGCAGCATCTGCCACAGAGTTGCCAGTTCCTTTGCAGTCAATGCGCGCTCACCAGGATTTTCCCAGTCACTTTGCACAGGTACGCTAGCGACGGGATTACTCAGCAAGCCAAACTTCGTCGCGTTTTGCTGATAGCTACGAGGGTTGAACTCTTGCTCAAGTCCCATCTGGAACTCAGCGTGCAGACGTGCTCGAACGCGGTTGCAGTAGGTAGTGATACCGTCGGCGATCATCTTCGCAATGATGTTCCGGATCTCGGCTGGACCGATCAACGCAACGGGCCGATCGGCAAGGTCGGAGAATGGCTCGGAGACGTAATGCTTGAAAGACCATGCCACATCTTCGACTGAGGTAGCCTCCTGCTCGCGCAGCTTGGTGACGTATGCGTCCATCAGGTTCTGAAATGTAGAAAAAACCGGCCTTGATGGCCGGTTTTTTATGTCTGGGGTTTGTGTTTCAAGGCGGAAATTAACGTTTTCGCGCAAAACAGGTGTTTTGTTAGCGTTTTTCTTGCCCTGGTAACGGTTTTCTCTGCACCCTTTGCCCTGTACGAGCAGATCAT
>Ga0182005_1001260_pt1 | contig 10423 bp, 11 predicted proteins | sample Sormic07211103_1_FD_123021 | JGI IMG/M metagenome (GOLD analysis project Ga0182005, IMG submission 123021) | Rhizosphere microbial communities from Sorghum bicolor, Mead, Nebraska, USA - 072115-103_1 MetaG | ecosystem: Host-associated > Plants > Roots > Rhizosphere | place: USA: Nebraska...
GAGCAGGTTGTACAACCCAGGGTCAGCCCGTTGAATGATGAGGGCAGGGAGTGAGGCCACGGCACCGGTGGCGTTCTGGATCACGCTACTCATCACTGACTTGAAGCCGCTTGTGGCGCCATTAAGTTGATTTTGGAGGGTCGTGCTCAGGTCCATCTTGCCGCACATCAGATTAGTGTCCCAACCAACACCGACGCTGACGCTGTCCATCTTGGCGGCACTTCCCATGGACACGGCGCTTCCTCCGCCGATGCTGTAAAGCACGTCGTCACCGATCGCAGCACCGCTCTGGTTAATCTCGTATTTGCTCGCTGCATGAGTGGTGGTTGCCGAGAGCAACAGAACTGCGAACAGGATGTTGGTGGGCTGGAACGGCAGGGAGGGGGCAACACGTAAATACTCGTTTTTCATTGGTTCGCTCCTGCGAAGTCGGTACTTCCTAGAAAGACTTGGCCCTTACGCTCACAGCAGCTGTAGGGCCGCCAGAGCGCCCACGCATAATCACCTCGTGGGGATTGAGTGTGAGCGAGGTTGTTTGGAAACACTGCGCAGGTTTGAGATTGACTCGGTGTCAGTTCCTGCCATTTGCCCGTGCTGGGATCGCTTTCCTTGAGTGGGCCCGCAGGCCAATATCCATCGCGCTTTTTGCCTAGCATTGGCTGATAGACATGAATCTGTCCGCGGCGGGTGACGATGTCGCCAGCGCGTTGAGCGACCACGGCTGCGCTCTTATAGTCGTCGACTCCATGCAGGAATCCACCACGCGGATATACCGCTCCCCACAGATTCGCACTGGTGCGACTGCCGATCTCTCGCACACCTGGTGTGAGTGACTCGGGGAATGCCAGTTCGGGGACGTTGTGCCGCCAGGCGATGGTGTCCAGCGTGCTCAGAAAATAGGGCATGAGGATTTTACCGGTGCCTGGGCAGGCGTAACCGGATTGGCCTGCGAATTGGCTGAATGCTGCGCCACCGGGATGGCCGATCACATCAGCGTTTTTGAATTTAGCGAGATCGTTTTCGTGGGTGATGCCAGCGCTGCCGTCGCCACCACCTCGGGCGGTGGAATTGGTCGAGCTCAGCACTCGGACTTCCGACCAGGGATTTTCTCCCGTGTTGCTATAGCTCGATACCACGGCATCAGGTACGTAGTGACGAACCTTGGGGGAGGTTTTGACTTGGCAACCGAAGTTGGTGCAGTAGAGCCAGTAACAGATGCCAACCACGCGATAGGCCAGGCAATCGGGAGATAGGCTGGAGGTTGTGATCGTTACAGTGTTGAGGGCGGGTGCCGACAGTGGAAGTCCCATTGCTGTGACAAGCGCAATCAAACGGTAAGTCTTCGGATGGCGGTGGGGCATGGAATGATCTCTGCGCAAAGCGGTGTGCGCAGTGAACCAGCGGCAGGGGGTGTCTACCTGTATGAAACGGGTACGGCTTTGCTCCACATTGACAGGGTGAGGGTCGTTTAATGACCCGCTCTGGGGCTAACGATTCTTCCTATCTACGGCGGAGCAGGGCAGTGAATGATCCAGCCCATGCTGTAATCGAGCGGCCGACTATCAATCTTGATCGCCGCCCATCGTCCTTGCCTTGAGTATCGGCATTGGTCTCTATACTGTTTATATATACAGTAATTGGCGTGTGCATGATGACAGTTGATTTGATCGATGACAGCGGATTCGAACTGGGGTTACCCACCCGCGAAGAGATGCTAAAGCACCAGTGTGATTTGCTGTGTGCAGAGCTGGAGACGACACGTCGGGATTTACGTAGGGCTCACAAGACCATTGCCGGAATGATCGTCATGTACCGTGACAGCTCAACGGAGCTTGCTGCCCTGAAGATTGAACACGAGCGACTGAAGTGGACATTGAGTGACATGTACAGTCGGGAGCGGGAACAAGGATCGGCCCAGATGGGGTACACCTACGGTGACTACTCATCCAAAGACAAGATCTAGCTCTAGATCTACCCTGTGACGATGGCGAGCAAGGGAATCCGACGCTCTTGTAACCGTGCAATCTCAGCGTGTAACGCGGGCTGTTTACCCACAAGGCTTTCCACTCCATATCGCTCCATGTCTATCCAGAACAATGCGATGGCACTCACGTAGCGGGTCAGAAGTTCCAGCGTGATTTGCAGGTGTTGAACAGGTGGTGGTGGAAAAACCTTCTGGCTATTATCCCAGGGGAACAACAGCGGTGCTGGCCACAGCTCAGGGTGATGTTTGTGCAGGTTCCTTGATGAATCGCCCTCACCGTGACGGCAAGCGTTCCCCAGCATCTGCAACTGCGTCAGCGTGGTGTAAGAGTCGAAGGTGTCCAGCGTGATCCCTCGAACCCTGTAGAACACCCCGTTCAACTCGTCACCCCATGCGCCTTTCTCCAGCTTCCTCTGGTTGACGCCCTCGATAGTGAAGCCACTTGCACACGTGGTCAGGTAGGAACGTAGCTGCTGTTCCCATAGGGACTGGATAGCCAGAGCGAACGCCATGTGTGCCTTCTTAATTAGCCGCTCGTGGTCTGACAGGGCAAAGGTGGACACGACATCGTCTTCATCAGCAGCTAATTCCTGCCGCCGCGCTTCCAACGCAGCGAGGGACGGTCGCACTACCCAAGTCAGGTATTCGTCTACAACGGTGCCGTTGTTGCTTGCGTAGGCATCGGCAAAACCAATCTTCCATTTGTACGGCTCTGTCATATCTTCATCCTGATAGTGGTTGAGGTCGCTCTCCACAGAACCCATGCCCCGTCAGTCCAATTCAAATCCATCAGGAAGCATCTTCAGGGTGAATGAGTGACGACAGGACACGCCGAAGGAGTAGGATCGGGTGACGCACAAGGAGGTTCACCATCATGAAGATGTTATTTGCAATGACGCTACTGGTATCAGTGCTGGGCAGCACAGCAGCTACCGCTGCTACGTTCGATGGCTACCAATGCAAGGGCGACTGTTCAGGGCATCAAGCGGGGTATGACTGGGCTGAGCAGAACGATGTAGACGACGAGTCGTCTTGCAGTACTCCATCCACCTCTTTCAACGAAGGGTGCCAGTCGTACATCGATGAAAACAGCGGGACTATTTCAGGGACCACTTTATCAAATGATGACGACGATGAGGAAGACGACGAGTAGTCTCTAGAAGCCGGGGCGGCAAGCTCAGTTCGCCATTTACGGAAATATGATCATGAAAGCAGGGATAGCAGCAGCGGTTGCACTTGTAGGGACGCTGGCAAGCAGTAGCGCCTTGGCCTTGGACGGAAACGGTCTATTGATACAATGCCAAACGTTGATTCGGAGTATGGAAGGCCAAGATCCAGATACTTACGATTCAGGACGCTGTATGGGAGTGGTACAAGCTGTAACTGATGTGCTCGTCCTTTACCAAGACAAACTCCCGAAGAAATTCTGCGTACCCCACGACGTGACTTATGGGCAGGGGGTACGGATCGTAGTCAAGTACCTCCAAGATCATCCAAGCCTTCTAAATAATCACGATACAGTGCTCGTTTTAGCTGCCTATAACGATGCATTCGGCTGCGTGTGACCAAGATCTCTTGTCACAGAATCCATGCGCCCTGCCTTACGGTGCGTTACCTGTGGCCTAAGCCTTTTAAGGTGATATCCTTGAGCCATCATTGATCTGAAGTGGAAGGCCGCATGAGAAATGGATTGTTATTGGCGACTGTGATAGCGGCCGTAGCGCTTTCAGGGAATGCTTATGCTCGTGGTAGTAGCTATGGCGGACATTCGTCGTACAAATCTAGTTATTCTTCTGGGAGTCGTTCTGATCACACTATCAGTGGATATACGCGAAGTAATGGGACGTATGTCCGACCTTCCCACGCAACAAACCCAGATACCACTAGGAATAATAACTACAGTACGAAGGGGAATGTGAATCCGTACACTGGAAAATACGGCACTAAGCCTCGTGATGGTCAATAGTTAGGCGAATCAGCTAGCAGTTTCGAGGGGGGACGGATCTTTCCACAAACCCATAGCCCCTCTCTGACTGACTTTGCATGGGGTGGAGGTCGACCTGCATACCAGCCGAATAAATTAGCTGGGGCACTGATCCACGAACCTACAGCCGGCACTGGAAGTGCTTAGTAGGCGATTACCGGGGTCATTGGGAAAGGTCAAATCGGAATAAAAAAGTAACCTTTTCACCCTTTCGCAGACGCTCTACGACAATGGTTACAGGCGATCAATTGGCGCAGCAACACAGGTTCAACAGCGTGACTAAGCCCATCATGAGCACGCCTGCGGCACGGTAGACGTTGATCACGCAGGACGTACCACACTGACCATACGGCGTCATCAACAAGCGCTCCAGCGGATGGATGGGAGTGAAACTTCAAGGCGGAAATACAAGCCAAAGTCGATGTTCAAGCAGGCATTGAGCGGATGTCTGGAGTGCAGAAAAAAAGCGCCCAGAGGGCGCTTTTGAGCGAGGTTCTAGCCCCTTTAGCTGTGTCAGCAGCTCAGATGAGACCGGCTTCTGCAAAGGAGTAGGGTTCGCCTTCGCCTATGATGAAGTGATCGACAAGTCGAATGTCCATTCGAGGTAGCCAATCTTTCAGGAGGACAGTGATGTTTTTATCGTTTTGACTCGGTTCTGTGTTTCCAGAAGGGTGGTTGTGAGCAACGATAATCGCGGCACTGTTGAGCTCTAATGCCCGTTGCAAGATCCTCCTTGGATACACGCTAACTGCATCTATGGTGCCGTGGAACAATGGTTCGTACGCCATCACCTGTAGACGAGAGTCTAGGAAACACACAGAGAAAACCTCTTGGCTTTCGCCAGCGAGTTTAAGTCGCAGATACCGACGGACTTCCTGCGGGTTGTCCAGGCAGGGACCACGTTTGAATATTCGATGCTCCAGAACCGCGATGGCCTGCTCAATCAGCAGGTCTTCCTGGTGTCCGGCATTGTCCTGTGCGACACGCGTATCAGCATTAGGAAATTGTTTTGTCATAGGAACCTCAGAGACGAATAAGAGGTTCCTGCCCCAAGGGCAGTAACCCCAAGGGAAAGTTGATGTCGGTCGGCTCAAGTTGAGCCTGGGAGAAATGGCATCCACCATCGCGCTTGCGATGGCCACTCGCCTAAAAATGGATGCGAGGCGAGTGGTGTTGATCAGCTCAGCAGAGCTAAGCCGTAGCCTTGAAGATCGGGGCTACCTGGGCATGTCGCTGACGGGGCAGCAGGCAAACTTGTGTTGCGGTGGATTGTTGAGCAGACGGTGGTGTCCGTCGGCATTCAAAACGAAATACGGCGCCCCCACTTTTTTGAATCAGTCTTTCTCTGAGGTGCATCAGGTAAAAACGCTATCTAGCGCTCGGTCATTTTGTACGAATTAACCCTACGGGCCAGAGATTTGGATGCTTTCTGTTACCTATTGGTATTTGCTGCTGCAGGCTGCCCCACACATAATTCACTTCATGGTTTTTTCATGCGCAGATACCAAGCGCGGTACATCCAGGAGGAGGCCGACACATGTCAGCCAAGAAAATTTGTCGTAAGGAAGCTCGGTTGCCTATCACTCGAGCCATGGACGTCACAATGATTGCAACGACAGTGGGTAGTGCCGCGATCGCGAATATGATTTTCCCTAGTCTCGGAAGCGCAATAATTGGTGCAGTCCTCGGTGCAATCATTGGTTTTCGAGCCACCAAATCGGCCTGACTTTAAGGATAGGGCCCTATGGTACTAGACCAAATTAGCTGCTCGATTATCAGCAGCGTTCTTTGCATCGCGGTATATCTGGGGCTGTGCTGGTACTACGAACAAAAAGCAGATTTAACTCATGGCGTGATCATCGCCATGTCAATGTCGGGCTTGGTAGCAGCATGTGCCCTTGGGGCGCTCACTATGTCCACCAGCCCTGAGGAGATCGGTGTTTTTCGTGATCACAAGCCAAGTATTTTAATAGGTACTTTGGCAATGATCTGGGTATCTGTGGTAACGGCTTATCAGTCTGTTATGCATCCTGTTCGATTAGGTAAGAGTCAGGCTAATCCTCAGCTCGACACGCCATGAAATGTCTAATGACCAAAGCCCGCCGTTGCGGGCTTTTTTATATGTGCCAGGCACGAATGCCCTTGCAAATTGATAGCATTCACGGGCGCAGTGTGTGGAAATAGGGCAGCATTGCTACTGACTCAATTTTGCGGCGTAGGACTCTGAGTTACGCGGTTCTTTGCCCATCATTGCCGTGTTCACTTTTAAAGTGGAGAGGTTCAATTCCCCGCGCCCGATCGATGTCTTCAGCCACACGTATCGCGGCATCCAGCTCGCTGATACCGTGTTCCTGCATCAGCCTGAAACGGGCTGCTTTTTCTTCTGGCTCAGTCATGGCCATGGCCAGATACAAGCTCGGTGGCACTGCGCGGAATAGCGCCTCCATCGATTTCGAAAGCACGACACCTTCGCAGTACTTCCCGGCTTCTTTGCGCGCCGACATCATCAGTGCTTTTTGCGCAGGGCTGAGTTCTCTGAACCGAGAGATTTTCTCAACCTCATCTGGCGGCATGCTGAGACAGATCCACCACTCGATCATGTTCAGCATCGGTTCGGCTGCTTTGGGCAGGTCGTCTATGTTCTGCGTGGCCAGCCAGAACCAGGCCCCCAGTTTTCGCCACATCTTGGTGATTTTCACCACGTAGGGAGCAAGCAAAGGGTTCTTGGTGATGATGTGTCCTTCGTCGGTGACGTTGATAATCGGCCGTCCAAGAAACTGGTCTCGCTCAGCGATGTTGTTGACGGTGTTGAGCAGCGACAGATAGGCGATTGAGAGTTGAGCGTTGTAGCCCTCACGAGCGAAGGTCGCCAGATCGACGATGGTGATATCGGCTTCCGGCCAAGGCGTGCCAGGGCGATTGAACAGTTCTCCGTCCAGCCCTTGGCAGAAGAGGTCCATGGCCTCGGCCATTTCCAACAGCCGCGTTCGCCGAGCCTCTGGTAGCGCGTTGTCACTGCCTCGCTTATGCAGCGCATCCCGTACATCCTGAGTCAGCACGGGGCGATGCTCATCGTTGCAACATTGCGCCGCGTCCAGAATGCTTTGCCGAATCAGACTTCGGTCAGCACGGGTTAGCCGTGCCTCTTCTTTTTCTTCGCCTCCGGTGATCATTAGGCGGGCAGTAATTTCCAGCTCACCCAAGACATCCCGTTGCTCGTCACCTTCGTATTGAGTCGAGGACTCGTCGAGTTGGTCTGCGTCCAGTGTCTCTATCTCATCCGGTGTTTCCACCAGACGACGGGCATCCGCGAAGGGCGCCAGACTGACGCCGGCACCGGGTGAAAGTTTGATGTGGTGCACGCTCAACCCAAGACGTTTGGCAAAGTCGCCAAAGAGACCGAAGGAGTTACCCGCCTCGACGATGAATATTCTTGGACGGTAGATGGCGGTGATCTGGTTCATCAGATTGTTGAGGGTGGCTGACTTACCTGAGCCAGTAGGACCGAAGAGGAACAGGTGAGCATTCATCTGACGGTCGAGCCGGTTCAGAGGATCGAAGGAGAGGGTGCCTCCACCTCGATTGAAGAAAGTAATGCCCGGGTGCCCTGTGCCTTGGCTACGCCCCCACACGGGAGCGAGGTTGGCAGCGTGTTGAGCAAACATCAGTTGGCTGTACCACTGACGTTTATCTTTAGAGGGATCAAACACGCACGGCAGCCAGCGCAAGTAACTGTTGAGCGGCGCGACTTCATCGTCTTCACGCACTGGCTGTAAGCCTGCATTGAGCATGACGTTGGCCAGTTGCATCCCCTTGGCGTCCAGTTCAGCAATGTCTTTACCGCGCAGGTAGAAGGCAATAGTGCCGCGATAGAGCTTGTGGGAACTGCCGATGATCGAACGGGCTTGATGGACGTCTTGTCGGGTCTGCTCAGAGGACAGCGTTTCGCCCACTGATTTTTTGCTCAAGTGATTGAGGTGCGCTTCCAGGACATCCTGAGGCGTGGCGACCAGCGTCAGGCACATCATCGTGTCTTCGGGCATTTGATCGAAGTAGGTATTGACTGCATCACCCTTGCGCGTCTCGCCGGTCAGGTGACCCGTATTGGGCACGTTGCGCAGCCGGTCCATCAACATGACTCGATGCGGCATTCCATCGAAGTACCACGCGCCTTGTGAGACATCGGAGCGCGGTTGGCTGAAGAACAGGCGTTGTGAGAAATCCGTACCACTGGCCAGTTCTATCTCACCGGGCTCGGTCTCTGTGGGGTAACTGCTCAACTGATAAAAACGCTCGCGATCATCTGCCGCAGGACCCAGCAACGCGGGGCACGGATTGAACCAGCGCAGCAACCAGTCGTGAATGTCAGAAGCACCCAGGCGTCGGGTTTTGATGCCTGCGCTGGCAAGGCCGCCTGTCAGTCGCTCACACACATTTGACAACGCCTGCTCTGCGGACAGCCCTCGACGTGAAGCCGCAATAGTCGTTGATCGTCTGTAGACCACCATTCGCACGCGACGACTTTGTCCGCGCCAGGGCAAGCGAGTGAGTTTGGTGTCTTCGAACAGGCCGCCGGGTTTGGCGATCGCCTTCAGGTGATGAGCGAAAAAGCGCTGATAGAACTCGCTGAAGGCCGTGTCACGGGCTCGCGGTTGCACATATTGTTTGAGGGTTCGTAGATAGCTGTCCCAGTTGGTTTCATCCTGAGCGTAGAGCTGGACTACCCAAGGGTTGTCGTCCAATTCGTCGAAGCTGTCTTGCAGGACATTTTCCAGCGTATCGCGGGCTTGGAGCAGCCAGGCGGTTTCTCGGCCTTCGGTACCCAGTGGCGTCAGTTCAAAGAACGCTGCGACAGAGGTGCCGTCTTCCAACAAAAGGCATTGCGACTGAGGCAAAAATTCAACCCAGGGGAGCCTGTCTACGAAGGAGGGGGCCGTGTCGTAGAAGGCATGATCGTCGGCCTCAGTGACGGGTTTGCCTTGCAGCAGTCCGGGTTCCGGAATGCCGTTAGCCGCTAAATGAGCGATATGCCGTTTCCACACGCCGGGCTCCTCCATTTCTTTGGAGTCGACTTTGCCTTTCCATAAGGGAAGCCAGGTCATCAGTAGTCCTCCAGACGTTCGCCAGGCATGGCGTATTGCACGCGCTGATACAGGGGGAATACGGTGCTGTAACCCGGTACTGGCACCGGATCTGTGCCAGCCCAGTGTGGAAAGACGTACATCACCAGATCCGGGTTGGGCAGGCGGTGGAACTGTCGATAAACCTCGTTTTGCGCGGTTCGCGTGTAGGGCATGCTTGACGAAGGTATCAGTAGTTCCATGAGGGGACGCCTCAATGCCTGACGCGCATCCAAGAGTTCTTGGCCGGCTTGCCCGTTCTGCGTGCCGCCGGTTTGCTTGTTCCAGACATCCAGCATGGTGCTGTCATCATGGCTAAGCAGTTGCTCGGAGTTCGTTGCACAGCCTGCCACTGTCGCAGCCATCAATACTGCCGTCATCGCGTTAATCCAGTTCCGGTGCGACATGGCGACCTCCAAGGGCGTGGTTGACCCTGCGCCCATTGGCGTCGTAGTCAAGGAAGAGCGGCTGCTCGATATGAACAGCAACTTTGGCGCCGGGCTTGACGTAAACAGCCGCGAAGGCCTGGCCATAGAGCTTGTTGACCCATTGCGACATGTCCTGCACGCCACTGGCGAGGATTCGGCTCATGGCCTCATTTCCTGAAATGCCGGTGCTGCCTTGTGCTCCATTGCCACTGTTGATATAGGTGGTGCCATCGGACTTGATCAGGGACGCTGCACCGGCCCCTGCTGCAGTGATCAGTGCCTGGGAACCCAGGTATTGCTGAGCGTTGCTTCGGCGTTCGCCGCTGACACAGGGAATGCCATGGCGATCACTGATCCAGCCAAGACCTTCCTGGGTTGAACCGTTGCTCGTAGAGCTTTGAGCGTTAGCGCCGGAACCGGAACCGCTTTCACCCGGTACCGTTCGAATGGTGCCGTCCTGAAACACGAAGGTGATCGAGCGGATGTGCCCGCGAACGCATGACAGTGTCCAATCGCCGGAGGCTGTGCCGCTGACCACTGCACCTGCGACTTCGGGTAGATCAATGCCATTGGCGATGAGGTTCTCGGCACCGATCAATACTTTGAACGGGTAGGGGTCATTGACTGTGCCATCAATGGGGACCCGACCAATGAGTGCAGTCATCGCTACCGACCCCATCAGCGTTGAGTTTGGAGGCACGGTATACATTGGCTTGGCAACCGAAAGACCAGCGTCTCTGGAAACCGTTGCCGCAATGGAGTCAGTGACGCTTTCCAGTGTTCTTTGAGCAGGGCCAAAACGTGTGGGAAAGCTAAAACCTGGTTCAGAGGATCCGGAGTTCTCTTTGGGTTTTGCATCGTCTGGTTCAATCCAGCGTGTACCGGTTCCAAAGCTTTGCCCGTCGCC
>Ga0182005_1001262_pt1 | contig 10410 bp, 7 predicted proteins | sample Sormic07211103_1_FD_123021 | JGI IMG/M metagenome (GOLD analysis project Ga0182005, IMG submission 123021) | Rhizosphere microbial communities from Sorghum bicolor, Mead, Nebraska, USA - 072115-103_1 MetaG | ecosystem: Host-associated > Plants > Roots > Rhizosphere | place: USA: Nebraska...
CCGGGCAGCTATTCGGTTGCCGTGGCGCTGCATACGGGCAGCACGCACATGCAGAACAATTTCGAGTGGAGGGATCACGCCCTTACATTCAGCATGGTGAACGGCAACGAGAGCGAATTCGTCGGGATGACGTGGATGCCGACACAGGCGAAGGTGGTGTCGTGAGCGACAATTTCTACCGGGCATTCGAAGAGCGCTATTACGCGCCCCGGGACCTCATCAAGCGCATCCGCAGGCAGTATTTGCCGTTCGTCGAACCGCTGGCATCGATCTATCCGGGGGGCCGCACGTTCGACCTCGGATGTGGTCGTGGCGAGTGGCTGGAGTTGATGGCCGAACAAGGGTTGACGCCTTTCGGCGTCGACCTGGACGCCGGCATGCTGCAAGCGTGCGAGGAGCGTGGCCTGCCCGCGACGCAGGGCGATGCGGTGGCCTATCTGAAGACGCTGGAATCCGAGAGCCAGGTCGTCGTGTCGGCTTTCCACGTCGTCGAACACATTAGCTTCGAGCAGTTGCAGACGGTCGTTTCCGAGGCGTTACGGGTATTGCGGCCCGGCGGCTTGCTGATCCTCGAAACGCCGAATCCGGAAAATATCGCCGTCGCGACCAACAACTTCCACCTGGATCCCACGCATCAGAAGCCGATTCCGTCGCTGCTGTTGTCTTTCGTGGTCGAGCACGGTGGATTCGAGACGGTGAAGACGCTCGGGTTGCAGGAATCGCCGGCGTTGCGTAATCCTGATCATTCGGTGTCTCTGCTCGAGGTGATACGCGGTGCAAGCCCCGACTATGCGGTCATTGCGCAGAAGGCGGCCGATCCGGACATCAAGGAGAAGTTTGCTCAGGTGTTCGCGGCTGAGTATGGCTTGTCGCTGGAGCGGCTGGCTGACCGTTACGAAGCGCGAACCGAGTCCGTCCGACTCCGGGTGGAAAAAGCCGAGGCCGGCGTCGAGCGGCTGGACGAACTGTGTCGTGCGCTCGACGTGCAGCTACAACAGGCCGAGGCGCGGCTTCAGTCCGTCGAAGCTGATCTGGATGCAGGGCAAAGGCAGGTGACCGAAGACCGGCTCCAGCTTGCAGACGAGCGGTGTCGGCATGCGGAGGAGTTGCGCCAGCACGCAGAGGCGCTGCGCCAGCATGCGGAGAACCAGCTCGGCGCGGCGGAGGCGCGGGCGCAACACGCCGAAGCGCAGGCCCGGCAGGCGAATGAGCTGCTGCATGCCGTGCTGCACAGCACGTCGTGGCGTGTGTCGAAGCCCGTGCGCATGGTCGGCTTTCCGCTGCGCAGATTGACCTCTGCAATCCGTGAACGCAGGTTGCTGCCCGGCATCAAGGCGCGAATCAAGGGCGTACTCAAGATCGGGGCGGCTGAACTGGCGAAGCGGCCGGCATTGAAGCGCGCGGCCCTCAGGTTGGTGCGGATGAGTCCGGCGCTGGACCGTCGACTGCGCGCCGTCGTGACACAGTCGGCCAGCGCTGCAGTCGGTTCTCCTGCGTCTCAACGCGCGTTGCCCGAGTCGGCCCGTGAGGTGCTCGACGCGCTTCGGGCCGCCGCGCGTGCGTCCGAATCCCGGTGACGATGCGCGTAACCGAATAGATGGAACTGCCGCGCACGCGAACAGTGTGCCGGTAACAATGGTAAGTGCTGCTTTGGAAACAACATCCCCCATGCATAAACCCCAGCGCGCTAACGCAATCGGACCACGAATCCTGGTGGTTGGCGACATCATGCTTGACCGCTACGTCATTGGCAGCGTCTCTCGCATTTCTCCTGAGGCACCGGTTCCCGTTCTGGCGGTCGGTCGCGACGAGAATCGGCCAGGCGGCGCGGCGAACGTCGCCGCCAACGTCAGTGCCATGGGCGGGGACGCGACACTGCTGGCGGTGGTCGGTCACGACAGCGCGTCAATCGAACTTCAAAAGTGCTTGCAGGAATACGGTGTACAGACGCGATTCGTGTCGGACCCTGAGGGCGGCACGACGCAAAAGACCCGCTTGATGGCGGGCACGCAGCAGATCGCCCGGGTGGATCGCGATGTGCGGCCGACGGCACATACGCAGGCGTTGCTGCTCGAAGAATTCAAGCGGGTCGCACCCGACCATGACCTGATCGTGTTTTCCGATTATGCGAAGGGTACGCTGGACCACCTGCCGGAATTTCTGGCGGCGGCCGCGGCATTGAATGTTCCCACGCTGGTCGATCCGAAACGGACTGATCCCGCGTTCTATCGCGGCGCGACCTTGCTCAAGCCGAACAATTCCGAGTTCATCGGGCTGTTCGGCGACTACACGTCCGAAGAGGAACTGCTGGAACGGGCACGTCACGCGTTGACGGAGCTGAACTTGCGGCATCTCGTCGTGACCCGTGGCGCGAAGGGCATGGTCTATGTGAGCACGGACGGCCATCAGGGCAGCATTCCCACGCACGCACGCGATGTCTTCGACGTTTCGGGCGCCGGCGATACCGTGCTCTCGGCACTCGCACTGGCGCTGGCCCGCGGTACGCCGGTATCCGAGTCGGTGCATATCGCCAATGTGGCGGCGGGCATCGCTGTGTCGCATTCCGGCACCTATGTGGTCACGGCGGACGAAGTTCGCGATCAACTGAATCCGTCACGCCAGCGTGCTCCGAAGCTGGTGGATGAGGACACACTCGGGAAGCTGCTGCTGACGCATCGGCAGCGAGGGGAAGTCATCGTGTTCACCAACGGCCGTTTCGACACGCTGAACCCTGGCCATATTCGCTTCCTCAATGAAGCGCGTGCGCAGGGCGACATTCTGGTCGTGGCGCTCAATTCCGATGCTTCGGTGCACGAACTCGACGGTTCCGGGGGCGCGGGCAATTCCGTCGCCGATCGCGCCGAAGTGCTGGCCGGCCTGGCAGCAGTGGATTACGTCGTGGAGTTCGACGCGCCGACGCCGTTGCAATTGATCGAATCGCTCGAACCCGACGTTCTCGTGAAGGGCGGTGATTACGACGTGAATGACATCGTGGGCCGTGACGCGGTAAGCGCTCGCGGAGGCCGCGTTGCCGCGCTCGCATTCCACGACGGCTACCCGACCGCCCGTGTCGTTCGGAAGGTCGGCACGGTGCGTGATCAATGACCTTGCGTGGTGTTGAATGGAAGCAGGGCCTGCGCCGGTCGTGCGAAGCGGGCATGCCGCGACGGGTGGTCCCGGGTTACGACGCCGGTGTAGGCCTGTTTCGCGAGCGGCTCGGCTTTTCAGGTCATCCGTGGAGCGCGCCGCCTCGTCGCTTGATGGTGCAATGCCGCCGGCTCGACGTTGTGAGCCGCACGAGTTTCGAAGGCTTGTTTGACGGTAGTTCTCTGATTGAACGAACCGGGAGCAAGGTTCAGCGCCGCTTTTACCACTCGAGGGTGCCTGCTGGACGGCCATTTTCCGTCCGCGCACCGCGATGCACTGCAGCGCCGGATTGTTCCGGGATCGAGACGGCCTCGCGGGCGTCGGTAGCCAAGTAAAGTAGGACAACCATGCGAATCGTTATTGACATGCAGGGAGCGCAAACCGAGAGCCGCTTCCGGGGCATCGGGCGCTATTCCCTTTCCTTGGCGCTTGCCATTGCCCGCAACGCGGGCGACCATGAAGTGTACCTGGCGCTCAGCGGGCTTTTCCCCGAGACCATCGGGCCAATCCGTGACGCATTTCGAGGGCTGGTGCCGCAGGAACGGATTCGGGTCTGGCAGGCGCCGGGGCCGATGCGCTGGATCGACGCAAACAATGCGTCGCGTCGCGCCATTGCCGAACGGGTGCGTGAGGCGTTTCTGGAAACGCTCGATCCCGATATCGTGCTGGTCACCAGTCTGTTCGAGGGGCTGGGGGACGACGCGATCATCAGCATTGGGGCACTCGGTGAGCCGCTGCCGACCGCGGTCATCCTTTACGACCTGATTCCGCTGATCAACCCGGACGAGCAATACCGGACGAACCCCGTTTATCGCGGCTATTATGCTGACCGCATCGAGAACCTGAAGCGTGCACGCCATCTTCTTGCGATCTCGGAAAGTGCCCGGCAGGAGGCATTGGGTGCATTGCCCTTTTCGGCCGAGAAGGTGACCAATGTGTCGGGCGCGTGCGATGAAATGTTTACCCGCGTCGTGCCCGATGCAGACTCGCTCGCAACCCTGAAGCGGCGACTGGGGGTAACGCGACCTTTCATCATGTACACGGGGGGAGCCGATGCTCGCAAGAATCTCCCACGGCTGATCGAGGCGTTCGCCCATTTGCCTGATACGTCGCGCCACCACCATCAGCTCCTGTTTGTCGGTCGAATGCCGCAGTCGGAAGTGAGCGCGCTTCGTGCACATGCGCAACGCGCCGGCCTACGTGCCGACGAGCTGTTGTTCAGCGATTACATCTCTGATGAAGAGCTGCTGGCGTTGTTCAGTACGTGCCAGCTGTTCGTCTTCCCTTCTCTGCACGAAGGTTTCGGCTTGCCACCGCTCGAAGCGATGGCATGCGGCGCGGTGGTGATTGCCGCCGACGCCGCCAGTCTTCCGGAGGTCATGGGCAGCCCCGAGGCGCTGTTTGATCCGCAGTCGGTGCCGGCCATCAGCGCCAAGATGCATCAGGCGCTGACTGACGAGGGCCTGCGTGCACGGCTGCTGGAGAACGCCAGGATTCAGGCGCAGGCATTTTCGTGGGATCGCAGCGCCAAGCTCGTGTTGCAGGCCATCGCGCCCTTCGAGCGCACCCGTGAGTTCCGGGCGGCACGGCCCGTGACCTTCGAGCGCACCACACTGTTCGAGCCGAAAATCAACAGGATCCTGCTGCTCAAGCTGGATCACATGGGCGATCTGCTGCTGGCGGTGCCGGCTATTTCCCGTCTGCGCGCGCGATACCCGAAGGCCAGTATCGATGTCGTGGTGGGTAGCTGGAATCAGGCGTTGGCTCAGACGCTGCCATTCTTTGACCGGGTGTTGACGCTCGACTACTTCAAGCGCAAATCGTCGTTGCAGGCAGAACTGTCCGATGGGTCGTTGACCGAATTCGTGAAGCAACTGGGTTTCTACGACCTCGCTATCGATTTCAGGCGACAGCCTGATACGCGGTTCGTCCTGGCACAAGTCGACGCGGGCCTCAAGGTCGGCTATGGCAGCCTCGATCCGGCCATCGATGCCAAGCTCGACATCGCACTGCCCACGTATCAGGATCTGCCGTTCGTGGAAACGCCGCTGAATCGCATTTCGATCAGCGAGCAGATGCTGGCTCTGGTCGACGCACTGCCGGCTCATCCGTCGGACTATGTGGTTTTGCCGCCGATCGCCACCCCTTTGCAGCAGCATACTCGTGCGGTTGCGCTGTTTCCCTACGCCGGTGGCGATGCCAAGGAATGGCCTGTCGCGCGATTCCATGAATTGGCACGCCGGCTGGCTGCGGATCCCGCGGTCGAACTCGTCAGCGTTTTCTTTGCCAGCGAAAAAGAAGCCCAGCGTTTCAGCTTCGACGGCATTGATAAAGTGGTGATTCAAGCGGGCCTCAGCATCCCCGAACTGATGCGGCATCTCGCCGGCCACCAGCTATGCGTCGCCAACAATTCCGGTGGTGCGCACATGGCGGCCTATCTGGGCGTGACGGCGCTGGGGGTCTATGGCGGGCTGGAAACCGCGCACGAATGGGCGCCGGTGTTCGGCAACAGCTATGTCTTGCATAATGAGGCAGCGTGCTCGCCCTGCCACATTCCGGCGCGACGCGATTGCCCGCACAACTTCTTTTGTCTCGATGACATCACGGTGGACGAAGTGTTTGCCCGCTGCCGTGAGCTGCTGGCCCAGAACGGTGCGGCGGTGCCGACGGCACCGGCGCGTCCGAGCGTCAAGTCGACGCGCAAGAAGTTGTTCCAGGCCCTCGCGCCTTTGGTGCGTCAATGCAATGAAGACGAACTGGCTCAAGTCGCGCAGGGCATAGCGCTCAGCTTGCCCACGCGAACGCGTCGTGCGCTGTTTGTCGATGTGTCGGAGCTGGTCAGCCATGACGCGCGGACCGGAATTCAACGGGTCGTGCGGAGTATTCTGAGCGAACTGCTCCAGGATCCGCCGAAAGACTTCGAGGTGTGGCCGGTCTACTCGACGCACGATCGCACGGGGTACTTTTACGCGAAGCGCTTGCGGTCGCGATTCCTGGGGCAGGGTGATCCCGGCGCGGTGCAGGAAGATCCCATTGATTTTCAGGCGGGCGATGTCTTTTTGGGTCTCGATCTAAACCCGTACGGCATCGGCGTTCAGGAACCATTTCTGGATGAAATGTGGCGCCAGGGCGTTCGCATCGAGTTTGTCGTGTACGACCTCTTGTGCGTACAGATGCCCAGCTACTTTGCGCCGGGCAGCGGGGAACTGTTCGAGAAATGGCTGAATACGGTCTCCCGTTACGACGGTGTCGTGTGCGGCTCCCGGACGGTGGCGGACGAATTCACGCAGTGGTTGCGGGAGCATCATCCCCAGCGCGAGCGCGCGCTCGAGGTCGGCTGGTTCCATTACGGCGCGGATGTACAGAATTCCCGACCGAGTACCGGCATGCCGAGCGATGCACCTCGTGTACTCAAGGCGCTGCGCGCGGCTCCCAGCTTCCTGATGGTAGGGACGGTCGAGCCGCGTAAAGGGCATGCACAGGCGCTGACCGCTTTTGAGCAGCTCTGGCAACAAGGTACTGCGGTCAATCTGGTGATCGTCGGCAAATCCGGGTGGCTGGTCGAGAAGCTGGTCGCACGACTGCGCGCGCATCCCGAGCTTGGAAAGCGGCTATTCTGGCTGGAGAGCATCAGTGATGAATACCTGGAGCAAGTCTATGGCGCTTGCAGTTGTTTGCTTGCAGCGTCGGAAGGAGAAGGCTTCGGGTTGCCGCTGATCGAGGCGGGGCGCAAGCATCTGCCTATATTGGCGCGGGATTTGCCCGTGTTCCGTGAGGTAGCGCTGAGCCATGCTGATTATTTCCATGGCAACAGTGGCGAAGCGTTGGCGCAGGCCGTGACACACTGGCTCGAGCTGTATCGGCAAGGCACTCACCCGAAGTCCGAGGGAATGCCGACGCTGACTTGGCAAGCCTCTGTTCAGCAATTGCTGGACAACGTATTGCCGACGCGCCACGTCATCAAGGTGGTCCGCCGCATGGAGGTCCCTGCGGAGACCGAGTGACATTGCCGTCAATCCTTCGATAAAGATTTTGCAAGAGAACTTAAGATGAATTCTCAAACTATGAAAGTTTCCCTCATTACCGGCATCACTGGCCAAGACGGTGCCTACCTCGCCCAGCTCCTGCTCGAGAAGGGCTATCAGGTCTACGGCACCTATCGCCGCACCAGCTCGGTGAACTTCTGGCGCATCGAAGAGCTTGGCATCGCCAAGCACCCGAACCTGCACCTGATCGAATACGATCTGACGGACCTGTCGTCGAGCATCCGCCTGCTGCAGACGACGGGCGCCACGGAGGTGTACAACCTCGCCGCGCAAAGCTTTGTCGGCGTGTCCTTCGACCAGCCGGTCACCACCGCGGAAATCACCGGTATCGGTCCGCTGAACCTGCTCGAGGCGATCCGTATCGTCAATCCGAAGATCCGCTTCTACCAGGCGAGCACGTCCGAAATGTTCGGCAAGGTGCAGGCGATCCCGCAGATCGAATCGACGCCGTTCTATCCGCGTAGCCCGTATGGCGTGGCCAAGCTGTATGCGCACTGGATCACGGTGAACTACCGCGAAAGCTACGATATCTTTGGCTGTAGCGGCATCCTGTTCAATCACGAATCGCCGCTGCGCGGCCGCGAGTTCGTCACGCGAAAGATCACGGACTCCGTCGCGAAGATCAAGCTCGGTCAGCTCGACGTGCTCGAACTGGGCAATATGGATGCGAAGCGCGACTGGGGTTTCGCGAAGGAATACGTGGAAGGTATGTGGCGCATGCTGCAGGTCGACGAACCGGACACGTACGTCCTCGCCACGAATCGAACGGAAACCGTCCGCGACTTCGTCCGCATGGCGTTCAAGGCCACCGGTGTCGATCTCGAGTTCAAGGGCAGCGACGTGAATGAAATCGGTGTCGATGTCGCGACCGGCAAGACGGTCGTGCGCGTCAATCCGAAGTTCCACCGCCCGGCCGAAGTCGACCTGCTGATCGGCAACCCGGAGAAGGCGAAGCAGAAGCTGGGCTGGGAGCCGACGACGACGCTCGAGCAGCTGTGCGCAATGATGGTTGAAGCGGATTTGCGTCGCAATGAACTCGGCTTCTCGTTCTGACGCGCCGCGGGCCCTGGTGACAGGGCTGGGCGGCTTTACCGGCGACTTCCTGGCGCAGTCGTTGCGCGCGGCCGGCTATCGCGTGTTCGGCACGACGCACGGTTCCGAAACGACGGGACCCGATATGTATCGGGTCGATCTGTGCGACCGCGCGGCGCTTGCACAGGTTGTCGCCGACGTGCAGCCCGACGTGGTCGCGCATCTCGCTGCGATCGCGTTCGTCGCGCACGGTGACGCCGATGCGATCTATCGCACCAACGTGGTCGGCACGCGCAACCTGCTCGACGCGCTCGCGAATCTGCAGAGCCGCCCGAAGGCGGTTCTGCTGGCGAGCAGTGCCAACATCTACGGCAACGCGGCGGTTGAAGTCATCGACGAATCGGTCGAGCCCAATCCGGCGAACGATTACGCGGTGAGCAAGCTCGCGATGGAGTACATGGCACGCCTGTGGTGCGACAAGTTGCCGATCGTCGTCGCGCGTCCGTTCAACTACACGGGCGTCGGGCAGTCGCCGCAGTTCCTGCTGCCGAAGATCGTCAGCCACTTCCAGCGCGGCGAGCGCGTGATCGAACTCGGCAATATCGACGTCGAGCGTGATTTCTCCGACGTGCGCCGCGTGGTGGATGCCTATCGACGCTTGCTGCAGCTCGCGCCGGCCGGCGGCGTGTTCAACGTATGCTCCGGTCGTGCGGTGTCGCTGAAGGCGGTGATCGCGATGATGGAGAAGATTGCCGGCTACACGATCGAGGTGCGCGTGAACCCGGCTTTCGTGCGCGCGAACGAAGTGCGCCGGTTGCAGGGCGACGGTACGCGGCTGCAGGCCGCCATCGGCCCGCTCGACGATATTCCGCTGGAGAGCACGCTACGCTGGATGTTTGGCGGAGGGCGTGGGTGAAGGTCGGTTTTGGCACGACGGCGCTGGCACGAAGCCGTGCGCACGGCGGCGTAGACGGCATTGGTTCGTATACACGCGAATTGGGGCAGGCGCTGATCGCGCGAGGCGGGGTCGACCTGGTCCCCGCCGGTTTCGGCGTGACCGTCGGGGACGACGTATTCCCGGGCGCCCGGCCCGCAGTGAATCTCGGTCGGCATGAAATCGCGACGGTGCTGGGTGCCGTGACGCCGTGGACGTCCATCGACGAGACGGTATTGCGTGCGGAACGCGTCGACGTGTTTCATGCGACGGATCACCTGATTCCGAAGCTGTCCTCGACACCGGTGATCGCGACGCTGATGGACGCGATCCCGCTGTCGCATCCGGAATGGACGACGATCCGGCTGGCGGCACTGCGGCGTTGGCTGCTGCGTCGCTCGGGCGCCTGGGCCGACCATGTGATCACGATCTCCGACTACTCGAAACAGGAAATCGTCGAGCATTTCGGCATCGCACCGGAGCGGATTTCGGTGGTTCCGCTGGGTGTCCATCCCCGGTTCTTCGAACGGATCGAGCAAGCCGAGCGCGATGCGGTACGGGAGCGTCTCGGCTTGCCGACGCAGTTCTTCCTGTGCATCGGGACCCTGCAGCCGCGGAAGAATCTCGAGCGAGTGGTTGATGCCCATGCGAGCCTGCCTGCGGGCCTGCGTCGCGATTTCCCTCTGGTGATCGTCGGACGGGCCGGGTGGGGCTGCGAGCAACTCGTCGCGCGCCTGCGCGCGGACGAGAGCAGTAGTGTTCGCTGGCTCGAGTATCTGCCTGATCATGACGTGCGCGCGCTGTTGCAGTCGGCAAGTGCGCTCGTGTTCGCGTCGCTGTGCGAGGGTTTCGGGTTGCCGGTCGTGGAAGCTTTTGCTTCGGGTTTGCCGGTCGTTGCATCGAACACGACGTCCGTTCCCGAAGTCGCGGGCGACGCGGCGATCCTCGTCGATCCCACCCGGACCGGTGACATTGCCGACGGCATGAGAATGGTGGTCGAGCAGCCCGGGCGGGCCGACGCGCTTCGCGAGGCCGGGCTGGCACGGGCGCGAGCATTGAATTGGCCGGCTTGCGCGGAGAAGACGCTGGCGGTCTACGAAGCTGTCCTGGGCGGAACACGTCGTCAATGAATCAATTCGCTTCAAGGAGCACCGCGTGAAGTTGGGGGTGGACATCACCTGGATGGTCGGCAACTACCGCGGCATGGGGCGTTTTGCCCGTCAACTGGTGGCGCCGATCGGCAAGTCGGTA
>Ga0182005_1001267_pt1 | contig 10381 bp, 6 predicted proteins | sample Sormic07211103_1_FD_123021 | JGI IMG/M metagenome (GOLD analysis project Ga0182005, IMG submission 123021) | Rhizosphere microbial communities from Sorghum bicolor, Mead, Nebraska, USA - 072115-103_1 MetaG | ecosystem: Host-associated > Plants > Roots > Rhizosphere | place: USA: Nebraska...
CGGCAGTGCGTTCGCCCTGTTGATGCTTGATCTTTTCATCAGTGAGAAGAACAAGATCTGGACCCACCTGTTCTCGATCGCTGCACTGGCGGTCGTGTTCTTCATGCTCGCCACCGGAGTGGGTGGGCAGGGCGAGGTCTTCCACGGCATGTTCGTCCGCGACACCGCGGCCGACGTGATGAAGACCGTGATCGTGCTGTGCAGCGGGCTGACCCTCATCTACGGCTGGAGCTACCTGCGCGAGCGCAAGCTCTACCAGGGTGAGATTCCGGTGCTGATCCTGTTCGCCACCGCGGGCATGATGATCCTGGTCTCGGCCGGCAGCTTGCTGATGGTCTACCTGGGCCTGGAACTGCTGGCCCTGTGCTCCTACGCACTGGTCGCCAGCAACCGTGAGAACGGCCTGGCCTCGGAAGCGGCGATGAAGTACATCGTGCTGGGTTCGCTGGCCTCGGGCCTGCTGCTGTACGGCATGTCGCTGATCTACGGCGCTACCGGCTCGCTGCACCTGGACGCCATCAATGCGGCCATCCCGCACACCGAAGAGAAGATGCTGCTGCTGACCGGTGCGGTGTTCATGATCGCCGGCGTGGCCTTCAAGCTCGGTGCGGCCCCGTTCCACATGTGGCTGCCCGACGTGTACCAGGGTGCCCCGGCACCGGTCGCGCTGTTCATCAGCTCGGCCCCGAAGCTGGCTGCGTTCGGCATGGCCTACCGCCTGCTGGAGATGGGTGTGGGTCCGCTGGCCGACGAGTGGAAGTACCTGATCGGTGGCCTGGCCGCGCTGTCGCTGGTGATCGGCAACCTGATGGCCATCGCGCAGACCAACCTCAAGCGCATGCTGGCGTTCTCGACCGTCTCGCACATCGGCTTCCTGCTGATGGGCATGGCCGGGGGTGGCGAGCGGGGTTACTCGGCGGCGCTGTTCTACGCCCTGAGCTACGCGATCATGTCCACCGCGGCGTTCGGCGCGATCATCGCGTTGTCGCGCAATGGCTTTGAAGCCGAGAAGATCGAGGACTTCAAGGGCCTCAATGCCCGCAACCCGTGGATGGCCGGTCTGGTGCTGTGCATCATGGCGTCGCTGGCAGGCATCCCGCCGTTCCTGGGCTTCTGGACCAAGCTGGCCGTGCTCGGCGCGGCGATCCAGGGCGACATGCTGTGGCTGGCCATGGTCGGCGTGATCTGCGCCGTTATCGGCTGCTTCTACTACCTGCGCGTCATCAAGGTCATGTACTTCGATGAGCCGGTGGGCGAGCCGCTGCCGGCCAACAACGACCGCGTGCTGGGCGTGGTGCTGGGTGTGAATGCCCTGGCGCTGCTGGCCCTCGGCGTGGCGTGGAACCCGATCATGGTGTGGTGCCAGCAGGCATTTGCACATATTTCGTAAAAAACGATACAAACGTGCGCAACTCGTGTAATATTCATCTCCTGAGTTGTTGATGCAGCGGTTTCGCCAGAACATCGTTGCGGTAGGTACCGATCGTTGGTTGGTACGCAGCTCATCCGCTTCTGCTGCGGGGTGGAGCAGTCTGGCAGCTCGTCGGGCTCATAACCCGAAGGTCGCAGGTTCAAATCCTGCCCCCGCTACCATATAGCTCCGGTGCAAACCGGAGGCGGTGGACGAATCAAGCGATACCGGAAACGGTGTCGCTTTTTTCGTTCCAGGGTTTGGCTCGCGCTGGTTGTTTGGCGTTGGCGTTGGCCAAGGGCTGTCGCACAGCAAATGTTTCAAAGGGGTTGCACGGGATCTCAAACTCCCTTACAATTCCGCCTCTGCTGCGGGGTGGAGCAGTCTGGCAGCTCGTCGGGCTCATAACCCGAAGGTCGCAGGTTCAAATCCTGCCCCCGCTACCACAGAAAATCTGCAGTGCAGATGCAGTAGACGAAAAGGCGATCTCGGCAACGAGGTCGCTTTTTTCGTTATGGCATCGGCCGCGGCGGTGGAAGGGGGCGATGCCGGCCGCGATTGCGGTTGTTGTTGCGCCAAAGATGATCGACGCACGCCCAGGGTCAACGACACTCTGTCACCTCGAATGCTGCCCGCTTTTGCTTGTGACCTCAGTGACTGACCAGCCATTTCCGTAGGCAACGGTGCGGGCAGGTTGGCGGGACCATTGGGGCGACATGGATGTCGCCCATGAGCCCCCATGGACGGGTTCACGGCGCGTCCCGCGGACCTGCCTGCACCGATGCCCTCGACGAAAGCCTAAACAGTCCGCTTTCCCTGTTCAGCTTTCCGAATAGAGGCACCAGTAGCCACCCCAACCATTGCACCAGCGCGGTGCAACGGCTATCATCAGTGGCTTAGCGGACTGTCTACTCCTATCCCCTCAACGGATATGAACAGGCCCCGCAACCGGCTTCCAGGAACGGCAACCTGTACCCAGGCCGCCGTGACCCCCGGAACGCTGGGCTCGCAGGAACGCACCACGTGCGCATCTGCACCGGAATCCAGCATGACCGGAGTTGTACCGGACAGGGGCCCAACGGGCCCTTTGTTGTTTCCGGAAGGTGGTCCATGCACTGGACCAGACCGTATTTCTTTTCAACGAATCAAGGCCGACTGTGAGCGACAAGGCAACCGAAATCGCGAATCTGCTCGCCCCCACCGTTCAGTCGCTGGGTCTCGAGCTGCTGGGCGTGGAGTATCTGACCGCGCCGGGCGGCGCAACGCTGCGCCTGTACATCGACGTGCCGCTGGCCGAACAGCCCGAGCGCATCGTCAACATCGACGACTGCGAGCGCGTCAGCCGCGAAGTGTCCGCACAGCTGGACGTCGAAGACCCGATCACGGCGAACTACACGCTGGAAGTGTCCTCGCCGGGCGTGGATCGCCCGCTGTTCACCGGCGCGCAGTTCGAGCGCGCCATCGGCGAATCCGCCAAGGTGACGTTGAGCCTGCCGCAGGACGGCCGTCGCCGTCTGCAGGGCGAGATCCTCGCCGTGGATATCGAACAGGGCACGGTGACCTTCAAGGTCGACAATGCTCCGTTCACCGCCGACATCGAGAACATCGACAAGGCACGCATCATGCCGGACTGGGCCGCCCTCGGCCTGGCTCCGACCAAACCGACTGGCCCGGCACCCAAACAGGGTGGCAAGGCGAACAAGAAACCATCCAACGAGCCGGCGGCCAAAAAGCCGCGCGCGGAGTGAGCCAATGAGCAAGGAACTTTTGCTGGTAGTGGATGCGGTCGCCAACGAAAAAGGCGTCCCGCGCGAAGTCATCTTCGATGCCATCGAGGCCGCGTTGGCTTCGGCTGCCAAAAAGCGTTACCCGGAAGAAGAAGTGCTGGCCCGTGTGTCGATCGACCACAAGGACGGCAACTACGAAACCTTCCGCCGCTGGGAAGTGGTGGCCGATGACGTGGTCATGGAGTCTCCGGACCGCCAGATCCGTCTGATGGACGCCATCGAGGAAGCCGACGGCGTAGAAGTCGGCGATTTCATCGAAGAGCAGATTGAAAACCCGGACTTCGGCCGTATCGCCGCACAGGCCGCCAAGCAGGTGATCGTCCAGCGCGTGCGCGAGGCCGAGCGTCAGCAGGTGGTCGATGCGTGGAAGGATCGCGTCGGCGAACTGGTCACCGGTGTGGTCAAGCGCGCCGAGCGCGGCAACATTTATGTGGACCTGGGCGGCAACGCCGAGGCCTTCATCCCGAAGGACAAGGGCATTCCGCGCGACGTACTGCGCGCTGGCGACCGCGTGCGCGGTTACCTGGCCGAAGTCCGTTCGGAACCGCGTGGCCCGCAGCTGTTCATCAGCCGCGCCGCCCCGGAATTCATGATCGAACTGTTCAAGCTCGAAGTGCCGGAAGTCGGCCAGGGCCTGGTCGAGATCAAGGCCTGTGCACGTGATCCGGGCGACCGCGCCAAGATCGCCGTGCTGGCCCACGATTCGCGTACCGATCCGATCGGCGCCTGCATCGGCATGCGCGGTTCGCGCGTGCAGGCCGTGTCCAACGAGCTCAATGGGGAGCGCGTGGACATCGTGCTGTGGAACGAGAACCCCGCCAACTTCGTCATCAATGCGATGGCGCCGGCGGAAGTGCAGTCGATCATCGTCGATGAAGAAAAGCACTCGATGGACCTGGCCGTGGCGGAAGAGCGCCTGGCCCAGGCGATCGGCAAGGGCGGCCAGAACGTCCGTCTTGCCAGCCGCCTGACCGGTTGGCAGCTCAATGTGATGACCCAGGACCAGGTGACCGCCAAGTCCGAGGCAGAGCAGACCGTTGCCCGCCAGCTGTTCATGGACAAGCTGGAAGTGGATGAAGAAATCGCCGCCATCCTGGTGACCGAAGGCTTCAACACCGTGGAAGAAATCGCCTACGTCCCGGTCGGCGAACTGCTGGCCGTGGAAGGCTTCGACGAAGACATCGTCGAAGAGCTGCGTGCCCGTGCCCGCGATGCGCTGCTCAATGAAGCGCTGGCGGTGGAAGAAGGTCTGGAAGACGGCTCGCCGTCGGAAGACCTGCTCGCCCTGGAAGGCATGGACGAGGCGACCGCCTACGCCCTGGCCGGTCATGGCGTGCGTACCAGTGAGGACCTGTCGGACCTGGCCGCCGACGAGATCCTCGAGTTCGGCATCGAGGACATGGACCAGGAGCGCGCCGCCGCCCTGATCCTTGCCGCCCGAGCCGAGGAGATCGCCCGCCTGGAGCGCGGCGAATGAGCCAGCGATGAACAGTGCCCTGACCCGCTCAGGGCTTAGACTCCGCGCTGCCTTCGCACGTTTCGAGGGAGCGCCAACCAGATCATAGGATCCGAATGTCGCAGCAAACCACCATCCGCAAGCTTGCCGAACTGGTCAATACCCCGGTCGATAAACTGCTCGTACAACTTGCCGAAGCCGGCATGAAGTTCAGCGGTCCCGACCAGGTCGTGACCAGTACCGAGAAGGTGAAGCTCCTGGGCTTCCTTCGTCGCTCGCACGGCAAGACCGAGCAGCCCGTCGAGAGCATCGACGAAGCCGCCAAGAAGATCACCCTGAACCGTCGCAAGTTGCAGGAAGTGACCGTCAGCGCCGGCCGCAGCAAGACCACCGTCAACGTGGAAGTGCGCCAGAAGCGTACCTACATGAAGGACGCCAGCGGCAAGCCGATGACCGCGGATGAGGAGCGCGCCGACATCCTGCGCAAGCTGGAGGAATCCCGCCAGCGCAATCTGGACGAGCAGCGCGCACTGGCCGAGAAGGACCGTGCGCGCGATGAGGAAATCGCCCGCAAGCGTCAGGAAGAAATCGACGCCAAGGAACGTGCCGAAGCCGAGCGCAAGGCGGCCGAAGCCGCTGCCGAAGCGGCCAAGAACGCCCCGCCGGCCCCGGCCCCGGCTGCGGCCAAGCCCGCTGCTGCCGATGCTCCGGCCCGCAATGCGCGTCCGGCTGCACCGTCGGCTGCCCGCCCGGCACCGCGTTCGGACGATCGCAACTCGAACAACAACAACCGTCCGGGCGCCAAGCGCGACGACGATGGTGGCAACCGCTTCGCCGGTCAGCTGCATCTGTCGGCCGCCGATCGTGCCCGTCGCGGCAACAACAGCAACTCGCGCGGTCGTCCGACCGGGCGCGTGCAGCACGGCAGCCGCCGTGACAGCAACCAGTCGCGCAGCGGCGGTGGTGCCCATGGCTTCGAACGTCCGGTCGCTCCGATCGTGCGTGACGTGACCATCGGCGACACCATCACCGTCGCCGATCTGGCCCAGAAGCTGGCCGTCAAGGGTGGCGATGTGGTCAAGGCGCTGTTCAAGATGGGCGTCATGGCGACCATCACCCAGACCATCGACCACGATACCGCCGCGCTGGTGACCGAAGAGCTCGGCCACAACGTGATCCGTGCCAACACCAACGACGCCGAAGACGCGCTGCTGGCGCTGGCCGGTGGCAACCAGGGCGAGCCGGTGGCACGTCCGCCGGTCGTCACGATCATGGGTCACGTCGATCACGGCAAGACCTCGCTGCTGGATTACATCCGCCGCACCAAGGTCGCCACGGGCGAAGCCGGTGGCATCACCCAGCACATCGGTGCGTACCACGTTGAAACGCCGAAGGGCGTGATCAGCTTCCTGGATACCCCGGGCCACGCGGCGTTTACGTCCATGCGTGCCCGTGGTGCCAAGCTGACCGACATCGTGGTGCTGGTGGTGGCTGCCGACGACGGCGTCATGCCGCAGACCAAGGAAGCCATCCAGCACGCCCGTTCGGCGGGTGTGCCGCTGATCGTGGCGATCAACAAGATCGACAAGTCCGGCGCCGATCCGATGCGCGTCAAGAACGAGCTGCTCACCGAGCAGGTCGTGTCCGAAGACTTCGGTGGCGACACCCAGATGGTCGAAATCTCGGCCAAGGCTGGCCTGGGCATCGACGACCTGCTGGATGCGATCTCGATCCAGGCCGAACTGCTGGAACTGAAGGCGGTGGCCGACGGTCGCGCCACCGGCGTGGTCATCGAGTCCTCGCTGGACAAGGGCCGCGGCCCGATCGCCACCGTGCTGGTGCAGCAGGGTTCGCTGAAGAAGGGCGATTACCTGGTCTGCGGTATCCAGTACGGCCGCGTGCGCGCCCTGTTCGACGAAACCGGCGCACAGCCTGAGCAGGCGGGTCCGTCGATTCCGGTGCAGGTGCTGGGTCTGTCCGGCGTGCCGGATGCCGGCGATGACTTCGTCGTGGTCGAAGACGAGCGTCTGGCCAAGGACGTCGCGCAGCAGCGCGAAACCAAGCGCCGTGAATCGCGCCTGGTGCAGTCCGCGGGCAGCCGCATGGAAGACATCATGGCGACCCTGGGCAAGGGCGACGGCCAGCAGGTGCTGAACCTGGTGATCAAGGCCGACGTGCAGGGTTCGGTGCAGGCGCTGAGCCAGGCACTGGTCGCGCTGTCCAACGACGACATCCGCATCAACGTGATCCACTCCGGCGTGGGTGGCATCACCGAGTCGGACGCCAACTCGGCGGTTGCCTCCAAGGCCACCGTGATCGGCTTCAACGTGCGTGCCGACGCCTCCGCGCGTCGCATCATCGAGTCCAACGGCGTGGACCTGCGTTACTTCTCGATCATCTATGACGTGATCGATCAGGTGAAGCAGGTGGCCTCCGGTCTGCTCGGCGTGGAAATCCGCGAAGAGATCATCGGTATCGCCCAGGTCCGCGATGTGTTCCGCAGCTCGAAGTTCGGTGCGGTCGCAGGCTGCATGATCATCGAAGGCACGGTGAAGCGCAGCAAGCCGATCCGCGTCCTGCGCGACAGCGTCGTGGTCTTCGAAGGCGAGCTGGAATCGCTGCGTCGCTTCAAGGAGAACGTCGAGGAAGTCCGCAACGGTACCGAATGCGGTATCGGCGTGAAGGCGTACAACGACGTCAAGCCGGGTGACCAGATCGAGTGCTTCGAGCGTATCGAAGTGCCGCGCACCCTGTAATGTTCCAGGCCGGGCCGCATCACGCGGTCCGGCTTTTTCGCTTACGCATCACCCTTCAAGACGAGTCCGCCTACCGTGCCAAAGACCTTCCATCGAACCGACCGTGTTTCCGCCCAGATCCGCCGCGAACTGGGGACGCTCGTGCACAACGCCGTGCGTGTACACGGCCTGCCTTCGGTGAGCGTCTCCGACGTGGAAATCACCCGTGACATGGCGCATGCCAAGATTTTCGTCACCGCGCTGATGCCCGAACGTTCGGTGGAAGCGATGAAGGGCCTGAAGGAACTGGCCTGGGAATTGCGCATGGAGCTGGCACGTGCGATGAAGCTGCGCCACGTGCCGGAGCTGCACTTCCACTACGATGATTCGGTGGACCGCGGTGAGCGCATCGACAACATCCTGCGCGACCTGCCCGATACGCTGGCGGCAGAGAAGAGCCGGCAGGGTGATGAAGGCGATGAAGGTGTCGAGGACGACACCGACGAAGGCGAAAAGAACGTCTGATGGACCAACAGCCCGAAAGGGCTGTTGTCTTATGGGGCGGGGCCTGTCGCAGCGCGACCGCTCCGCCGGAGGCCGGATTGACCGGCAGCGCCACACGGCGCCGTTTTGAATTGAATGCATGGCACCTCGAATTTCGTTCCGCCGCCTGGACGGCATCCTGCTGCTCGACAAGCCCACCGGCATGAGCTCCAACGCGGCCCTGCAGGTGGCGCGGCGCCTGTACCGGGCAGAGAAGGGCGGCCACACCGGCAGCCTGGACCCGCTGGCCACCGGCCTGCTGCCGCTGTGCTTCGGTGAAGCCACCAAGATCGCCGGCCTGCTGCTTGGCTCGGCCAAGGCCTACGACGCCGAGGTGGTGCTGGGCCAGACCACCGATACCGATGACGCCGATGGCACCGTGCTGCGCGAGCGACCCGTTCCGGCCATCAGCGCAGCGGCGCTGGAGGCGGCGCTGGCTCCGCTGCGCGGTCGCATCCGCCAGCGCGCCCCGATCTATTCCGCGCTCAAGCAGGGCGGTGAGCCGCTGTATATGAAGGCCCGTCGCGGCGAGGCGATCGAGGCACCCGAGCGCGATGTCGAGGTGCACGCCCTGGAGGTGCTGGACCAGCAGCCAGCGCGTCTGTCCCTGCGGGTGACCTGCGGTTCAGGCACCTACATCCGCAGCCTGGCCCGGGATCTCGGTGAGACCCTGGGCTGCGGCGCGCATATCGCGGGCCTGCGCCGGCTGTGGGTGGACCCCTTCCGCGAGGCCCCGATGGTTACCCTTGAAACCCTGCGCGCCCTGGCCGAGCAGGGCGACGAGGCCGGCATGGAGGCCCTGCTGCTGCCGCTGGACGCAGGTCTGGCCCACTACCCCCGGGTCACGCTGGACGACGAGCAGACCCCCCGCTTCCGCGTGGGTCAGCGCATCCGCGACGCCGGCTGGCCGCAGGGTGGGGTGGTCGTCTTCGGCCCGGGCGAGGCGATCCAGGGCCTGGGCCAGGTCGACGAGACCGGTCTGCTGGCGCCGCAGCGCCTGTTCAACCTCTGACCGATCCGGCCCGGGACCCGCCCGGTCCTTGTTCCGGAGAGCCGCGGACGTTACAATTCCGCGGCCTTTTCAGGCTTCCCGCGTTCTGCGGGTTCATCCTTTCGTTCACGGCGAGTCGCGCGGTACGTCAATGGGACGTTTCTGCGGGCCACGCATCCAAGAGAAAAAAGATATGTCGATCGACACCCAGAAGGTCATTGAAGACAACAAGCGCAGCGCGGCTGACACCGGCTCCCCGGAAGTCCAGGTCGCTCTGCTGACCGCCCGCATCGAACTGCTGACCGGCCACTTCAAGACCCACAAGAAGGATCACCACAGCCGTCGTGGTCTGCTGCAGATGGTCAACCGTCGCCGCAGCCTGCTCGACTACCTGAAGAAGAAAGACGCTCCGCGTTACAAGGCCCTGATCGAAAAGCTCGGCCTGCGTCGCTAAGCACGAACCCCCACCGCGGCGCAGGAATGCGCCGCGGTTTTGTTTTGGCAGTACCGCATCAAACGCATGGGCCGGACAACCGGTCACCCGTCGGCGGCAAGGGTCGCCCGCGGTCCATTGAAGAAAGCATCATCCAAGGAAACCCCCGTGGCAAAAATCACCAAAACCTTCCAGTACGGCAAGCACACCGTCACGCTTGAAACCGGCGAAATCGCCCGTCAGGCCGGCGGTGCCGTCATCGTCAAGTTCGACGACACCGTGCTGCTGGTCTCCGCCGTTGCCGCCAAGAGCGCGCGTGAGGGCCAGGATTTCTTCCCCCTGACCTGCGACTATCAGGAGAAGTTCTACGCAGGTGGCCGTATCCCGGGCGGTTTCTTCAAGCGCGAAGGCCGCGCGACCGAAAAAGAGACGCTGATTTCGCGCCTGATCGATCGCCCGATCCGTCCGCTGTTCCCGGAAGACTACAAGAACGAAGTCCAGATCATCGCCACGGTGATGTCGCTGAACCCGGATATCGATGGTGACATCGCTGCCCTGATCGGTGCCTCGGCTGCGCTGTCGCTGGCCGGTACCCCGTTCAAGGGTCCGATCGCCGCCGCCAAGGTCGGTTACAAGAACGGTGAGTACATCCTCAACCCGACCGTGACCGAGCTGAAGGATTCGGAGCTGGAACTGGTGGTCGCCGGTACCGCCAACGCCGTGCTGATGGTGGAATCCGAAGCCGCGCTGCTGTCCGAAGACGTGATGCTGGGCGCCGTGACCTTCGGTCACCGCGAGATGCAGAAGGTCATCAACGCGATCAACGAGCTGACCGTGGAAGCCGGCACCAAGCCGTCGACCTGGGAAGCCCCGGCCAAGAACGACGTGCTGATCAGCGCCCTGCAGGAAGCCATCGGCCCGCGCCTGGGCGAAGCCTTCCAGGTGCGCGACAAGCTGCAGCGCCGTGACGCCATCTCGGCGATCAAGAAGGACGTGGTCGAGTCGCTGGCGGGCCGTGTCGCCGC
>Ga0182005_1001268_pt1 | contig 10380 bp, 6 predicted proteins | sample Sormic07211103_1_FD_123021 | JGI IMG/M metagenome (GOLD analysis project Ga0182005, IMG submission 123021) | Rhizosphere microbial communities from Sorghum bicolor, Mead, Nebraska, USA - 072115-103_1 MetaG | ecosystem: Host-associated > Plants > Roots > Rhizosphere | place: USA: Nebraska...
CCCGCGCCACGCGCCTTCAAGTCGCCGCCGCGCTGGGCGAAGGCCTGAGCGAAGAAGGACCGGATGAAGTATGGCTGGAGCTTTCGCGCCTCGGCCTTCTCCATCTCCTCTTTGAGGGCGAAAAGCCGACGTTCGTCCATAATCTCATTGACCAACGCATTGCGGCTTATGATTTCGCGAAGCTTCTCGGTGTCGAGCGCGCCTTGAACCACTTCTCGAAGATGACGCCTGCGGGCGGGGTCTTCGCCGTAGCGGATAGCCTCAATCAGCAGGTCGCGCAGACTCACGCCATCGAAGACTTCACCCAGGATGTCGAACACCCGGCCGCCCAGAGCCTGACGCTCGATGTCGAGTTTCTCGAAGAGCCTCTGAAAGACATCACCCTCGCGGGTCTCGGCGGCGACCATGTTCCAAAGATGGCAAACCTGAGTCTGACCAATGCGGTGGATGCGGCCGAAGCGTTGCTCCAAGCGGTTTGGATTCCACGGTAGGTCGTAATTGACCATCAGGTTAGCGTTTTGCAGGTTCACGCCCTCGCCCGCCGCGTCGGTCGCCAGCAGGACGCGAGTGTCTCGGTCATTGCGAAAGAGCTCTTGGACCTTGCGCCGATCCTCTCGGTGAACGCCACCATGAATCATAGCGACGGCTTCGCGTTTACCCAGCAAGCCGCGAATCCGGTCTGCCAGATAGTTGAGCGTGTCGCGATGCTCCGTGAAAATGATGAGCTTGCGCTGCAAGCCATCTGGCCCTCGCATCTCCGGCGTGTTTTGCAGGATCTCGCGCAGTTCTTCCCACTTGCGGTCTTGGCCCGAGGCCACCAAAACCTTGGCTTGCCTCTCCAAATTATCAAGCGTATAGACTTCGGCTTCGAGCTCGGCGATTGTTTGTGCGGCTGTGGCTTGGTCGACCACCTCCTCCTCGAACTGCTCGTAGTCTTCCGGCGCGAGATCGTCCTCGGAGTCCCAAATGTTCTCCGAGGCCTGCTCGGCGAAGGCCTCGGAAGCGCCGATTCGGCCGCCTCCGCGCTGGCGCGCCTTCTCCTCTTCGATGCGCCGCTTCAACTTTTCGCGGCGGCGCTTCAACGACTGATAGATCGCCTCGGGACTCGACGCGAGCCGGCGCTGCAGCGCCGTCAATGCAAAACCGACCGTGCCCTTGCGCTTGCCGTCCAAAGCGTCCGCACGGTTCATCTCCTCCTTCACATAGGAGGTCACTGCATCGTAGAGTGCGCGCTCGGCGTCCGAGAGCTTGTAGTTGGTCGTGTAGGCGATGCGCTCAGGGAAAAGCCGCGTGCCATCGAACTTCAACAGGTCTTCCTTGACCATCCGACGCATAAGGTCGGACACATCCACCTTGTGTGCACCGTCGCGGAATTTGCCGTGAAAGCGATCTGAATCGAGCAGCGAAAGGAAAAGCTGGAAGTCCTCCTCCTTGCCGTTGTGCGGCGTGGCCGTCATCAGCAGGAAGTGGCGGGCGACAGAGCCCAAGAGCTGACCAAGCTTGAAGCGCTTAGTCTCGTTGATCTTGGAGCCAAACCAGGTGGCCGATAGCTTGTGGGCTTCGTCCACCACCACCAGGTCGAAGCGGCTAAGCTTAATCTTCTCTTGCAGTTCGTCGCTGCGCGAGAGTTGGTCGAGTCGAGCGACCAGTAGATCGTGATCCTCGAAGGGGTTACCGGTACGACTTTGGTCCACCAACTCACGAGTGAAGAGCGCGAAGGATAGGCCAAACTTCTCATAGAGCTCGTCCTGCCATTGCTCCACCAGGCTCCCGGGCGAGACAATGAGTACACGCGCGGCGTCAGCACGCATGAGCAGTTCACGAATTAAGAGGCCGGCCATGATCGTCTTGCCCGCGCCGGGGTCGTCGGCCAGCACGAAGCGTAGCGGTTGCTTGGGTAGCATCGACTCGTAGACCGCGGTGATTTGGTGTGGCAGAGGCTCGACATTGGAGGTGTGCACCGCCATCATCGGATCGAACAAGTGGGCCAGATTGATGCGGATGGCCTCGGCTGCGAGCTTGAAACCCTCTCCGTCCGCGTCAAAGCTCCATGGGCGGCCAGCCGTGGCGATAGACAGATCAGCCTCATTGGAGCGAAAGAGCACCCGCTCCCCCAGTCGCCCGTCGTCGGTCCGATAGACTACGGTGACGGCGTTGTCCCCCAGTTGATCCGCGCTGACGATCTTGACCACCCCTCCCGGCTCGATGCCAGAAACGGGCGCCCCCTTAGTAATCTCTTCAAGTTTCATCTTGCGCTTCCTTCGCTCGCTCGTTCACCCGAGTCATGCAGCATTTCTTCTGTCTGTCACTGTGGAAATGCCTGGCGCCAAAGCTGCACTCTCTACCCCATATAGGGTGGGTGTATTGCGCAGCCACAGGTGATGGCTCGCTGGATCGAGCCGATGGTCCGGGCTCGCGTCCACGTTCCAGCGCCGCAGCACATAGCCCGCCAACGCGGCGCGCGCCTTGATACGTAGCACCCCATCCTGCATTCCGTAGTCGGCCTCGATAGCCTCAGGGTGTTCAATGCCGGGATGCGGCGTAAGCTCCATTTCCACGATGCGCGCCCACTGCTCATCGGCGCTTAGAAGCTCTCGCTCATTCGCCTCACCGTCGATCTCCTGGGTCTTCGAGATGCGCGTAAGCACGAAATCACCAAACCGCCCCTGCTCTCGGTCGAAGGCCCTAACGTGCCAACGCAAGCCGTTGTCGGCCAGCGCGACAGGCACGATCTCGCGGCACTTCAAGCCAGACGACAATGAGAGGTAGCTGATCCGGACGGCGCGCCTGCTGCACAGACTACGTGTAATCGAGCCCAGGACCCTCAAGTCCGGCTTGGCGAGCTGACCTGGCCCCTCGCAGGGAGCGATTTGCTTTAACCCCAGGTCGAGTCCATCGCCGAAGCCTTGCAGCAGCCAAGCAAGCACGCGATCGGGGTTGAACTCGAAGATTGGCGAAAAAATCTCTGAGGGCCGGTAGCAACGGCAAGCCAAGTCGTATTCAAGATTGTCGGGAGCGGATTCCCGATAGAGCGCCAAGTCGCGAGACGAGGCAGCGGGCTTTATACCGAACCGAGTCTCAATGTCGGACCGCCTCAGCTCGCCCGTAAAGAACACGCGCAACTCAAGGAACGCCAGCCGTTCACGCTGCGCCTGCGATATACCCATTGATTCTGCCAAGAGCCCCTCCCGCATCCGCGGACCGCGCAACGCAAGATTCGCGGCCTTATCTCAGAAAGAGCATATCACACTAATCATTTTGATAACCACCTAATCGCACGCAAAAAACCATGGCCCAACTTCATTCTCCAACTCTTCACCGAGGCTCAGAACTTCGGCGTGGCGCAGTACCGGCATCTAAAATGTGCGATCACTTCGGATCCGAGGCGGAGTCCAACGCGGCCGGTTGGTCTGTATTGAAGTCGATGGACGTCAAAGAGGCATAAAAATGCTCCAAACGTACATATGGAGCCTGATGCCCTGACGTCGTTGCGGGGGAAGGTGACGGCGATCTTCGGGACCGTTCTCCCCCGAAGGCTAGGCGGATAACTGCTCGATTGCGCTGCACGCACCGCCCTGCGACTAGTCGCTTATTGACAGTCCGATGTGAAGATTCAAAAACATATATTAATTTGCATCACAAAATATATGCATTTCAGTGGCGCATGCAAATCGCCACTCCGCTGTGTGGCTTGCTCCGGAACTGATCCTAAAAAATATAAGAGTCCTGACTTTGCGAAATTTCTCGAATCCAGCTACGCTCGAGACTCGCCTAAACATCACCCTGCTGTCGAATATCACCGTGACAAATCTCGGAAACTTCGTGCGCACCCGCCGGCGAGAGCTCCGCATTACGCAGACGGAGCTTGCTCGCCGAGTGGGCGTCGACGACGCCTACATCAGTGCGATCGAGCGAGGGATTCGCACGCCTGACGGCGTCGCGTTCATCGAGCAACTAGGGGATGCGCTAAACCTGGATGTAGATGGAAGGCAGGAACTCGTGACGGTCGCCACGTGCTCTCAGCGCTACATTCATTTGTCAGATCCACTGCCCGTGTACAAATACCAGGTCATTGCTGACCTGGTGCGTGACCAGGGTCTGTCAGAGGAAGATATGGAGGCGATTGCTCACGTGCATGCAGCGATTCGACGAAATCGCAAGATGCCGATCGGCCCAACCGGCCAAGGAGGAGCCATGTAAAAAGAAAAGCGCCACGAAGCCGAAGGCCTGCAGCGCTTTGGATCAGAATCAGTAGTGATTCGTCTCCGGACAAAGCCGAGTCTCTATCAATCTGACCTCAGCGTCAAGCCCCGCTTTTTCTCCACGATTTGCACCACCTAGAAATTCGATCAAATTTGATCGAATTTTTGAGTTCGCTCGCCCGTACGCGAGGCTCTTTTCGACATCACACAGCTGTCGAAGGGTGGCGTATTCCCGAAACGTAAGCGTCTCCACGAGACGCGACGGAGAGAACTCGTGCCTGAAATATCCCAAACCTTACTTATTCACGCCTCATCGCGTCGAGTGCGTCGCATCGTGACAGTCTCCGGTCTCGGGGTACGGGGAAAGTTTCCAAGTAGGAAATCAGTTAAGCCCGCGGAGTTCGAAAGTCTCATCGAGGAGATGGCACTGCGATTCCTGGAAGTAGCCCCTGCCGTCACGGCGATCACAACTCAGCCACAAGTATTTGAATATTCGGACGGCACGTGCCGGCGACGTTACACGCCGGATGTAGCAATCGAAACGACCAATGGAACGGCATTTCTCGAGGTCAAGGACGACGCGTCGCTCGCGTCGCACTCACGAGCTACCGTCCGACTCCGGGCTGCCAGTCGGTATCTTCGGCAACGCGGTGAACGCTTTCACCTTGTTTTGCGAAGCGATCTCATCGCGAGCGGCCTCCAGGATCGGCTCCAGCTACTCCTCTCCGCACGCCCCATGCGAGGTAGGTATCGACTCAATATTGACGCCACCCTTTGGGATCCAGAAAACGGAACCCATCCGTCTACGGAGGTGCAGCAGCAATGGGAGAGCGCAAAGCAGGAGTGTGACGCGCTACTCCATCGGATCATGAAGCGAGACCCGGACGACCTTCTGCCCGCATCGATTCGCTAACCGGAGGCACACGATGGCCAATTTCACCAAAGATCAAATCATCTTCCGAGGCGAAGGGACATTTCGCATCGTCCGCGTGCAGGATGATATCGCCCGGTTGGAAAACACCGTGACGGGTGAGTTCTCCAACCACAGTGAATCGAACCTCCTGGAAGAGTATCTGCGGGGATATCTTCGTACGTCCAACAGCAAGCAATATCAACGCGCCCCCAAACACAGCATTTTCAAGGATGCATTGGATGCCAGTGTATCCGCAGGTGAGCCAGGAGATTTCGAGACTCGCCGGCGAGTCAGCTATCTGGTGATGCTCGACCGAATGGACGCGTTCGCGGGTCGCCGGTCGACATTGCGTAAGGCCATTCAAAAAGTCGCGGTAGATCTTGCAGATCCTACTCCACCGCACGAAACCACGGTATATCGGTGGCGCCGCCGGTACCGCAACGCGCGGTGCGATATCCGTGCCTTGCTTGATCAGTCGGAGCATCGTGGCGGACAGGGGCGATCACGGCTCGCCCCGATCGTCGAAGGCATCATCCACGAAAAGATCGAGACAGCCTTCCTAAATAGTAAGACAGGAACTGCTGAGGAGGTCTATAACGCAGTCTTCCTCGAAATCGCGCGTGAAAACGCGATGCGTATCGAGTCCGAGTGGCTCAAGGTCCCTGCGCTCCGGACCATTCAACGACGCATCCATGATATCGACGCATACGACCACGCCGTTGCTCGGTATGGCGAGCGAGAGGCTCGGCGTAGGTTCGCGGATCAACATCGCGCACGGAAGGTATCCCGCATCCTCGAAATTGTCGAGATCGACCACTCACCGGTAGATTGCATATACGCGGATTCAAACGGTGAAGCGATCGCTCGACCAATGATCACCGTCGTTTTGGATCGATTTTCCAGATGCGTGCTTGGCTTCTGCATCAGCTCGGCCGGGCATGGGGTCCACGCCATATTCGAAGCGCTGCGGCACGCCATGATGCCGAAGAGCTATCTGCAAGAGCGATTTCCGGAGCTATCTCTGGAGTGGCCATGCCATGGTTGGCCTGAGCGCTTGCTCATGGACAACGGGCGAGAAATGCATGCTCGTGCAGTCGTCGACGCCATGACCAATTTGGGCGTGATCTGTGAGTACGCGGCGTCGCGCGATCCAAACGACAAGCCGTTCGTCGAACGCTTTCTCAAGACGTTCAACTACTCCTTCATCCACAAACTTCCAGGAACGACCCTCGCCAAGATTCATCAACGTGTCGGCTTCAAGGCGGAGGACGAAGCATGCATCACGTTCGAGAAGCTTATCGAAATGGTTCATGTCTGGATCACGGAGGTCTATCACAAGCGGCCTCACAAAGGTCTGGGAGGCCGTGCACCGATCGACGTCTGGAAAGAGGGGGCTTCGGCGAATCCCCCCTTGTTGAAATGCAACGCCGAGGATCTCAGCATCGAGTTTTGCGAACATGACGAGAGCGCACTGCAGCACTATGGTATCGACTTCAACACATTCCGGTACGTGTCCCCAGAGCTACTCGTCTTGCGGCGAATGTTGCCCGCAAAGTCAAAGGTGCACATCAAGGCTCCGTATGAAAACGCCGGTCTGATCTACGTATGGGATCCAATCGAAAACCAATACATCCGCGCCGTTAATACCGACGACCTGTACCACAACCTAACGGTCGAGCAAGCCAAATTGGTGAAGAACCAGTACAAAAATTCTGACTCTCATCAACGGACCAGGGCAAGCGCTGAAGAAATGATTCGCGAGATGGCCAACGACGCGATGCGATCGAAGAAGCTTAAGGACCGCAAACGTGGTGCACGTCAAGCTGGCATGACATCGAAGGCCGTCAATCGTCATCCACCGTCTGTACTTGTACCGCAGAGCGACCCACCTCTAGCCATTTTTACTTCGGATTCCGATGAGTTACCCGGATTTGAAGTGGACACCTTCGATGCCGAGGTCTATCGTGAAAAATAACGCCGCGTGTGCAGCAACCGTCCAGAAGATCCGGAAAGAATTCATCAAACTCCCTCACGTCATACGGATAACGGCTTCATTGGACCGTATGTACGCGTATCAGTGTTGCAACGAGGAAGCCGAGCATCTGATGCTGGTCGGTGAATCCGGGGTGGGAAAGTCTACGCTGCTTTCTAGATACGCAGCAGAACATCCTCCGATCGAACACGAGGAGTTCACCGAGGTCCCAGTACTGTACGTGGTGCTGGGTCCCTCCCCCACGCCCAAGACGTTGGCACACACAATCCTGCGCGTACTGGGAGACCCGAAATGGAACACGGGCCGGGAGGTGGAGCTGACTGCCAGGCTGGTGTTTCTCATCAAGCAATGCCGTGTCCGGCTCGTGATCGTCGATGAAGCCAATCACTTGATCGACCGAGGTGGAGAGAAAACGCTCCACACTGCCGCCGACTGGATCAAGCGGTTGGTCGATGCGACGCGAGTGTCATTTGTACTAGCCGGCGTCCCAAGAATCACGCGCTTGCTCGATACGAATGATCAGCTACGCGAACGCTTCCGGGAGGTCATCAGGATCGATCGACTATCGGTCGCCAGCGAATCCGCCGAGTTCGAATTCCGCAACGTACTTGTGACCTTCAAAAGATATCTCCAAGACCTCCCGGCGATTGACATTTCTGGCATTGCGATTACTCGCCTATTTGCGTTCGCGACCGATGGACGTCTTCGTGACATCCGGAGACTCCTGGTGCGCGCAGTCGAACTGGCGTACGCACAGCCTGATCCCAGATTGACAGACAGGGTTCTCGCACAGGCATTCCGTACAGTTATCTATCCGGATGCACCAGACGAACGAAATCCTTTCCACAAGCGATTTGATGAGATGCCTCTCGTGAAAGGCGATGAACCCTTTGCACCGGTGGAGCGCTGACATGATGACGTCCAACACTTCTCGCCTACCACTGTGCCGCCCCAAAATCCTCCCTGACGAATGGATCGAAACCTATCTTTTTCGCGTCGCTAGAGCAAATGGCATTCGCCGTCCAAGGCTCAGTGACATCGAGCGGTTTCGCCCAACGCTTCCCGTCACAGCCGTGAGCAAGCCTGACGGCTATCCAATTTGGGGCAACGCCATGCTACCGCGCTGGAGCGTGGTTACCCGGGTGAACAAGATCCGGTACTGTCCGGAATGTATGGTTGAGTCCAGGCATATTCGTTCGCGTTGGCGCCTCACACTCTTTGAAGTCTGCACGCTCCATCATGTCCGGCTGAAAGACGATCTCGCCGAACCTGTGATGACCCGAGGCTATAAGCAAAGCGATAAATACCTGATCACCGATATCACTGACGAGCAGCTCTGGGACGGTGCGGTGTGCCCAATGCCCAACGAGCGACAGCATGTCGATCGATTGTGGTCGGAGTTTGAACGGCTAATCCTTGGAAGCGATCTATCCGGCGCGTTCGCGCAGCTGACTCACATCTTGTTTCTGGAGGCCATCCTCGATGCCCTGGCAACCACCATGCCGGAGTCCAAGTCGCTGCCCTGGGACGCCCCCCGATCAACCCGCCTGGCCGAATTAGTCGAGAGAAGCCAGTTTTCCTTGGTGCCGGATTCGGATGGAATTCGAGATTTCCTGGATCAGATCACCGATCCCTCGCATCGCGGCGTGGCCCTCGCGCGACTACGTCGCATGTTGCTCGATGAGGCCCAAAGACGTACATGTCTTTCTAGCTTACCGATCGCAGACCTGAGGAGGCGGCTTTTGATGGATGGCCAGAAGACCATCACCCCGCAAACTCGCGGGGAAGTCCACCCGAGTCACGGCGTACCGGACGGATACGTAAGTTTCGAAAAGGCGACTTTACTCATCGGATGCACCAAGGATCTTCTCAAGCATCTCATTCAAGCGGACTTCTCCCATGGTGCCGTCACGGTCCAGCACGGCAACAAACGATATATATTTTTCCCATCCTGGGCAGTAGAAGCATGTCGCCGATGGTTTGCGTCCGTCGTAACGCACGAGCAGTTGATGATAGAACTGTGCATTACTCGATCCGGGTATATCACGCTATTGAAATCTGGTTTGCTGAAGCCATTGACGGTCAAAGGACAGGCGTATTTTTACCGAACACATCTCACCAGTCTGTGTCACCGGTTAGAGGAGCTATCGCGACCTTGCCCGGCTAGCTTCGCGCATTTACAACCGTTGTTCGGAACATGGTTGCCATGGAGTGGGCCCTACACATCAAGCTCGTGCGAGATGTTGCAGGACATATTCGCTGGAAAATTCCCCATCTTCCGTCGGCTGGAAAATCCAGGTCTATCTGCTTACTTTATTGATTCGACGGCAATCGAACGGCTACGTCAGTTCAGAATGAATGTCGTCGCCAAACAGGCAAGGCTGGAACGGTCATCGCAGCAACTCTCCTTCTTGCCAGAATGAATCTCAAACCAATCCATAACGCAGGTTGGCGCTCGCGGGGAATCGCCCTGTTCGCAGGGCGGTTCCTTGTACGACCTATGGCATGCTCGGATGAAAGCTTCCTTGGCTACCGCCTGCGGGTCGCATTCGCCAACGGACTTTCCAACCCTGGCTGGTTAGACTGTCGGGATTGCAGCCTACCCAAAGCTCACGGTATCGCCCGCTGGTGTCCACATTGCTTGGCCGACGCCGGATGCTATTGGCGTGAGGACTGGTACTCCGGGCCGGCAGCGTGCTTGACGCATCGCTGCTGGCTGACCTCGGTATGCGCCGCGTGCCGGCGAACATTGCGCTGGAAGCAGGTTCGCTTCGCCATTTGCACATGCGGCGCACCACTGCGAGAAGCGGCCGTCGACAAATTTTCGGCCGAAGTACTGAAGCTGATTGGCGAACAAATTACTTCGAGTGCTGCCTCGTTGTCTGTTGGGGAACGCTGGAACCTCGCCCGTTTCCTTGGGGCGCTCTCGCAATTTGGGCTGCAGGGCAAGCCATTGAAGAGGGCGTCGCGTCGAACAGAGAATATCGAACAACTCTTGGTGACAGCCGGCGCATCACTAATCGTCGATCGATCCGCCAGTTTCGAATTGCTTGATCGCCTTCGTGCGCCACAGGCGGATATGAACAACGTCCCCTTGTTCTCGGAAGTCTTTCCGCACTTGCTCACCATGCTACGCAAGCAATTGAGTAAGGAAGAACATCGGTGGATGCTGAACATGCTGGACGCATACATTAGCAATTCATCTCGTCAAGGGTCGGCGGTGCTCTGGGAACGAAGGAGCGATGCAAGGGGGACGAACACGGAGTTGCGCA
>Ga0182005_1001271_pt1 | contig 10378 bp, 9 predicted proteins | sample Sormic07211103_1_FD_123021 | JGI IMG/M metagenome (GOLD analysis project Ga0182005, IMG submission 123021) | Rhizosphere microbial communities from Sorghum bicolor, Mead, Nebraska, USA - 072115-103_1 MetaG | ecosystem: Host-associated > Plants > Roots > Rhizosphere | place: USA: Nebraska...
CACCGGCAACCAAATGGCGATCCGATGGAAGACGCAATCCGCCGCAGCGTAGAGCGGCAATTTCCCGAACTCACCGGCGGTTATCACTTGCCGCGCTTCGCCCGTGTGGTGGGTGTGGCCGATGCTCCCGCCGGCGCCGGGATCTGCGACGACTTCCGTCCGCGCTTTGCGGTGGATCTCGAATTGTTGGGTGAAGACGACGAGCCGGATCCGGACTTGCCGGTGCTCGCCGGCGTGCCGCTGCCCATGCCCATGGGCGGCGATGAGATGGGCTTTTTCGCGTTCCCTGAAGAAGGGACACGGGTTGTCGTGTCCTTCGCCTACGGCCTGCCGAGCAAGCCGTTTATCCAGGCGATCCTGCCGCATGGCCTGAGCTTGCCGAAGGTGCCGAAAGGTGACCAGGTGTGGCAGCACAGCGAGGCCGCCCAGCAACGCGCCGACGCGGACGGCAACTGGCTGCGCCAGACCGATGGCCGGATTCTGGACAAGTCAATCGAGCGCGAGGTTGAGAGCCTAAGCAACGTCGAGCGCCACCAGAGCAGCAAGGTGGACGTGGATGACCATTCCACCGAGTCGGTCGGGGGCATCAAGACAATCGAAGCGATCGGCGCGCTCAAGCTGCTGTCAGGCGGATCCGCCAGCCTGGCCGCATTGGATGACCTGCATCTGGCCAGCGGGCGCGACCTCAACCAGGTAGTGGGCCAAACACTCAATCTGACGGTGGGAGGCGAGCTGCTCGAGCGCATCGAAGGCGCCCGCCGCAGCATCGCCCCCAAGACCTGGTTGGGCTCTGAGTCGGTGAACGTGCTGCAGGTGCTGTGCGATCTGATTGACCTGGTCACGCAGACGAACATCGAACTGGCGGCCCACGTCCACGGACCGAGCCCAGTACCTGCCAACGCCGCGAACTTCACCACCAACGCCGGTACCGGCCTACAGCTTACTGGGCAGCTCAAGCCCATCACCGGAGCCTAATTTGGAACTCAAGAGTTTCTTTGCACAGGATGAGCTGGGCAATGCCTTGCCCGCTGCGACCTGCTACCTATACGAGCGCGGGACCGAAAACATCGTGTTTGGTTTGCGTAAGAGCAACGGCTTGGGGTTGCTAAACCCTTTCCTGGCCGACGCGAACGGATTGGCGCAGTTTGCCGCACCGAACGGGCTGTATGACTTGCGCATCACCAAAGGGAAACGGGATTACCGTTTGCCCGTCCAATTCCTGGACGTCACAGAGTCCCTAGCCGAGGCGAACGGCGCGGCGTTACGCGCAGAATCGGCACGAGACGCTGCCCAGCTGGCTGCCGGCGTGAAAGCCAGTCCGGCGGAAGGGTTGCGGACGACGACCGATGGCATGTTCTTCACTGTGGTTTCACACGAGAACGCCCAGTCGCTCATTCTGTTTAAAAATGAAGCGGGGGTTGCGGTTGAGCAAACGCGCTACCCGAGTTCGACCGCCGTCGAGACGATCAATAGCTTCGTTAAGAGCAAATTCAAAGTTCAGACCGTCAATGACACGCTGGTGGCTGTGCGTGATTCTGCGGGGCATGAAACATGGATGGGCATCAATAATCGGGATGGCGGGCCGAGCAATTGGGCGCTGAAAATGTTGTACAAGTACCTGGGCGTCAAGCCGGCGTATGTCCCGGGCCTGCTGTACGCGTTTCCTGACGCCCTGGGGCGGCTGACTGATTTGTCTATCCGCGATACCGATGGTCAGGTGCCAGATTGGGTGATTTTTCGTTGGGCCAAGCGGTTGAAACCGCTGATCGGCAGTGACGACAGCCATCCCAAAACTGCCTACAACAACATTTCCAACCTGCCTAAGTTGCGAATGAAACAAGGCCAGATTCGCGCCGGTGTGTCTGGGGTAAAGCTGCACCTGAAGATCATCGGCGACTCATATTCCGCCAGCCACAACTTCTACATGAATGACCTCACCCGGTTTTTAGCCAAAGACTTCGGCTTTGGCGGTTCGGGTTACATCGGCTTCAACCACGGCTCGTCCCTGGGGGCGAAGAACTTTTTGTACAGCAACGGCAGCCTTTCCTATTTTGGCGGCAGCTGGACGCTGTCGCCGTTGGGGGCGGCAAGCCCCGATAACAGGACCATCAAGGCAGGGGCGGTGGGTGATTACGTGAGTATCACCGCCGTCGACACCGCGGATATCTCGACAGCAGCGACGCAGGCGAAGCTGTTGTTCCTGGGCGATGGCACGAGTTCCACCCTGCGCTATCGCTGGGGTGATGCCCTGGAGTGGAACACGCTCGCATTGTCCGGCGTTGGTCCCCAGCAATTGCCTTTCCCGGTCCTGCCTGCCGGCGGTAACTGGAAGTTCCGAATGGAAGTCGTCACCGGCACGCCGACGTTGTTTGGCATCTACACCGAAAACAGTGCGTCGGGTGTGGTCGTTTCCAAGTGTGCGGCCAGCGGTTCCGCGTCAGGCGATTGGTACAAGAACGATACGGCCTGGTTAACACAGCAGAAGTCCGTCACGGGCTTCATTCCTGCAGACGCCGTACTGGTGATGCTGGGCGGCAACGACCAGGGCGCGTCGGTGACGCCGGAGACCTTTCTCGCCAACTTGAAGGGCGTGGTTGCGACACACCTGGAAGTCCATCCCGGCGCTTCCTTCATCGTCGCCATGCGGTGGGACACCACGCGATCCAGCCAGTACCCCATGAGTGCCTACACCAAGCTCGCCGCTGCCTGGTGTTGGGCACAGGGCATTGCCTTTATGGATATGCAATACGCCGCCATGGGTGATCCCGCGAAGTACGCCAGCACCGGACAAACCCCGCTGATCAGTGATGACAAAATCCATCCGGATCCGGCGAAGGGTGCCCCAGTGATTTCCGAATTTTTCTACACCGCGCTGCGCTGACGCAGTAAGGAGCATCAAATGTTTTCCCTCGTGATTAGCGCACCTGGTGTGTTGTCCAACCCGCTGCCCGATACGCCAACCATCCCTGATGTGCAGTCGAACATCATTTACGAGCTCGATGCCGCGAGCCTGGCCGCGCTGGCCGACGGTGCCGCCGTAGACACCTGGCTGGCAAACGGACCGGCGCCGATCGTCAATCGCACCTTCAACTTTCAGTACACGGGCTGGGGGAAACCGAAGTTTTCGCTGACTGGTGGACCAAGCGGCAACCCAGCCGTTTTATTTGACGGGACACAGCAGATCGGAAACGGCCCGGGGACGGTCGCGGTCGCGCAGTCAATGACTTACGCGATGGTCGTGAAGGCTTCCGTCTTTGCGGCGAATCAGGCGCGCCTGATGGCGTCGGGTGCCCAGATCCTCGCACCAGGTGCGAACGGCTTCTATGAAAGTATCTCGGCGGCCAGTCGACTGGAAAGCGCTGACAAATCGACAGAGTGGACGGTCATCCTTGCCGTGTTCGACGGACCAACCTCCAAAATCAAAGTTGGCACCAGCCCTATCGTCGAAGGCGCGACCGGGGTGTCTCTCAGCGGGCGGAACATTCTGGGTGGGCAAGGATCGGCGCTAGCCACAGCGGGACTGGTGGGTGGTTATGCCTTTATCAGGGCTTACGATCGAGCGTTGAACAATTCGGACATCGAGGCAGCCTCTATCGAGCTACACAGAGCGTATGCAATTTCCTAAATACTTCTTATGCCCCGCATCGGCGGGGCCGCTTCATTCGTAACAGTAAGCACGCTACCACCTTGTGGGAAAGAATTCGCCTAAGTTGTTTTATATATGTATCACCAGTCCATATTTACGGCTTGTTCCATTTGGTTGGTTAACTGCTCTATCAGTTCGCTCATAGAACTCAATGAGGTCATTGCGGTTCTATACGTTCCATCTGCAGCAAAAGTTAATATCGTTGGCAAGCGACTTTCTTGAATGTATAGACGAGCTGGAGAGCGATCTCCGGACCACAGTAAGTTTATAAATTCTTCGATTATTTCGAATGCAGCTTCAGTGTCGAAGTTAAGTTGATCACTAAGGGTGAATTTTTTGCTGCCTCGTTTATGCGGAAGAAGTACAGGTACAGCTCCTGCGGTAGAGTGGAACGAAAATGCCTCTCCTTGTTTTCCAAACGCTCCATGAGCGATGAAATTTCTGAGGTCCTGTCGCAGCGATAAAGAGCGATCAAATAGTGCTTTTTCTGAGCTGTCCTGGAGTTTAAATGCAGCCTTGAATTTTTTTGGCCAATCATCCGCGGCCAGGTCTGCGACTTCCCGTGCTGAACTCACTGCTCCCCCGAGTATGGCTACGTGGATCAGCACATGCTCTGTCCAACTGAAAAATGCCTCAATCGCCGAAATGGCCAACCAATTTGCTTCTTCCTTTTTGTTGTGGGATGTGAAGACCATCCATGTTCCAAGCGGAAGTCTTTGCTGCTTTCTATCGAACGCGTGTGCTTCATCTAGCTGCTTAATTTCCTCAAGTTTTGAGTTGTATTCACCTTTTAGAAATTCGTATCTTTCGCGCAAAGGAACACTGTTGTTTTTGACGTTTATCTCGGAGCGGTCAACGGCCAGCAATGCAAGGAAGTCGAAATAACGGCGGGCTGCCTTTACAGCTTTCTTAATACGAATTGCGATTTCTTGAGCTGCAGCTTCCTCTTTTTCTGGATCATGTGCAAAAAGACTTAACCCGAATTTACCATATTCAATTAGAAAAGCTTGGCCGTTGAAGTCTATTGGTACTGACCAATCAATTTTTTCAAATCGTCCGAGATTTTTGAAGCCTAAAAGATCTACTAAAAGAAAATATACAAGATAGTAAGGGGGTAAGTGCTTACCTGCTTCTGTTCTTTTCCCATTAAATAAAAATTTCTTGTCTGCTTTCGTATTTGAGTCGGTGGGACGTATCGGAGCAAGGGCGCGCAATGCTACTTGTCGTACCGCTTCAAGTTCTACAGAATTCATAACTTCACTCGATTAAATAGCCGAAAAACAAATTCAGTTGGGGAAGCTGATAGAGCTATGTTGAACAAGGCAAACAATCAAAACTATAGCTCATGTCCCTTATCAAATTCTCGCTAATGGCTATTTTTGTCTATAACTGGGACTGTTCGGTTTCGTTCAACGCGGATCTCGGTGCTTTTGAGCACCTACTGCATTTCTTGGCGCGCTACGATTTCACGCTCCACCACAGCATCCCGCTCAGCCCCGGATGTCTTACCCGAATCAATTGCATCACTGCCATCGTTGCCGCAGACATTTCGAGACTGTTTCGTAAAAGGTCTTCTTGAAATCTATTCAACCGACATTTCAGCTTCCCCAGGATTACGGGAAAGGTACGTGCTTGAGAGTCAAAATTGTCAGTCAAAGAAAAAAGCTGCTGAAAAAGCACTTATCCCCCTCCCGCCGACGGGCTTTGTGTCTTTCTTTTGTGCAAATACGGATGTCGTGCAAATGAACCTATAGCCTAGGTGGGCTAAGGGGCTCCGTAGGCGGTCGGCCAATTCATTTTGTGCAACGTTTTGAAAGGAATTGCAGCACTGCCGCACCCCGGCACGTGGGGCATTCAGTGAAGGTTGCCACTGGAGTCCCCGGTTTCATTGGTCGAAAACTTTCAAATCGTGGTTTTTAGCGCGTTTTAGGATTTCGAAGTGCTCTCACCTCCGCGTTATATGGCCCGGGTGTTGGGATGGTTTAAAGTGCCTGCAAGCCTTAGCTGGCAGGCGTCTTCGGGATACTGCGTTTTTCAATAAATTTACCAGCGGCTCGACTTTCGAGATGGCGAAAATTCAACCAATGTCAGGAAATCGTCGAACAGCGTCGACGCTTTGTTGAGCTGATCAACTAAGAGTGCTGCTTCTGCCGCTGGCTCTCGTGGCCGCAGTTTTTCGCGGTGGGCTTTGTCCAGATGATTGAATTGAGACTTGAATACATCATCGTCATCGGCCTTGAGCGGATGCAGGTGGAGACTGTGTACAAGCAGGTTACGTCGCTGGAGAAGAAATTGAAGTCCATCGTCTTTGGCAGATGTCTGGAAAGAACGCAGGCGCTTCCAACTGCCGCTATTGCGGAGTGGGTCGTTCATAGGTCCTACGTTCGCATGGATTCGGTCCATGACAGCATGAAAGCCGTTATGGTCGAATTTTCGGATGTTGAAAAAAGTGAAATCTAATACTTGCCCAATTCGATCCCAAAACGAAAAGAGGCGGATGTACGCAGCTTCTGCGTGCTCCCAAAAAGCTAATTGTGCATGCTTTCTAAACAGCTCTGCGGAGCCCGGATTGTCAGGCCATTGCATTACATCCGGTTGCTCAACCATCATCGTTGATCCGGTCATGAACATATGAGCGCGTATCACTGATTTACGTGCTCGCTTGAATACCTCAAACGCTTCACGCATCGAACTCGCCGGGTAGTCGTCAGCAGGGGGGGGACTTTCACCAGTCCTAATTAGGTAGAGCTCAGGGGGGCCGCCCAAATGCTCTACGACGCGATGCATGCGTTTCTCGAATTGCCCATCGTCATCCGCACGCCATAGCTGCGGGAATTGTTCTAGCTGGATTCTTTCATACTGACCCAGCACAACCACCTCATTTGCAACGTAAGCCACAGCATGGCTCAGGACTTCGGCCAGCTTTTCGGTCGTGATGGACGGATCGTCTTCGATACTCATTTCTTGTCCCTAAAAATGAATGAAGCATAGCTGGGGGAAATCCATTTTTGGGAAGGGCGCTGCAAAAAGGTAAATTCAGTAGTGAGGGTAAAGGGAATCGGACCCTCGTTATTAGCTTGGGAAGGTACAACGACACGTTTCATTACCTATTCCAAGCACGTATTTTTCTTACAAGTATTGAGACCTGTTCTTCAAGTTCTGGGCGAAATGATAGGTTTTCTTTAGTTAGATATTCTGCATAGGCGAAAGCCTTGCTGTGCTTGTTAGTGTAGTCTTTTGCGCTCGATATCTTGTTGTTTCGAAGATAATCTTGAATCGCATCATACTCGCCTATGTTAGCGAGTTTGGCTTTGCCGTGGACTCCTTCGAATGCCTCCTTCGGTATATAGTTTTCAATTTCTTTGCAACGAGTAACCCAAACCATTGCGCGTGTATCGGCTACATCTTTGATAAGCTGGGCGACTCGCGGCTTCAGAGACCCATTTGCATTTTTACGATCGCTGTCGCAAATGAATGCAAAATTTCTGTTTATTTTAAATGCGGCGATCGCTTCTCTAGTTTCATTGTCAGGTATACGAGCATCAATGTTTGCCAGTACACTGCCACCATAAAATACAAATTGATAATGTCTCCCTTCGCTGAGTTCGTTGTTGCTCCATAATTCTATCCATTTTTTTAGGAATACACGATCTGAGGGACCTTCTACCCAAATCAGACCGTTCGCTTGAAGTAGATCACTCGCTCGCACACCAAGATCATCCAAAACCCCGTGGCCTACAGTATCTCCGGTATAAGTGTTCCCTATGATGCCGTCTTCCCCGCGCGTCACATGCAAAATCTGTGAATGTTCGGAGTGACCATAAATATCGATTGCAACATTGGAATGCGTTGTTAGGAAGATATGGCAATCATTTTTAATTGCGAATTCTTCCAGGTAAATGAACAGGTTTCTCTGTAGTGCAGGGTGCAAATTGTTTTCTAGTTCTTCTAGTGAGAATATGTATTTATTGATTGGTGTGTTTTCAAAATTTGGGCGTATTAGTAGATTTAGTAAAGTAAGTATGACGGTTTTTAAACCGCTTCCTGATGCGGACAGAGCGATCGGTCCTTTGCTAGCCTCGCCTAAAAATATCTCCCATTGGTTAGAGTTTGAATGGAAGCGAGTTACAATCTCATTGAATTCGATGTCGGGTGAGAAAATTTGATTAAGAGCTGTGAGTAGAGTGTTCTGGATTAAGGATCTATCAAATTCCACGTGTTGAAGATACTTATGAATTATTCTTGTCGCGCCTACTCCGTCACTGGTTATGCTCAAGCTATTATCAATGGCTTCGGGTTTGATATCTCTGTCTGCGTCAAGCTTCACGTGCTTTAGCGAGCGAAAAACGGAAGTGGGGCGTATTCCCGTGATGTACTTTAGTTCGATTGGTGTGGCGTTCGCGTCTGTTTTGATAAATTCAAACTGTTTATCTGCGATTTCCTTCCAAGTGAAAGAAGCGCCAACAAAATTTACGCCATGGTCTTCCCAATGTCTGTCACCCAACTCGCCTCTGCTAGTATTCGGTTGGAAAACTTGCATAAGGGTTTTGTCATCTAGCGCCTGCGTCATCTCTATTGCTGGACCCATTTCGAAATTAGGGCGGTCCTTACATAAAAAATCTAGAGCGTGTAATAAAGCTGACTTACCAATATTGTTTCGTCCGACTATAACATTGACCAGTTTTATATTTTTGAATTCGGCGCCGGTCGGGCCAAAACTTTTATAATTTTTTAGATGAAAACCTGCAGCTATGGTCATGATGCCCTCCTGGCAGCAATATTTTTATTTTAGGGATTGATATTTTTCTAAAGGGTTTATTACCAGTTCTGCGATGTCATCGATGTTACCTATGTTTATAAACTTTGGCTGATTCATCTCGGGGTTTTCCACGCCTCCCCATAGAAATCGGTATTCTTGTTGGTAAGCGAATTTAAAACTTTTGTGCGCTGCAGTATCTATGGGCATGCCTAGGTATGCTTCATGTGGATCAAAATAAAAAACCGGATTGTGGTAGAAGTGCCAATCGTCATATGTGTTTTGTGCGGAGTTTTCAAGCCTTGTCGCAAACTCATCTATGTCATGAATTACAACGCAGTGGGTGCTCCCTTTAAAGTCTAAAAACATTGTCGAGCTCCACTCTGTTGATGTGCTCAACAGGTGATAATCTCCGCCACTGTGGTCTACCTTTACATCGCTGGTGAGTTTAATTTTTTTACCTCCAGAGTCAGTGACGGTTACTCTATCTTGAGGGAGGAAAAAGGTTTTACATGTTTCAATGTCATAGCGAGCGGCATCGTCTTTGATTTTTCCATAATCATTCGCAGGAGCGATTCTTATAGATCCGCTCATAAATTGTCGTGCGTAGTTTTCTGGCATGTATCTGTATGCTTTTTCGGATTTATCGTCAGTGGATATATAGCATCTTTCTTTTAGTTGGAGGGATTTTGGCGTTTCGATGCCGGTCAGCTTGCGTTCCCAAATTTCTAATCTCGTTTGATGCTCTTTTCTCAACCAGTACCATGCGCTGTCTGGCCAGTTGATTGGAAGGTTGGTTTTGTCGGCTAAAGGAAGGCGCTGTATGTTGAAAAGTATATCCTTGTAGCGCTCTATCAGGTCTATGTTGGATATCTGTTTTAAGTAACGATTTAAAAAATACTCGCCTTCCCAAAACCAAGGCTCATAAGCGCCACTATTCTGTTTTTGAGACTTTAATGCTTTTTCACAGGGTAATTCAGTTGGTAATGGAAAAGGTTTAATTCTTGTTTGAATGGTCATGCGCATTACTCTGCTGATCGAATTCCAATTGGCAAAAAATAGGCCGAGGGGCAGATACCGGTCAGAAAAGGCTCATTCTCTTCACTCGAGCCAGGCCTTGTTTGATATGACCTGCGTTCTCTCCGATTGTGTGAAGAGCTCCCCGCACGTTCTCGCCTACATCTGCAACATTTGTTCTCTCAGCCCACAGAGTAATCTCCATGACCGCCGCTTCCAGGGCCAGTTGATTTTGGTAAATCCTTTCCAGGGTTTCCGCTAGTGAGTATTCGCTTTTCATGGTTGCCGACTCCTTTCGAAAGGAATCAAGCATAGCAGTGGCGTTGCTCGTGATTGGAGCCGAAAGTGGTTGCTTAAAAATCCGCTACAGCGGAGGAGAGGGGAGGTTGGATTTGATGGGGCGGGGTGTTGCTGGTACGAAATTGGTACGGGTGGTTCAGGATAGGTATGTGAGCCCCTATTTACTCGGGTGGCGAAATAGGGCCAATCCATCGCCCGTGAGGATTGGTTTTTTATGTTTTGTGTCCACATTGTGTCCACGCTGGAGGGTGATAGGTTCAGAATATGTGTGAAAATATCGCTGCAAATCAAGGAGTACGGAGAGTGGCTGAACAGATATCGTTGAGTTGGGATGATAGGAAATCAACTCACTCATGACGCTATTCCTTATATGAAAGTTGGGGCAGACGTTACCCACCGCGACAGGCCAGGTAAAGCGCCGTGACTGACCCGCCAGTCACCCTTTCTCCGCCGGGCAAGCGTAGCCCGCCGTCCCCACAACGTATTCCCCTCTCTATAGAAGAGGGCGCGAAGCCGGAGATTGGCAGGTTTGCCATGGCCCGGAATCTGCTGGAAAGACTGAAACGCTAAGCGCATGAAAATTCTGCAAAAAAAGTTTGCCATCACAAAAGCTTTCGACTACATTAGCGCGCCTCGACAGACAGAACATGTTTGACGAG